>ENA-OQDW01000051-OQDW01000051.1-human-gut-metagenome-genome-assembly--contig:-NODE-51-length-42144-cov-2.804294_pt1 | contig 42144 bp, 55 predicted proteins | sample MGYA00242784_ERZ504613 | MGnify/ENA primary metagenome ERZ504613 (study PRJEB26092, sample SAMD00036330) | human gut metagenome | host: Homo sapiens | study: EMG produced TPA metagenomics assembly of...
TCAGCGCCGTTCTTCCCCGCCGGTGTGGCAGGCTCTAAGCCTGTGCAGACGGAAAACCTCTCTTTTGAGGATATGATGGCGCGTTTTAAGCAGGTGAGCGATGAAAAGATCACCGATCTCAAGCGCTCGTCCGAGAGCAAGCATGGCGGCGGATTTTCCCGGCGCGGCAATGGGTCCAACCGGTAAGGCTCCGGCAGCGGACGCAGCTCGATCGGCCGGACAGGCTGATGGGCGAAGCGTGTGGCATGAGCAGATTTTTTAACAAAAAACGGGTGTGCAGCCGCATACCCGTTTTCTATCTTTTATGCTTGTTCGTCAGCGGCCTGTACACCGCTGAGAAGGCCTCACGCCACATTGGCTATGAAGGCCCGATACCCCTTATTTGATCAGGGAAGAGCCAGCGGAATCTTGCAAAACAGGTGTAGATATGCTAAAATAGCCCAACAGAAGCGGTTCTCTTCTGGCTGTTCCAGCAGCAGCTCGGATAGGGCTGCATTTGAGAACAATCAGATGAGAATCCAAAGGGGCGGGCAGATCCGCCCCTTTGGATGTCTTTGAGGTTTTGCCTCCCATCTGATGACGAGAAAGGAAGTTTATTCCCTTTGGAGCAGATCGAACAGCGCAATAAAATGGCTGCGAAGCCTGTATTTCCCCTGCTGATGTCTATGGCCTTTCCACCGATGCTTTCCATGCTGGTGCAGTCGATGTACAATATTGTGGATAGCATGTTTGTAGCACGGTTCAGCAAGATGCCCTGACGGCCGTATCCCTAGCCTTTCCGCTGCAAAACCTTGTGTTGGCAGTGGCGGTTGGCACGGGGGTGGGCGTGAATTCTTATATTTCGCGCAAGCTTGGCGCGCAGGATCAGGATGCGGCAAACGCAGCGGTGACCCACGGCTTTTTGCTATCCTTTGCCCATGCGGTTTTCTTTGTAATATTCGGCCTGGTTGCATCAGGCCGTTTTTTCGGTTGTTTACGGATTCTGCCGAGATCTTCAGCCTCGCGTGCGATTATAGCTATATCGTTGTGCTTGGTGCTTTCGCACAGTTGTTTCACATCATGGTGGAAAAGCTGCTTCAGGCGACGGGGCGGATGCTGGCCCCCATGTTGCTTCAGGCAATCGGCGCGATTGCCAATATCATTTTAGACCCGATCCTGATCTTTGGTTTGTTTGGCGCGCGCGGATGGCGTGCGCGGAGCAGCCGTCGCCACGGTGTTGGGCAGGTGCTTTCGATGACGCTTTCGCTGTTGGTGTTTTTCTTGCGGGATCAGGATGTGCGTATGGATCTAAAAAAATTCAAACCAGATCTACATGCCGTCGCCCAGATTTATGCAGTGGGCGTGCCTACTATGCTGATGAATGCGCTTGGCTCTGTGCTGGTAACGCTGCTCAACTCGATCTTGATCCGTTTTTCAGAGTTGGCGGTGTCTGTGTTTGGCGTGTATTTCAAATTGCAGACCTTTGTGTTTATGCCGGTCAGCGGCCTGACGCAAGGCGCTTTGCCTATCATGGGCTACAATTATGGCGCACAGAACCAAAAGCGCCTGCTTGCAACCCTGCGCTGCGCCGTGCTGGTGGCGGTGGGGATTATGGCGGCAGGGAACCTGCTCTTTGCTGATGCCGGATAAACTGCTCCTGCTCTTCGACGCTTCGCCGGACATGCTCGGCATTGGCGTGCCTGCGCTGCGCATCATCAGTTGCAGCTATGTTTTCGCTGCAATTGGGCTGATCCTTTCCAACCTCTTTCAGGCAGTCGGCAAAGGCGCCTACAGCTTGACTGTGTTTTTAATGCGGCAATTGATCGTCGTTGTGCCGCTGGCCTTTCTGCTCTCGCGGACAATGGGGCTAAACGGCATCTGGGTGGCCTTCCCCATTGCGGAGGCGGCAGGTGCGGTTGCAGCGGCACTCTTTTCCTGATCTTTCGCCGGAAGGACGCTATTTTTCATCAAGCCGCCGTTCCTCAACCAGAGGCGGGGGACTAGATAAAATACTTTTGATCCCTGCTTCGCAAATTTACAGGTTTGCAGGAAAATATTTTTTAAACGGAGCCGGTGCACATTCCTGCCTTTTCGCACACATAATAGAAAAAAGTTTGAACGCTTTTCCTTTTGAACTAGATAAGAATAGAAAAGGAATTGGCCAAAAGGATGGATAGGCATGAACGAAAAGGAATATGCATTTGATGCAGTCATTCAAAAAGTGACGGATATTGACGGCGCGTATGTGCAAATTCCCTTTGATGTAAAAGCGGAATTCGGTAAAGGCCGTGTGAAGGTGCATGCCACCTTCGACGGCGTGGCATACGACGGCAGCCTAGTTCGCATGGACACGCCGGGCCATATCTCGGTATGCGCAAGGAGATTCGGGCGAAGCTCGGTAAGGCGCCGGGCGACACCGTGCATGTTACGTTACGGGAGCGCTCATGACAATTGGCAGGAAGGTGTTTATATGGCCGGATTTGAAACGGTGCAGAAGCGGGTGCAAGAGCTGCGCAGTCTGCTCAATTATCATAGCAAACGCTATTATGAAGAGGATGCCCCCGAGATTGAGGATTATGAATACGATCAGATGCTGCGTGAGCTGGAGGAGCTGGAGCAGGAGCACCCGGAGCTCATCACGCCGGATTCGCCGACCCGGCGCGTTGGCGGTCGGGCAGATAGCCAGTTTACGCCTGTGACGCACACCGTGGTGATGGAGAGCTTGCAGGATGGCTTCAGTGAGGACGAGGTGCGAGATTTTGATCGCCGTGTGCGGGAATTGGTGGAGCATCCTCAATATGTGGTGGAGCCAAAAATTGATGGGTTATCTGTTTCGTTGGAATATGAAAACGGCCTGTTTGTGCGCGGCTCCACGCGGGGCGATGGACAGGTTGGCGAGGATATCACGGTCAACCTGCGCACGATCCGCGCGATTCCGTTGCGCCTCAAAGAGATACTGCCATATTTAGAGGTGCGCGGCGAGGTGTATATGCCGCGGGAATCCTTTTTGAAGCTGACGGAGCAACAGGAACTCAATGAAGAGAAGCCCTTTAAAAATCCCCGCAATGCGGCGGCGGGCTCCCTGAGGCAGAAGGGATCCGCGTGTGACAGGCTCCCGCGGCCTCTCTATTTTTGTGTTCAACATTCAACAGATTGAGGGAAAAACGCTCTCCGGTCACCGGGAATCGCTCGATTATTTAAAGGCGCTCGGTTTCGAGACAGTCCCGTTCTATAGCCGATATGACGATATTGAGGCCGTGCTCGGTGAAATCCGGCGTATTGGTGAAATTCGTGGCACACTGCCGTTTGATATCGACGGCGCTGTCGTCAAGGTGGATCGTTTTGCCGAGCGCATCTCTCTTGGCAGTACCTCTAAATTCCCCAAATGGGCGTTGGCCTATAAATACCCTCCCGAGGAGAAACAGACAAAGCTGATCGATATTGAAATTAACGTTGGCCGCACCGGGGTGCTCACGCCCACAGCAGTGCTTGAGCCGGTGCTGCTGGCTGGGTCAACGGTCAGCCGCGCAACACTCCACAATGAGGATATGATCCGCGAAAAGGATATCCGATTGGGCGATACGGTGATCGTGCGCAAGGCGGGCGATATCATTCCAGAGGTGCTCTCTGTGGTGTCTCACCGGCCGGATGCCGCGCCTTATGAAATGCCGAAGGTATGCCCCTCCTGCGGCGCGCCTGTGCACCGGAGGAAGGGGAATCCGCCCTGCGCTGCAACAATGCGGAATGCCCCGCGCAGTTGATGCGGATTCTAATCCATTTCTGTTCTCGTGATGCAATGGATATTGAGGGCCTTGGCCCTGCGGTGCTTGAGCTGCTTGTGGAGCAGGGCCTTGTCCGCACGCCTGCTGATCTTTACCGTCTGCGCGCTCAGGAGCTGGAGCCATTGGAGCGTATGGGCAAAAAATCAGCCGAAAACCTGATTGTGGCGATCGAGCGCTCCAAACAAAACGATCTTTCCCGCCTGATTTTTGCCTTAGGCATTCGCCACATCGGCCAGAAGGCGGCAAAGCTTTTGGCTTTGCGGTTTGGTGATATGGAAACGCTTTCAACGGCCTCGGCGGAAGAGATGGAGCAATCGATGGATTTGGCGCAATTATGGCCGAAAGTGCGGAGAGCTTCTTTGCCCTGCCGCAAACAAAGGCTCTGCTCGCAGAGCTGCGCGGCTATGGAGTTCATATGGAATCGCTCGAAAAGCCGCAGAGCGATACGCTGGCCGGAAAAACCTTTGTTTTGACCGGCACATTGCCCAGCCTGACCCGTGCGCAAGCCTCTGAGATGATTGAAAAAAGCGGGGGAAAGGTATCTTCCTCCGTATCGAAGAAAACCTCTTTTGTCCTTGCGGGCGAGGAGGCGGGTAGCAAGCTGAAAAAGGCAAATGATCTGGGCATTCCGGTGATTGATGAGAATCAATTTATGGATATGGTGGGAGAAAAAGTTTAAAAAACAGAGAAACGGCAGTTGTTTTTCCTCCTATCTACTGTTATAATAAAAAGAGAAGAATGGTAACGGGAGCACACGCCATGGGAGAGGAAGCCCAATTCCGCAATGCCGCATGGGGCGGTTTTAATAAAGAGGATGTTCTGCGCTATATTGAAATGATGAAGCAGTCAGCGCTGGAGACGAATATGAAGCTTGATCAGGCGACCCGGCAGCTTCAGGATGCACAGCGGCGCGTTCAGGTGCTGGAGGCGCAGCTCAAGCAAAAAACGGAGGAGCCTCCCGCCTGGCGGCGGACGGCCAGGCTCATCAGGCGCGGTTGCAGCAGGCACAAGAGCAAGTGCGGCGCTTGGATGCCCGCCTTTCCAGCTATGATGCGGATAAATCTAAGCTGCAAGCAGTGGAAACGCAGATCGGTTCACTGATGGTCAGCGCGCATATGTATTCCAATCGGATCATCTCCCAAGCGAAACAGGAGGCAGAGCGCATCACGCAGCAGGCCTCCCTGGCGATCGACCAAGCCACGAACCATATCAATATTCTCTCAGTGGATGCCGAATCCGCACAGGGAAGGTATCAAAGCCTGTTCAACGAGGTGTCGGCCAAGATTCAGGCGCTTTCCTCTTCCCTACAGGAGGCGGGCGAGCAGCTGCAAGCGAACATTCGCCGCAATGTAGCGGAAGCGGAGCAGGCATTGCGAGCAGAAGCGCCGCCACCGGAAGACGCGCATGCCAGTGATCTGCCGGTGAGCGACCCTGTGCGGCCGGAAGGGGCCGTGGAGCCAGAGCTGGAAGAAATGCAGCAGCAGGCGGAAGCCGTGCCGCAGGAAAGTGCGCCGGAGCCTCACAGGGAGGACAAGCCTGTTCCCCCACAGCAGAGTCCGCGTGAGCCGGATAGCGGGATAGATTACAGCCGGTTTATCGATGTGATTTCCAATGAAAGTATGTTTTCGGAAGAATAAGAAAGATTGATACATAGAGGTGTCACAGCATGGCAGTCTATCATCTGGATTGTGCACAGCTGAAAGAGGCGGCGCCCAGCCTGCGCGCGGGCGATCGTGTTTTGCTTTCCGGCACGGCTTATACCGCAAGGGACGCGGCGCATAAACGGATTGCGCAGGCGCTTGAGGCGGGAGAACCATTGCCCTTTGCGCTTGAGGGGGCGGTGGTCTATTATGCTGGCCCCACACCCGCCCCGGCTCATTTGCCGATCGGGAGTTGTGGGCCGACGACCTCCGGCCGGATGGATGTTTATACTCCTGATTTATTGGATCATGGGATTGCCGCCATGATCGGCAAAGGGGAGCGCAGCCAGGCCGTGTGCGAAGCGATTTGCAAAAACGGGGCCGTATATCTCTGCGCGGTTGGCGGCGCTGGCGCGCTGGCGGCAAAGTGCATTGATTCCTGCGATGTGATCGCCTATGAGGATTTGGGCTGTGAATCGGTCAAAAAGCTGCATTTCAAAGAGTTTCCGCTGACGGTAGCGATTGACTGCACAGGTGGAAACCTGTTTGAGCGCTCATGATATCTCACAAAGGGCGCGTTGCATTATGCATGATATGTGCAGAATAGGGGGACTGTTGCAAAATATTTCACTTTGCAACAGTCCTTTTCTATGGGGAGGGCATTGTGATGGATCAGAAAATGAGGCTTTTCAAGGACTGGGTGCGGGAGAGCGGCAGCATTGTCTTTTTTGGCGGCGCGGGCGTATCCACTGAGAGCGGCATTCCGGATTTTCGTAGCACGAATGGGCTCTACCGCCAGCAATATGATTACCCACCGGAGGAGATTTTGAGCCATACCTTCTTTATGAAACGGCCGGAGGAATTTTTTCAGTTTTACCGCGCTAAAATGCTTTGCCTGACCGCGAAACCCAACGCGGCGCACCGCAAGCTTGCCCAGTGGGAGCGGGAGGGGAAGCTGAAGGCCGTTGTCACCCAGAATATCGACGGGCTGCACCAGGCGGCGGGCAGCAAGCAGGTTTATGAGCTGCATGGAAGCGTTTTGCGCAACACCTGCATGCGCTGTGGCAAGTTTTATGAGGTGAAGGCAATTCAGGAAAGCGACGGCATTCCACGCTGCGTGTGCGGCGGGATCATTAAGCCGGACGTTGTGCTCTATGAAGAGGGGCTGGATCAGCGGACGATGGAAGGAGCTGCCCGTGCCATTGCCAATGCTGATCTTTTCATCGTGGGCGGAACTTCGCTCGCGGTTTATCCCGCTGCGGGACTGGTGCGTTACTATGCCGGAAACCGATTAGTGCTCATTAACCGGGATCAAACGCCGCTTGATGGGAGCGCCGATCTGGTGCTGCATGGGAGGATCGGTGAAATTTTAGGGCAGGTTTAACCGGCTGACTCGTGGAAAGGATTGGACTGAAATCATGAAAAAGACGAATGCAATCCGCTTGTTGGAGCAGGCGGGCATTGACTATGAGGCGCGCATGTATCCGGTGGATGAGAGCGACCTCTCCGGCACGCACGCTGCCGAGGTGTTGGGGCTACCGGCGGGTCAAGTGTTTAAAACCCTGGTGCTGCGCGGAGCTAAAACCGGCTATTTCGTTTGCTGCATCCCGGTGGATCAGGAAGTCGACTTGAAAAAGGCAGCGAAGGCGGTTGGGGATAAAAAGGCGGAGATGCTCCCCATGAAGGATTTGCTGCCTGTGACGGGCTATCTGCGCGGCGGCTGCTCGCCGGTGGGCATGAAGAAAAAGTTCCCGACCTTTTTCGACGCTTCCGCACAAAAATGGGAACGAATTTCTGTCAGCGCGGGCACACGCGGGGAAATGGTGCTCGTCGAACCGGAGCAGCTGCGGGAATTGACCAGTGCTGTCTATACAGAGCTGACGCTATAACGTGTGCAGTATGGCGGATCCATATGAATTCATAAAAATAGCCGGTAGTCATGTGCACCCGTGAGCAGCGCGTATCTCTTTGTTCTATGTGGCTGCGGCAGGTCTTGCTTTATTACTCGCTGTGCTTCGTAATAAATATCTCCTTTCTGTTGGGATACAAACAGAAAGGAGATATTTTTGAGCCTATATCATATGGGAATGTTTTTTTAGTTTGCTTTCTTTTTGCGGTGGATCAGGAAGCGATTGCAGGGGTAGGTCCATACAGTTGCAAGGAGAGCGGCGAACGGCTTTCCGATGATGTCACCGAAGGTGGCCATGCCGCGCTGTGTGAAAAATGTGATGACCGCGTTGCCGATCAAGGTGGTTGCGCAGATCGTAAACAAAACCATCAGGATGTAGAGAATGATGCTCAGCGTCGGGTTTGCATCCGCCTGGAAGGTCACTTTGCGGTTGAGCACAAAGGCGATGGCATAGCCGATAGAGGTGGAAACGATAAAAGCCCACATGTAACCCTTGCCCTCAAAGGGAAAAATCCAAAATTGAAACGGGCCGTCGTTGAGCGGCTGAAACACCCAGGCCTGCAAAATATAGTGGATGACCAGCTCAACGATCGTAGACAGGCCGCCTGCAAAGGAAAACTTGATGAATTTCCACAGCTCTGCATGCTTTGAAGTAAAGCTGTGGCCGTTTGCGTTTGTTTTGGAATCGCTCATATATAGTTCCTTTCTGCTGCAAGATAGCATTGATTTTTCATTCCGGTACTCCACGGAGGAACGATCTATGATAGAAGCTTTTTCAATAGGACGATGAAGGCTACTGAAGCGGTGACCACGCCCAGCGTTTTGAGAATCAACGGGACAGCTGCCTCTGGCGTCGTCGGGGAATGGACGTAGAAAAAGTCCTTAACAGGGTTTGAAACCTTTTTGCCGAACAGCTCTTCATAGCTGAGCGTATGGCTCTCATAGGCGTGCGGCTGGTTTTCATTCAGCTCGATCACACGCACCGCCCGTTCCACGCCGGGGCCGTAAACATTGAAGCCGCTGCCTGGTGTGTATACGAGATCGACGTTTTGATAGTGGCCGACAAAGCTGTTGATATGGTCATGCCCGACGAACATAGCCATCACGTCGCCTTTCTCCGCAATCGCGTCGAATTCCCCCGTGTTAATATCCGGAATCGCAGGGGATTCCCGCATGAAGCCGCCTGCATCCACCATGTCCGGATTCAAGATATAGGATTCATTTTTGTGCGTGCGGTAAGCACGCACCGCGCCGGGCGTTTTGTGCGGCACCTGTAAAAGCACGTTGTAATACTCTGGCACGGGGATGTGCTGGAATACAAGGGAGGGAACCGGCTCGCCGTTGTTTTCCTGCGTGAGGCGGTCGCGCGTTGCGCGATACCATTCAATCTGCTTCGGATCAACCGGCGCATAGCCGCCACCCTTCGCGCTACCGTGTGAATCGATGAGATAAAGGTTAAAAAGAATTTTTCGCCCATCGTTGGAATAAATGGGCAGATCATAGGTGCCGCAGCCGGGTAATGCCGGGTCGTCCATGCCAACGCATTGCTCATAACGCTGATAAATCTGCATCTGCTCCTGGTTAGTGCAGCCCACCTGCCCGTCGTGATTACCAAAGAGCGGGGCAAAGGGAATATTACGTCTGACCACTGGCTCCAGCAGCCGGTGCAGGGTATCCTCCACCTTTTTCTTGCGGTCGCCGCCCCGGAAGGTGATGCCGTAGCCTTTGATCTGATCTCCTGTAAAGACGACAAGATCTGGCTTTTCCCGGTCAAGCGCAGCGTTCATGAGCTTGAGCGTATCAGGCGAAATGGCGGGAATCTCCTGCAAATCGGCAATTTGCATCACCTTGAAGCTTCCATCCGACCGGACGCATAATTTTTTTTGTGATGCCATAGGCGAAACTATTCCTCCTTTTTAATCGTGATCTTGTCCATGTTAACGCGAAATGTGATCGATTTCAAGTATTCCCGCCATAATAAAAAAGATTAAAGTTTTGTAAAAAGAAGGCGGAGTGCAACACCGTGGCGTTGCACTCCGTTCATTGATATTATTTGTGAAATATTGCATTGAAATATGCTGTATGTAAATTCTTTATTTTTCCATAAACATAACCGTGGCGGTTTTAGGCCCACAGTGTGCGGAAATCGTACAGCCCGCTCGGATGATCTGTACCTCTTGAAAGGGTGCGCACCTCAAAATTTCCTTCTTCATGGCCTGTAATGTTTCCTCAGAAATTCCGCCGCCGGAATGCGAAAGAAACGCCCGGCTCAAATCGAGCTTGTCCGGATCGGAAAGCTGGTCTCGAATATACTGGCCGTAGACTGTTTCAATTTTCCCCCGGTATTTTTTGCCGACCTCCAGCGCGCCGTCTACCATTTCAATGCTCGGCTTGATGCTCAGCAAATTGGCGCCAAAGGCTGTCACAGCAGAGCATCGGCCGCCCCGGCTCAGATAATCGAGTGTGTTGAGGATAAAGGTGGTATGCACCTTTTCACGCAGCAGGGCAATCTGTTCGGCAATCTCTTTGGCCGGGAGCCCGGCATCCCGCATTTCGCAGGCTTTGATGACGAGCAGCGCCATACCAGTGCAAAGGCTTTTGGTATCCACAGGGAAAACGCCTTCCAACTCGCCCGCTGCAAGCACTGCATTTTGGAAAGAGGAGGACAGCTTCGCCGTGAACCCTAGATGGACTACTTCATAGCCCTCTTTGGTATATTTCTCAAAGAGGGAGAGATAAGCGCTCGGCGGGACGGCAGCTGTTTTTGCCGTAGTGCCGGTGCGCTCATAATACGCGTAGATGTCATCCGGCGTGATGTCAATGCCGTCGTCATGCGCCTGCGCGCCGAGCAAGATGCTCAGGGGGATTTTTGTCACGTCGTATTGCCTGCACAGCTCCGGCGTCATATCGCAGGTGCTGTCGACTGTAATTTTTATCTTGTTTGCCATGGATCCAATCCTTTCGTTTTGCCTGATTCTTTCGTTGTGAGAGGAGTATACCACAGAACCGCTATTCCGTCAAAGTCAGTTCCTCTTGGCTGCGGATCACCTTGCAGGCGAGTAGTTCAAGCTGCTCCATGCTTTCCAGTGCGCCGATTTCACGGCGGTAGGCTGCCGCTCCGTGCAGGCCCTTCATATACCAAGCCGCATGTGTGCGTGCCTGTAGCATGCCGGTGCGCGTGCCTTTGTATTTGCACAATGTGTGAATGTGCTCGATCATAATGTGCATCCGCTCCGCCACCGGAGGATCGGGGAGAAGCACCCCTGTTTTTAGATATGCGCTTATTTGAGCAAAGATCCATGGCCTGCCCAATGCGCCGCGCCCGACCATAACGAGGTCGCAGCCTGTTTCCTCCAGCATCTGTGCTGCGCTTTTGGCATCGCAGACGTCGCCATTGCCGATGACGGGGATGGAAACAGCCTGCTTTACCTGCCGGATGATCTCCAGATCAACGGGCGGGGCATACATCTGCTCGCGGGTGCGGCCATGAACCGTAATCGCCGCAGCCCCAGCCGCCTCGCAACGCTTTGCAATCTCTACGGCGTTTTTCTCCTTTTCCTCCCAACCGGCACGGATTTTTACCGTTACCGGGATATCAACGGCCCGCACGGCTGCTTCTACGACCGCCTGAGCCGTTTCCGGGCGGCGCATAAGGGAAGAGCCGCCCCCGCTGCGCACGACTTCGGCGCAGGGCAGCCCATGTTGATATCAATTGCCTGTGGGCGGTAGAAAAGCGCTTTTTGGGCGGCTTCTGCATGATGGAAGGATCGTCGCCAAAGAGCTGGATCGCTGCGGGGCGTTCCGCCTCCGATAGGGAGAGGAGCTCGGCGCTCTTTCGGTCACCCATTGTAATGCCTTTGGCGCTCACCATTTCACCAACGACATAGGCCGCACCAAAACGGACACAGAGCTCGCGAAAGGCGCGGTCTGCCACCCCGGCCATCGGTGCGAGTGCAGCGGCAGATGCGAGTGTGATAGAACCAATTTTCAAGCGTATGACCATCCTTTCTCTGCGTGGCAGAAGTTCTTTGCAATGTTAATTTTCCGCTCTGCCTGACCGGAAAACAGAAAACTCCTGGGGAATAGCGCATCAGCCCTTTGAAAGTCTTCACTTTTCCAATGATTAAAAATCAGCCTTTCAAAACACTGGATGGAAGCTCTCAAAAATTACGGCAATTTTTTGATGATATCAGATTTATTATTCTATATTTCGACAAATTTTTTAAACAAAAGGAGTATAATTGAGAGCGGGGAATAATATACCAATTTTTACAATCACTTACCGCCTATGAAGGGCGAAATTGTGAAAATGCGGAATAAATGTCTCTGATTTACCGTTACAAGAGGCTTATTGTTCCAGGAGTGTATCCGCTTTTCACAAGAACCGGGCATTTTGCACCATTGGTGTGAAATGCCCGGCAAAAATTTATCACAGAATTGAGAGGGGTGCATGCGGTTGTACGTTTTTACTGCGACGAAAAGGCCAATCGACGAAATGGGAAGGATCGCGCTGCCGCAAGAGCTGCGGGATCTTTTAAAATTGAAGCCGGGCGACCAACTGACTGTAAGAATCAACAATGCCGGCGAGATTGTGCTAACATCAGATTCGCCGCGCTGCGCATATTGCTATGGCACAGAGAACTTAAAACGGATCGGCAGGCGCTATATTTGCGCAAACTGTATGGAACGCATGCACTACACGAAAAATCCGTTTTGATAGCGAATGCTTTTTATCCATTATTTTAATTCGAGAATTTCCCGGATAGGGCCTTCAAATGGGGCGCCTGCCGGGATTTTTCGATTTGGGTCCTTGAGGAAGGCGGAGAATGTGTTGCTTTTCCAGGAAAAGCTTGCCTGGAATTTTGAAATCAGGGTAATTAGCTCTTGGCTCTGGTCGGCATTGCCACGCCGGACGATCTGCTTGAGCGTGAGATCCAGCCGGTCTGAGGGGCGCAAATCGGGAATCAGGAGGCAAAGCTCCCCGTTTTCCAATACAGGCTCACAATGGATCAAAGCGCCGTTGCGCTCAGCCTTTATTTCTCCGCAGCCGGAAAGATCAGCAAAGATCAGGCGCAGCTCCCGCTTGGTGGGCAGAAGCGACGGTTCCCCCTGGGCGGCAGCACGGTGAAGAGCAGATCCCCTCCGCCCTCTTTCATCCGGAAGGTGGTTTTTGCATAGCATCCCTGTTCAAAATCGTTTGTTTCACCATCATCCTCATAGAGGGTGAAACTGTTGTTGCCCCGGAAAATCGTCAGATCGAGCTTCGCTGGGTTCTTCCAGTCATTCTGTTCGCCCTGCGTGCTCATGGGAATGATTGCGCCCTCTTTGGCGAGGACGGGAATGCTTTCTACACCGCGGTACATGGTGATAAACCGCCCGCCCTCATAAATACGCTTTGTGAAAAGATCCGTCCAGCGGCCGCGCGGCAGCCAGACGCGCACGCCTGCAAGATTGGTTTTGGAATCTACCGGCTGGGTGATGGGCGCAACAATCAGCTCGCTGCCAAACAGGAATTCATTTGGCACGGTATATGCCTCCGCATGCTCCGGCCATTCGTAATACATTGGCTCGCACAGTGCGCGCCCCTCGCTGTGGGTGCGCCAATTCATGGTGTAGAGATAGGGGATTAGCCGATGGCGCAGGCGCAGATATTCCTTCGAGAGGGCGTATACATCCCAGCGGTAATTCCATGGCTCTTTGCCCATAAAGGGGTTGCTTGTGGAATGCAGCCGCATGATCGGGCTGAATACGCCAAGCTGCACCCACCTGAGATAAAGCTCGTCGTCTTTCTCGCCCTGATGATGGCCGCCGATATCGTGGCTCCACCAAGTATAACCCGCATTGGATGCATTGGCGGTAAAATATGGCTGGAAGTCGAGCACCTCCCAGCTGATTTTCGAATCGCCCGAAAAGCCAAGCGGATAGCGATGGCTGCCAATCTCCGCATAGCGGGAAAGGATCAGCGGACGCCGATTTCCGCGGCGGTTATCGAGATAGTGGTAGTGATTCAGAGCCCAGAGCGGGTCAAGGCCCTTGATTTTGGATTGACTACCCTGCTGCCAGTCGATCCACCAGAAATCCACACCTTCCTGTTCATAGGGGTGGTGGAGGCACTGGAAATAGGCCTCAATGAATTTTGGATCTGTAATGTCAAATTCAACAGGATCGCCGGAAGCCGGGTCGATCCCCATTGCCTCGGCCATCGTTTTGTAACAATCCTCAAAGCTGCGCACGCCGCCTGCGGGATGGATGTTGAGCGTTGTGTGGAAATTTTGTTCCTTGAGCCAGCAAAGGAAGGCGCGATAATCTGGGAACAGCTCTGTATTCCAGCTGTAGCCCGTCCATCCGCCGTTGGACATGGCGTCAAACCAAGCATCCACTGGGGAAGAATGGGAGGAACGCCGCGCGGGTCCTTTGCCAAAACGGCGTTTCACATCTGTCCAATGCCAATCCATATCGATGGTTGCCACAGTGATCGGGATTTTTCATCAATAAAGCGCTGCATTAGGGTGGTGTATTCCTCTTGGGAATACGCTTTATACCGGCTCCACCAGTTGCCAGGCACCAGCGCGGAACGAGCGGAACCGGCCCCGTCAGGCGGAACAGGTCACGGATGCAGCCGCGGTAATCATGCCCATAGGCAAAGAAATAAAGATCGGAGCCGCCCTTTTGGCGCGGTGTGATCCGGCCATCCTCCAGCAGAAGGAGAGAGGCGCTGTCATCGAGCGTTGCAACGCCGTCTTTGGAAATAACGCCTTTGGTAAGCGGAACGGATCCGGTGGATTGATCGAGCGTGCGGGCCGTGCCGCGCAGGTTGCCGCTCTCAAAATCCGTTACCGTCCTGCCGCCCCGCAGGGTGATGCTCTCCATTCTCTTTCTGCGCAGGTTATAGTGGAAAATGGCCTGCTCCGTGCGCACGGTAAGCATCTGCCCTTCCTGCGAAGCATCAAACCGCGGTTGCTCGAAATCACGATACCAAACCTTCTGCGTCGGCTGATCGCAGAAAGCTTGGCAGCATTCATTGTTTCCACCCGTAGTAGGCGGCTGGTCAAAACACTAATGCGCACGTCTCCAAAAACCGCCGTCTGGCTCTCTTTCGTTTTGCTCTGCACATGCATCCCAAATTGCTCTTCAAAATAACCCATGTTCATTGCCTCCTTTATAGCGTTTCTTTCAGATAGGTTTCATAGATCAATTCTGCGCAGAGACTGTCCGCCCAGGAGAACCAAGGCCGAGTAAACTGGGAGGGATCGTCTGCATAGAAGCTCTCATGCATCCGGCCGCATCCGGCTGTTGTACCCAATAATAAACGGATAATCCGTTCCTTTTCCTCAAAACAGTTTGCCGTCAGCCCCTGCATCGCAAGGGCAATTGGCCACACATAGCCCGCCGCGGTATGCTCGCTGCCCACGCCGCAGGCAGCTTTCCCCTGGAAATAGCAAGGATTTTCCTCGCTGAGAAGCCATGCCCTCGTGTTTTGGTAAACGGGATCCTCCGGCGGGAGATAGCCAAGGTAGGGGAGGGAGAGAAGGCTTGGCACATTGCGTCGTCCATCAGGCGGAAATGGCCTAGCCCGTCCGCTTCATAGGCATATATCCTGCCAAAGCGTGGGTGGTGGACAATGCCGTATGCTTCGATCCCTTGCACGATTTCGCGCCGCACGCGCAGCGCTTCCAGCGCAAAAGCCTCATCCTGCCAGGCTTCCCGCGCAATTGCAGCAAGCTCGCCGAGGATCACTGCGGCGAAGCAGTTTGCGGGAATCAGGTAATGATATTCACATGCATCGTCCGACGGCCGAAAACCGGACCAAGTCATTCCGGTATATCCTATGGGCGTGCCAAGGCCGTTGTTTTGCAGCGTTTCCCGCGCATTGCCCTGTTCAACTGCCCATGGCCGGATGAATCGGTAAGGCGATTGCTCATGGTGGCTCTGCTCTGTGCGCAGTGTGTCGAGAATTTTGTAGGCGGCCTCTCGCCATTGCGGCGTGAACACCTGTGTGCGGCCTGTTGCTTGCCAATAAGACCATGCGAGCCAAACCGGGTAGCACAGAGAATCCGTTTCATACTTCCTCTCCCAAGTCCACGGCGTGAGAACGGTTTCGTCCTCATCCCAGCGGCTGTTGTCCGGATTTTCATTAAAGGCGTTGGCATAGGGGTCGATACAGATATATTTCGCCTGCCGCGAAATGAGCCTTCCAGCAGGGCTTGCAGCTGCGTATCCTCCCCGCAAAGGGAAGATAGTGGCGCACTTGCGCGCTGGAGTCACGCAGCCACATGGCGGGGATGTCTCCCGTGAAAACAAATGCTTCCCCGCCGGCCAGCAGCTTTGCCGTTGTTTCACAGGTGCTTGCGAAGCAGGTGCGGTAGAGTTCATAAAGGCCTGGAAGATGCGTAAGGTGAGATTGCGCCTTTGTCAGATGGGAGGCGAGTGCGGGTGTTAATTCCATAGAAACACCTCCTTATAAAATAGTGAGATGAACCTTGCTTATTTGTTAAGAATCCCTGTGCAGCCATCCTCGGCAACCCCGGTGATCGTAACCTCCCGGACTGTGCCACAAAGCTCCTTTGGGGCGCATACGCGCACGGGCGTATAGTTTGGCGTGTAACCCTCCAGAAAGCCGTCCGGCGCGGTTGTTTCAAAAAGGACGGGAAAACGCTTGCCCATCTCGCCTGTCAGAAAGCGCCGCCGCATGTCGTCCGCCGCCTCCCGCATCCGGCGGGCGCGCTCTTCCTTCACCGCTTTGGATAATTGCGGTAAGGCAGCAGCTTTTGTGCCGGGACGGGAGGAGTAGGGGAATACATGAATTTTTTCAAATCCGATTTTATGCGCGAAGGCGAGCGAAGCATCAAATTCCGCTTCGCTTTCCCCGGGGAAACCGGTCATGATATCGGTCGTAATCGCGGCATGTGGGAAATAGCTTCGCAGGCTGCCGCAAAGCGCTTCATATTCCGCGCAGGTGTAATGCCGGTTCATGCGGCGGAGCGTTGCATCACAGCCGCTTTGGAGGGAGAGGTGGAATTGTGGGCAGAGCTTTTCACACTTCGAAAGCCGCGCCACTACCTCCGGCGTGAGATGATCCGGCTCCAGGGAGCCGAGGCGCACGCGCAGGATACCGTCTACCGTGCAGGCACGTTCCACCGCATCGCAGATGGAACGGGAGAAATCCTTCCCATAGGAGGAGAGATTGATTCCCACGAGCACAATCTCCAAAAAGCCCGAATCCCGAAGCCGGATAAGCTCTGCCTCCAGCTCGCCGAGCGGCTTTGAGCGTACTCTTCCGCGCGAAGTGGGGATGATGCAATAGGAACAGAAGCGGTCGCAGCCATCCTGAATTTTGACAAAGGCGCGCGTATGCCCCTGAAAGCCGGAGATGCTGCCGCCGTGGAAGGGTTCGCCCGTTTCATGGGGAGCCACCTGAAAAATACGCTTGCCAGTGAGCTGGTATTCATCGATCGCGTCAAGGATTTTTTCGCTATCGCGGTTGCTGTGACAATATCCGCCTGGGCAAGGGTGTTGGCCTGATCCGGATAGGCCTGCGGCATGCACCCCGTCAGCACAACGATGCTCTGCGGATGCAGCCGTTTGAAACGGCGCACCGCCTGGCGCGATTTTTGATCGCCTGTGCCGGTTACTGTGCAGGAGTTGACAAGGTAAACGTCCGCCTCCTCCTCTGGGGGAACGATTTGAAACCCTTTTGCTCGAAACTGCTCGGATAGGGCCTGTGTTTCATATTGATTCACCTTGCAGCCAAGGGTGTAAAATGCGGCTTTCATAGAGGGCATTCTTCCATTTCCATTACAATTTTAATCAGATTCCAGTATAATCGAAACGAGCCGAAAAAACAAGCAAAGGGTAAGGATTTCCTCCCGCCTGGGAAAATAGAAGAAGCCGCGCACGACTGCTCGTGCACAGCTTCTCCAAAGGAATATTGAGTCGGCAAACAAAACGTTAAATATCCAACGCGCGGATATACGGGTTTTCCTGAAAGCAGGCAAGAATTTCGGTTACGGTTAGGGACTGATCCACACGCACGGCAAGCTCAAGCGATACGGTATCATCCTTGTTCTTCTGCGTTTTTACTTCTAAAATCTGAACGTTGATGCTCTCCAGATTATCCCGCAGCATTTGAAAGGGCTCTAGCCCTCTTTCCATTGTGATCGAGATCTGTTCACTCTGCGGACCTTCCAAAAACAAAAGGCGCTTGTGCAGCAGCACCTGGAGCACGATAATCATCAGCGTTGCAAAAACGCCCACGATATACATCCCTGCGCCGATGGCAAGCCCCACGCCAGAGGTAGCCCAGATTCCGGCGGCGGTGGTCAGGCCGCTGATGGAACGATTGCGCACAAAGATGACCCAGCGCCCAGGAAGCTTACGCCTGTGATGATGTTAGCGGCAATACGGGAGGCGTCCAGGCTGATGCCCTGCATTGTGACAACGTCGAAAAAGCCATATTTTGATACCAGCATCATCATGGTAGAGCCGAGCGCTACGATTAAATGGGTGCGCACACCGGCCTCTTTCATCCTGCTTTTGCGCTCATATCCGATTGCCGCCCCGCAGATTGCACCGATGAGGATGCGCAGCAGATATTCCCCTTGTTGCAGCAGAAAAGCAGCCATGCAACCTTCCACTCCCTCTCAACGTAAAAATAGCCGCAGCCTGCTTGCGGCCTAAAACCGGAGCCGTCTTTTTGAAATGGAAAGACGGTTTGACATGCGAACTTTTATAGGGTATGCGCTATCATGAAACGAACGGAAACATACCGAATGGATTGATTATAAAGATAATTTCTGATAAAATCAAATTATAAAGATTGATAATCATATAAATAAAATGAATAGTAGCGTTAGGAAAGAGGAAAATCCGCCATGATCGATACGAGATTGCACACCCTGCTGACGCTGATGGAGGCGGGCAGTTACACCAAGGCGGCGCGCGTGCTGTCACTGACACAGCCCGCCGTTAGCCACCATATCCGGCAGCTTGAGCAGGAATACGGCGCGCCGGTTTTTTACCGGAGCACGAAACAGCTTAAATTAACGCCGGAGGGCGGCATTCTTGTCAAATATGCACGCCGGATGCAGGCGTTGGAGAACAATGTGATTCAAAGCCTGGAGATTATCGCAACGGCCTTTCTCGATTCACCGTGGGGATTACGCCTACCGCTGAGGAGAACCTGGTGCCGCGTGTCATGGCCACCTATTGTAACCTTCATCCAGATACCAGCATAACAATCGTTACAGATACGATAAAAAATATTTATAATATGTTAAAGTCCTATGAAGTGGATATTGGTATTGTTGAAGGCAGCATTCCGGATGAAAATTTAACGCAGGTATTGCTCGACACGGATTACCTCTGCCTGATCGTCTCCCCGCAGCATCCCTTTGCCCGGCGGGGGAGCGTGAGCCTGGAGGAGCTCAAAGGTCAAAGGCTGATTTTGCGCTCACGGCAGGCGGGCACGCGTAAGCTGTTTGAAAATTATCTCCTGAGCTGCTCGGAAAGTTTAAAGAGCTTTCATGTGATCATGGAGATTGACAATGTTGCCACCATCAAGGAACTGGTTGCTTCCAACCTTGGCGTATCCGTCATCGCACACAGTGCCTGCATTGATGCAGAGCATACAGGCTCGCTCTCTGTGATTCCGATTGAAAATTTTAGGATGACTCGCTCTATTAATATGGTGCATCACAGGGATTTTACCCATACGGAGATTTTGGCGGAAATCCGGCAGATTTATGAGCAGATTAGATAAACAGAAGAAAGCCGTTGCATAAAGCGCCATACGCTGGCCGCGGCATTAGGGAACGGGGAGGAGAAATGGGCAGAACGAAAATGGAAACGTGAAAAAGGGCGGTCGCCTCTTTGTTTTGCTAAGGCAACATTGAAAAACGCTGAGCAGGAATAACCTGTTCAGCGTAAAATTTATGCATAGATATGCAAGCTTTGTAAAGGTTTTGTCATGTTTCACAAAGCCGTTTTCATGGGTTGTGAGGCGTTGTAAGGGGGGAGGCAGGTTCATTTTGCGTGCCGTTCCCTTACGTTTCGCGCGCCGCGCCACAAAAATCAAAGAGATCCGTGCTGCGCGCAAAAAGCACACAACTTGCGGCAATTTTTCATCTATGTTTGATTGTTGGATACATTTTATCAGCTCCCCTCTTCATGGGGAGAAATCAGGCCGTTGGATGTTTTGGCAGGCGCTTTGCTATTTCAAATCAAAGCCTTCCTCAAGATATTTGCTGCAATCCACCTTCTTATTGATTGCCATCCAAGTCAGGCGCTCCACAGCCGTTGCCTGATAGTGGTTTTTGCCGTGCCCGCCGTGGTCTGTCGTTATGAGAATCAGCCAATCCTCCTGCTCATAGGTATCGCGTGCATAAACGGCTTGGATCGCCTGCTCAATATAGGCGTTGGTGTTGACGACTGCGGCGGCATACTCCGGAATTTCGGGGGAGAAGCCGATGCCGTGGCCGGTGTTATCCGGTTCGCAATAAAGGCCTGCCGTAACGTCTTTTTCGGCAATACTTTTTAAAATTTCCTTTTGGAGCGCGGGGTCGTTCTCGGAGGAGCTTGCCGTCAAGGGATAGTGATTTTCTTTGGCCCAGTCGATTTCGGCCTTATATTGCACGTTGATATGCGTCGGCCACTGCACGAGGAAGGAAACGGCCTTGCCCTGTTTCGCAAGCTCGCCCAGGCAAGTCAGCGGCTCCACTTCTTTTTTTTGCTCGTTATCCGTGATACCGTATTGATCCGCCCACTGGCCAGTCAGCATGGAGAAAAAACCAGGCGCGGTATCGCTGCGGAAGGACTTTTGTGTGCCGCCCGCATAGGTCAGGTACAGGCCTCCGTCTTTCGCGGCGGTCATCACGCCCAGCCCGTAATCAGCGAATAGAGGCAACGCATCCGCACGGCATCCATCCATGAAGAGCAACAGCGCCTTCTTTGCGTTTTTTCCAGCGGGGAGGGGGGAGCTGAAGTGCTCTAATACAAGATCATGAACGGCCGTTTGCGGCATTGCGGTAGATACGTCGTTTGCAAACAAGCCGCTGCCCTCCACCGTAGCTTTATAGCTTTTTGTGGTGGTGCAGCCCGCTAGGGCGCAGGTGAGCAGCGAGCCCACGCAGGTGATCGCGAGGGCGGTTTTGATTGCCTTTTTTCATGGATGAATCGTCCTTCCTTTCCACTTATCGTTTGATGAACATCATAGCGGTTCCTCTAAAATAGTCTGGCGGTTTCCAGCCGGTTATTTTTCCTCCACAGAGGAGTCAAAAACATAGGTGTCCAGCAGGATAATGATGTTTTTATCCGTGAGCTTTTTGGCCATGAGCTGCTGGAATTTTGTCGTGCGGATTTTTCCGGCAAGGCGGAGTGCTTCGAGCTCTTTGGCGAGCGTCTCCTGCTGGGCAGTGAGTTGTTCATACAGTATTTCCAGCTTTGCAAGCCGCTCTGCCGCTAATCCGGCATAGCCATTTTCCGCGGGGTGCAGATAGGGATCGGCAATCAAGGGGATGGATGATGCCTCTTCGTTGCGTATCGTATATCGTTCCATTTTGTATGGCGTTCCTCTCTATTAAAATCGTTCAAAAAAATAAGCCAATGTAGGCACCAGCTTGCCGGAGCGGTAGTATTCTTTTATTTCGCTTTTTGTCATCCATTTTGCATCTGCCACCTCTCGGTCGTTGCGTTTTCCGGCAAAATCCCCCCGTCGTAAGGGAAGAGCCAAACGTCTTTAATATCATTGAATACTGTGCCGTTTACAATTTTTCGCACCTCAGAATCCACCAAAATCCCGGCCGCAGGAGATAAATCAATACCGACCTCTTCCTTGACCTCCCGCACAGCGCCGTCCACACTGGATTCTCCTCGCAACACGGAGCCGCCGACACATTCCCACATCAGCGGGTAGGAGAGCCTGCTTGCGGCGCGCTGCGAAATCAGATATTCTCCTTTCGCATTCACAATCCATACATGCACCACCAGATGAAAGCGATTTTTTGGGAGCGCTGTTCCGCGAAGATGCGTTTCTCCTGTTTTAATCCGGCCTTCCGTGTAAAGATCCCAAACTTCCATTTTGCACTTCCTTTGCCCATCCATCGGTTGAAAAATGGTATCATACCACGAAACAAGGGTATGATACCACATTTTTTGATTGCAGTCGATTTTATTTTGTGACGGGCAGCCGCAGCACGGTTTTTAAGCGCTCCGGCGCTGTCCGCCGCGGGTCGGACAGATAGATTTCATGGTGCCGGTGTGTCTCGTCGTTTAAAAGTGAACAGCCGTTTTCACGCAGGAATGTATGCATTTTCTCAAGAGACGCAGGCTCTTCGGAATAAGGCCCCACATGCATTATCTGGACGCACAGCCCCTCTCGCAGCGTTTCAAAACGCACGCCGGATACATCGACTTCAGGCTTTTTGCTCCCGCATTCCGCGACGGTCCAGTGGAATACCTCTTCTGTGACGAATTCCGGCTGGCGGAAGAAGAAGGCGCTTTTAACATTCCATTTGTGCGGAGCACCGACTCGTAAATAGGTTCTCCCAGTTACAAACGGATTTTATCTGCAATCCGTGGCGCTTTGTTTCCGATGAGAAACCTTCTTCTTGAAAAAGGATAGCATAGAAAATATGACGTCTACCTGTCAGCTTTCAAGGAATGGCTCCTCCAAAACTTTGGAGGAGCCATTTGTGAAGGTGGAGATTTTGCGCCGGGATTGTCCTAGCCGTAGCCCTCATTTCAATCCGCTCCGCCCGTGTGGGCGGAGACCAGATGAGCTTTGGGATAGGCTTTTTTCAACGCGATTTCAATCCACTCCGCCCGTGTGGGCGGAGACATTTACCATTCGCCACCTCACCACCTCATTTAAATTTCAATCCACTCCGCCCGTGTGGGCGGAGACCAGTTCCTTTGCCAGCTCGTTTTGCGATATCTTGCTATTTCAATCCACTCCGCCCGTGTGGGCGGAGACCCCTGGAGGCGGCAAACAAGCGCCTGATCGGCGCGATTTCAATCCACTCCGCCCGTGTGGGCGGAGACTATCGCTGCGCAAATTCTTTTTGCACCGCATTTGGATTTCAATCCACTCCGCCCGTGTGGGCGGAGACCATCGGCATCTAAATCCCTCCATATTAATTTCTGAATTTCAATCCACTCCGCCCGTGTGGGCGGAGACTTTATTCTCCGGTTAGCAAACGAGACGCTAAGCAATTTCAATCCACTCCGCCCGTGTGGGCGGAGACCGGAATCGGCTCTAAAAGGGAGTGAGCGGGCGTATTTCAATCCACTCCGCCCGTGTGGGCGGAGACTCCTCGCTTCAAGTCCCAGCAGCTCCCCGCGCCATTTCAATCCACTCCGCCCGTGTGGGCGGAGACTTTTAAGGATCCGTTAGGCGTCTTCAAAGTAGCAATTTCAATCCACTCCGCCCGTGTGGGCGGAGACCTCACCTGCACGCTGGGCTGGCTTGCATCCAGGTATTTCAATCCACTCCGCCCGTGTGGGCGGAGACCGATCGCATTTCAGGTTTTTTTAATGATATTTGGATTTCAATCCACTCCGCCGTGTGGGCGGAGACAGCAAAAGAAACCATTTTTCGTCTCTTAAGCATCTCTATTACAACATATTTTACAGAAAAAGCAAGAGAACTCGATGTAAATTCTCTCATTTGGGATATTTATTCCAATATTCCCTTTTGATTTTGGTGCGAACCTCCCTATATGTTGATGTTTGATTCCGATTCGCACTGAGCAAATTTAGAAAACGGACGTATGCATTTTGAGATTCATTTGCATACGTCCATTTTTTCATATTCTATTGTTTTATTTCTCAGGCTTTCTGCTCTTCCCTCGCCGCCAATACACCGTCTAGCCACTTCATGATATCGTTATAAATCTTTTCGTGGTCATTTTCGTTGAGGATTTCGTGCCGGTCGTTCGGGTAGAGGATCACCGTCGGCTCATTGCCTGCAAGCTCCAGATTATCCGACACAGCCAAAACGCCTCTGCCGTTGAAGCCAACGGAATCTTTCGCGCCGGAGATCAGCATAATGGGCAGATCCTGAGGCACCTTCTGCGCCCAATCCTTGCGGCTGACCTCCATTAAAATACGCACTACATCGCGTGTGCCGCCGAGCTTGAAGTTAAATCCACAGAGCGGATCATCGAGATAGCGGTCGAGATTTTCCTCGCTTGTGCTGATCCAGTCAACATTGGTGCGTGGGTTTTTAAACTGCGCATTGAACACGCCGTTGCCAATTTTGAAGAGCAGATCCGCATTGGCATGCGGGCCAATTTTATCTACACCTTGTCGAAGGCAGATACCACACCCTCCAGGGAGGCGGGAAGCTCGCCCGTACCACAGAAGATTGCACCTGCAGCTCCTTGCCGAAGTGTGCGGCGTAGGAGCGGGAAAGGAAGGAACCATGCTGTGGCCAAAGAGAAAATAGGGTAGGTCAGGGTAGCGCTTGTGCATGATGTGATGCAGGATATGCATATCATCAACCATGCGGATATGGCCGTTTTTATCGTCCATATACCCGAGATCATCCAAGGAGTTGACAGATTTTCCGTGCCCCAGGTGGTCATTGCCGCACACGATAAAGCCATGCCCAGCGAGGAAACAGGCAAAATCGTCGTATCGCTCAATATGCTCAGACATACCATGCGCAATTTGAAATAGCGCGATGGGCTTCACCGCATCGTCTTGCCAGATCATGCAGTGGATTTTATTTTTACCGGTGGAAGAGTTGAAATATGCTTCTTTGCGAATGATCGCCATTCGAATCGACTCCCTCTGCTCAAAATATAGATGTTTGTATTATACACGAAACTGATAAAAAAGTCATCGTCTTTTCTCAATAAACCGGAAATTTCGCCCCTTTTTATGCCGTTGCCTATCCAATTGCGTGGTCGCCGGGAAGGTTTGCACCTGACCAGGCTTTTTCCAAGTTGTGGCTGTTCTGCATCCGTCCAGAAGGCGTCATCCGGCGAAAGGCCGAGCGGGAGAAAGATGGTAGAGCAAAGATAAAGCTGCCGGTGTTGATATAAGATTCCGCCAGCCCCGGCTGGCGGCCGGAAAGCCCCTTTTGCAGAAAGCCGCTTGGATCGAATAATTCCTGAGAAAAAAACATTTTTCGTAGCGCGAGGCTGAGAGCTCGGCGCACCTGCCCGGGCGGGAGAGAAGGGGGCAGGTGCCCGCTCAGCGCCGCGTGGGCGAGCGCGTGGAATGCTCCCGTACGGTAAACGATGGAACGGCCCATGCAGGGATAGGAGCCGTCCGGTGAAATCATTCGCTCAAGCAATTCACAATAGCGCATCAGGCTTTTTACAAACTGCGCACGGTAGCGCTTATCCGCAATGAGCGGCTCTGCGGTGCGGGAAACCTCCTCGAGCATCGGCTGAATGACAAAGCTGTTGTAATAATCCCAGTGGAATGCGTCCCCATCGCCATAAGCACCGTCCCCTTTATACCATTCAAAATGCTTGCTTAGCGCGTATTCAATGCGCATACCGTCGCCGATTCCAGTGAAGCGATAGCGCATCGCCTCAATCGTCGCGGCAAAGAGCAGCCAGTTATTGCGCACGGGGCGCATTAGGCGTGCCTGTTCAAAGGCGGCGAGCAGCTTCCCGCGTACCTCCGGCGGTTGGATCGTAAACAGTTGAGTGGGCGCTTTCAGCAGGGCGCTTGCTAGAAACGCTGCATCGACGAGCGGCTGGTCAGGCGAGAGAAGGGCGCCGGTTTGATTCCATACGCAGTAATCCGCTGCGCAAGGATTACAGATGTTGGCGAGCGCTTTGCGGGCGAAAGCCCGGTATTGCTTCTGCAAAGCGCGCTCTTCCTCTGATGTGCTGCGAGGGAGGGAGAGCTCCAGCCAGGGCGCAATGCCAATCATCGTCCGGCCCACGGCTTCCAGATAGGCCACGCCGCGCTGTTTCTCCTTCCTATCCAGCGGGAGGGTATCATGCAGGCGGTTTTCCGCTGCTGCTGAAAGCACAGGAAACGCAATTTTGTGCATCGCCCGCAGCCATTCAGCACGGGCGCTTTCCGCTTGTTTCATAAAAAAGGCTGAGCCTCCTTTCCTATCAGGAGTTTGTTTCAATGTAGCACCTTTTCCGGGCGGTGTCAATTGCGCTTTGGGAAAACATAATCCGCCCAGTATGCGCATATAGATTGAGGGAAATAGAAAGGCAGGTTTCACTTTAACGGAAAACGGAGGGGCTCATCTTGAAAGGTATCGTGGAAGAAAGAGCCGTAGAACTCGGCGAATATATCATTGCGCACAAGGCGACGGTACGGGCGGCGGCAAAGGAGTTCGGAATCAGTAAATCTACCGTACATATGGATGTGTCAGAACGCCTGCGCCGGGTGAATCCGCAGCTCTATCAGGAGGTGCGGGAGGTGCTCGATGTTAACAAAGCTCAGCGCCATATCCGGGGAGGGATCGCCACGCAGAAAAAATACCGTGCGATGCATCCATAGATGTTATAAAAATAGTAAGGAGCCGCCTGTTCTCGTAGGCAATGTGTATCTCTATGATCTATGTGGTTACGGCAGGCTTTGCTTTGTTACTCGCTTTGCTTCGTAATAAAAAATAGCCGGTAGCTGCGCGCTCTCATAGGCGTTATGCATCTCTTAGATCCCCGCAATGAAGCAGGCCCTGTTTTGTTACTCGCTGCGCTTCGTAATAAAAAATAGCCGCCGGCCAAGTGTGTGCGGCAAGCTGGTTACATCTCTTTGATCCTATGGGACCGATTGGCTTTGCTTCGTAATAAAAAATAAAATGGCACCCGCCGGCATGCTTGAGCCGGCGGGTACTTTTTTCCATAGCGTTGGTTTGATTTGCGCCTGGCGTCGTATACTAAGTTCATACCGCGTTGGATACGAAAGGGCGTGTACAATGAAAACATTTCTTTTAGTGACCTCGCCACCCGCCAGCGGAAAAACCTTTATTGCCAAGCAGTTAGCCAGTATGCTGCAAAACTGTGTTTACCTTGATAAGGATAGCGTCATTGTTTTATCCCGCCGGATTTTTCAGGCCGCTGGCGAGCCGTTTGATCGCAGCTCTGCCTTTTTTGAGCAGAATATACGCAATTATGAATATGACGCAATCCTCCAGATCGCCTTTGAGGCGCTGGAATTCAACCACTGCGTGCTCGTTAATGCGCCCTTTACCCGTGAGGTGCGCAATCCTGTATGGCTGGAGGAGATGCGTCGAAGGCTGGCGGAGATGGGCGCCCGGCTTCAGGTGGTTTGGGTGCATACGGATCTGGAGGTTTGCCGAAAACGGATGCAGATGCGCGCCTCCGAGCGGGATACTTGGAAACTGGCACATTGGGAGGACTATGTCGGCAGCCGGAATTTTAACCCTCCGGAGAGCATACCAGAGCTTATCGTGATTGATAATTCTGGATCGGAGACTTACTTGGAGCCGACGCAAGCTTTGGCGCACCAAATTGAGGCTGAGCGAAAAGAAGCCTTGCAGCCTGATTAAAAAAGGGAACAGGGCGTCCCGCAGAAGAAGTTTCAGCTACCGCATGGCGGTGAAACACAGGGCGTACAGAGGGGTTAAAGGGCGATCATGTTCCAGAGAAGGCCAACTGGGAGATGATGTACAGTCACGCTCCCTGCCCGGTGCGTTTCATCTGAATTGCATAGCTCATATTTTTGCAGGGTAGCGAGCAGCCGCTCCGCGGCGATATCGTCCATTTCACAGAGAGGCAGGCGACATCTACCAACCGGGATTCCCATATAGCAGAGTGCCTGTTTCACGGGGATAGGGTTTACATCGCTGAAGAGGCGCTCGATTAGCTCCAAATACTTTAGCTGCATGGAATCGCTCAGTGCGGCGTTGCCGTCGAAGAAGGCTTGGCAGAGGCTGTGAACCTCTCCCGGCACAAGATTTGCAAGCACTGAAATAACGCCCTTCGCGCCCAATGCGAGCGCCGATGTAATCTGATCGTCGTTGCCGGAATAGATTGCGAGACTGTCGCCACAGACGGAGGCAATTTTGGCCATTTGTGAAAAATTTCCGCTAGCTTCTTTCGTGGCAACGATGTTGTCGAGCTGCGCTAGCTTTTCATAGGTTTCAGGTAGAATATTGACACCTGTTCGTGAAGGGACGTTATATAGGATGATCGGGAGCGTTGTTGCAGCAGCGCAGGCAGAAAAATGTGCGATCAGCCCGCGTTGAGAAGTTTTATTGTAATATGGAGTAACATGCAACAACGCATCCGCTCCCGCTTTTTCCGCCGCTTTGGTGAGCAGGAGGGCGTGGGCTGTGCTATTGCTGCCCGCACCCGCGATGACCGGAACGCGGCCCTTGGCACCTTGACGGCAAATCGGATCAGCTCAATATGCTCTTCATCCGTAAGAGTTGCACTTTCACCAGTGGTTCCGGCAACGACAAGCGCATCCGTGCCGTGGCGTATTTGCTCCTGAATCAGCGTGCCGAACAGGTCAAAATCAATAGACAGATCTTCTTTCATGGGAGTGACAAGAGCGGTGGCCGAGCCGGCAAAAACCGTTTTTTTCATCGCAAGTCAAAGCTCCTTTCTGAATAAGACTTAGGGGGAAGAAGGGAAAAGGCAAAGTATCCGGGTGGACATCCATCCGATTCTATGATCGTTTTGCTAGAGTGTATTTTACCTTGCCGGAGCATTGCCAGCAGAAGTCCGCAACTGTCGGATAACCCATAAACGGCATAAATTCGCCCTGCGTAATGGGTGCTAACGTATTGTGTGATATCATGCAGTGCTTTGGCATATTGGGTTTGCATCTGGTATGTATCGTTTAGAGAGGGAAGAAGAATATGATATTGTTCCTCAAGTGCGTGAATCAGAGAATTCCATCCTTCATTTTTAGGCTCCTTTTTACATAGGAGCAAAATAGTGGGATGATTTTCAGAACCGTATTCCTTCATTTTCATACTGGATAACCTCTTTGTGGTTTGAATCAGTTTTGTTTTTGAATGGAATGTTTTGCTGGAGGAGTTTACTACACGGCGATCCCTACTTTCCTTACTTTTGCATTATGATAGCATATTTCGCATTAAGAAGTAGTTAAGAAGGCCTCCGCTCCGTGAAATTCGTATAAAGAAGCCTCGCTTTATAGAGCGTCGTTTCCGGCGAGAAAGATTTTGTAGATGCTCTTGCGTGTAGGGGGTTCTTAGACTATAATATCCCCATAGATGATTCATAAATTGTGTATCTGATATGCCTTGTTTGACCGTTTGTGGAAGATACCACGGAATGACAGCTATTATTTGTAAAAAATCGGTGTCCAACAGCCTGGAAAGTTGCCCAACACAGCAAAGGATTCATATAGAAGGCCAAGCGTGCATCCCGTTACAATGCATGCTGAAAATGTGTTTTTTGTATGATTCGCGCTGTTGCAATATTATTTGGAATGAAAAAGAGGATGTAAAGGGGTCTTACAATGATGGATGTTTCAAAAAACGCAGAGCGCTTTATGGGCTATGCGGATGTCTACCACATGGCGCGACCGCGCGGCCCACGCTTTGTCGTGGACTGCCTGATTAACTATTTGGGGTATTTTCCGCAAACGGTCGTAGACCTGGGCTGTGGAACGGGGCTTTCCACCCGCCTGTGGGGAACCGCCGCGGCTGAGGTAATCGGCGTGGAACCAAGCCCGGATATGATGCTTATGCGCAGGAGCATCGTGTGCCGAAGCAAAATATCCGCTTTGTCAATGCCTTTGCCCATGAAACGGGGCTTGCGCCGGAATGCGCTGATTTGGTGACCTGCTCCCAGTCTTTTCACTGGATGGAGCCGGAGGAAACGTTGCAGGAGGTAAATCGCATTTTAAAGCCCGGCGGTATTTTTGCCACCTACGACTGCGACTGGCCGCCTGTGTGCGACCGCAGGGCAGAGGAAGCTTATAACGACCTGCAACGCAGGATTCAGGAGCTTGCGAGCGCTACCAAGGATTATGCAGATAGCTTTTTACGTTGGGAGAAAAGCGAGCATTTATCCCGTATTCAAGAAAGCGGATTTTTTGGCTACACCCGTGAGATTGTTTTTTCGAATACGGAGGAGTGTGACGCACGCCGTTTCATCAACCTTGCGCTCAGCCAGGGGAGCCTGCAAACCATGCTGCGCATGGAGCCGGAGATCGTCAAGCTTTGCGTGTCCCGTTTTGAGAAAAAAGTGCATGAGATTTTTGAGGATGAAATTTTCCGCATGGATTTCTGCTACCGAATGCGCATCGGGATGAAAGATGACAGGGCAGAGGAAGAGCAGAATTCTGTCATTGACTAAAATGATTTAAAAATAAAAAGGCGCTGTTGCAAAGCATTGTGCAACAGCGCCCTTTTATTTTTATCCTGCATAAAGCTGCTATCTTTTCGATGGTATAGAGCATCTAGGTGGATCGCTTAAAAGGCCTTGAGAACCCCTTCCTCTTCTGCAATTGCCAGTTCGGATAGATACCGCTGCAAAGCATCCTTCCAATGTGGCAGTCTCGGAAAACCTGCTTCATCCAGGCTCTCTTTAGAAAGGCGCGAATTTAGCGGACGGGCAGCCGGGCTGGGATAATCCGCCGTGGCAACTGGTGGATTTTTGCAGGCAGGTGCCCCAGACGCATAATTTCTCTTGCAAATTCATACCAGCTGCAATAGCCCTCGTTGGTGGCGTGATAGGTGCCGAAGCGCTCTGTCATCGCCATATCGCACAGCAGGGGGGCAAGGTCTGCCGTGTAGGTGGGGGAGCCTATCTGATCGCTTACCACGGAAATCTCTTCTTTTTCCCGGCCAAGCCGAAGCATCGTTTTTACAAAGTTAGAGCCGTTGATGCCGAATACCCATGAGGTGCGCACGATAAAAGAGCGTGGGCATAGGATTCGCGTGCTGTTTTCGCCGCTCAATTTTGTTTCCCCATAGGTGTTCAGTGGATTTTTGGCTTCATAGATGCCGAGCGGCTGCTCTCCGGAGGCGCCAAACACATAATCCGTGCTGATATAAATAAGCTTTGCGCCCGTTTTATTGGCCGCCGCGGCAATGTTTGCGCTGCTCGGTAATTGATATCCATGCAAAGCGTCTGCTCCGTTTCAGCACGGTTGACGTTGGTATAGGCCGCGCAGTGGATCACAGCGTCTGGCTGGTAGGTTTCGACCCAATGCATGACCTGCGGCATATTCGTGATATCGCACTCCTCTCGATCAATCCCGCGGCAGGGGATTTTACGCCGGTGGAGTTCTTTGAGCACGTCGTAACCTAACTGGCCGTTGGAACCGGTTACCAAAATCTTCATAGAAAATAGTCCTTCCTATTGTTTAAAATATGTCGATTAGGAACCTGTGCCCGCAGGGCGGCAGCCGCCTTGCGGTCCATTCCGGTTTTTCCCGCGCCTTCTGGGTGGTGCGCGGGGAAAAAACAACAAAAGCAAATCGCAATTCTAGCATTTTACGGGCTTTTGTTGCCCATTTTTAATAGCATTTATTCAAAAAATGACAATTTAACCCATCCAAAAATAGGAGAAAAGGAGCGGCGAAAACGCTGCTCCATCGCATGCATTCTGTTTGAAAAAGGGCTTTACAGTGGATAAATAAAACGCACATCACTCTCGGCCAGCAAAGGAGCGTTTTGATCTTTGGCAGATAGTATCGGATGTTGCAGCCCCCAAAGGACGCCGAGCGCCGGATCGTCAAAGCGGATGCTCCGGTCATTTTCCGGCGCGTAATACTCATCCACCTTGTATTCCACCTCTACATCATCGGTCAAGGTCAAAAAGCCGTGCAGACAGCCTTTTGGGATAAAAATTTGCTTTTTATTTTCCTCTGTCAGTTCGACGCCGATCCACTTCAGGTAGGAAGGGGAGCCGTGTCGAATATCAACGGCAACATCCAGCAGCGCGCCGCGCGTACACGTTAGCAGTTTGCTCTGCGCTTTTGGGTTTGTCTGACAGTGCAGCCCGCGGATGGTGCCCTTGTGCTGAGTGCGGGAACGGTTGTCCTGCACAAAACGAACCTGAATGCCGCAGGCAGCGTATTTTTCATAGGAATAGGATTCCATAAACCAACCTCGATTGTCTCCGAATACGTCGGGCTCAATCAAAAAAGCGCCTTCAATTTTGGTTTGTATGACGTTCATACATAGCCCCGTCTTTCATAAAAATACTTCGCTGAAAATAAACGATGGCTCAATCAAGAGCATGAATCATCGGGTCGTCGTCATCTGAGCCCCAGCGGCGCGCACGTTTGCCCGGCGCATTTTCATACAGGATTTTGCCCTCCGCCACTCGGCGCAGGTGCTGCCCATAGGTTGATTTTCCATATTTCTCAGCAGATGAGATCAGCGCCTTTTTGGTGATCCATCGTTTGTTATAGGCGATCTCCTCTGGGGAACAAATTTTGATCCCTTGCAGCTTTTCAACCGTGCGGATGAAGTGGGCGGCATCCATCAGGGCGTCCACCGTGCCTGTATCCAGCCAGGCAAAGCCGCGGCCAAGGAAGCGGACGTCAAGGTCGCCCAGCTCCAGGTATTTGCGATTAATATCCGTAATCTCATATTCTCCGCGGGCGCTGGGCTGAAGCGCCTTCGCAAATTCCACAACGCGGTTATCATAAAAGTAAAGCCCGGTCACAGCATAGTTTGATTTTGGCTCCTTCGGTTTTTCCTCAATAGAGGTCGGCTCACCTTTTGCGTTAAATTCCACCACGCCGAAAGCGCTTGGATCATCCACATAGTAGCCGAAAATCGTGGCACGCCCCGGATTGATGGCCGCTTGGCGAAGCAAATGGCCTAGACCGTTGCCATAAAAAATATTATCTCCAAGGATCATGGCAACGCTGTCGTCTCCAATAAAATCTTCTCCGATGACAAAAGCCTGCGCAAGGCCGTTCGGCTTGTCCTGCACAGCGTAGGAAAGCTTAAGGCCGAATTGCTTCCCCGTGCCCATAAGCGCTTCAAATTTCGGCGTATCCTCAGGTGTAGAAATAATCAGAATTTCCCGAATACCAGCGAGCATCAGGATCGACAGCGGATAATAAATCATTGGCTTATCATAGACCGGAAGCAGCTGCTTACTGGTGACCATTGTCAAAGGGTAAAGCCGGGTGCCGGATCCTCCAGCTAAAATGATTCCCTTCAAGGCGCACACTCCTCATCTCTGATGAAAACAAACAAATTGCACAAAAACAGCAATCCATAAACACAATCTAACGTTCATATAATAATACGAAATCGTATTTCCGTCAACCGCGTTTTCAAAAGCGGAACCTGTAAACGCAGATTAGAACACACTTTTCAACGCATTTTTGCAGATTGTCCAATTATTAGAACCTTTTATTTTGCTCCAAAGTATAAAATAAATTGACAAAGAGGGTTCCGCTATATTATAATTTAGCCGTGGCTAACAATTTCGAAATCAGGTTTCCTCTGTAGGGAGGCGGGCCTTTTTGAATGAGGAGCAGCAGTTTGCCCTTTCACGCCTTATGGCGCTGTAAACAGGCAAAATATCCAAATGAGTGTGAAGGGATCGGTGTTTGATGCTGAAAACAGTTGACCGGCTTCGCCCTGGGGAAAAAGGCGTTGTGACAGGGCTTGGCAGCACGGGTGCGGTGCGCCGCCACATTATTGATATGGGGATCACGCCCGGCGCGGTGATCGTCATGCGGAAAACAGCCCCGATGGGGGATCCAATTGAAATTAATGTGAGAGGGTATGAGTTGAGCATCCGCAAGTCGGAAGCGCAAAATATCCGGGTTGAGGTTTCAGAGTGATTTTGCAAAAAGGATGGTTTGAAGGATGAGCTATCGCTATGCGCTCGCGGGGAATCCCAACTGCGGGAAAACGACGCTTTTTAATGCGGTGACAGGCAGCAATCAATATGTCGGCAATTGGCCCGGTGTTACGGTTGAAAAAAAGGAGGGCAAGGTCATTGGCAGCGAAGCGGACGCTCGATTGTTGACCTCCCCGGGATTTATTCCCTCTCCCCCTATTCCATGGAGGAGATTGTCACCCGGAATTATCTGATTGATGAGAAACCGGATTTGATTATTGATATTGTAGACGCGACGAATCTGGAGCGCAACCTCTACCTTTCCCTTCAGATCGCGGAGCTTGGCCGCCCGATGGTGATCGCGTTAAATATGGTGGATATGCTGGAGAAGCGCGGCGACACGATCGACTACCCTTTGCTGAGCGCGCTGCTGGGCATTACGGTCGTGCCGATTTCCGCCAGCCGGGGCACCGGGGTACATAAGCTGATTCATACGGCGGAGCACGAAGTAATTCACGCAACGAGCAATACGCATCTGGACCGCCACTGCAATTTAGGCCAGCCGCCCGATCTCTATACCGGCGCGGTGCGCCAGGCGGTGCAGCTGATTGAAGATTTGATTCGGGAGAATTGTAAAAAGCACGATCTTCCCCTGCGCTGGTCAGCCGTGAAGCTCATTGAAGGGGATGCGCCCACGCTCGAAAAGCTGGATTTGAGCGATACACAGCTCAGCTGCTTGGAATCAATCGTGCGTGAGCTGGAAACGGACCATATCGACCGTGAGATGGTGATTGCGGATCAAAAATATAAGTTTATCTGCTCCGTTACCCAGAAGGCCGTCAAAAAAGGCCATGAGGATGGGCACTTGACAGTATCTGACCGGTGGATAAAATTGTCACCAATAAATACCTTGCGATCCCGCTGTTCTTCGCGATCATGGGGGCTGTGTTCTATATCACCTTTGGCGCGCTCGGCCCTCGGCTGAGCGATCTCGTCGGCGATTTGATTAATGGAACACTGGCGCAGGCAGTGCGCGGCCTGCTCACCGGAATTGGCGCTGCGGATTGGGCCACGGGCCTTGTCTGTGACGGCGTCATCGCGGGCTGGGTGCGGTGCTTGCCTTTTTGCCGCAGATATTGCTGCTGTTTTTCTTCCTCTCCATTTTGGAGGATAGCGGCTATATGGCGCGCGCGGCCTTTATTATGGATCGTGCGCTGCATGTGATCGGCCTTTCCGGCAAATCATTTGTTCCAATGCTGATGGGGTTTGGGTGCTCCGTGCCCGCTGTGATGAGCTCGCGCACGCTGGAGAATGAAAAGGACCGCCGCCTGACGATCATGCTCATTCCTTTTATGTCGTGTAGTGCCAAAATGCCGATCTATTCGTTATTTATTGCGGCGTTTTTCAGCGCGTCGAGCGGGCTTGCCGTATGCTCGATCTATTTGCTCGGCCTGGTGGTGGCGATTTTGTGTGCATTCCTTCTGCAAAAAACCGTTCTCAAAGGTGGGCACGCCCCTTTTGTAATGGAACTGCCGCCTTACCGGTTGCCACCGCCAAAACGCTCACCATGCATGTGTGGGAAAAGCTTAAGGATTTTTTGACAAAGGCGGGCACTGTGCTGCTTGGCGCGAGCGTTGTTGTGTGGGCGCTGCAATATTTTGATTTCTCTTTTCACCATGTGCAGGATAGTTCGCAAAGCATCCTCGGCGTGATCGGCACGGCAATTGCGCCTGTGTTTCAGCCGCTGGGCTTTGGGGATTGGCGCTCCAGCGTCTCCCTTTTAAGCGGCCTGATCGCGCGCGAGCAGGTGGTAAGCTCCCTCGGCATCCTTTACGGGGCGAGCGGAGCCGGGTTGACGGCTGCTTTGCAGGCGGTTTATTCCCCGGCGGGCGCATATGCGTTTATGACCTTTGCGCTTCTGTTCATCCCCTGCATCGCCGCTGTGACGACAATCCGCCGCGAGATGAATTCCGGCAAGTGGACAGTGTTTGCCTTGGGTTTTCAAGCGGTGGTCGCCTATCTGGTCACGTTTGTGGTGTATCAGCTTGGCCGGCTGTTGATGCTGGTATTTTAAAAAGGTGAGGGTGTGTTCCGATTGGGATGGATCGCCGATGTGCTGATTGCGGTGTTGGCCGCCTGCGCTGTGGGCGTGATGCTATATCAAAAAGTGCGCCAGGCACGTGGAAAGGGCGGCTGCGGCTGTTCTGGGTGCTCCGGCTGCACAGGCTGTTCTGGGGCCGGTTGCGCTTGCTGCGGAGAGTTCCCGCAGGAGTGTGGAAAGGAGCACGGCAATGGATGATATTTCTGCCTCGTTGGAAGATTATCTTGAGATGATTTTCATTCTGCACCGAAAGGGCGGCGAGGTGCGCGTGACGGATATTGCATCGTCGCTGAAGGTATCTAAGCCCAGCGTCAACCGCGCGGTCGGCGCGCTCAAAGAGGCCGGGCTGCTGGAGCATGAATTCTATGGCACGATGCTCACACCGGAGGGCGAAACGCGGGCCGCGCAGGTGCTGCGCAGGCACAGAATGATCCGCCATTTCCTCCATCACACGCTAGGCGTGCCGGAGGAAATTGCGGAGGAGGATGCCTGCCGGATGGAGCACGTTGTGAGCGCGCAGACAATCCAGCATCTATATGACTATCTCTCCAGGCAGGAGGATGGGTATGAAGAGTAAAACACCGGAGCTCTGCGTCATCGGCGGGGGAGCGGCAGGCCTTGCAGCTGCTGTGGAGGCGGCGCGGGCTTTCCGGCAGGCCGGTATTCCCGGGCGGGTAACGGTTTTGGAGCAGCTTCCCCGCGTGGGGAAAAAGCTGCTTGCAACGGGCAACGGCCGCTGCAACTTGACCAACCGGCGCGCTTCTCCAGCCGATTATTTTGAGGCGGTGGATTTCGTGCGCCCTGCGATGGAGCGTTTCTCCGTTGACGATACGCTGGCTTTTTTCGCCTCGATGGGCCTTTTGTGTGAGGAAGAGGAGGAGGGGCGTATCTATCCCATGAGCCGCCAGGCGGCGAGCGTGCTCGACGCGCTGCGCCTGGAGGCGGAGCGGTTGGGTGTGATTGTGCAATGTGATACGCAGGCGGAGGACCTCCAAAGCACTGCCCCAAAAGGGGCAGGGCCTTTCTTTCGCATCAATGGGGCGCTCCCGGCGGATGCGGTGATCCTCGCCTGCGGCGGCAAGGCGTCGCCCCAGCACGGCTCCGACGGCTCCGGCTACGGCTTGCTGCGCGCCCTCATATCCCTGTGACAGAAGTGTTCCCGTCGCTCGTGCAGATCACCACGGAGCCTAAGCGGGTGAAGGCGCTCAAGGGGATGCGCGTGCATGCGGAAATCTCCCTTTCCGCGGGGCGGGAAACGCTCGCGTCCCAGCGCGGTGAAATCCAATTCACAGAGTTTGGCCTCTCGGGTATTGCGGCTATGCAGCTTTCCCGGTTTGTTTCCCTGGAAAAAGGGAGGCGGATGGAGGCGGTGCTCGATCTGCTGCCAGCTTTTTCGCACGGCCAGGCGGCGGATTACCTCGCAGGCCGCATTCGGCACAACCCGGAGCTTGCGGCGGAGCATCTGCTCACAGGGCTTCTCCCGAAGAGGTAGGGCAGGTTTTGTTGAAGCAGGCGGGGATTGACCTGCTCTCTCGCCGATTGGATCTTTGCAAAAGGCGGAGATTGGGGCTGTTGCAGGGTTGCTGAAGGGATGGCGTTTTCCCGCCACCGGCACACGCGGCTTTTCTGCGGCACAAGTAACGATTGGCGGCGCCCAGCGCGCTGCCTTCCAGCCTGAAACGATGGAGCGCTGTCCCAGCCGGGCTTTTACGCGGCGGGCGAGGTGCTGGATGTGGATGCAGGCTGCGGCGGCTTTAATCTCCAATGGGCCTGGTCGTCCGGCAGGCTTGCCGGGCGGAGCGCGGCACAAAAGCTGATTAAAGGGCAGGCTGCTGGATGATCGGTAGAACAAGGATGTTGCATAATGATTCGAATCAATGAAATCAAATTACCGCTGGACGCGGCGGCTGAGCAGTCGCTCTATCCGGCGGCAGCAAAAGCTTTAAAAATAGACCGGAAGCGGATTCAATCGCTGGAGTCGTGCGGAAATCCATTGACTCCCGCAAAAAGGAGGAGGGCGTTTTCTTCGTCTATTCTGTCGACGTATCGCTCGACCGCGGCGAAGAGGAGCTGCTTGCCCGCCAGAAGGGGCCGCGCGTACAGCCTCGGAGCCTTACCGGTATGAACCGCCCCGGGCAGCGCGCAATTCCCAGCTGCGCCCCGTTGTGGTCGGCCTCGGCCCAGCGGGCCTTTTTGCAGCGCTCACGCTCGCACGCGCCGGGTATCGTCCCCTCGTGCTGGAGCGCGGGCGAGATGTGGATACCCGCACGCAGGATGTAAAGGATTTCTGGCGCACGCGCACGCTTGATGAAAGCTCCAACGTCCAGTTCGGTGAGGGCGGTGCGGGCACGTTTTCCGATGGCAAGCTCACCACCGGTATCAAGGATGTGCGCTGCCGCAAGGTGTTTCTGGAATTCGTTTCCCACGGCGCCCCGCAGGCGATTCTATATGACGCCAAACCCCACATCGGCACAGACCGTCTCGGCGCGGTTGTCAAATCCATGCGGGAGGAAATTGTGTCGCTGGGCGGAACCGTTCTGTTTTCCAGCAGGCTTCTCCGCGTGATCGCCGCTAACGGCGCGGTGCATGGCATTACTTACCGTGATGCGCAGGGCAGTGAGGTCGATTTCGAAACCGATGCGGTGATCCTCGCCATCGGCCATTCCGCGCGGGATACGGTGGAAGCGCTCTATAGGCAAGGGATTCAGATGATGCAAAAGCCCTTTTCTATCGGCGCGCGCATTGAGCATCCACAGGAGCTGATCGACCGTGCGCAGTATGGGCGGTTTGCAGGCCACCCGGCGCTCGGTGCGGCGGATTATAAGCTTGCCTGCCATCCGCCGCATGGCAGGGGGATGTATACCTTCTGCATGTGCCCGGGGGGCACGGTTGTGTGCGCGGCGAGCGAACAGGGCGGCGTGGTAGTCAACGGGATGAGCGAATGGGCGCGAGATGGGGAAAATGCGAATTCCGCGATCCTTGTCGGCATTGAACCGGCGTATTTTTCAAGCGATCATCCTCTGGCCGGCATGCACGACCAGCGAAAGATTGAGCAGGCGGCTTTTCGGCTTGGCGGCGGGATTATACGGCGCGGCTCAGCTCGTCGGCGATTTTTTGGCGGACAGGCCCTCCCATGAGCTCGGCGCGGTGCGCCCGACCTGCCCCACCGGCGTTTTGCTGGGCGATATTGCCCAGGTGCTGCCCGCGCGCGTGATTGAGGTGATGCGTGCCGCGCTCGTGCAGATGGATCAAAAGCTCAAGGGCTTCGCCCTGCCGGATGCGGTGCTTACCGCGCCGGAAACGCGCTCTTCCTCGCCGGTGCGCATTCTGCGTGATGAATTTTTGCAGTCGAACCTGCGCGGGCTTTACCCCTGCGGAGAAGGCGCTGGGTATGCGGGCGGCATTGTGTCGGCGGCGGTGGATGGTATCCGCTGCGCGGAGATGGTGCTGCGGGATGAGCAATAGGAATTAGGATGTTGCAGCGGTTCCGATCCTTCGGAACCGTTTTTTCTTTTTTTGCTTGCCTTTTTCCCTTCGGTGGATTACAATGGGGCAGAACATAAGTTCGGATAATTGGAGGTGTTTGCAATGGCGCAGAGCAAGGAAGAGATCATCCGCTATGTCAACGAGTGGGTCGCCCAAATGAAACAGAAAAAGCATGCAAACACCGGCCAGGACTTTGCCGAAATTACGGTGGAAGAGGACCACACGGCCCCAGTGCAGGAGCCCCCCGCTCCCCAGACGCTCCGCCTGCCCGATCCGCAGGAGAGGGAAATCCGCCGCCGCTTTTTAAAAATGCGCCGCCTCTCGCGCAGCATCTGGTTTTCTAAAAGCCAATATAGCAGGATGCAGGCAGAGTTGTTTTACAGGCAGGCAAAGTTGATGGCGGATTTTGAGGATGATTATAGGAGGAAGAGCCCTTCTCTATGTATTTTCCCGATTACCAATCCATGGGCTATGAACAGCTGCGTACCTATTTTACCTGGCGTACCAATGTCCGCAAGGGGGTTATCCGGAAAACATCCTTTTCCTATGTGTTTGTCTATCTTTATGAGCTGCTGAATAACGTTGGCGTAGCGGATTGCCGGGATGGGCTCTCTAAGCTTCTGGCGCTTTGGGAGGCCTATCGGGCGTTTGAGCCGAAGCTTGACCGCTATCTGGCGGAATGGGTGAAGGATTATTTTATTGTCAATGCTTTTTCCTGTTCCTTTGCTGCTCTCGTGCGGGAGCATCCGCTTTTGCAGAACTTTTATCAGCCGGAGCAAGCAACCGGTTATTTTGAGCGCTATGCGCCGTTTTCGGCCTATCCGTTTCAAAAATCCATCTTCTGGTCGGCGGAAACGGAGCCTGTTCTCCGCTCCTGCTTCCAGCAGGTGATGGAAGCGGTGGAATCGCTGATGCAGGCCTTTGGCCTTACATTTGCCGAGCTTGTTTTTGCCGGGCGGAAGGGGAATTTGTGGAAGCCTTACCGCAAGGCTTTATACCACCCCGATTTTGCGGGGATAGAGCCGGGCAAAACCGTGCGCATTTCCGACACAGAGCTTTACTGTTTTCACGGTGAATGCTGGACAGCCTCAAAAAATCGGGTGTGCCGGGAAAACGGCAGGCAGATGATCGGCTATATGCTCAAGCGGATTGAGCAGTTTTATCGGAAGGCTACCGGCTTTCGGTATCAGATCAAGGCTGATCAGGGCAAAATAGATCTCTCGGAGCTGACACGCTTGCCAGATGGCGGGGCGAGCTTTTTTCACTGCATCGATGAAGCGATACGGGCGCACTATCAAGCTCGAAGCGCAAAACGGTCACCGTGGATCCGCAGAAGCTCGCGCAGATTCGGGAGCGGGCCCAGATCACGCAGGAAAAACTGCTGGTGAACCCGGAAGCTGAGCAGAAAGCGCAGGCGGTAGGCGATAACTCGCGGCCAGACGAAAACGCTTTGTTAAAAGAAGGAGAGGCCGATCCTTCTCCTGCCGCCGAACCCGGTTCACAGGAGCTTCACACTAGCCTGCCCATGCAAGCGGAAGGCAGCGCGTGGATCATTTTGCCGCCTCATTGGATGCAGCCGAGAGGGAGGCGCTTTGCAGGGCCCTGCGCGGCGCATCTGTGGCCGAGCTTTCCGCATATGCGAAAAGCCGCCGAATCATGCTGGAGGTGCTGGTAGACGGCATCAATGAAAAGGCTGTTGACACGGTGGAGGATACGATAATAGACTGCACAGATGTTTTGGAAGTATTTGAGGAATATAAAGACGAATTGGAGAGAGTGATGTTCAGTGAAACAGACGAATCCGCAAGCGGATCACCAGCACGGTTCTCAACGCGCTTAAGGGCGGCGTTGTGCCGCGGGTGGGGCTAGAATATATCACAGTGGGCCGCGACCGGGAAATCGACGCGCTGCTTCGGGATATCGATATCATAGCGGATGGCGGCGCGGCCTTTCGCTTTATCGTCGGCAAATACGGCAGTGGTAAAAGCTTCCTGCTGCAAACCATCCGCAATTATGCCACGGAGCGAGGCTTTGTGGTGGTGGATGCCGACCTGTCGCCTGAGCGGCGCTTCGTCGGCGCCAAGGGGCAAGGGCTTGCCACCTTCAAAGAATTAATGAAAAATATGTCCACCAAAACCAAGCCGGATGGCGGCGCGCTGCCGCTGATTCTGGAGCGCTGGATTTCCGGCATCCAATCCGCAGTTGCCGCTGAAGATGGTGTTTTGCCCGGCGACCCCGCTTTTGACCGGCTGGTCGAACAGAAAGTTTATCAGGTAACCGGCAATCTGCAAGGCATGGTTAACGGTTTTGAATTCGCAAAGGCTGTTTTGCTGTATTATGAAGCCTATCTCAGTGGCGATGATTCGCTTAAATCAAACGTGCTTAAATGGTTCCGGGGCGAATACCCTACCAAAACCGAAGCGAAGCGCGAGCTGAATATCAATTTTATTGTCACGGATGATACCTGGTATGATTTTCTAAAAATTTTTGCCGAATTCATGGTTTATGCGGCTACCGGGGCATGCTCGTGCTCATCGACGAGCTGGTGAATCTCTTTAAAATTCCACATTCAGCCACCCGCCAGAGCAACTATGAAAAAATTCTTACCATATATAACGACGTTTTGCAGGGCAAGGCGCAGCACATCGGCTTTTTGATCGGCGGAACCCCGCAGTGCATAGAGGATAAGTATAAGGCGTGTTCAGCTATGAGGCGCTGCGCTCCCGGTTGTCGGAGGGCCGGTTCGCGTCCGACACGGTCAAGGATATGCTGTCGCCAATTATCCGGCTGAAGATGCTTACCTATGAAGAAATGTATGTGCTCATCGAGAAGCTCGTGCAGATGCACGGCCAGCTCTTCTCTTATGAACCCAAGCTCACGCAGGAGGAGCTGGTGGCGTTTTTAAGCGCAGAGTATAATCGCGTGGGCGCGGATACGCACATCACGCCGCGGGAGATTATCCGAGATTTTATCGAATTTCTTAATATTCTATACCAAAACCCCTCCAGCACCGCGCAGGAAATCCTCGGAAGCAGCAGCTTTGTGCTGGCTGATGCAGCGCAGGAGGAGGAACCGTTTTTGGAGTTTGATTTATAAATAGAGGAGGGCATGGCGTGGGGATATGTTTCACCGGCTTGCGCCGTATATTCAGGATTATATCTATGCGAACAATTGGACGGAGCTGCGGGAGATCCAGGTGGCTGCCTGTCATGCCGTTTTCGATACGGATGAGAACCTCCTGCTCTCCTCCGGCACGGCTTCCGGCAAAACGGAGGCGGCCTTTTTGCCGGTGTTGACGGAGCTGTATCACCATCCTCTAGCTCGGTGGGGGTTTTGTATATCAGCCCGCTGAAAGCGCTTGATTAATGATCAGTTCAAGCGGCTGGATGATCTGCTGGCGGAATCCATCTACCTGTTTGCAAATGGCATGGGGACGCCTCTCAAGCGGAGAAGAATCGGCTTTGAAGCATCCGGGAGGGAATTTTGCAGATTACAACCCGGAATCGTCTGGAATCCC
>ENA-OQDW01000052-OQDW01000052.1-human-gut-metagenome-genome-assembly--contig:-NODE-52-length-42048-cov-3.610362_pt1 | contig 42048 bp, 49 predicted proteins | sample MGYA00242784_ERZ504613 | MGnify/ENA primary metagenome ERZ504613 (study PRJEB26092, sample SAMD00036330) | human gut metagenome | host: Homo sapiens | study: EMG produced TPA metagenomics assembly of...
CCGGAGGATTTCCTGCTGCCGCGATTAGCCATCCTTCCGGCACACTGTGCTTCCGAGGTCTTGTTCTGAAGGAACTGCAGCATGGTAGGCGCAAGTGTCTCGGAGACACAGTTGATCTCATCGATAAACAGGATTCCCTCCTTCTTTCCGGTACGTTCCATACAATCATACACAGAAGCAATGATCTCGCTTAAGGTATACTCTGTGATGCTGACCTCTTTTCCGTTGTAGCACCGGGTCACGATCTTGGCAGTCCTACCGCACTCTGTCTTGTATGATGGGTAATGGTATAGGCTACCAGACCTACATTACATTCCTCTGCCACCTGCTCCATAATCGCTGTTTTCCCGATTCCGGGAGGCCCCATAAGCAGGATGGGACGCTGCCGGAGTTTGGGAAATGTGTAGCGTCCGGCTGCATCCTTCCGGTTGTAAGCCAGTAAGGTATGTTTGATCTCTTCTTTTGCCTCTTTTATGTTCATGTTCTGTAACGCACTCCTTCCTGCTCTGCCACAAGCCGGATCGCCCAGGGCGGAACAAGCTCCATTTTTTCTGTTTTATGCAAAAATACAAAGGCCGTTTCATAATCCGGTTTGCTTCCGGGATATATCCCGTCCCCGTCTGTAAAATAGATCAGAGCCTTAAGACTGCGGATTTCTTTTTTCTCCTGCTGCTCCTTCACATACCGGAACACCGGCCGGAAATCTGTTCGCCCCGGCCCTGTATGGTGATATTTTTGCTGTATTCCTTCCATTCTTCCTCGGAATGGATCACCTTAACATCCTGGATACAGCAATCACACTGGATCAGGTACACCTTCATTTTATGGAAAAAATTCTCTTTTTCACTGAGAATGGAATACGTTTCTCCAAGGAATCTCCGCACAGTCTCTCCATCACAGGAGCCGGAAGTATCAATGGCGATCACCAGCTCCTCCAGACGGTTCACTTCCTTATATTCCAGCGGCTCGATCAGCGGAAGATTTCCATAATGCTCCATCCCGTAATTATAAAAAATATAATCAAAGCTTTCCGTATCCAGTTCCACCTCTTCCCGCAGCACAGAAAACTGACGGAGAAATTTTTTGTAATCGTACCTTCCGGATCTTACCGTTCCTGCCTCTTCCTTCTGGTCCCCTTTCTGACTTCCCCGCCGTTTCCGGTGATCCTGACGGTTTGCGGCAGTATAGGAAAGAAGCTTGTTCCATTTTTCCTTTGTTCTTTTTCCTTTTTCTCCTGTGCAGGTGTCCCACAGGGTGTGGTCATCAAAATGGAAGGCTTCTTCCAGTTCTTCCAGGTGAAACGGAAAAGCCTGTTCCTTCAGCTTCCGGCATATCTTTTCTGCGGAATCCGACCTGTCACCCAGAATATGAAAAACCTTTTCACGGATTTTTTTCGCATCGCCGCCTGTCTCCAGAATCGGGATCTTTTCCCTGGAAATGATCTGTTCCACCGCAATATCACAGGCCAGGTTCCATAAGCGTCTGTCCTCCTGATCCTCCCGAAAAAGGTGCAGATACAGACAGTGCAGCAGCATATGCAGATAACCTCTTCGCACTGCCTCCGGCTTTTTTACATAAAGCTTCAGAAGATATTCCGGGGAAAAAAGAAAAAAAGCTCCATCTGTTCCAATGGTTCCGGTCTGCTCTGAGCCCTTCCCGGAAATGCAGGCAAAGGCACCGTCCAGATATGGAAAATAGTAGTACAGCTCGTTCCTTATGTTTTCCAGGATATGTATTCCAAGCTCTTCCTGCCTCCGGTCCACCGAATGCCTCCTTTCCTGATTTCCTGAAAAAATCACAACTCGAATTTTTTCTCTTTAAATCCATAATTTGCTTTTTTCAAATGGAGAAGTCCCATCAGCGCCGCAGGTCTCCTCCACTCTTCGGCCAGTTTCAGGAACACTTCCAGTTCCTGTTCCCCAAACCATTCGTTCTCATAAAGCTTCTCGATCTTTTCCCAGTCATCTTCCAGGATCAGACGTTCCACAGCCGGACGGATCCTTTTCTTAAGATATGCTCCATAATGCGCGCGTTCCTCTTCCTCCACACCTTCCTCCAGAAAATATCCCCGCAGGGCAACTGCCAGCCGCAGCGGCTCCTGCTTGGTACTTCCGAATTTCCGGTAAAGATGAATGGCCTCTTCTTTGGCATCCTCGTTCTCTGCCCGCATTTCAAGAGCATTGGCAGCAACTTCCACATCTTTTTGAAAACGGCTTAATTCTGTCATAGTGATCCCTCCTGTCTGCTGTCGGTTTATAGTGTTCGAGAAAATGCTTTTGTATGACATTATCATATCACGTACCGTTTTGTTTGAACATTATTTTTTGGTAAAAAAGAAGCCGCCACTGCCTTTTTCTGACAATGACGGCCCGGGAATATCTTCTCAGATTCCCTTTTTATAAAGAATAAATGAATAGATCATTGGCACAAGGATGACCACAAAAATTACCGCCAAAACAATTTCCGTTTTCAGAAGCAGCGAATTCATAAGAAAAAGCAGCCCTGACAGGATCAGTATCCAGCCTGTCATACGTTGGTACGGTTCCAGTTCTCCTCGCTGTTCAAAGTCCAGGGAAGCTTCATTCCCACTGTATAATTCTGTTTCACCTTATGAACGTAATTTCCGAGAATGATAAACATGATCCCCACCATGATATTCACGATCACACCTATATCAATGTCCATACCCAGAGCAAGACCATAGATTGACATGCAGGTGATCACAGACACCACCGGAACCAGCCACAGGATCATGGTAAAAATGCGCCTGTTGATATTTTTTCTCTTTGGATCATTGGCTGTAAAAAACACGCAAAACAGATGGATCAGCAAAAGCAGAAACGGAATTCCAAAAACTGCCATCGGCTTGCTGCTCCAGCCGTTGGCCACATTGTGCTGATCAAAATGTGTTGCGATCTTCTCCGGCAGACGGTCCCACAGCAGGATCCCTGCCAGTGACGGTGAGATCGTAAGGATACTCCCGGAGATCAGGGACATTTTATATTCCTTCAGAAACTCTTTTCTTTCTTCACCTTTCATCATTCTTTCCCCCGTTCAGATCACTGAGCCACAGAAGCAGCTCCTCTACAACTGTGGTATTCAGTTCGTAATACACGAAATTCTTCACCTTCGTCTCCCACACAAGATCTGCTTTCTTCAAAATTTTCAGATGATAGGATATGGTTGCACCTGTCATGTCAAAATGTCCTCCGATCTCACCGGCTGACATTTTCCCGTTTTTCAGAAGCTGCAGGATTTCTCTCCGCACAGGATCCGAAAGTGCCTTGAAGGTTTCCGCAAACGCCATCGTGTATGTCTTCCTCCTTTTTGATAGTATTTAGAAATATTTCTAAATAGAATATATCATTTTCGGATTTCCCAGTCAATAAGTATTTAGATTTTTTTCTAAATACTCACATTTGTCATCTATAAAAATGAGAATACCGACCATCGCCTCTGCGACCTTACGATATCCTCATTCACCATCGATCAACCATTATTTATTTTTCCCCTCTTAAACCTACCTCATGCAAAACCAAGACTGGATGTGATCTCCGGCGCAAGCTCCGGCACATGTGCACAAAAGTCCATCTCTCTGCCAAGGCCAATGGATGCAACTCCAAGAATGGATTTGCCATTTACTGTTCTGCTTCCCCTTTTCAGATCCACTGCAAACGGAAAATGCTCTGTCACATCAAGAAAACGGTTCACTTCATCCATGCTCTCAAACTGTACTTTTCTTACTGTCATCGTTTTTTCACCTCTTTTCTCTGTTTATACTATTATATTACTATGATATAACCATTTGCTAGAGTAATTTTTTTATAAAAAAGGTGATTTTTTTAGATGTTATCTTCTCCTATTTCTGTTACAATATAAAAAACAACACCCAGGAGGTATCAGAATGTCAAAAAAGAACCTTATCGCAGGACAATCCGGCGGACCAACCGCAGCTATCAACAGCAGTCTTTACGGTGTGGTATCTGAAGCACTTAAACATACAGAGGAGATCGACCATGTTTATGGTATGGTCAACGGCATTGAGGGATTTTTAAAAGGAACAGTCCTTGATTTCCAGGAAGCACTTCCGGGAGAGCAGCTTCTCGCTCTTACCTGGACACCCGGCGCCTATCTCGCTCCTGCCGTTACAAGCTTCCGGAATCCCTGGAGGATCCGGTTTATCCGAAGCTTTTTCAGAAATTCGAGGAGATGAATATCGGCTGGTTCTTTTATATCGGCGGCAACGATTCCATGGATACCGTCAGCAAGCTTTCCCGCTATGCTGAAAAGATCGGCAGCGACATCCGTATCCTCGGTGAGCCGAAGACCATTGATAACGATCTTGTAAACACCGACCATACTCCCGGATTCGGAAGTGCTGCCCGCTACGTAGCCTCCACCGTCCGTGAGATCACCCTGGACGCCTGTGTCTATGAGAAAAAATCCGTCACTATCATCGAGATCATGGGACGTCACGCTGGCTGGCTCACCGGAGCTGCTGCCCTTGCCCGGAAATATGTTGGAGACAATCCGCTTCTCATTTATCTTCCGGAAACCGATTTCGATGTAGAAGAATTTCTCCGGAAAGTTCATGCTGCCTTCGAGAAAAACTGCAACGTCGTAGTCTGTGTATCTGAGGGAATCCATGATAAAGACGGCACTTTCATCTGCGAATACGACAGCGCTGCCGGAACCGACGCCTTCGGTCACAAGATGCTTGCTGGCTGCGGTAAATATCTTGAGAATCTTGTACGCAGCCGTCTTGGTGTCAAAGCCCGCTCCGTAGAGCTCAATGTAAGCCAGCGCTGCTCTGCAGCTATGCTCGCCGGAACAGACCAGCAAGAAGGCATCCTCGCCGGTGAATTCGGTGTACAGGCTGCCCTGAACGGCGAAACCGGAAAGATGATCGCATTTAAACGTCAGAGTGATTCTCCGTACTCCATGAAATGTACACTGGAGGATGTCAACGTTATCTGCAACGAAGAAAAGACGGTCCCTGTGGAATGGATCACAGAAGACGGCTCCGATGTCACCGAAGACTTTATCCGCTATGCCCGCCCGCTGATCCAGGGAACTGTAAATGTTCCGGTTGGCGAGGATGGACTGCCGGCGTTCGTGTATCGGAAATAAGATTTGTGGTAATGCGGATAAAAATATCCACATTTGCTGCGTAACTCTGTCCTGAGTAACTGTTTATCCGTCATTCGATAAAAATGCATCGGGAATTCCTGATAGTTCCCGATGCATTTTCTTTATTTCTCTATATATTTTCTTTTTTATTTCTTACTGCGGTATGCTTCTGCTTCCCAGTGTGTGATAAAATATGTGATCTCATCAGTCATCTGCAGCGGGCCGCCAAAGCTCTCTGCATACACTGCAAGCTTGATCGCATCCTTTACCAGAAGCTGTGCCTTTGCTGCCTTTCCTTTGTCATCTTCCATGATAAATGCACCAACTCCCTGTACCAGGATCAGTCTTGGCTCTTTATCATGCTCTGCCATAAATGCATCCATCGCATTTTTCGCCTCATCAATATTTTCTACAAATAACGGATAAGGTCCGCAATATACAATATGATCCGGAGTAAACGGCTTCAGAAGAGGTGCTGCAGCAGTTTTATCTTTTACAAAATTATCAGCCTCCGCAGCCGGTACGACTTCCACCGCATGTCCGAGCATACTGGAAAGCTTCTGTGCTACCTGCTCTTTTTCAGGTGTAACTGCATCACTTACATCCGCAGTTCTCTTTACCTGCTTTTCCAGCTTTCCGATCACACCATCGAATAAAACGCCAATCTCTTCTACAGTATCAGCCGCAACAAAAATTCCGTGATTCTGAAGCAGAAGGATCTGCACGTCTTTTCCTGTTTCTTCTTTATAGGCATTCATTTTCTCGAAGCAGATGCGGGCAAGTGTGTATCCCGGTTTGCAGATATCGATCCAGAGTACATCTTTTCCAAGAAGCTCTTCGCAAAGAGCCTTTGCGCCCTTTCCGCAGGTCAGTCCATTGATAAGTGTCGGATGAACATGCAGGACATACGTATAGGCAAACAGATTGTGGAGCAGTGCTTCCACGCTGGGACGTTTGGTTTTATCCTCATCGGTCACTGCCGCCATTACATCTGCAAGATATGCAGATTCACGCTTCACATCATCCGCCGGATATTCCGTTTTCATGATCTCATTCAGACGGGCTCTGTCCATTTTGACAAATTCCTCTGCCTTAATGGTAGCAAGCTGTGTACCGGATCCCTTTACATACAGTGTTGTATCGTCTTTTACAGAAGTATTACCGCCTCCTGCCAGAACATAGGCCGGATTGCTTCCGTAAGTGTTTGACATTTTTACCAAAGTTGAAAGCTCCATAAGTAAAATTCCTCCCTGTTGTGTCATTATATGATTTTTCCATATATTTATAGTACACGATACAAAGTGAATTATCTATATGAATATTTTTTCCAAAATTAGTACTTTCGTATCCTTTTATTACTTTTCCAAATGTAATATCTATACATCTTTCCATTGAGTTTCTTCTGCGATCCGGGAAATCGTTTTTCCTTTATATATAAATAATAAGCAGCATACATGATCAAAAAAACAGATCAGCTCACGTCAGCAACTCAAAGGTATGATACAGATCCACCCTCCATACCCCACTCCGGGTTTGGGTACTGCATGTTTTCTTCTCTTCTTGCGCCTCTCTGCAGATAATATTTCACGCTGCTCCCGGTAAAAAACGGCTGATTATTCCGTATGATCGCCCATTCAAACAGAAGTGCCGCGATGCCGGCGGTCTGTGCAGCGGATATACTGGTTCCGGAGCGGGTTCCAAATCCGCCTCGTACCAGCGGCACTTTTACGTTAACGCCAGGAGCTGCAAGATGTGGAGTTATCATGCCATCTGGCGTATAGCCTCTGCCTGCTGCAATGTAGATGCTTCCGTCACGGTGCTGGTAGGCGGTTGCCGTGATGCTGTTCCTGGCGTCTCCCGGCGCTGTCACCGTAGTATAGGGGGATGGTTCCAGAAAATAAGTATCCTGGGAGATCAGCCCTTCCACAGGAAGCCACATATGGAACTTTACGTTCTGCTGATTTCTTGCCTTGGTAAAAATTTTCCAGATACCGGACGCCGGATGGAAAAATCGAATATACACCAGCGAATATCCGGTCTGACGCTCGATCAGGATATAATTCACATACACCTTTGTTTCCACAAAAACAAATGACAGCTCCTGAGTCCTGAAACCGATGGAGCTGCTTACCTCCAGTATCTCTCCTGTAGGTGACTGAATGGAAAGCCCGTAAATTTCCGGCGGCTCACCCCAGAATTCCATGGTAAAGCCCTGCTCTCCTTCCGCCACACGAAGCTCCGTCACGATCTGCTCCCTTCCCTGAGAAAAAAAGCCTGCACTGTGGTTTCTGGTATTTCCTTCGTTTCCTGCTGCCACAGATACGGATACTTGGGAAAAATTTGCCACATAGTCCACATACTGGCTTAACGCATTGGTCCCCAGATGTGCGCCCTGGCTGCTTCCGATTCCCAGACAGATAGAAAGTGGCATCTTCAGCTTTTTGGCCTGGGTAATCGCAAAAGCAATGGCCATCATCACATCATTTTCCTGAAAAACTTCTGCCTCCGGAGGATAAAGATAAAAATTACGGAGATATTGTTTTGCCGGCTTTACCTTGATGATGATCAGGGTTCTCCGGCGCTGCTCCGGTAAAATTTTCTCCGGGTACCATATTTCCGGCAGCAATACCTGCCAGTGCCGTGCCATGGCCGTTGGTATCTCTGGATGGCACGATGGCAAACGGATCCTCGGAATCCAGTGCCCGGTCAATATCCTTTTTCCGGAATAATTTGCCATATGGAACTTCTGTATCTGTTATATCATCCCCCTCTTCCGGCAAATTATCTGCATCTCCATTTTCAGCTTCCGATTCCCGCCCAGACTGATTTTGTTCTTCATCTTCTATGGACTGATCCCATAAATAAGCGATTCTGGAGCCGCCTGCATTTCGAAACACTTCATTCTGATAATCAATCCCCGAATCGATCACCGCCACCGCAGTACCTTTTCCACGCAGCTTCAGATAGGGTGATCGTGCAGCCTGTTGATCCCTGATTTCCCTGCTGCCTCCATATCCATGTAGGTATAGCATTTCGGGATTGAATTATAGGAGATTCCCGTAACCTCGATCTCTCCCATACTTTCCAGCGGAACATAAAGAACACCGAAAATTTCATTGATTGCCTGAAAAGATGTCCCCGGGAAAAGTTCCATAGTATCCTGGACATCCTGCATATATTTCACGATAAAATCCCCGAAGCGCTGACTCTGTGCCGGATTTTCCGTCTGCGCTCCGGGGATCTTATCCTCTGTTTTCATATTTGGTTCAAAATCTTCTTTTCTGAGCATGACAGGCCTGCTTTCGCCTTTTTCATAGATGTATGCAGCGAAAGCCTGTCCTTATACCACTATTGTCCAACTTTTTCCTGATACATGGAACTTCCCTGATTCGTTTAAACGCAGCCCTTGCTGTCTCTTTTTTTCCTGATCAATGTCAGCAGCACGATTCCCGCAATCCCGGTAAAAATACTGATAAACTGGGACGTAGACAAAATCCCCACACTTCCACGGATAATATCCCCACGGAAAAACTCGATCACAAACCGTCCAATGCTATAAAAGATCAGATAACAGGCAGTGACCTGACCATCTTCTTTTTTGTTCCGTGCGATCAGCAACAACAGAAGAAAATGCAGAAAATCCAGTCCGCTGGAATACAACTGCGTCGGGATCAGCGCCACGTGATTGGGCGCATATTCAGAATTCTGAAATATCACAGAAAAAATACTCTCTGTCTCTTTTCCATAACAGCAGCCCGCCAGGAAACATCCGATCCGTCCAAATCCCTGGGCCAATGCCACAGATGGCAGGATCACATCTGCATATTTAAAAAATACAAGCTTTCTGATCCTGCAGTACAAAAGCCCCGTCAGTATCCCGCCGATGATACCGCCAAACACCACAAAACCAGAGCTTAAAGTTTCCATTATAAATCCCGGATCCTGGACAATTGATTTCCACTCTGTGATCCAGAAGAGAAGCTTTGCACAGAAAAATCCCCCTACCAGGCACCACAGGATCATTGGAAAGATCTGTTCACTGTCAAGCTTCTGTTTTCCGGCTCTGTATTCTGCAGTCAGGCAGCCTGCCACAATTCCAATGGCGATCATCAGACCATAACCGTATACCATAAATGGCCCGATGGTAAGAAGTTCATTTTTCATCAGTTTCCTCCTGTTATCTTATTCTTATTTCCGTCATGATCTTCGCTCACGTATGCGGACAGAAAACACTCCAGCAAAGCAGCATTGGCCCGGTCATTCAAGGCGCTGTTTCCAGATTCTGCCACATCACATTCACCACAGATATCCACGCCCCGGATTCCCTCTGCACATATTTCTCTGACCCTCTTCAGACATTCCAGCAGAGTATTCAGGCGCATGTCTCCCTGGCTCCAGTTCGTGTCCGCATCATCCTTGCATAGAACATCTTTATCCACAGAAATGTACAGCGGCAGCTTCCCACATGCTCACTTACAAACGCACACACTTGCGCTTCTTCCATTTCCAGAAGCTTCTCTCTGCTCAAGAACTCCACCTTTTCCTGAATCTCCGATTCCACTCTGGAAAAAGCCTCCTCATCCGGGCCGATCAGGATCACCCTTTTAAGCAATGGAAGTTCCATAACAGAATCGTAGATCCATCCTCCGCAGGAAAGCAGACCTCCGAATGCCGGCGGCTGCATATCCGTGTGATTGTCAAATACAAGAAGCGAGAAAGGCTCCGATATCTTTTCCAGCCAGATCCTCGTCATATAGTGATAGTTTCCGGAATCAATAAAATGGATCCCTCCGGAAGAATAAAGGGCAATACGGCTGCGAATGGTATTCATCGCATCCTCATCGCAGTAGCAGTTGGTTCCGGGAATGTCCCTGGCCTCCACCCGGGATACTTCTTTTCCCCTCCAGAACTGCTGATCCTCATATATTCCGGAAAAATCCATCATCAGTATCTTTATATTTTTATCTGTATTTTTCATGTGCACATCTTACCACGGAATGACAGATGATGCAAGAGAAGGGTCAGTCCTTCCACTCTTCCAGATCTTCATCGGAACCATCCAGAAGGTTCTTCAGGCTGCCGGTTTCCGCCTGGTCTTTGCCTACATCCCAGAGCTTCATCTCCACATCCTCCGGTTCTTTTTCCCAGCAGGAATTCTCCTGCTTTTGCTCTTCTTCCGGTTCTGTCGATTCTTCTGTCTCTTTTCTGTCCGCAGAATATCCGTCTGTGTCTGTTGGATATTCTGTTTCATTCCCGCTCTGCTGCTCACCTGGCGCATTTTCATCCTGGGTTTTTGTATCATTTGGCACATCCATATCTGCCGTTTCATTTACAGCATCTGAACTGTCTGCACCAGAATCTTCCTTCTCTGTCTCTGCTTTTTTTGCAATCTTACGAAGCCCCAGCTTCATAATAATATAGAATACGATATCCGCAGCTCCGTCACACACCAGCACCCAGCCGGAAAAGATCAGCAGAGTCATGATCTTCGGAAATCTTCCAAACAGCATCACGATTCCAAGTACAATGAAAACAAGACTTCCGATCAAAAGCACGCTCCATGCGCCGTTTCCTCCTTTTTTCAGAAGGAAAGCTCCTTTAAACTTCCACAGACTGTCAACCAGTACAAATGCGCTGAGCATCCATGGAAGCAATTTGATCACGATGGACGGTGTCATAAAAAGAAACACACCCAGTACAAAAACAACCACACCACTTAGAAGATCCATGATCGTAGCTTTCGCTTTTCCACGTATGTAAATATAAATATGATAAATGCCAACTCCGATGAGGATCAGCCCGAATACTACTTTGCAGATCACATCCACCGTCTGCGTGGGGATCAGGATCAGGCAAAGTCCAAGCAGTATATAAAATACTGAGGAGATGATCTCACCCTTTAGAATGTTATTAATTTTTTCACCCATGTTCATTCATACCTCCTCTGTTATTCCAACAGTATAGCTCTTTTCCACTGGTCAGTCCACCCTGAACCGTCAAAAAAATTTCTTTTTTTCAGAAAAATTTTCTTATAATTCAATACAGCCCGAAGGACTTTTCCGGCGTCATTTCGCCTTGTTCCTTCAGGCTGTATTTTACTTTTTATGTTTCTTCTTTTTTGTCATAAGACCACCGATCCGTCCGGTTTCTTTTGCAGAAAGGCTTTTCCACCCGTCTTTGATCACTTTGTCCAGAACTCCCATCTCATCGGCAATCTCGTATTTCAGTTTTTCCGCCTGGGAAAGCTTTCCTCAAGATATGCCTTTACTTCTTTCTCCCTGTTCATCTTCCACACTCCTCATCTTTTTTATGGAGTATGAACAATTTTCGGAGAAATTATGCATTCTGAAAAATATGTCTGTCATTTACAGATACTGTCATTTTTAATCCGGGATAATGATCGCTGCAATGATATACGCCAGGATTCCGGCTCCGCCCATCAGCGTAATGATCACCCATACCAGTCTGACAAGAGTCGGATCGATATCAAAGTATTCTGCAATTCCGCCGCAGACACCACATAACATACGGTTTACTGATGATTTGTAAAGTTTTTTGTTGCTCATAATGCTTTCTCCTTTAATCTTCTTCAAATTCAACCTGAACGTTTCCCATTCCGCAATCCAGTTTTATATTTTTCGCAGCACCTTCATTTGTGATCTGTTTATTTCCGGAAGTGATGGATGTTTCCAGAGAATCATCCACCTCCAGATTTCCAAGACCACATTTCAGCTCATAATTATAATCAGCTGCTTTTCCTGTAAGTGTAAGCTCCATATTTCCCATGCCACAGCTGCCATTTAATTTTTCCACCTGAATTTCACTGATGTCGGCAGTTCCCACTCCGACTGTAAAGTCTGCTTCCTTTATATCCAGGCTGCCGGAATTTTCAATGGTTCCGGCTCCCACATTTACTTCCATCTGCTCCGCTTTAAAATCACCATCCAGTTCGATGGTTCCGGCTCCCATCTGAAGCTTTATCTTCTGAAAGCTTAAGTTTTCCGGGCAAAAAATTTCCACGGAACGGTTTCTCACTTTTTGATCACTTGCAATTCTCAGACTGCCGTTGTCATTGCTGATCTGAACGCGATTGTGATCCTTCCCTGAAACTTTCACCTGGACTTTATCCTCATTCCATGTTTTCAAAACCAGTTCTTCATATCTCAGATCACAGGAAAGGTCTGACACAGCCGAAGCCTCATATACTTTCGTATATGCGGAACTGTCTGCACTATCTGCCAGAATGCCTTTCTCAGTTACCGTTCTCTCTGCATCTGCCTGAAAATCATCCTCCTGCTCATCCATATCTTCTTCGGAGTCTTCCACTTCCCAGCTGTCTTCATGATCCAGAATACGAAGCACCTGCGTGATTCCATGATCCAGCACACTCACATCTCCCATAGTCGCTCCCATGGCAGCTCCGCCGGCAGTAAGTCCCAGGCCTGCCACACCGAATACTGCTGCAAGGATCAGGATTACCTTCAGAAAACGTTTCATACTTTTCCCGCCTTTCTTCCATTCAGGAGATTGCTGCAGAATCCCGTAAATTTCCGCAGGATCGCCGGCAGTATCTTACCTGTAAACCACACCGTCAGTAACAGTAGCAAAAGTCCAAGTGACATCATCAGGCATCCGATACCGATAGTCAGGATCCCGGCCGGCGGAAGAGACACCGCCATGGCAATTCCAACAACAATACACGCAGCTGCACCGATCACAAGGATGATCGATCCCGCTCCTGCAAAAAATGTCAGCAGGAAAGGCAACAATGCCAGTGTCACCAAAATCCCCAGTACTCCGCCAAATAATCCTTTTATCAGAGGAGCCGCAAAAACAAGAACGATAAGCGCAAGAATGATCCCTGCCTTATTCTGCTTTTTCTCTGCGTGATAGCCGCGCTGGGCACGTCTTTTCCTGCGGTCTTCAAAATTTTCTTTGCTTCCCGTATCACGATGGGACCCTCCCTGTCCATTTCCGTATACGGTTACTTCTGTATAATGGTCCGGCATTTCCCCGTTCTCTTTCACACGGGTATCCTGATATCCGTTCTCTGTGTATTCCCCGTAGTCTTCACTGTTCTCCTGAAGATCTGCCTTAATGATCGCAGCAACCTTCCCCGGATTTCCCAGTTCCCGGATCACTTCTCCTTCATTCTCAGGACCTGCATCATCAAAATATCCTTCATAATATTCCAGTGCTTCCTGTCTCTCTGCCTCTGAAATATCGGAAAGCAGCCGTTCAAGCTGTTCCATAAACTGCTTTCTGTTCATGATCAAACTCCCTCCTCAAACATCCTGGTGATCTTAGATGAATAGATTTCCCATTCACTTCTGTAAAGATTCAGCTGCGCTGCGCCCTTATCTGTCAGCTTATAATATTTCCGGTTTCTTCCTGCATATTCCATATTGTAGGCTTCCAGACATTCATCCTTCTGAAGCCTGCGAAGGACCGGATACAGCGTAGATTCTGAAACCTCCAGAACACTTCGCACATCCTGGGTGATCTTGTACCCGTAGGTACCGTCCTTCTCTCTGGAAATAACAGCCAGGACGATCGCATCCAGCAGGGCTGCTCCTGTATTAAATACCATCTGCTCACCTCTCTATGACCTGTAAAACAGACATTCACATTCCGTCTTACTACATGCTGATGAACGCGATCACTTCACGATCCAACGCTCACATGATAAGTCATGTAATATTGTTCTGTGAATAATACTATATATCGTATAATATAGTTTTGTCAATAGTATTTAGAAAAATCCCTCTATACTTTATAATATTTTCGGAAACCACTCTTTTCACACAATATCCGAGAGAGTCAAGTTTATATTATGGAGGAAATTATGACAGATTCAGATAAAATACAGACATTACCGCTTCCTTTTCTGGAGCGTATGAAAGAAATGCTGGGAGATGATTATGATGCTTTCCTGAAAAGCTACAAAAATCCCCGCACTTACGGTCTACGTGTAAACACCGCCAAGCTCTCCTGCCAGGACTTTCAGACACTTTCCCCTTTCCCCATCCGGCCGATCCCATGGATCAATACAGGATACTTCTACGAGGAGGAAAGCCGCCCTGCACGATGTCCTTACTACCAGGCGGGTCTTTATTATCTTCAGGAACCAAGTGCCATGACACCAGCTTCCAGGCTTCCCATCGAACCTGGAGATTTTGTCCTGGATCTCTGTGCAGCTCCCGGAGGAAAAGCCACTGCCCTGGGTGCAGCCTTAAATGACACCGGATTTCTCCTTGCCAACGATATCAGTACTTCCAGAGCCAGAGCCCTTCTTAGGAATCTGGAGCTTTTTGGTATGAAAAATATGCTCGTCACCGATGAAAAGCCCGCCAAACTTGCCCAGCGTTTTCCCGCTTTCTTCAATAAAATCCTTCTGGACGCTCCATGCTCCGGGGAAGGCATGTTCCGAAAAGAGGAAGCCCTTGCTCGCGACTGGACACCGGAAAAATCCGCAGAGCTTTCTGATATCCAGAAAGACCTGGTCTTAAAAGCTGCCGATATGCTCCGTCCGGGCGGAATGCTGCTTTATTCCACCTGCACTTTTTCCCCATGTGAAGACGAAGAAGTGGTAGCCTATCTTCTCAGACACGCCCGGATATGGAACTTATGGAAATGCCAGGATATGAAGGCTTCTCCGGCGGCCGACCGGAATATGCCGGCACAGCAGACACTTCCGATTCCGAAATTGCATTAAACTTAAATGCATTTAATCCGGAAGAGCTTCAAAAATGCGTCCGAATCTTTCCACACAAAATGGATGGCGAAGGTCATTTTCTCGCCCTGTTCCGCAAAAAAGGTGACTCTCTTCCACCCGTTTTCCGCTTTTCCGCAAAAGGACCGGACAAAAATACCCGGAAATGGCTGGAGGAATTTTTCTCTGAGATCGGCCTGAAAACCATTGGCGGTCAGGAATTTGACTGGAACCGTGTGGAAGTCCGCAAAGATAAAGTATACTATCAGCTGCCCTTCCCGCTGGATCTCCGCGGAATCTCCTTTCTTCGAAACGGCCTCTACCTGGGTGATCTGAAGAAAAACCGTTTTGAGCCGTCTCAGCCTCTGGCGCTGGCGCTTCACAAAGGAGATGTGGAAGCAGTTATCTCCCTGCCGGTTTCCGACGAGCGGCTTACCCGTTATCTGAAAGGCGAAACTCTTATGATCGAGCCGGAAGAAGCCGCTCACAAAAAAGGCTGGCACCTTCTCTGTGTGGACGGTTATCCTCTCGGCTTCGGAAAGCTTGTAAACGGGATCCTGAAAAACAAATATCCTGCTGGCTGGAGAGTGTAATCTCTCCGCCGCAGGATATCTGCCCACATTAACATATCATTTCATTTTCAGATCAGAGACTGAACGCTTCTCCAAGAGTAAACGAATAAATATACCGTTCCTTCACCTTCCGGCCTGTCATCCGTTCCAGCGCCTGGGCGTAATCCTCCAGCTGTACATGATAACGATCGATCAGCTTCTGTTCTTCTCCACGTCTCACAAAGTCCGTTTTATAATCCACCAGAACGATTTCTTCATCCTCTATAAAATACGCATCAATGATTCCCTGTACCAGAACATTTTCCTCACACTGCCACTGCGGATCAAGCTCCGAAGCTTTTCTTGCGATCACAAAAGGCTGCTCCCGGAACAGAAGTCTCTTCTCTGAAGCTGCTTTCATCCGCTGTCCGAGAGGTGCTTCCACAAAATTCCAGATATCCTTTACCCGGACCGACTCAGCCTCTTTTCTTTCCATCTTCCTGGCGTCAACCCATTCTCTCAGCTGTCTGCGGATCTCATCCCTGTTTACTGTCTTCTGATAGTCCAGGCATTCCATTACACGATGATAAGCCGTTCCACGAAGTGCCCCTGTATACCCTTCCTCTTTCTTCTCCTCGATAAATCGGGGAACCAGCGGCTGGATCTCTTCTTCCGTCTCATAATCCACAGTTTCTTCCAGATCCTGCTCACTGTGGTAGCTTCGCTTTTTCAGTTCTGATACACTCACCTTCACAGGAAGATCTTCCAGATATTGATAGGGATATACAAAGGAAAAACGTCTCTGGATCTCCTCCCGGATCTCACTGTCAAAAACTCTGCCCGGATTCCAGTTCTCCAGTGTTTCCTTCTTCATTTCCCGCTCTGCCTGTTCCATAACCTCACTTTCTGTCAGTTCCCGTGCTGTGACCCGTGTAACTTTGAATTCTGCTGGATCTTTGTACAGAGGATTTGCGGTATTCATAAAGATGCCATATTCATGAAATAATGGTGCCATGCAGCGATGTCTTACCAGTGCCGGAAGCACATAATCCCAGTAAGTCTTTCCGCAAAGCCTTCTTCCCAGAGAAAGCAATGGTTCCTCACTGTCCCTTAATGCGGACAATTCTTCCAATTCCGGACGCAAGGCTCCAATAGTTCCGCTGAGGATCAGTTTTTCCTTTGCACGTGTAAGAGCTACATAAAGTACCCTCAACTCCTCTCCGAGGCTTTCCATCAGGAGCGTTCTCCGTATGATCTGCTTGCACAGGGATGGAGCGATGATCCTCTTCTCCGGCAGGATCGCATCCGCACCGATCCCCAGCTCCGGATGAATCAGGATGCTTGCGTTCATATCCCGGAAATTAAAGCGTTTTCCCATTCCTGCTGCAAACACTACCGGAAACTCCAGTCCCTTACTCTTGTGGATCGTCATGATCTGCACCGCACTTTCCCCGGTTCCGGAAAGATTTACCTCCCCGTAATCCACCTGATACTGCTGAAGCTTCTGGATATATCTTACAAAATTAAAAAGGCCTCGATAGCTTGTCTTCTCATATTCCATTGCTTTTTCCACAAGCATGTTCAGGTTTGCATTCCTCTGTTCACCATTTGGCATTGCCTTTGCATGGTCTCCATATCCGGTGCGTGCAAGCACCTCCAGGATCAGCTGATGGACCGGCGTGTAAGCCGCCTTATCACGAAGTGCATTCATAGTGTCCATAAAACAGGACAGCTTCTCCCCGAGGATTTTTTTGTTTTCCTCAAAGCTCCCATGCTCTCTGTAATCCTCCACAAACCTGCACACACATTCATAGATCATTCCTTCCGGATATGCGATCCGAAGCTCAGCCAGCTCTTCTGTGGTACATCCAACGATCGGTGAACGCAGTACGCCGGTCATGGGAATATCCTGCAGCGGATTATCCAGGATCCGGAGATAATTCAGCAGTGTCACAACCTCTGTTGCAGAAAAATATCCGGTTCTGGATGCCGTATATACCGGTATCCCTCTTGCACTCAATACCTCCCCAAAGGTTTCTGCCCAGCCTGAAGCAGACCGGAGCAGAATCACGATATCGCCATATTGAAGAGGTCGATACTCTCCCGTTTCCTTATCCAGCACCCGTTCATGCCCTACCATAGATCGGATCCTTCCTGCAATGGCAAGGGCCTCCAGCTCTCTCTCATTCTCCGTTACTTCTTCATCCTTCTCTTCCAGCAGCGGACTGTATTTATCCACAAGAAGGATCTCTGTTTTTACAAATTCCTGATCCTGGCCTTCCGGAAAAGAAGCTCCGGGATACAGAGCTGCCGCCTCGTCGTAGGCAATTCCTCCCAGATCTTCCCCCATGATCTGCCGGAAAATAAAGTTGACACTTTCAAGAACTTCCGGTCTGCTTCGGAAATTTTTGTGCAGGTCGATCCGCTGTTCCGGACTGTCTTCCAGCGAATAGCTCTTATATTTTTCCATGAACAGTTCCGGACGGGCCAGACGAAAACGGTAGATGCTCTGCTTTACATCTCCTACCATAAAGATATTTTTACGTTCATTGACCCAGCCGGAAACTGTCTGCATCAGGATCTCCTGGACCAGATTACTGTCCTGATACTCATCCAGCAGGACCTCATCATATTTTTCAGAAAGCTCTCTTGCCGCCTGGCTGGGCACATAGTTTTCTCCTTCCTTTTTCAGAAGGATGTCCAGGGCAAAATGTTCCATATCCGAAAAATCCAGAACATTTTTTTCACGCTTCTTTGCCTGGAAACGCTCTGCAAAATCCTTTGTCAGCTTCACCAGCATCTCCAGCGGTGGTGCAGATGCTTCTGTCAGTTCCGTCAGCTCAGCCAGATTTCCGTAAAAATATCGGCTTCCCAGTTCCTTCAAATTGTCTTTTGCATCTTCGCGAAGAGCTTTTACCAGATTTTTCAGCTGCTCCGATACCCCCTCCATTTTTTTTGAGGAAAGTCTTGCAAATTTCAGATCCCGGAGATTCTGTGCCATCTCATCATAGTCCCTTTTAACGGACAGTTGCTTCAACTGCAGGATCAGCATCATATCTTTTTCCAGAGCCTCCAGATAAAGCTCCGGTCCATCCTGAAGCTGACAGGTCTTCATTGCGGTTTCTGTAAGCTCTTCCGCTTCTTTCAGTGCACAGTCTGCTGCCTCCCACAGATATCGGAACCATCGCGTCCCCTCAAGACCTTTTTCCGGATCCAGATGATAATTCTCCACACAGCTGTCCAGCCATTTTTCGGGCCATGGATTACTCATCGCAGCATTATAAAGCTCCAGCACATGTTCTTTCAGTCCTTCATCCGTTTTTCCTGGCGCATAGCATTCCACAAATGCAGTAAAATCTGCCTTTCTTTCTGCATAATGATCCTCAAAAAGCTCCTTCAGCACATCTTCCTGCAAAAGCTTCAGTTCACCCTCATCTGCGGTCCGGTAACCCGGATCCAGTCCGATCAGATGAAAATAATTTCGGATCACATAGCGCAAAAGCCGTCAATGGTAGTGATCTGTGCTGTATGGATCAGCGTCATCTGTCTCTGCAGATGCTCATTATCCGGATCTTCAGCCAGTGCCTGATCCAGTCCACGTTCGATACGTTCTCTCATCTCTCCCGCTGCCGCCCTTGTAAATGTCATGATCAGAAGACGGTCAATGTCCACCGGTTTCAAAGGATCCATGATCTTACTTAAGATCCTCTGCACCAGCACTGCAGTTTTACCGGAACCGGCTGCTGCGCTGACCAGAATATTCCGGTCCCGGAGTGTGATGACCTTTTTCTGCTCTTCAGTCCATTTCACTGCCATTCTCTTCCTCTCCCTTCATGATCTTTTTCCACAGTGCATCTTCTCCGATGGACGACAGTCTGTGAAACTCATATCCCGGTATCTTCCTGTCAAAGCCGCACACAGTAAGATACGGACAGTATGTGCAGGCATTCTTTTTTCCAAGTTCATAGGGTTCCACTGCCGCATTTCCATCCAGGATCGATTCCCGGATGTCACAGATCTTTCTCCGCACATACGCTCCCAGCACATCAAACTGCTTCCTGGATGCAACAGAAGATCTTTTGCTGAAGCTTCCGTCCCGGTTCAGGGACACCGGTATGGAGGCCATAGTGCTGTCGATTTTGGTGCTCATATTATCATCTGCCTGTACAAGCCCGTTCATTTTCATTTTCTTCAGCATCTGCTCATTGATGCTTTCCATATCCGCATGGATCTTCTCCTGTATCATAGGATCCTTCACATTATAATAAAACACACCTGCCGGAACGATCTCGCGATCCGGATACTTTCTTTTTTCTACCTGTAACGCACCATCCAGATAGACCATCAGCTGAAGCTGAAGGCCATGATACAACGCCAGCAGATCAAACGAAGTATTTCCGGTTTTATAATCGATCACCTTCACATAGACCCGATTGTTCTCTGGCTCTTCCATGATATCCACACGGTCGATCCTTCCGCCCTGAAACCTCACCTCAAAACCTTCCGGCCGGAATGCTCCATGCTTCAGCTGTTCCTGCAAAGCCCACACTGTACGCCGCAAAATACGTCTGGTCCGTTCGAGCATATATTCATTTCTCGCACTGCTTTTAAGGACCGTATTTCCGTAATCTGCTGAAACCTGATCCAGACAACTGTCTATGATACGGTTTCGCTCTTCCTCCGTAAGCTCTGCCCAGTCCAGTCCCTCTTTGCGGACTTCCACCGCAAATTTTTCCAGTGCCATATGCATGACATTTCCCATATCCATAGCCCGGAACTCATACTCTGCACGTTCTGTAACCTTCAGGCCATACTGCAGAAAATGTGCAAATGCACAGGCCGCAAAACGCTCCAGCCGGGTAGCGCTGTACGGAGAAATTTCTCCATAGAGGATCTTTGCCACTGTTTTTCCGATCTTGTCTGACGGTCGTTCTGAAAAAGATGCCTCTGTAAGTTTTTTTACAAGGATCCTGTATTCCGGGCTCTGAAGATACCAGCTGTACAGTTCCTGGAAGACCGCATTATCCTGGTAAGCTTCTCCTGCAAGCCCTCTCAGGAAATAATCCAGGCTGATTCCCGGAAGCTCCAGTAATTCCATAGGTTCCTGCATATCTCCGCACTGCCGGATCTCCATTTTCGGAAACATCCCCCGGATATTACTGACAAGAAAGGCCGGACTCAGGGCTTTTCCCTGGCTGTCAGACTGACAGAAGGACAGACAGAGCAGTTCTCTTGGCTTGGTCATGTTCAGATACAGATAAAACCGCTGCATGTTCATCAGTTCCTTTGGCCCCGGTGCAAGCTGGATCCCCTGATCTTTAAAAAATTCTCTGTCAATCTCCGTGAGCATTCCTCCGCCGGATGTATTCTTCGGAATATTCCCTTCATTTACTCCCACAAAAAACAGTGCACGGATATCCTTCAGCCTGGTTCTCTCCATATCTCCCACAAGTACCTGGTCCATACTTGGCGGGATCAGAGCCACCTTGGCCTGGTTTAATCCTGTTTCCAGAAGCTGTCGGAAATCCTGACGGTTCACGGTTTCCTCGCCCAGGATCTCCACCATATTATCCAGAAGTTCCATAACGATTCCGTATATCTGGGCATATTCCTTTTCCATGGCCTTGTCGCCCTGTTCCTTGAATTTCAGTTCCTGATGCTTCAGTTTCTGCTGCACCTGGCTCCGCACTGCAAACTCGTAGAGAAAAGTACAATATTCCCGGACCGTCTTTTTCCCGCCTTTAAAGCTTAGCGCAAGCTCTCTGGTCTCATCTGCGAACCGCTTCCGGATCTCATTAAGCCTCTGAATGCTTTCCGGCGGCATTCCCCGGTAAATACGCGCCCACACTTCATCCCATCTCTTAAATCCACGGATACCAAGAGCCAGCACATAATTCTCCAGAAGGTCTGCTTCCTCCCTGGTCACGCAGGACATTCCGCAGCGGAGATACCGGAATACACTTTCATAGGAAAAATCCTGCACTGCCATCTCAAGTGCTGCCCGGAAATATTCTACAAACGGATTCATCAGGACCGTATGCTTCTCATCAATGAAATACGGGATTCCTGCTGCTGTAAATACCTGCTTTGCAAGATTGCCATACTCCTCCAGATTCCCTGTGATCACGGCGATTTCACCGTAACGGCAGCCCTTTTCCCTTACAAGTCTGGCGATCCGGCGGGCAGCTTCTTCCATTTCCTTCTGCGGGTTCACTGCCGAAAACATGCAGATCTCATCCTGCGCTTTTTTGTATATATTTTTTCGGTAACGGAAAATATTTTTTTCAAGGAAATGGAGGCAGGTGCCTGGGAAAAGCGGGATTTTCCCACATCCTTCAAAAGAACCGGCGTCTCGATCTCCCTGGTCAGCTCCGAAAGCCCGTGGATCATCTGACGGCTCATATAAAAAAGCTGATAAGGTTTTCCTCTCATGCTCAGATTCTCATCCGCATCCATAGTCACCGTTACCATCACCTTTTCACAGACAGCAAGAAGTTCTCCCACGACACGCATCTGAATAGGAGTAAAACCGGTGTAACCATCCAGAAGAAGTACACTGTTTTTCATTTTTTCAGAAAACGGAAGAGCTTTTTCCAGCGCATCCATTACTTCTTCTCCCGTCATATAATGATCCTTCAGATATCCGGTAAATGCCTGGTAAAGAACAGCTACGTCTTTCAGCTTCATCTGAAGTAACGCTCTGTCACCGGAATCCTCGATCATCTCCTGAATCTCACTGTCCCGGATATCGTACTGCATAAACTCCGACAGGATAGACTTCACTTCATCCAGGTATCCTGCTTTACGCATCTGACCTCCCAGATAGGAAAGCTCCTTTCCATGCTGCTGTACCATCTTCTGCAGCACCATACTCTTACCGGTTTCTTCCAGAAGGGTGCGGCTGTCTCCTCCAACTTCCTCCAGAACACGGTATGCAAGACGCTCAAAGCTCAGGATATCAATATTCAGGATTCCTTTGCCCGGACTCATCTCCACCAGTGTCTTCTGGGTCTGCATGGTAAACTGCTCCGGCACGATCACATAAAAAAGCTTCTCAGGGTGCAGCCCCGCCTGTTCTATTATATTCTGATAAGCATAACAGGATTTTCCGCTTCCGGAACTTCCTATGATAAACTGTAATGACATCTTCATCCTCCCGATCACTTGCAGATTTTCAGTCATTCCGGCGCCCTCCTGCGCCTGAAGTATTCCTATCATACCACAAATTCTGCTCCTATAGAACGGTCGTTCTCCATATTCTGAAATATCTGCCTGCTCTTTTCCTTATTTTTCCAGACACGGTATCGGATGGTCTGCGCACAGCTGTGGCATAAATCCTCCATCCCGATAATAAACTATACAAAAAGCTTTGGGAGCGTGCGCCATGAGTTCCAAAACCAGGATCATCGTTCTACATATGAAAGAGATCATTTACACAGCTGTCTTTCTGGCTCTGGCTGTTGTTCTGGCTGTCGTTCTTTTCTTCATGTTCGGTCCCGGAAAAAATGCCAGTCATACAGCCGGCGAAAAATCCCGCTACAAGCCGGGCGTCTATACCTCTTCCATCACTCTGAATGATAATACCTTCGATGTGGAAGTTACTGTAAATGCTGACAGGATCAAGGCCATCCGTCTGGTGAATTTAAATGAAACGACAAAAGCTTCCTATCCTCTTATGGAACCGGTTCTGGATTCTTTGGCAAGTCAGATTTATTCCAGTCAGTCCCTGGAAGACATTCAGTATGCAGGAGACCGGAAATATACCTCCCAGGTGCTCCTTTCAGCTATCACGGACGCAGTAAAAAAGCGGAGAACACTTAAGCTCTCCGCTCTGCGATCTACGTTCAGATTTCAATCTTCTCCAGCACATCCTGCCAGATCCTTGCACTTGCATCACTTGGCATTCTGAGATCTCCTCTTGGAGAAAGTGCCACACTACCTACCTTCGGGCCATCCGGCAGACAGGAACGCTTGAACTGCTGGGCAAAAAATCTCCGATAGAAGGTTTTCAGCCATTTCAGGATCGTCTCTTTATCATAAATCCCGTCAAAGGTCAGGCAGGCAAGCCTGTAGATCTTATCCGGTGTAAATCCTGCACGCAGCATGTAATACAGATAAAAATCATGAAGCTCATAAGGTCCTACCAGATCCTCAGTCTTTTGGGCGATCTTGCCATCCTTAGGAGGAAGAAGCTCCGGGCTTACCGGAGTATCCAGGATATCCAGAAGAACCTCTTTCAGTTCCTCATCTCCGCAGGTATCCGCATAATAACGTACCAGATGACGTACCAGTGTCTTTGGAACAGAAGCATTCACACCATACATGGACATGTGATCGCCATTATAGGTTGCCCAGCCAAGAGCCAGCTCGGAAAGGTCTCCGGTTCCCACAAGAACGCCGCCTTCCTTGTTTGCCGTATCCATCAGGATCTGGGTACGCTCACGTGCCTGGCTGTTCTCATACGTCACATCGTGGATCTCCGGATCATGTCCAATATCCCGGAAATGGATATTTACCGCCTCTTTGATATTTACCTCGGTAAGCCTTGCACCAAGGCAGCGGCTTAACTTGCAGGCATTCTGATAGGTTCTGTCTGTGGTTCCAAAGCATGGCATGGTCACACAGTGGATCTGTTCTCTCGCATTCCCATCCTGTCAAAGGCACGTGCCATTACAAGAAGCGCCAGGGTAGAATCCAGTCCTCCGGAAAGTCCTACCACCGCACTCCTGCTGTGAATATGCTCCATACGTTTCTTAAGTCCCATAGCCTGGATGTTCAGGATCTCCTCGCAGCGCTCATCACGCTCTTCCTTCACAGACGGAACGAAGGGATACTGTGGATATTTTCTGGTAAGTCTTGTTTCCTCCTCTGCTACAGAAAAATCAACTCTTGTATAACTGCAGGTAGAAACTGCCGGATACGTGGACATTCTTCTTCTCTCATCAGCCAGTCTCTGCACATCGATCTCACTGTAAATGATGCTGTTCTCAAAGCGTCTGCTTTCCGCAAGCATGGAACCGTTCTCTGCGATCATATTCTGTCCGCCAAACACGAGATCCTGGGTAGACTCCCCTTCCCCTGCACTGGCATAAATATATCCGCAGATCAGTCGTGCTGACTGCCCGCTTATCAGAGTTCTCCGGTAGGAATCCTTACCTACCATCTCATCACTGGCAGAAAGATTAACGATGATATGCGCACCGTTGACGGCATGACGGATACTTGGCGGCGCAGGGACCCAGAGATCCTCGCAAAGCTCTGCTGCAACGGTGAATTCCGGAAATTCCTTACATTCAAAGATCAGCTCTGTTCCAAAAGGAATTTCATCCCAGAACTCATCCTCCTCATTTTTCTCGCACTTCAGGAAGTCCACAAATTCCACATCTTCTTCCTCTGCACCTGCAAACTGTCTCTGCTCATAAAACTCATTATAATTCGGAATATGCGTCTTCGGCACAAATCCCACGATACGGCCATGATTCAGAGCTGCTGCCACATTATAGAGCTTGCCTCTGTGACGCAGCGGGAGTCCCACAAAGATCAGGGCGTCCGTCTCCCTTGTCTCCTCTGCAATATGCAGAAGCTCATCCCACGCACTGTCCAGAAGACATCTCTGGAGAAAAAGATCGTGACAGGTATATCCTGTGATACAAAATTCCGGAAATACCATCAGCTTGACATGTTCCTTTTCCATTTCATGAATGGCCTTCAGGATTTCCTCTCCGTTTGCCTTGCAGTCTGCAACGGTAACTCTCGGCGTTGCCGCTGCCACCTTGATAAAACCATGCTTCATTTTTTCTTCCTCCCGAGTTTTATCGCTTGCACTCTCTTATGATCCTCTTAAGATCTTCCACGGTAAAATTATAATTCTTATTGCAGAAATGGCAATTCATCTCAATGTCCTTGCCTTCCTGGATCATCTCGTTAAGTTCTTTTCTTCCGATGCTGATCAGCGCTTTTTCCACACGCTCTCTGCAGCAGTTGCAATGAAACTGTGTGGGCAGTGTATCATTGATCTCTATGTCAAAGCCTTCCAGTACTTTTTCAAGAAGACTTTCCGGTGTGTGTCCCTGCTCCAGAAGATTGGTAACAGAATCGATCTTTGATACGTTTTCCTCAAGCTTTGCGATCACCTCTTCCTCTGCAAAAGGCATCAGCTGTACAATAAAGCCTCCCGCCTGACGGACTGTATTATCCTTATTCATCAGCACACCCAGTCCTACTGCAGACGGAACCTGCTCGCTGGTTGCAAAATAATAGGTGAGATCTTCTGCGATCTCGCTGGTCTGAAGAGCAACCTGTCCACATATGGCTCTTTCAGTCCCATATCCTTGATCACATCCATAAAGCCTACGCCGACAGCTCCCGCAACATCCAGCTTGCCTTTGCTGTTTGCCGGGATACATACATCCGGATTCCCCACATAGCCCTTTACATTTCCGTGAGAATCTGCAGTTACTGTGATTCCCTGCAGTGGTCCGCCTGCATGGATCCGAAGTGTAAGGAGATCCTTTTCCCCTTTCATCATAGCTCCCATCATGGCACCGCCGGTAAGGAGACGTCCCAGTGCCGCTGTTGCCACCGGACTGGTGTTATGATTCTTTCTCGCTGTCTCCACCATATCGGTTGTAACAGCCGCAAATGCACGGATCTGGCTGTTCGCCGCTGTTGCTCTTACAATATAATCACTCATATAAAAAATTTCCTCCTTTATTTCTCGTCTGACGGAATTTCCTTTCCATGTTCTCTGGCCACAAAAGTCAGTCTTCCGCTGTCCGGCTTCGGTGCATCCTTGGTGTATGCGTCATAAACCGCCAGCGGGATCAGGCCTGCCTTTTCAAGAAGTTCCCTTACTTTCTCCGGATCATAGGCCTTCTGGTAATGAATTTCCTCGTCTCTCTCATAAAGACCATCTTCTCTCGGAAGAAACAGAGTCAGATCATACACATTGATCCCGGTCTCCTCATCAAATTCATTTTCCCAGATAAAGCTTCCCTCTTCCCGATTCTCTGCAATAGTCGTATTTCCAAGCATTTCCCGGTATTTATATGGGGTGTTCATATCAAATATGAAAATTCCATCCGGATCAAGATAATTGTTCACCAGTTTAAATACAGTAAGCAGATCATCCTCCTCTGTGATGTAATTCATACAGTCACAAACGCTGACGACAGCACGTACCGTTCCATAAAGTTCAAACTCCCGCATATCCTGTTCCAGATAAAGGATCTCATGACCGGATTCTGCACGTTTTTCCATAGCTTCGCCAAGCATTTCTTCAGAGTTATCCACACCAATCATATCATAACCGGACTCAGCCAGAAGCTCTGTCATCACTCCGGTCCCACAGCCAAGTTCCAGCACGATCCCGTCTTCAATTCCGTATTCTTTAAGACTTTCTATAAGATATTCCGCCCATTTTTCATATTCCACATTGTCCATGAAAATATCATAAACTCTGGCAAAATCGCTGTATGCTTCCATAAAAACCTCCAAATATTTTTCGGACGTTCCATCGCCCGCAGCGTTCACATTATACCATGTCTTCCTGTATAAGTATACGCCTCTGACATAATATGACACAAAAAATCCGGGACCGCAGCCACAAAAGCTGTGATCCCGGAACTCTTATCTAACCGAATCTCCTGCTGCTCCAGGCTTTACTGTACAGGCATATAGTATACGTCTGCAGCCTCACCGTGCCAGTAGAAGCTTGTTCCATCCTCTTCGTATACATCACAGTCATACTGAGAAGAGAAGGTGAAACGGTTTCCTTCGTTATCCATCCATGCACCGTTTCCGTCCGGAACGATAACACGTGGTTTACCATCGGAGTTTCTGTAAATAGTTCTTGTCTCATCTGTGTTGCCAAGCTGCTCATCTGTAAATCCGCCATTTACGATAGCACCGGAGGAGCTGCTGTCAGTGGATGCAGTTCCATCGGAAGAACCGTCAGATGTGCTGCTTCCGTCAGACGCTGCACTTCCGTCGGCAGATGTGCTTCCGCCGGCAGCTGTAGTTCCATCTGCTGCTCCGTCAGTAGAAGCTGCTGCATTACCATCTGCAGATGCATTTCCGTCAGAGGAAGCTGCTGCATTATCTTTACCGGCAGTCTTGGCTGCGGAACCATTTGCCGCACTCTTCAGAGTGGAATCACCAAGGATCGCAAAGCTGTCGACAGACTCCTGAACCTTTTTCAGAGCATCCTCTTTTTTAACAGAGGCCACAATGCTGTAATACTCGCTGTCACTTACAAAGTATTTATTGATAGCATATACATAACCGTCACTCTTGGTCGTATCCTTATATTTCACAGTATAAGAATAAATGTTGATTCCGTCTTTCTGATCTGCCTTGTAATCCTGGATCTCAAAATCGGTTCCATTTACCATGTTCTCTGCCTGTGTCATGGAAACTGCCATATCCTGGGAGTTCGGGATCACTGCGGATTCCAGATCTGCTCCGGAACCGTGAAGGATCAGGATCCTGCCCTGGTCCGGAGACTCGAAGCTTACCATATCTGTCTCGTCGGACTTGTTGGCCCAGGTTGCATCCGGAAGCTTGATCGCTACGGATTTATCCTTGGATGTATAGGTTGTATTCTGTGCGTCTGCTGCAACAGTCGGTGTAACCTTCGCTTTTTTCGCCGGTGTCGGAGTAGGAGTAGACTCCACAACCACGCTGTCCTCTTTTCCTCCTCCGAAACTACATGCCGTCATGACACCAGAAAGAGCAACAGTCATAGCTAAAAGTGCAATAAATTTTTTATTCTTCATAGTATCCTCCTCATAATCATCATCAGTCACAAAGTGTGTCCGGAATATTCACTCCTGAACACACTCTTTGCTATAGTTTACGATTTTATTACAGCTTTGTCAATTGATTTCTCCCTGTACTTTATGAATATCCTGTAAGCAGATATCCTGCTCCGTACAGGATTTTTCTAACATTATAATTTTCCCAGATATACCTATCTTATTCTCTTCTTATGCTGATCCTGTATTTCCCGTTTTACGCCTTCATTACGAAAGTTCTGATTTATTCCCCACCAAGTAAGCCTCCTGTTTTAATGACAAATATCTCCTTGAATCTGTCCTCTTTTTTTTTCTATAATTGTGTCTTTATTCATGTACACTCATGTTGTAAAGTATACCCAACCAAAAATATATGAAAAGAGGACATCCATACATCGATGTTTTCGGGAAAGGATCTATCACTATGGAAAAAGCAGTTCAGACATCTCAGAGAACTGACCAGGAGCTTTCATCTGTTCAGTTTCTCACCATTACAGCCGCATTTGTTGCACTGACTTATATCTTCACCGCATTTATTAATGTTAAGCTTCCGATCGCTGCCAACGGCGGACTGATCCACCTTGGAAATGTACCGTTATTCATCGGTGCCATTTTATTCGGAAAGAAAACCGGAGCCATTGCCGGTGGGATCGGAATGGGGCTCTTTGACCTTCTCTCCGGCTGGACCTGTGGGCACCATTTACTCTTATTATTGTAGGGATCATGGGCTTCACAGTAGGTAAGCTCACAGAGGATCCCCGGCACCAGAACATGAAATGGTATGTGATTGCCATTGCCGCAGCCTGCGTGATCAAGGTAGTAGGATACTACATTGCAGAGGTTATCATCTATGGAAATCCACTGGCACCGGTATCTTCCATCCCGGGAAACCTGGTCCAGATCGGTGTTGCAGCTGTCATCGTTCTCATAGTGATCACACCATTAAACCTTGCAGCAAGAAAAACCGGATTAAAAAAACAGCTGTAACAGCTGCCGTAATTTGCGGAAATAATATAAAGATCAAGAGGTGAGCTTATGTATAAGATCATGACACCGGGACCTACACAGGTCGCAGAAAATGTCCGTCTGGCAAGAAGCATGGAATGCACAAATCCGGATCTGGACGAAGATTTTGTCGAATTTTATAAAGAAACCTGCGAGAAGATCAGTTCTCTTCTCCATACCTCCAACGAAACTCTCATCTTAAGCGGTGAGGGTATCCTTGGACTGGAGCTGCCATTGCTTCCATGACTGAGCCCGGAGATAAGGTTCTTGTTCTGGACAATGGTATCTACGGAAAAGGCTTTGCCGATTTTGTTTCCATGTACGGAGGCAGACCGGAGCTTTATACCAGAGATTATCAGAACACTCTCGATGTAAAGGAACTGGAAGCCTTCCTTGCGGATAACCATGACTACAAATACGCAACCGTAGTACACGGCGATACTCCAAGCGGCATGCTTAACGATGTATCTGCCATCTGCCGCTTCTTAAAAAATACGGGATCCTTACCGTTGTAGATTCTGTCTCCGCTTCCTTCGGCGAGCCTCTGAACATTGATGCATGCCAGATCGATATCATGTGCGGCGGATCACAGAAGGTGGTATCTGCACCTCCGGGACTTACCTTTGTTGTAGTCAGCAGCGATGCAAAGAAGGCAATGACTGAAAGAAAGGCACCCATCGCTTCTTTCTACGCAAACCTCACAACCTTCGCACATTATTATGAAGAAAAATGGTTTCCATATACCATGCCGATCAGCGATATCTATGGTCTGCGGCTGCTATTGACAACATTGCCGATGATCCCGGGATCCTTACACGCCACGCCAAAATCGCCGCAGCCTCCCGAAAGGCCATTACAGGAGCCGGACTTAAGCTGTATCTCCACAGCGGCTATTCCAACACGGTAACTGTTTTTGAAGTCCCGGAAGGCACCACTGCCGCTGCGATCCTGGACGGAGTCAGAAAAGACTATAACATCATGCTGGCAGGCTCCTTCGATGTCCTTGCCGGAAAGGTTATCCGCATCGGTCACATGGGAAATAATGCAGCTTTCTACAATGTACGTGAAGTTTTCCATGCTCTGGACGGAACCCTGCAGAAGCTTGGCGTTCCTCTTACCGGATCCATGGAAGAAATCTTCTGCGAAAATATGAAATAAACAAAAAAACGCTGTAAAAGGAAATTTATCACTGCTGTTTCTCCATTTTGCTGGTATAGCCGGTAAGATGAAGAGACAGCTCACATTTCCATTTACAGCGTTTTGTAATGTTATTTATTCTGTTATTTCATACATATACAATTCATGCAGCGCCCTGGTTGCCGCAATATATCTGGCTCTCTGCACGATCGGACTTCTGTCAGTCCCCGGAAATACAGAAAATACCTGATCAAATTCCAGTCCCTTTGCCATATAAAACGTGGTAACAGTAAGACCTTTTTTGAAATTTGTGCTGTCCCTGTGAAGCAGTGACAGCCTTTCCTTTGTGTCAAAGCCCTCTGCTTCCAGTTTTTTCTGAAGAATATAATATGCCTCTCTCGCTTCATCTGCAGTTCTGGTGATCACCGCTGCTGTCTCGTAAGAAAGCTCCTCCCCGGTCTCAGTCCCATCTGTCTCCGAAGCCGCATTTTCCGGCATGTCTTCGTCGGCTTCCGCCACTGTCTGCTTCTCCAGTCTCAGTTCCTTTACCACACGCTCCAGTGCCTCGGTAAGCCCCGTAAATTCTTTCTCTTCCACCGGTTTTCCATGGCGTTCAAAAAGCTCCACCTCTGTGATCCCCGCAAGCTTATTCGCATAGGAAGCAATCTCAATGGTATTACGGTAACTCTTATTCATCACGATCCTTCTGATATCCTTGCCAAAGATCTTCGGAAGGAATGTAAGCACATCCTGCTGGTCCCCATCCATGGTCTGCTCCCGATCTCCCAGGATCGTCATTTTGCATTTAAAAAGCCTCTGGATGATGAGATACTGGATCATGGAATAATCCTGCATCTCATCCACGATCAGATGGCGGACACCGCTGTCTTCCTGCTGGGTCTCCAGACGGTATTTCAGATACAGAACCGGATACACATCCTCATAACGAAGCTTTCTTTTTTCGTACTGTACCTGTGGAAGCGCCGGAAATCCCTCCTGCCTCAGGAAACGATTGTATAACACATAAAGATCTCTTGTCTCATACATCCGGTAAAAACGACTCTTCACAGCATCCCTTTCTTCCTCCGGAAGGTCAAAGCCCTTCAGCGTTTCCACCTCATCAATGAAATACTCTGCCACTGCATCCATTCTGGAAAGCAGCGGGATATCCATGAATTTAAAATAAAACAGTTCAATAATTTCCTGTTCTTTTTTTACTACGCCACGATGTTCTATATCCCGGAAATTCATAAGACTGTCTTCCAGTTCTGCCAGATACCCTTCCATACGGTCCAGAAAATCCCGGGACTGTTTTTCCTTCAGAAGCTCCTCATCACATAAGCCTGAAATCTGCCGCTCGATCAGATCATAACGATCCTCGCAGTCAGACACTGTATTTTTCAGTCTCTTATAGGCAAAAAGATCAAAGCTCATCTCCCGGATGTTCTCCTCACCAAGCTCCGGCAGGATATGGGAAATATAATCCGAAAATACTCCGTTGGGCGAAAGTACCAGCACTGAAGAGGATTTCAGATTCTTTCTGTCATGATAAAGGAGATATGCGATCCTGTGCAGGGCAATGGAAGTCTTTCCGCTTCCTGCAGCCCCTGAATCACCATGATCCTGTCCGAGGTGTTTCGGATAATAGCATTCTGCTCCTTCTGAATGGTTCGGATAATGTTTTTCAGCTGTACATCTCCGTTGCTTCCAAGCTCTGCCTTCAGGATCTCATCATCAATTTTCACATCGCTCTCGAACTCGTAAATCATTTTTCCGCCACGGATCTTATACTGCCACTTTGCCGCAATATCTCCATGGATCTCACCCAGCGGGGCCTGATAGGAGGCCGGTCCTTTGTCAAAATCATAGAACAATCCGGACACCGGTGCCCTCCAGTCATAGATCAGAGGCAGACCACCGTTTTCCTCCGCAAGGTTTGCGATACCTATATAAAAGATCTCCGGCTCATCATCACCTTCATAGCAGAAATCCACTCTACCAAAGAATGGTGAATCCATCATCTTACGGAATCTGCGGCGCAGCTCGATCTTTTCATTGCTGGCATTGATCTCATGGAAAAGTGCCTGCTGGTTATCGAAATTTTCGTAGCCATACTGGTCCATCTCTGTGTAGTTTTCCCAGTAATACTCGTGCATTCCTTCGATTTCTTTCTGACCGGCCTCTATGGAATCATCCAGCTGTGTGATCCGGTGACGCAGAGTTCCTGTTACATGTGCAAGATATTTCCGTCCGTTTTTTACTGCTGCCATACGCCTTAATCCACCACTACCGCTGTTCCGCTTGCTGTAACCATCAGCATGCCATTATCCGCGCCAAGTACCTCATAATCAATGTCCACGCCAATCACTGCATTGGCGCCCATTGCTCCTGCCCGCTGTTCCAGTTCTTCCAGTGCCTCTTCCCTGGCCTTCTGAAGCTCTTCCTCATAACAGGCACTTCTGCCGCCAAAGAAATTCCGAAGACCCGCGCCAAGATCTTTCATAAAATTAACTCCTGAGATCACCTCTCCAAATACGATTCCTTTATATTCACGGATTGCTCTTCCCTCTACCGATGGTGTTGTTGTTATGATCATGGTAAAATCCTCCCGTTTCTGTCATTTTTCATGGACACTCCAGGATTATTTCCGAAAACATGCTCCGGAGTGTTTATTACAGAATTATACCCGAAAGCGGAACAGATGTATAGAGTAAAAAAGCGAAGCGGACATTCGAAATCCGCTTCGCACCTTTTAAATAATAACGATCGATCTCAGTCTCACGCCTGAGCCTCTTTTTTCTCAAACTGACTGTTATACAGATCCGCATAGAAGCCCTTCCGTGCCAGGAGCTCTTCATGATCTCCCTGCTCAATGATATCTCCGTCCTTCATCACCAGGATCAGATCTGCATCCTTAATGGTAGAAAGTCTGTGGGCAATAACGAAGCTGGTTCTGCCTTCATCAGGTTATCCATAGCCTTCTGGATCTGCATTTCTGTTCTTGTATCAACGGAAGATGTGGCCTCATCCAGGATCAGGATCTTATTGTCTGCCAGGATCGCTCTTGCAATGGTAAGCAACTGCTTCTGCCCCTGAGAAACATTACTGGTTTCCTCATCCAGGACCATCTGATAGCCGCCGGGCTGCTGCATGATAAAGTTGTGGATATGGGCCGCTTTTGCTGCTGCGATCACCTCTTCATCCGTTGCGTCCAGTCTTCCGTAGCGGATATTTTCCATAATGGTTCCGGAAAACAGCCAGGTGTCCTGCAGCACCATTCCGAACATCTCACGGAGATTGCTGCGGTTGAAGTTCCGGATATCATGTCCGTCAACCTTGATGCTTCCGCCATTTACATCATAAAAACGCATCAGCAGCTTTACGATCGTCGTTTTTCCTGCACCTGTAGGTCCTACAATGGCGATCTTCTGACCGTCATGCACATCTGCGGAAAAATCATTTACAATGATCTTATCCGGATTATAACCGAATCTCACATGCTCAAACTGTACATTTCCTTCCAGTCCCTCAATGGAATCCGGGTTCTCCGGCTGAAGCTCCTCCTCCGGCTCCTCAAGAAACTCAAATACCCGCTCAGAAGCTGCCGCCGAAGACTGCAGAAGGTTTGTAACCTGGGCGATCTGCTGGATCGGCTGTGTAAAGTTACGAATATACTGGAAGAAGGACTGGATATCTCCAACCTCGATAGTTCCTTTGATGGCAAAAAGCCTCCGAGAAGTGCCACCATCACATATCCCAGATTTCCCACAAACTGCATGATCGGCATCATCATCCCGGAAAAGAACTGTGACTTCCATGCAGACTCATAAAGCTTCTGGTTGTCATGCTCAAATTCCTTCAGCGCATCCTGCTCTTTGTTGAATACTCTTACCACATCATGGCCGCCGAAATTTTCCTCAACCTGACCATTTACTTTTCCCAGGTACTCCTGCTGTGCCTGGAAATATTTCTGGGAGTGTTTCATTACTTTATTAATGATAAGCATGGAAACCGGCAGGATCAGCACTGCTGCCAGTGTCATCCACACGTTGATGGAAAGCATCATGATAAATACACCGATCAGTGTTGTTACGGATGTGATCAGCTGTGTCATGCTCTGGTTGATGCTCATCTGCAGGGTATCCACATCATTTGTTACCCTGGAAAGGATCTCACCGTTTGTTCTGCTCTCGAAATAATTCATTGGCAGACGGTTGATCTTCTTTGAAATATCCTTTCGGAGATTGTATGTAACATCATTGGAGATCCCCGTCATGACAAATCCCTGGATCAGGGAAAAGCATGCACTTGCCACATACAGTCCCAAAGTCCACAGAAGGATCATTCCGATCTTACTGAAATCAATACCGCCTGTACCGTTTACCTTGCAACCAGACCATTGAACAGCTCTGTGGTAGCTTTTCCAAGGATCTTCGGGCCTGCAATATTAAACGCTGTACCTGCCACTGCAAAGATAAACATCAGGATAAAACGGAATTTATATCTGCCCATATAGCCAAAGAGCTTTTTCATGGAGCCTTTGAAGTCCTTGGCCTTCTCTGTTGGCTGCATTCCGTGTCCGCCCATCGGGCCTCTTCTTCTCTGCTGACTCATGCCAATTCCTCCTCTGATAACTGACTCATGGCAATCTGGCGATATACCTCGCAGGACTTCATCAGCTCCTTATGGCTTCCGATCCCTGCCATATGTCCATCGTCCAGTACAAGGATCTTATCTGCATTTAAGATCGTACTGATACGCTGTGCCACGATAATGGTTGTTGCTTCTTTTGTATGTTCTTTCAGCGCTTTTCGAAGTGTGCTGTCTGTTTTGAATCCAGTGCGGAAAAGCTGTCATCAAAGATAAAGATCTCCGGATCTTTTGCGATAGCTCTGGCAATGGAAAGCCTCTGCTTCTGTCCACCGGAAACATTGCTTCCTCCTGTGCGATCGGAGTCTTATATCGCTCCGGCTTGGTGTCGATAAACTCCGTAGCCTGTGCAACCCCTGCTGCTTTTTTCACTGCATCCTCCGAAATCTCTGTCTTTCCGTAACGGATATTGGAATCAATGGTTCCTGAGAAAAGTATACCCTTCTGCGGAACGTAACCGATCCTATCACGGACATCCTTCTGTGTCATTTTCCGGACATCCACGCCATCCACTTTCACAGATCCTTCTGTTGCATCATAGAAACGCGGGATCAGATTGATCAGTGTACTCTTACCGCTTCCTGTACTTCCGATGATCGCTACTGTCTCACCTTTTTCTGCCTTGAAGGAAATATCTGTGATAACATTCTCTCCTGCCTCCGGATATGCGAAGCTTACATGATCAAATTCTACAGTCCCCTTCACATCCTGGGAAGGCTGTACCGGATCCTCCGGATCCTGGACACTGACTTCTGTCTCAAGCACCTCGTTGATACGGCGTGCAGATACATTTGCTCTCGGCAGCATGATAGACATTGCTGTGATCATCAAAAATGACATGATGATCTGCATTGCATACTGGATAAATGCCATAACATCACCAACTGCATGCTTCCGCTGTCTACCGCATAAGAACCGCTGTAGATGTCAGTACGGAACTGCGTTCATGATCAGCATCATCACCGGCATCATAAATGTCATACAACGGTTTACAAAGAGGTTTGTCTTCGTCAGAGTGATATTTGCATCCTCAAAACGCTCCTCCTCATGTTTTTCACGGCTGAATGCACGGATAACCGGAATACCGGTAAGGATTTCTCTTGTTACCAGGTTCAGCTTATCTACCATGGTCTGCAGGGCTGTGAATTTCGGCATTGCGATCCTGAACAGCATTGCCATAAATGCCATGATCAGTACAATGGCCACCCCAAGGATCCATGTCATGGAGGAATCTCTCTGAAGCACGCGGATCACACCACCGATTCCAAGAATCGGCGCGTAAAGCACGATACGGAACATCATAGCCATTACCTGCTGGATCTGCTGGATATCGTTCGTGCATCGTGTAATCAGGGATGCTGTTGAAAACTTATGGTACTCTCTGCTGGAAAAACCTATGACTTTGTTATAAACCAGCCCACGGAGATCATGTCCCATAGATGCAGCAACTCTGGATGAAAGAAATACCACACATACTGCAGCCATCATGGTGACCAGTGCCATCAGCACCATGCGGATACCTGTTGCTTTCATGTAATCCATCTGTATGGCATCCACATCTTCACCCATGGCTTCATATTCTGCACGAACATAGGAAACACCTGCCTGTGTGATGATGGATTCCTGCATCTTGTCGATCTTTTCTCCGACCTGGTCCTTCATAGCAGCCAAAGCCTCTGCCGGCATCTGAGAAAGAGCCGCCAGTGGATCCGTCCTTCCGGGATTCCCATTTTTGCAAGAGCTGCCTTTGATTCTTCACTGTCGGACATCAGAGTAGAAACGATCACCATCGGTTTGCCGAAGATATCGTTGAGTTCTTCTCTGTCTTCTTTGGAGATTTTATCCTTTAATACCAGATCATCTCCCTCTTCCTCATAAAATCCATCCACAGTTTTCGCATCATCCTCTTCCATAAACAGCTTCAGACTGTCCATAGACGTCTTTCTGATCTTCTCAGGAACACTGTCTTCAATACCGTTCTGCTGATTCCCACATTAATGATATTTGATGTGTAATTCGGCAGAGACAGATCACAGTATGCCTGAAGAAAAAGAAGCGCAATGATGAGTACGATGTAACCTGCAGATCGTTTCAGATATTTCATCAGTTTAATCACGTTTCTGTTCCTTCCTTTCTGTCATTTCATCCGGATGAAGCTTTTCTATGGCTTCCTCCGGCTGGATCTTTTCGATATTTACAAGGATCTGCTCCAGAAATCTCCGAAGCAGGCACTGTTCCGCCTCACTGAAGCCTTCCATCATCACAGCCTCATTTTTATGGATCCGTTCCAGTGCTTTTGCCTTGATTTCCTTTCCCTTTTCTGTCATGTAGATCCTGGTCACACGCTGGTCCTTTTCATCCGGTTTCTTATAAAGAAAGCCTGCTTTCTCCAGTCTCTGTATCGATACATTTACCGTAGGCGGCTTGATATGCAGGATCTTTGCAATTTCCCGCTGACTCAGGCCATCCCTTCCGGACACAAGCCCCAGAACCGGTATCTGTCCCGGATAAATCCCAAGCTCCTGCATCTGACCAAAGCATTTCGTCATAAAATAACGGTCTACCTTCATAAACAGAGATAAAAAGCTGCTCTGCCTTTCTTTCTCATCTTCCTCCTTACAAAACACGCTGTCACTCCTCTCTCATCCGATCAGACACCTGCTCTTTGTTAATGATATACGAAGCAGTGATCTTCTTTTTTAATTAGTCGGCTAACTATATATAATATACATCTGCACAAAAAATGCAACTGGTTTTTGTGAATTTTACACTTTTTTAAGATTTACAGCTTCTTTAATTTCCACCTGAAATCTATTAATTAATTTGTCAAGCTAATTTATTTTCTGCTGTTTTTCATATTTTTTTCGCAAAAAAAAATACCCGCTTCGTTTTTTTATTCGAAACGGGTACTTCTTTCTGTTCCTGATTTTCTTATACAAACTGATTCACAGCCGGATCATAAGCATAATCGATCATGTCAAGCTTATCCTCCAGTTCTTTCCGGTTAAGTCCTCTGTCCTCACAGAAGGCATCCAGGGATCTGTAAAAATCCCGCAGCTGTGTATTTACGTAACTTAAAAGCATTACCGGGTCCTTTGGTATCATAATCTGTTTCCATCCTTTTATCTGATATTTATCCAATATCCCAGATGCTGCTGGATAGCTGTCTGATCTGAAATATCAGATTTACTATCTTACCAATTCTATTTTTTGTCAAGAGCCAGTAAAAAAATTTTTCAGGATTTTTTATTTCTTCAGTATCTGATAAAAATATTCCATTCCTTGTCCCCAAAAAAGAACTGCCTGGTTCCGATTTTCATCCTGAAATGGATTTCTATCAGAACCGACAGTTCTTTTCCTTGTCAATCTATCATAACTTTATGGAGTTATTTTTTACTTCGTGCTGACGGTAAACGCTCCGTCCTTCACATCCAGCACAATGGTATCTCCGGCATGTACATCACCGGAAAGGATCTTCTTGCTGTCAGTGTCTCCACATAATTCTGGAGATAACGCTTCAGAGGACGTGCGCCGTAAACCGGATCATAACCGTTATCCACTACCATCTGTTTGGCAGCATCTGTAAGCTCCAGAGAAAGCTCCTGGTCAGCCAGACGGTCGCTGAGCTCTTTGACCATAAGATCTACGATCTTACCTACATTATCCTTGGTCAGCGGCTTGAACATGATGATCTCATCCAGACGGTTCAGAAATTCCGGACGGAAATGACCACGAAGATCATTCATAACCTGTTCCTGTGCCTCCGGTTTGATATCTCCCTTCTCGTCGATACCGTCAAGAAGGTACGGAGAACCAATGTTGGAAGTCATGATCAGGATCGTATTCTTAAAATCAACCGTACGTCCCTGTGAATCCGTGATACGTCCATCGTCCAGTACCTGCAGAAGTACATTGAATACATCCGGGTGAGCCTTCTCGATCTCATCAAAAAGAACAACACTGTACGGTTTTCTTCGAACGGCCTCTGTCAGCTGTCCGCCTTCCTCATATCCGACATATCCTGGAGGCGCTCCGATCAGACGGGACACGGAATATTTCTCCATGTACTCACTCATATCGATACGGACCATATTCTGCTCATCGTCAAACAGTGTGGCAGCCAGAGTCTTGGCAAGCTCTGTTTTACCAACACCGGTTGGTCCGAGGAACAGGAATGAACCGATTGGCTTTGTGGGATCCTTGATTCCGGCTTTGGAACGAAGGATCGCATCTGTTACAAGACGAACACCCTCATCCTGTCCTACTACACGTTTGTGCAGCTCATCCTCAAGGCCCAGCAGCTTGGTTCTCTCACCTTCTGTCAGCTTGGTTACCGGAATACCGGTCCATCTGGAAATGATACGAGCAATCTCATCATCTGTGACAGCCTCATGTACCAGGCTTCTGTCACTCTCCTTAACCTGCTTTTCCTCAACTTCCAGCTGCTGCTGAAGCTTCGGCAGCTCGCCATACTGCAGCTCTGCTGCTTTCTCCAGATCGTAATTCTGTTTTGCTTTCTGGATCTGTTTATTGATATCCTCGATCTGCTCACGTAATTTCTGAAGCTTCTCTACGGAATGCTTCTCATTATCCCACTGAGCTTTCTGGGTATTAAAAGTATCTCTCAGCTCTGCAAGTTCTTTCTGCAGATCAGCCAGACGCTCTTTACTTAAGTTGTCAGTTTCTTTTTTCAGGGCAGACTCTTCAATCTCCAGCTGCATGATCTTACGTCTCTGCTCATCCAGCTCTGTCGGCATGGAATCCAGCTCCGTCTTGATCAGCGCACAGGCTTCATCAACAAGGTCGATTGCCTTATCCGGGAGAAAACGGTCTGTAATGTATCTGTGTGAAAGTGTGGCAGCTGCAACCAATGCACTGTCTGTAATCTTAACACCGTGGAATACCTCATATCTTTCCTTCAGGCCACGGAGAATGGAAATGGTATCTTCCACTGTCGGCTCATTTACCATAACCGGCTGGAAACGACGGGCAAGTGCAGCATCCTTCTCAATATACTGGCGGTATTCATCCAGAGTTGTTGCACCGATACAGTGCAGCTCACCTCTGGCAAGCATAGGCTTCAGCATGTTTCCTGCATCCATGGCGCCATCTGTCTTACCTGCACCCACGATCAGATGAAGCTCATCGATAAACAGAATGATCTGTCCTTCGCTCTTCTTCACTTCCTCAAGTACCGCTTTCAGACGTTCCTCAAACTCACCACGATACTTGGCACCTGCAACCAGCGCACCCATATCCAGGGCAAAAATCTTCTTATTCTTAAGACCTTCCGGTACATCTCCTGCCACAATACGCTGTGCCAGTCCCTCGATGGCTGCTGTTTTACCAACGCCAGGCTCACCGATGAGAACCGGGTTGTTCTTGGTCTTACGGGAAAGGATACGGATAATATTCCGGATCTCCATATCACGGCCGATCACCGGATCAAGCTTCTGATTCTTCGCCTTCTCCACAAGATCCTCACCGTATTTATTCAGGGTATCATAGGTTGCCTCCGGGTTGTCACTGACAACTCTCTGGTTTCCCCTGACTGTAGATAATGCCTGAAGAAAACGCTCTCTGGTGATTCCGAATTCATTGAATAGCTTCTTCATGCTCGGGCTTGGATTCTTCAGCATGGAAAGAAACAGATGCTCAACCGATACATACTCATCTCCCATAGCCTTCGCTTCGTCCTCTGCACTGACCAGTGCCTTGTTCAGATACTGACCAAATCGAAGCTCTCCACCGGAAACCTTAACTCTGGCATCCAGTGCCCTCTTAACTGTGTCAATAAAATATTCCTTCTGGATTTCCATCTTCTCGATCAGCTTGAGGATCAGACTGTCCTCCTGTGTCAGCAAGGCATACAGAAGGTGTTCCTCTTCGATCTCCTGATTGCCATATTCATAAGCAATCTTTTCAAGATCCTGGACAGCCTGTACGGATTTCTGTGTAAATTTACTGATATTCATAGGCTTTCCTCCTATTCTATGAAAAGCATTTCCAATATTCGCATACTGGAAATGCTGTGCTTTTTTCTTGTTCTAGGAGAACTATAACACTATTTGTTAGCACTGTCAAGAGGTGAGTGCTAATTTTTGTGTTATTTTTTTGCAACCGTAAAATGAAAAACTAATTTCCGCCTTTAGCCCTTTATGCTCTTTTATTGGAAGGTGTTTCTTTACGAGCTCAAGTTTCAACTCCTTACTATACTGTTTCCTAGACATAAAAATATGCTCCTCATATGATAGATTTTTGGATATTTCCATTGTCTACCATATGGGGAGCATATCAATCCAACGGTTTTCAGTGCTTTTTTCATATTACTTTATTGAATATCCCTCATTCTGCCTATATAAGTGAAACTTAGCGAAACTTAAATTAAATCTCTTTCAGACAATTCAATTTGGATATTCACCAACTGTGGATTATTTCTCAGTGCACCAGTTTCCAACTTACCGCCTGCTGCCTTGCATCCACAAATCTCTTATAAATACCTTCCTGTTTCATTAATTGCTCATGTGTTCCCTGCTGTGCAATTCTTCCTTTTTCAACAACCGCAATCTGTCTGCATGTCTGACTGTTTTTAATCTGTGGGCAATCATAATAATCGTTTTTTCCTTTGTAAGTGCATCTACTGCATCCATAGAATTCTGCAGAATCGCCTCGTTTTCCGGATCCGTGTAAGCAGTAACTTCGTTCCGATTAGCACAACCAGCGCAAACCCGCATAAAACCGGGACTTTTCAAAAATCTAAAGACAATTAAACCTCTCTATAATCACACCTGAAATGCTTTTTCGTAAGTCTGCGACGAAAAAGGCATTTCTTTTTGCCCAAGGAAAGGAGGTGACGGGGTATATGCCATGATTAACAAAGATGAGCGCCGTGATGTGAGTATTCGCAAGCCCCGGCCATCTATCCGCAAGCAGCTTGCCGACAGCAAACAGGCCACCAGCCCGAAAAGGCGGCGGCCAAGAACCAAGAAAAATGAATTGGAGGTATGAGGAATGATGCAACTTTAACCGTGGAAGAAGAAAATTTGATCATGTATGTACCACAACGCAG
>ENA-OQDW01000053-OQDW01000053.1-human-gut-metagenome-genome-assembly--contig:-NODE-53-length-42040-cov-9.992270_pt1 | contig 42040 bp, 44 predicted proteins | sample MGYA00242784_ERZ504613 | MGnify/ENA primary metagenome ERZ504613 (study PRJEB26092, sample SAMD00036330) | human gut metagenome | host: Homo sapiens | study: EMG produced TPA metagenomics assembly of...
TGAACTATAAGGCTATATACCCTAGAAAAAAACTGAGGAACTGAGTTATTGAGGAACTGAGTCAATGATAGAGACTTAGAATCTTACTCTTGATACTGTTGAATATGTGCTTATGTTAAAAGTTAAGTATCAGATTATCAGATAAATAAAACACTTGACCCCCTGAAATAAGGGTCAAGTGTTGATTGTGATACCCATACGTTGTGAAACACGACGTATGGGTATGAAAAGGAGTTTCGTTACATTGAACTTTCAAATCGTAACTTGATGAGATTTGGCTGATTTTACATCTCAACCACTACTTCATGCTTGCCTTCAGCGCAAGGAATGATGGTGCCTGAGATAGGAGTGCCATCCACTGTAATCTGCTTCACGCCCTTCTGGTTTCCGCTAGGATTCTTTACTGTGATATGGTATTCGCCACCACGGAACTTGCGGGTTACCTCATACTCCTTAGCGGTGCTTGGGAGACAAGGATCGATGAGCAAACCTTCATAATCTGGCTTGATGCCGAGGATGAATTCTGATACTGTATACCACATCCATGCCGCTGTACCGGTGAGCCAGGAGTTCTTTCCTTCGCCCGGTTTGGCTGCATCCTTACCGGCTACCATCTGGCAGTTTACGTAAGGCTCCACCTTGTGAAGTGTCTGATATTTTTCCTCTACATAGCTAGGCAGAATCTTGGTATAATGGCTCCAGGCATCGTTGCCTCGGCCGGCTACAGTCTCTCCGATGATGACCCAAGGATTGTTGTGGCAGAAGATACCGGCGTTCTCCTTGTAGCCTTCAGGATAAGAAGAAATCTCACCCATTTCTACATGATAGGTAGTATAGGCTGGGTTGTTCAGTACCAGTCCGTGCTCGCATTCCAGTCGTTTTTTGCTGCTATCCAGTGCTTTATCGCAGAGTCCTTCTTCCAGACCGATACCAGCCATCGTACACCAGCCCTGGCTCTCGATGAAGATTTTGCCTTCCTCGTTCTCATCACTACCAATCTTGTTGCCGAAGAAATCGTAAGCGCGGAGGAACCATTCACCGTCCCATCCATGCTGCTTCACAGCCTCGTTCATCTCATCTACAGCCTGCTGCATGCGCTCGGCTTCTGTCAAATAATCTTCTTCTGCAAGACCGGCTATCTCGCCCTCCTTGCTTTCCAAGGCTTCCTTGGCAAGCTGCTTGCACAGAGCCACATAATCCTTGCCGGTAACGACGAACAGACCGGCTATCATCAGACTCTCTGCCTTGCTTCCTTCGCCCTTGTTTTCGGTGGTCTGGAACTCTCGTTAGGGTCCCAGGAGAAGCAGTTCAGGTTCAGACAGTCGTTCCAGTCGGCTCTTCCGATGAGTGGCAACTTGTGCGGACCCAGGTTGTTGATAACATGGTTCATCGAAATCTTGAGGTGCTCGAAGAGGCTTACTTCTGTGCCCGGCTGGTTGTCGAAAGGCACCTGCTCAGCGAGGATAGAGAAGTCGCCCGTCTCCTTGATATAGGCTACGGTACCGAAGATAAGCCAGCAAGGGTCGTCGTTGAAACCGCCACCGATATCGTTGTTGCCGCGCTTGGTGAGCGGCTGATACTGGTGGTAGCAGCCACCGTCAGGGAACTGGGTGCTGGCAATATCGATGATGCGCTGGCGGGCACGGTAGGTATCTGATGAACGAAGCCTACGAGGTCCTGGTTGGAATCGCGGAAGCCCATGCCTCGACCGATGCCGCTCTCGAAGAAACTTGCCGAACGCGACATACAGAAGGTGATCATGCACTGATACTGGTTCCAGATGTTCACCATGCGGTCTAACTTGTCGTTGCCGCTCTTCACGGTGAAGATGTTCAGCAGGTTATCCCAGTATTGGTTGAGTTCTGCGAAGGCAGCATCCACCTTTTCGGTGGTATCAAACTTGGCGATAAGCTGATGAGCTTTCTCCTTGTTGATTACCTTCTTGGCGCTGAACTTCTTGTCCTGCTCGTTCTCCACATATCCCAAAAGGAAGATGAGGTCGCGGCTCTCGCCTGGTTGCAGGGTAACCTCGATATAATGAGATGCGATAGGGCTCCAGCCGTGGGCAAAACTGTTGCGTGGCTTGCCTTCCATCACAGCCTCAGGCTCGGCAAACTCGTTGTAGAGTCCGATGAAGCTCTCGCGGTCGGTATCATATCCCTGAATCTCTGTATTCACGGTGTAGAAAGCATAGTGGTTGCGGCGCTCACGATATTCGGTCTTGTGATAGATGGTAGAGCCTTCTACCTCTACTTCGCCCGTAGAGAAGTTGCGCTGGAAGTTCTCCATGTCGGTAGCAGCATTCCAGAGGCACCACTCTGCAAAGGAGAACACCTTGAGGTCTTCACCTCCTCAGTCTGGTTTTTCAGCGTCATCTTCTGCACCTCAGCCCATGTATGGAGGGGTACGAAGAAGAGCACACTCGCCTCTACGCCGTTCTTGCTGCCCGTGATGCGGGTATAGTTCATGCCGTGGCGGCACTCGTAGCTGTCGAGCGGTGTCTTGCAAGGTTTCCATCCTGGGTTCCATACGGTATCGCCATCCTTGATGTAGAAATAGCGACCGCCGTTATCCATCGGCACTCCGTTGTAACGGTAACGGGTGATGCGGCGGAACTTGGCATCCTTGTAGAAGGAATAACCACCTGCAGTGTTGGATATGAGCGAGAAGAAATCCTCGTTACCCAAATAATTGATCCAAGGCCATGGGGTCTTTGGGTCAGTAATCACGTATTCGCGATTGGCGTCATCAAAATGACCATACTTTTTTTCTGCCATTGTTTTTTTAATGTTTATTTCTAGGTAAAATATATTATTTTCGTGCAAAGATAGTAAAAAGTTTCAGTTTCGGGGTTAGAAAACAGTTTTTTTTGTATTTTGCAATGAAAAGTTTGATGATTATCATCATTCTATTAACATTTTATACAGTTGGCTTATGAAAAGAAACATTTTATCATTTTTGGTAGCCCTCTTTGCAACCTTGCAGGTAGCGGCTCAGACATACGACAACTTGTGGAAGCAAGCTGAAATCAATGCTCAGAAGGACCAGCCTAAGAGCGAAATCGCGGTGATGAAGAAAATCATCGCCAAGGCTTCGGCTGCCAAGGATTATGGCCAGTTGCTGGCGGCTGAGATGCGGCAGGCGATACTCTGGAGAGAGATTTCGCCCGACTCGCTGACGCCCCATGTGAAGCGGATGGAAGCCGAGGTGCTGAAGGTGAAGGACCCGGCGTTGAAGGCCGTGAGATATGCTGTGCTGGGCAAGGTGTATCGTGATAGTCCTTACGGGATAGAGGTGGATGAGGTTGCCTTGGACCCAAGTGATGATGTTTCTTTGGATCAAAGTGCTTCTTCTTCTCTGAGCCAGCGGGATGTGAACTTAAAGAAAAGCCAGGAGTTCTTCAAGAAGGCCTTGGGACAGCCTGAACTTCTTGCCCGACATACATCTGCAGAGTATGTTCCATTGACGCAGAAGGGCGTGGATGGCAGTTCCTTTAACAACGATCTGCTGCATCTCATCGGATTCGAGGCAGACAGCAAGGAGGCGTATCTGCAGCTGTACACCTATTATAATAAGGTGGGAAATAGGGGCGCGGCTTGTCTCTGTGCCTATAAGCTCATCGAGAAATACCGCCAGGACGACGTGAGAGAGGTGAAGAAATCGAAGTATCTGCAGACCATCGACTCGCTCATCCAGGTTTATCAGGATATTCCGGAGGCAGGCGAACTTGCCGTGGAGCATTTCCGCTTCATGGAAGGTGCTACCGATGCCAAACCGCTGGATAAGCTCAACTATATCAACTATGCGCTGAGCCGCTGGGGGGGATGGTCGAGAATGAACGAATTGAGAAATGCGCAGAAGCGACTCACCGAACCGATGTTCCGGGTGAAGGATATGCCATTGGTGCTTCGTCCTTCAGAAAGGAAGTGGGTGCATCTGAACGTGCGCAATCTCCAGAACCTGAAGGTCAGCATTTCCCGTCTCAACATCACGGCAGATAATGAGTATGATGTTCAGAATGAGGCTACCTATAAGATGCTTCTGAAAAAGACTACGAAGCTGCATCAGAAGGATTTCAGCAGGAACTACTATGGTCGTCCGAATTACGAAGAGGTGAAGGATTCCATCGAAATCGGTGGCAATCTGCGCTGGGTGCCTATCTGATGGAGGTGACTTCGGATAATGCCGGCATCGCTCCGCAGCGACAGCTCTTCTATGTGAGCAATCTGGCGGTGATGATCCAGCAGTTGCCGGATGATAAGCATCGCTATGTGGTGGTGAATGCTACTGATGGCCAGCCTATCGCCGGGGCGAAGATAGAACTCTATGACCAACGGTATGATTTCAAGACGAAGAAGGACAAACGAACGGTACATGCCCGCTTGACAACCGATGAGAACGGAGAGGCTTACTTCAAGAATGTGGATGGAGAGGTATTGGTTTCTACCAACAATGACAAGTTTACGCCAGCCAAGTACATCTATCTCAGCCGTACCCGCTATTATGAGAAGAAGGATAACGAGACTAAATATCAGGTTTATACCGATCGTGCCATCTATCGCCCGGGGCAGAAGGTACATGCCTCAGCCATTTCCTATACTGTCAAGAAGGGGTTGGATGCCAGCGTGCCAGGAAAGAGTATGGAACTGAAGTTTGTCCTGAGTGATGCCAACTGGAAGCAGGTGGCAGAACAGAAGGTTACGACCGATGAATATGGTACGGCTTCGGTAGATTTCGAACTCCCGAAGGAGGGAAAGACAGGACAGTATTCCATCTCCGTGAATGGTACAGCAAGCGAATATTTCAGAGTTGAGGAATACAAGCGTCCAACCTTCGAGATTACCTTCCCGAAGGTGAACGAGAAATATACCTGGGGCGACACCGTGGTGGTGAAAGCTTCAGCCAAGACCTATGCCGGAGTGCCGGTGCAGGGTGCCAAGGTGGAGTATCAGGTGACCCGCAGAAATCAGCTCTGGTGGTGGGGTGCAGGCTCTGCCGGACAGTTGGTGAAGACTGACAGTTGCGTGACTCGTGAGGACGGAACCTTCGACGTAGAGATTCCGCTGGAGGCTTCCTTGTCAGAAAAAGACGAGGCTGATATGAGCGATTTCATGCGCATCGCCCGTTTCTTCAACTTCGAGGTCTCAGCCATCGTTACCGACATTAGCGGTGAGAGCCACGAGGGTGTAATGAGTCTGCCTCTGGGCACCAAACCAACCATCCTCACGGTGAATCTTCCTAAGCGTATCGAGGCAGACAGTCTGAAGACGGTGACCTTTGCTTACCGCAATGCCAGTGGAATGCCGATTTCGAGCAGGTTGAAATATCGCATTGATGAAGGCGAATGGAAGGATGCCGAGGCGAATGCACCGGTTTCTATCAAGGAATATGCTTCTTCCTCTGCCTCTTCTTCCCTCGTTTGGAAATCTGGCGTACATCAGCTGGAGGCAATCTGCGGACAGGATACCCTGCAGCAGAAGTTCACCCTTTTCAGCATGAAGGATACCCATCCGGTGGAGCCAACTACCGAATGGTATTATCAGACGGCGAAGACCTTCCCTCGTGATGGCAAGCCGGTCTATATCCAGGTGGCTCTTCGGAGAACGGAGCGCACATCGTATATTCCATCATCGCCGGCAACAAACTGCTGGAGAAGGGTGCCTGGGAGTTGGGCGACAGTATCGTGACCCTGCCTTTCACCTACAAGGAGGAATATGCGTCGGGCATCGTACTGAACTATAGTTTCGTGAAGCAAGGCAAGTGCTATACCCGAATGATGAGCATCGCCCGTCCTTTGCCTGAGAAGAAACTGAATATCGCCTGGAAGACCTTCCGCAACCGTCTGACCCCTGGACAGAAGGAGGAGTGGACGCTGAAGATTACCACCCCTGACGGCAAGCCAGCCAAGGCGCAGCTGATGAGCGTACTCTATGACAAGTCACTCGACCAGATAGCCCCGCATTCCTGGAATTTCTCCCTGGCTTCTATCAGAGTTTGCCAGACTGCTACTGGGAGGACAACCTCACTTTCCGTTCATTATACTTGAATGGCGTTTATCCTACCAAATATTATGACGAGAGGGGACTGGATGTGGATAAGTTTGATGGCAAATACTTTAGTTATTATGCTTATATGCAAGCGGTGGAACTGAGCAAGTTGGAACGTTCTTCTGGCGGAACCGTTGAGTCTGTTCGTATACAGAAAGACGAGCTGGTTCAGGAAGAAGCGAAAGTCATAAGGATTCGTGGCTCTAAGATGACCCGTGTTGCAGCGGCTGATCCATCTGCCAACAAGGTTTTTGATGTAGTAGAGGAGATGCCGCAGTTTGTCGGCGGTACTGGCTCAGATGCAGGACAATTCCTCGACAAGGTACAGGTGCGTGAGAATATGAACGAGACCGCCTTCTTCTATCCTGCCTTGGAGAGCGACAACAATGGCAACGTAGCCATCAGGTTTACCCTGCCGGAGAGCGTGACTACCTGGAAGTTCATGGGCTTGGCTCATGACAAGGAGATGCGCAACGGTTTGCTGGTGGATGAGGCTGTGGCTCAGAAGACCGTGATGGTGCAGCCTAACATGCCTCGCTTCCTGCGTGAGGGCGATAAGAGCACCATCGTGGTGAAACTCTTCAATACTTCCGACAAGAAGGTGAGCGGCAACGCCCGTATGCAGATTCTCGACCCGGAGACCAACAAGGTGGTTTGGCAGAAGACGCAGAATTACAGCATCGATGCCGAGGGCTCTGCTAGCATAGCCTTCGATGTCCAGGGACTGAAAGAAGGCGTATATATTAATAAGGTGGTGGCTGCCGGTAATGGCTACAGCGATGGTGAACAGCACTATCTGCCGGTTTTGAGCAACCGTGAACTCGTGGTGAACACCCTGCCTATCACCCTGCATCAGAAGGGTGAGCAGAACTTCGACCTGAGCAAACTCTTCCTGAACAAGGAGGGCAAGCAGGCGAAGGGCGCTGAAGAGGCAAAGGTAACCATCGAGTACACCAACAATCCTAGTTGGCTGATGGTGAAGGCGCTGCCTGCCATCAGCAATCCGGATGAGGAGAACGCCATCTCGCTGATGTCTGCCATCTATGCCAATACCATCACCACCCATATCCAGAAGACTCTCTCTTTGGATAATCATTCTCAGAAGAATCTCTCTCAGGAGAGCATCCGTCTGCAGAATCAGGTGGAGAAGCTGAAGAAGTTGCAGAACCCTAACGGTTCCTTCTCCTGGTGGAAGGGCATGAAGGCAGCCGGTATATGACAACGTCGGTAGCCGAAATGATGGTTCGATTGAATGCCATCGCAGGTGTGCAGAAATCCACCGCCAAGATGCTGACTTCCGCCATTGATTATCTCTCTTGGCAGACAGTACAGGAAGTAAGAGAAATGAAGAAGCAGGAGGAGAAAAAGCAGAAGGTGAATCCTAGCGAACAGGCGCTGCATTATCTCTACATCCTTTCGATGGATGGCAGAAAGATGAAGCAGAATCTGGAGCAGGATAAGGCTTATCTCCTGGACAAGATGTCGAAGTTGACCGGTGATTTCTCCATCTATGGCAAGGCGCGTGCTGCGTGGTACTCGCCAGAAACAGCCAGCAGAATGCTGCTTACCGCGAGAAGGCTGGCGAATATCTGCAGAGCGTGAACGAATATGCCGTTTACCGCGAGGAGATGGGCCGCTACTACGATACCCGCAAGGCACTCTACAGTTGGAGAAACTACAAGATTCCTACCCAGGTATCTGTGATAGAGGCGATGCAGATGCTGAAACCGAACGACAAGCAGACCATCGAGGAACTGCAGCGCTGGCTCCTGATGTCGAAACGTACCCAGGTCTGGGATACGCCGGTGAATACCGTGGATGCTGTCTACGCCTTTATGAAGGGCAATGAGAGCAACTGGAGCAGGAAGGCTGAGAATGCGTTCTGAAACTGGACGGCAAGCTGCTGCCGATGCCGCAGGATTCCACGACTTTGGGCTATGTGAAGACCGAAAAGACGGGCAAGGCATCCGTGCTGAGCATCGACAAAAAGAGCGATTATACCAGTTGGGGAGCCGTCTATGCAGAGTTTAAGCAGCCTATCAGCGAAATCGGTTCCATGGAGTCGGGCATCAAGGTGCGCCGTGTCATCGTTCCAGCCGAATCTGAGGGTAAGGGCAAGGCGCAGGCGAAGGTAGGAGAGAAGGTGAAGGTAACGCTCATCATCACCGCCGACCGCGACTACGACTTTGTGCAGATTACGGATAAGCGTGCGGCATGTCTGGAGCCGGTTAACCAGTTGAGCGGTTATCAGTGGGGCATAGGCTGCTATGTTTCTCCAAGAGATCATGCAACAAATTTCTATTTCGATCGTTTATCTAAAGGTAAGCACATCGTAGAAATGGAGTATTACGTGGATAGAAAGGGCGACTATCAGAGCGGAACTTGCACCGCTGAGTGTACCTACAGTCCGGAATTTTGTGGTCGCACAGAGACTTATGAATTGAAAGTTAACAATTGATAGTTTATAGTTTATAGATTGATAATTTAAAATAGAATAGTATGAAACGGATGAATATATGGATGCTCTCAGCGCTGTTGGCGCTGCCTGCATCAGCACAGAAGATTACAACCCAGCACGAGGTGGTAGACTGCGGACAGGTGGTGTTCCGCAAGCCTGTAACTGCCGAATTCGTGCTGAAGAATGACGGGCACAAGCCTTTGGTTATCAACAATGTGTTGAAAAGCTGCGGTTGTACGGAGGTAGATTATCCGAAGACGAGCATAGCTGCCGGCGAAAGTTTCGTCATCAAGGCGGTATACGATGCCAAGCAGATGGGTACTTTCACCAAGCAGGTTTGCCTCTATACCAATGCGGATGAAGAGCCGTTCATCCTCTCTATGAGGGGAAAGGTAGTGGGCAGCGTAGTAGATTTCGCTGGTTCTTACGATGAGATGCTGGGTGTCATCAAGAGTGATGCCCAGGAGGTGGAGTTTGATGACGTGAACCGTGGCGACCGTCCGGTTCAGCGCATCCATATCTTCAATCCTACCGACGAATTACTGGAGCCGGTAGTGATGCATCTGCCATCCTATCTTCATGCTTTCGTATCCCCTTCTAAGGTGGCTCCGCGTCATTCTGCCGAAATCAGTTTCGTGCTGGATTCCAAGAAACTGCGTGACCTGGGCCTGAACCAGACATCGGTTTATCTCGGTGAGCGTCCTGGCGATAAGATTGCGCCTGAGAAGGAAATCGTGGTATCAGCCGTTCTTCTTCCTGGTTTCGAAAACATGACTCCAGCCAAGAAGGTACTGGCTCCGAAGTTAGAGATGTCTGCCACCGATCTCAATCTGGGTAGTTTCAATGGAAAGAAGAAGCTGAAGGGTGAGATTCTGATTACCAATAAGGGTAAGTCGGAACTGGATATCCGCAGCATGCAGATGTTTACGATGGGCTTGCAGGTGAACCTGAAGAAGAGTAAGATTCAGCCAGGAGAGACCGTTAAGATGAAGGTGACGGCTGTGGCTGCGACTTGAAGAAATCGCGTGTCAGACACCCTCGTATCCTCATGATTACGAATGATCCTGACCATGCTAAGGTGGTGGTGAAGATTAATGTACAATGAATTAAAAACGAATATCGTGCAGATAGAAATAGATAACGGCAGTGGGTTCTGCTTTGGCGTAACCACTGCCATCAAGAAAGCTGAAGAGGAGTTGGCTAAGGGCGGTAAACTTTACTGCCTGGGCGATATTGTGCATAACGGTATGGAGGTGGAGCGCCTGCATGAAGCGGGACTCATCACGATAGACCATGAGCAGATGGAGGAACTACAGGGCGTAAAGGTCTTGCTCCGTGCTCATGGTGAACCGCCTGAAACTTATGCCCTTGCCGAGCGAAACAACATCGAAATCATCGATGCTACCTGTCCTGTGGTGCTCCAGTTGCAGCGCCGCATCAAGAAGCAGTATGTCAACAATCCGGAGGCACAGATTGTGATTTTCGGCAAGAACGGCCATGCTGAGGTGCTCGGACTGGTGGGGCAGACGGAGAGTCATGCCATCGTGGTAGAGAAGTTTGAGGATGTGAAGCAACTGAAGGAAAACGGTCAGCTGGATTTCTCTAAAGATATCTATCTTTACTCCCAGACAACCAAGAGTCTCGATGAGTTCCACCGCATCATCGAATACTGCCAGGAGCATATTGTTGAGGGCGCTGTCTTCAAGAGTTTCGATACTATCTGCCGTCAGGTGGCTAACCGCATGCCTAACATCGCTGCCTTTGCCAGCAAGCATGATGTCATCCTCTTTGTGAGTGGCAGAAAGAGCTCGAACGGTAAGGTGCTTTTCAAGGAATGCAAGAGCGTGAATGCCAACAGCTACCAGATAGAAAGTGCCGACGAAATAGATATGAACTGGTTCAAGGGTGTGGAAACGGTAGGTATCTGTGGTGCTACCAGTACGCCGAAGTGGCTGATGGAAGAGTGCAGGGATAAGATTATCAAGGAAAGCTCTGCTCTCTTATAGTAAGAGTTAAAGTATTGATTATCAGTTATTTGATATACTTGATACGGTGTTTCACCGTATATGGGTAGAGGATAGTTTTATCGTTGATTGAAAAACTTAATGTGCTGGTTATTAATTGGTTAACCCATTTGACGCTGTAAAACACAGCGTCAAATGGTTTATCTTTTATAAACTGTCTGAAAATAAAACAGGTGATAAATCTTCTCCCGAAGACCTATCACCTTACAAAACAGTAATTAACTCAAAATTTATAATCTATATCATTACTACCTTGTTAATATGATTGCAAAGATACTAAATTGAAGTTTTTTTTCCAAATCTTTTTCATCGAATAAAATAAATTTATCGGTAAAAATAGTATATTTAACGTATTTTTGCATAAATAACCCGGCAGTCTCTTTTCTGTAGCTTATTCTGCTATTGCTTTTTGATATTGTTCCATCAGCCATGCCTTCTGCTCAGGAATGGTCATGTTGCTGTTGTCGAGCGTGATAGCATCATCAGCCTTTCTGAGTGGTGAAGTCTCGCGGTGGGTATCGATATAGTCGCGCTCCTCTACATTCTTCAGAATCGCATCGAAGTCGGCTGGCATTCCTTTCTCCTTCAGTTCATCGAAACGGCGCTGTGCTCTCACCTGTGAACTGGCTGTAACGAAAATCTTCAGTTCGGCATTAGGGAACACGGTGGTACCTATATCGCGACCATCCATCACGATGCCCTTGTCTTCGCCCATCTTCTGCTGCTGCTCTACCAGCGCCTCTCTGACAAAAGGAACGGCGGCAATCGGACTAACGTGGTTGGAAACCTCTAACGAACGGATTTCCTTTTCTACCAGTTCGCCGTTCAGATAGCAGTCTGGGTGACCGGTTGTTTCATTAAACTTGAATGAGATGCTGATGTTCTTCATCTCCTTCTGCAGTTCTTCAGTCTTTACGGCTCCATCTGCTTCAAAAAGCTGATGACGCAGCGCATAGAGAGTTACCGAGCGGTACATAGCGCCCGTATCTACATAAACATAACCTATTTCCTTGGCAAGATCCTTTGCATCGTACTCTTACCGCAAGAAGAGTATCCGTCTATTGCTATTGTTATTTTCTTCATAATTTCGAACTAACTTTAATGTGTATAATTTATCATGTACAATTTATAATCTGTAACTTACGTTCAGCATGAGGCTGCTGCTACTGACGTGATATTTGCCGTAGGCAACGTTCAGATGGAAGCGCTCCAGGTTGATACCGCCACCCACAGAGAAACCGGCTCCATGACTGCTTTCTTCATCTTCTGAGGTGCTGATTTTCATCTCGTTGGCTCTCCGGAAGTTGTAGCCGGCACTATCCACAGGCTTTCTGAAAGCAGAATGTCGGCACCTACTACGGCATGATTGCGAAGACCGCTGTCCCAATGGTTCAGGTTGACCAGTGTAGCTGATACCTGAACGGTGCGTTGGCGAAGCGTTTCGTCACACCCAACTGCAGGTCGATCGGCATCTTCTCATATTCATTGTCGTAAGCTTTCAGCTGTCCACCCAGATTCTTTGCCACGCAAGAAGCCGACCATTCCGTTTCCGGGTCGTAATAGTTGATACCCAGATCCACTCCCACAGCGATAGAATTGTAATCGCCAATATACGAGGTGACGAATTTGGCGGCAATACCACCCGCAAACTTTTCACCGAGCATATAAGAGAAGTAACCCGCAACGGCAATGTCCTTTGCCGAGAACTCACCCATCTGGATGTTGTTCTCATCCGTCTCTTTCATCTTGCCGTAGTCAACAAGCTGAGCCGAAACAGCCCACGAAGCCTTGTCGTTGACAGTACGGTTGAAACTAGCCGAGGCAGTGTTCACCCCCGACATATAGTTCATATAATTGAGATTGACCGTCTTGTCGTTTACTGATGACAGGAGAGCCGGATTATGGAATATGAGTGCCTCATCATCTTCTATCAAGTGATGTTGTCGCCACCCAGAGCAGCTGCGTGAGCACTCACCGGCAAGCGAAGGAAATTATACCCCGTTTGGCTCTCTTGAGCATCAATAATTGTCGCAAAAAGCGTCAATATTGCGGAAATTACATATTTTTTCATTTAAATTTTCTAATTCTTTGGCAAAGATACTGCTTTTTTCAATAATAAGAAGTAAATTTGCAATGTTTTCGTAGGAAATAACGATTTTAAACGGTTTTTATTGTGGAAATTAAGAAATCAAATAGCGCACAACTGGAAGATAAGCGGGTTACATTTTTCCTGCTGGGGTTGCTGCTGGCTTTTACTTTCATCTTCGTAGGACTCCAATATCAGAGAGGTCCGCAGGGAGATGATGACTTATCGGAATCGATGGAAGATCTTTCACAGGATCTGGAAATGTCGGCTCGTCCCGACCTGAAAGATATGGTGAGTGCAGAGGCTGTTTCGGCTCCTGCTTCTAAGTCAATTACCCAGGAAGTGAAGGCTGCCGAGCAACAGACTCAGAAGGCACCGCAGAAAATCAGTTCTACAACCAGCGAACTGGTTATCGGCGACGGCTCGGGTGTAGTGGATGGAGCAGAGGTGAAGGAAGCGGTTCCTGAAACTCCCATTGAGAATCCGGGAGCTGAGGCTCCTATCAAACTGACCGTCGTGCAGAAGATACCGCAGTTTCCTGGTGGCTGGTCTGCCTTCATGCAGTGGCTTACCAAGAACCTGAAGTACCCTGTAGCTGCCCAGAAAAGTAAGATTCAGGGAACCGTAGTGGTATCCTTTATCGTAAACAAGGATGGAAGTGTTGCCAATGTCAAGGTAAGCACTTCGGTAGATCCATTGCTCGACAACGAGGCTTTGAGGGTGATGAAGATGATGCCGAAGTGGAAACCGGGCATCGATAAAGGCAAGGTTTGTCGCACGATGATAGCCATCCCGGTAGTGTTCCAGCTATAAATTATTCATTGTAAATTATACATTATAAATTATACATTATTATGAAGACAGCAGAAGAAATTTTAAGCATGGTAAATGAGTTTCTGGCTAATTTGCCTTACGAAAGAAAGCCAAAGTCTCTTTATGAGCCTATCAGATACGTACTTTCTATGGGTGGCAAGCGTATTCGTCCTACGCTCATGCTTCTGGGCTACAATCTTTTCAAGGACAATCCTGAGAAGATTCTGATGAATGCCGTTGCCCTGGAAACTTATCATAACTATACTTTGCTGCATGATGACCTGATGGACAATGCTGATTTGCGTCGCGGTCATGAAACGGTTCATAAGAAATGGGATGCCAATACGGCAATCCTTTCGGGCGACAGCATGCTCGTTCTGGCTTATGAGCGTATGGCTCAATGTGATGAAAAGCATCTTGCCAAGGTGTTGAAACTCTTTACGACCACTGCTCTGGAAATTGGTGAAGGTCAGCAGTTTGATATGGAGTTTGAAAACCGTAACGATGTGAAGGAGGAGGAATATATCGAGATGATTCGCCTCAAGACCAGCGTTCTCCTGGCTTGTGCCTGAAGATGGGTGCTATCCTTGCCGATGCTTCTGATGAGGATGCAGAGAACCTGTATAAGTTTGGCGAGCAGATAGGATTGGCGTTCCAGTTGCAGGATGATTACCTCGATGTTTACGGCGATACCAAGGTGTTCGGTAAGGAGATTGGTGGCGATATCACATTCAACAAGAAGACGTATATGCTCATCAATGCCTTCAACCATGCCAACGACGCTCAGCGTGCAGAACTGCAGAAATGGGTGAATGCCGAGGATTTCGACCGCAAGGAGAAGGTGGCTGCCGTTACCCGTCTATACAACGAGATTGGTATCGACAAAATGGCGCAGGATAAGATTGCTTATTATTTCGAGCAGAGCAAGAAGTATCTGGATGCCGTGAATGTGCCTGCTGAGCGTAAGGAGGAATTGGCAAAGTATGCTCAGAAAATGATGAAGCGACAGTACTAATTGATAGTTAATAGTTTATAGTTGACAGTTGATAGGGCAATGTTCAAAGTAATAGATACACATACGCATTTTGATGCGGAGGAGTTTGATGAGGATAGGGCGGAGGCTTTCGCCCGTGCCAAGGAAGCGGGGGTAAGCAAGGTGTTCTTGCCTGCCATCGATGTGAAGACCACACACGCGGTACTGGCATTGGCTAAGGAATATCCGGGCTACGCCTATCCTATGATTGGTCTGCATCCTGAAGAGGTGAAGGAAGACTGGAAGGAACAGCTGGCTGAACTCCGGAAGATACTGGAGGAGCATCGCATGACCGGTAATGCCTGTCAGGTGGGTTCTCCTCAGTTTTCTGACTTGATCGCCATCGGAGAGGTAGGACTTGATTATTACTGGAGCCGTGAGTTCGAAAACGAGCAGCTTGAGGCTTTCGAGGAACAGGTAAAATGGTCGGTAGAAACCCAGCTCCCGCTGATGATTCATTGCCGCAAGGCGCAGAACGAGATGGTGCATCTGCTCAGAAAGTATGAGAAAGAACTGCCGGGTGGCGTCTTCCATTGCTTTACGGGCAATCAGAAGGAGGCAGAAGAACTCCTCTCCTTCGATAAGTTTGTATTGGGCGTCGGTGGCGTATCTACTTTCAAAAGCAGCCATCTCAGAGAAGACCTGCCTGCTGTAGTTCCTCTGGATCGCATCGTTCTGGAGACCGACAGTCCGTATATGGCTCCTGCTCCTTATCGTGCAAGCGTAACGAGAGTGCTTTCGTGGTAGAAGTGATGAAGACGCTCGCCAAGGCTTATGGCATAAGCGAAGAGGAGTTTGCCCGACAGACCAACCTCAATGCAGAGCGGGTTTTTCCGCTATCCGTAGCGCAAGTATAGGACGCAAGCGTTCAAAACTCCTTAAATAAACATAAAAAAACAATGAAAGTTATGGTATTTCGGAGGAAAAGCAATAATTTTGCACTTCGAAATTGTTGCAGCAGCATGTTGCGGCGATTAAGAAGAGTTCTTCGGAATATGGAAAGGTGCTCGAGTGGCTGAAGAGGCACGCCTGGAAAGCGTGTAACCGGCAAAACCGGTTCGGGGGTTCGAATCCCCCTCTTTCCGCTTTTATATATATAATAAGGTATATGAAGAAAAATACAGCTATTGCACGTTTTGCAATATTGGTTTTCACATGGATGTGTTCTCTGCCTATGATGGCTCAAGAAGAGAACATGGGATTTCATCAAGCTCTTAAGACAAAGTTTATAGAGGGTAATGCGGGATTTATGTCTCTCGTTGCCATCGCCCTCATCGTGGGTATGGCTTTCTGTATCGAGCGCATCATCTATCTGAGTCTTTCTGAAATCAACGCCAAGAAGTTGATGCAGGATATCGACCAGAAGGTGTCGGCGGGAGATGTGGAAGGGGCTAAGACGCTCTGCCGGAATACACGCGGACCGGTGGCTTCTATCTGCTACCAGGGTTTGATGCATATCAGCGAGAGTCTTGATGACATCGAGCGCTCGGTAAGCGGATATGGTACCGTTCAGGCGGCTAACCTGGAGAAAGGCTGCTCCTGGATCAAACTCTTTATCGCTATGGCGCCATCGCTCGGATTCCTCGGAACCGTGATTGGTATGGTCATGTCGTTCGACCAGATTCAGCAGGCGGGCGATATCAGTCCTACTATCGTTGCTTCGGGTATGAAAGTGGCGCTCATCACTACTATCTTCGGTATCATCGTAGCCCTCATCCTTCAGGTTTTCTATAACTACATCCTTTCTAAGGTGGAGCACCTGACAAGCCAGATGGAGGAGTCGGCGGTTACTTTAATGGATATTATTGCCAAGAATAAATAAACGAAGAGAGAAATGGTTAAATTTCAATTTTCAAAGAAGAAGACGAAGTCGGCCGAAAAGATGTCGCAGCAGGTGTTCTATATCATGATAGGACTGGCGGTGCTGGTTTTCGGTCTGTTCTTTTTGGTAGGCTACGATTTGCCTTTCGAAGAGAACCCCGACTTTAATGCGCCTCTCTTTACCGATGTGCTCATCCTTCTGATGTGGCTCTTCCTGATAGGAGGTGTGGGACTGGCAGTCTTTTCGATGATCAGAGATTATCGCAGCAGCAAGTCGGAGGCTGTAGTGAATGGCATTCCCGTGCGTCGCATCTTCCGCATCACATGGATCGGAACTTTGGCAGTTTTGCTGCTTACCTTCTTTTTGGGCGGTTCTGTTCCGATGCTCATCAATGGCGAGAATTATGCCGACTGGTTCTGGCTCAAGCTTTCAGATATGTTTGTCATCACATCGCTCCTGATGCTGGTGGCAGGAATCGGTGCCGTCTGTTTCGGTGCCACACGTTATATTCGGAAGAAAAACTAAAGAGAGTGCTTTGGGCTCTCTATTCTATAAATAAGGATTAAATATGCTGATTAGAAGGAAGCAACACGAAACCCCGGGACTGAATACCACATCTACAGCCGACATCTCGTTCATGCTGTTGATATTCTTCCTTGTCACCACATCAATGGATGTGGATAAGGGACTGTTGCGCCAACTCCCTTCACCTGAACCGCAGAAGAAGGAGCAGCAGCAGACGGTGGTAGACAAGGCTAACCTGATGGCGCTGCGCCTGACAGCTGGCGATACGCTTTTGGTTAATGACAAGCCGATGAAGGTGAGCCAGCTCAAGGAAGAAACCATCCGCTTTGTACACCGCCAGGGCAAGAAACATCTCATCTCTATCGAGAGTGACCGCGATGCCGACTATAATCTCTATTTCCAGATGCAGAATCAGCTGATGGAAGCATATAGCCAGCTACGCAACGAAACAGCCCAGAAGAAATATCACAGGAATTATGCCCTCTTGAACAATGACCAGAAAGAACAGGTGCGCAACCTCTGTCCGCAGCGCATCACAGAGTCGTATGCCAACGCAATGACTCAAACCGACCAGCGTGTTGATGCCAATGCTGAAGAAAAGCAAGGGGAAGAAAATTCTACAGAAACAGCCACTGAACAGCAGAAAGGAGGTAAACAATGATGAATTTTCATAAGAAATCGCATGAAGTGCCAGGGTTGAATACATCTTCTCTGCCAGACCTGATTTTCTCCGTACTGTTCTTCTTTATGATTGTTACCCACATGCGCCAGGTTACCTTGAAGGTAGACTGCCGTTTGCCACAAGGCAAGGAACTCACCCGCCTGACCAAGAAATCGGCTGTGAGCCATATCTATATAGGTAAACCAACCAAAGAGATGCAGGCAAAGTATGGTACCGGTACCCAGATCCAGTTGAATGACAAGTTTGCTTCGGCTCCCGAAGTGATGGATTACATTTCGGCAGAAAAGAAACGTATGTCGCCGGAAGACCAGAAGCTGATGACCGTATCAATCAAAGCAGACCAGGAAACCAAGATGGGTGTGATAACCGACGTAAAGCAGGCTTTGCGCCAGGCAAAAGCACTAAAAATCAGTTATTCTGCTACAGAAAAAGGAAAATAATATTAATTTATCATTTTTTTCTCTTAAAAAATTGCTTTTATTAATTTTTTGTATTATCTTTGCAAGCAAATTATTAGTATTATGTCAAAACAAATTTTAGATTCATTAGATAGGCAGATTCTGAAGCTGATTTCTCAGGATGCCCGTATTCCATTTTTGGAAGTGGCACGCGCTTGCAATGTTAGCGGTGCTGCCATTCATCAGCGTGTAGCTAAACTTACAAATCTTGGTATCATCAAGGTTCACAATTCATCATTGACCCAGAAAAGATAGGTTACGAAACTTGTGCCTATATGGGACTCTATTTGAGGGAGCCTGAGAAGTTTGACCAGGTTGTAGAGGAGTTGAAGAAGATTCCTGAGGTTGTAGAGTGCCACTATACTACAGGCAGCTTTGATATGTTTATCAAGATTTACGCGCTCAACAACCATCATCTCCTGGAAATCATCCATGATAAGTTGCAGCCACTGGGATTGTCTCGCAGCGAGACCATCATCTCTTTCAATGCATCTATCAACCGTCAGCTTTCTATGCAGGACCTCAAGAGTTTCAACGATGATGAAGAGGAAACTGATGAGGAGGCTGCAGCAGAGAAATAAGATATAAAAAAGAAAAAAACAGTAGCTCCCTGCGGGATTACTGCTTTCTATAAAGGGTGAGGAATGTGAACGGTAAGCCGTTTTCATTCCTCATTTCTTTTTCTGTCACTTCCCATTCTGCCGGATTGATTTCCGGAAAGAAGGTATCGGCATGTTCAGGCTCCTTTTCTACGATTGTGAGATAAAGCTTGTCTGCAAAAGGCAAAGCCTGTTCATATATGCTGGCTCCTCCGATGATGAAACATTCATCTGATGCTTCTTTGCTTCCAACCTCTTCTTTCCTTGCTGCCAGCGCTTCTTCCAGAGAGCTGCATACTTCGCACCCTGTTATCTGCTCTCTTGTCTTCGAGATAACAATATTACGGCGGTTGGGCAAGGCTCCGTTCGGCAGCGACTCAAATGTCTTCCTGCCCATGATGATCGTATGTCCAGTTGTGAGCATACGAAATCGGGTCATGTCCGATGGGATGGCGTAGAGCAACCGGTTCTTGTACCCGATAGCTCTATGCACTTTTGATATACAGGCGATGATGCTAAGCATTTTTTATTTTAATGTTGAATGTTGAGTGTTGAATGTTGAATTATTCATTCTTGCTGTAAACTGTTAACTATAAACTGTTAACTGTAAACTGTTCTTCCGGAACATGGCTGCTCTTGATCTTCCACTCCTGCGGATAGAGGTTGTTGGCACGGTTGCCAATGTTCTTTTCCCATCCTATCGGAACCTGTCTGTAGGTTACCAGAACATAACCCTTAGGCGTATCGGCAGGCAGATTCACAGCCTCCTTGCGAAGGTAGCGGATGGCATCATCGTAGGATAACTCCACCTGTGGGAAGTGATCTTTGTTGAGCATCGTAGAGAGAGCGAGAGCCTGGTCGGGAATGAGACCCTTTCCCTTGTCTGTTCCCAGTTTCACACCTGCATGCAGCACCTTCAGGTTCTTTTCAGCCTGGTCGTAGATGTCTTTCCATCTGCCCGGAATGGCGTAAACCGTCTCGTTGCTCTCTGCAGGCATCCATTCCGTATCAGTCTTCAGCCAGCCGTCCGGAATCTCCGGTCCCTTTCCTTTAGCCACCTTCTTGTCTTTCTTTTTCTTATCCTTCCTGTTCTCCTTGGCTGGTGAGCCGGCTTCCCATTCGCCCTCTTTCTTCAGAATCGCCATAAACAGACCTTCGCCTCGCGAAACGCCAGGAATGAACCGGTAAACAGGGAAGTCGGTGCCCGTGAGGTTGCGGGTGATGTTCCATGCATCTTCTACACCCTCCAGTGCCATCACTTCTGCACCAAGTTCTTTGCATATCCAGTCCACATTCTCCTCATCTTCGTGCGTATTGAAGGTGCAGGTAGAGTAAATCAGGATACCGCCTGGCTTCAGACAGTTCCAGATATCCGATACGATTTCGCGCTGCAGCTGCCAGCAGTTGTTCACATTCTGGGTACTCCATTCGCCGATAGCCCCTTCATCTTTGCGGAACATTCCTTCGCCGGAGCAGGGAACATCGGTAAGAATCACATCAAACTGCAACTTCGATTTCTTGTAATCGCGGGGATAGTTGTTGGTAACAATCATATCCGGATGACCGAACTTCTGTACGTTCTCGGCAAGAATCTGTGAGCGGGTGCGCATCGGTTCGTTGCTGAAGAGCAGACTCCCTTCCGGCAAGGCAGCTCTTACGGCAGTCGACTTTCCGCCAGGGGCTGCACAGAGATCCAGCATCATCACCGGTTCTTTTACGTACTGTCGGATAGCCATATCAACAAACATAGATGAGGCTTCCTGTACATAATATAAGCCGGCATGCAGCAGCGGATCGAAGGTGAATCCGGGACGCGTAGAGAGATAACGTCCGGTTTCCGGACACCAGGGAATCGGTTCGCCATCAGCATCCTTGCATTTGAAGGGATTGATGCGGATGCTGGTTGGTGCCTCCTCTTCAAGGATAGCATGCTCCAGACGCTGATACAGCTTTTCGCCCATCAGCGCCTGCGTATATGTTCTGAAATCTTCAGGTAATGTCTTCATTCTGTCTCTTTTTCTTTAATTTGTTTGCAAAAATAAGAAATTTTTCGTTTCTTTGCAACTAAATCGCGAAGAGATGCGTCTAAGAAGCAGAAATTTTTCAAAATAACAAGGTAAAACAATAAAAAATAATGATATGAAGAAAGCAATATTGGCATTAGCGCTCGTTATGAGCATCGGAGCCACCCAAGTGTCTTTGGCGTCTTCTGCTCCAAAACATCGTTATCATCCAACTACCCAACAGGTAGATTCAAAGGCTGCTCCTGCATCTGCTGCACAGCCATCTGCTTCGAAGGATAAAGACGACGAGGCGTTGGAGGCTTATTCTGATACAACCAGTACAGATTCGGCCAACTATGATGATTATGATGAGAATGATAATAAGTCTGTTCATTCTAGATACAGTTTAGACAACTATGATGATCCGTTCGATTTCATCGGTTCGGTATTTGGTGGCGGAGCGCTGGCTGTTATGATCATCTTCTGTATCATCTTCGGTCTGCTGTTTGTCTTTGCTCCGCTGATCATCGTATTTCTGGTTATCAGATATCTGATTCGCCGCCACAACGACCGGATGAAACTGGCGGAGATGGCGATGGAGAAGGGCATCAATGTTCCGGAAAGCGACCGTCCGATAGACAAGCAGAGCGATGAGTATCTGGTAAAGCGTGGATTGAGAAATGCCTTCCTGGGAGCCGGCTTATGCGCATGTTTGCCTGGTGGGATGCTGATTTCCTGGCTGGCATCGGAGCCCTGGTCTTCTTCTATGGCATCGGTCAGACCATTATCGGCTCGCTTCCTGCCATCAAGGACTGGTGGAAGAACCGTCACGGCGACCAGGGTACGGGGTATAATGGTACTCCGGTCTAGCAGCCGACATTCAATATATCATGGCTTCTCAATAGGAGGGGAAGTCACAAGGAAAAGAACAACAATTATTAGTTAATATATATAAGGTGGAAAAGTTATCCGATATCTCTTTCGTCACGAAGGTGGTGATGCTTCATGACCGCAAGTCGTTCGACCTGCTGGTCAGGAAGTATCAGTCACCCATTCGTGGGTTCTTCCTGCGGCAGACGCTGGGGGATGCGCAGCTGAGTGACGACTTGGCGCAGGATACCTTTGTCAAGGCATATACCCATCTGTCCGGTTTCAGGGGTACAGCCTCTTTCTCCACCTGGCTCTACCGCATCGCCTATAATGTATGGTATGATTATACCCGCAGCCATAAGGAGACGCAGGACATCGATACGCCTGCCGTTTCCAGTAAGAATGCACAGGGCGCCCATGCCGGATTAAAGATGGATTTGCTCAAGGCATTACAGATCTTGAATGAAAATGAACGTACATGCATCACGCTGCAGCTGATGGATGGACTCTCTATAGATAAGATTGCAGAGGTGACGGGAATGGTGCAAGGCACCATTAAGTCGCATCTCTCTCGAGGAAAACAGAAACTTGCAAGTTACTTAAAACAGAATGGTTATGACCGATAAGATAAATGATAAGAAGTTGGAGAGCATGAAAGGGGAACCGTTGAACCCTCAGGATGAAGAACTCTTGCAGATGTTCTTTTCCGATTGCCAGATGTCAGAGATTCCTGATGACGGATTCTCCGACAGGGTGATGCAGGCCTTGCCGGCTTTACCCGAAACTGATACTGCGATGTCGCTGGTTAAGCGCCAGCGTCTGGAACATTTATGGACGGCAGCCTGTGTGGCAGCAGGCATCATCATAGCGGTAGTCTGTCAGGGATGGGAACAGATTCAGGGATGGCTTTTCTCTATGAAGATAGATTTCCTCCTTTCCGGTTCGCGTGCCCTTACGCATGTGGCAGATTCCATCGCCACTCTCAGAATCTCCTGATGGTGCTGGCTGGCATCGTTGTCCTCATTATGGTTTGGGGATATAATGAACTGGCTGATGCACGTCAGTAGGCTTCTTCCCTGATATCAATTGTATGAATGATCAACTCTTTCTATTAGCAGAATAGTTTTTAGTGCTAATAGAAAGAGTTTTTTATTACTATAAATATCATCTTTATGCTCTTGAAATCTCCGTTCAAAGCTTTTGAATGTCCGTTCAGTGTCTTTGAACGGACATTCAATGACTTTGAACGGACATTCAATGTCTTTGAACGAAGATTTAATATTGCTGAATATAGAAAAACAAATAGGTGCTGCTACTTTTTCAGTAGAGCACCTATGCTTATGATATCGGTTTCTAAAACAATTTATAGGTAGTGCGTAGCACTTTGAACTCGGTTCGGCGGTTCAGCTGGTTGCAGATTTCCTGATGCTCCTTGCTTTGCTTCAGGATAAATTCTTCGTTGAGCACGTCGCCTTCCTTGAGCCAAGGATACTTCTCGGTGAGTTTCTTGCGCACATTCTTCGGCTTCTCCTTGCCGTAGCCCACAGGGGTGAGGCGCTCTTTCTCTATGCCGTGTTTTATCAGGTAGTCTACTACCGATTGGGCGCGGCGCTGAGACAGATGCTTGTTATATTCGCTGTTTCCCTTGTAGTCGCAATGGGCGCTGAGTTCGATGGTAACGTGCGGGTTCTCTTTCAGCAGCGTTACCAGCTGGTCGAGGGCTGTTGTACTGGCTTCGGTAAGGGTTGCCTTGTCGAAATCGTAGAAGATGTTGTCGATGAGTACAGGGGCTGTGATGGAAGCCAGCGGGAACTGGAGCACGTATTCCTTACTCTCTTTAGCCGAATCAACCCGAAGTTCTTCCTTGTGGTTGAGGTAGCCTTTGCAGGATGCCATCATCAGGTAGTCGACATGCGGATTGATAGGGAGGACAAACGAACCGTCGCCCTTGACGGATAGTTCCTGTTCGTTCCGTCGTTGCCTACGATTCTCACCTCGGCGGCAGGCAGTTCATAACCGTCTTTCTCGTAAACCCATCCCTTCATCGTGGTAACAATCTCCGGATTCTCGAAGGAGTAGATATGATCGTAGCCTCTTCCGTCTTTTCTGTTGGAGCAGAAGAAGCCCTGGTTGTGGAGACCCTCGAAAGTCATTCCGAAGTCATCGGCTTCTGTATTCAGCGGATAACCGGGGTGGGTGAGTTCATATTTCCGGGTGATGGAATTTACTTTGGCGATATAGATGTCGAGTCCGCCCATTCCCACATGACCGTTGCTGCTGAAGTAGAAATCGCCGTTAGGACGGAAGGTAGGGAACATCTCATCGCCTGGGGTGTTGATAGGCTCGCCCAGGTTCTCTACGCCGCCCAGTCCGGCAGGAGTGATGCGCACTCGCCAGATGTCGAGACCGCCCTTTCCGCCCGGCATGTCTGATACGAAATAGAGCCATTCGCCATCAGGAGAGATGGCTGGATGGGCAAAACAACTGAGCGTATCTTTACTGATTTCCAGATTCGTAGGCTTGCTCCAGGCTGCATCTGAGCGGTTGGAGGTTACTATCTGGGCTAAGCGGGGCGAAGTGGGATCGGTGGTACACTGGGTGAGGTACATCTGCTTGCCGTCTGGGGTAAAGCAGCATGCGCCCTCTTCGTAGTCGGTATTGAGACCGGTTCCGATGGCTTCCGGCTTGCTCCATTTGCCTTTGTCGTTCTTTTCAGAGAAGAAGATGTCGGCAGATTTCGTTCCCGTCACTCCGTTCAGGTCGCTGCCTTGGGCTTCGTTGCGGGTTGAGGTGAAATAGAGCTGACTGTTGTCATCGCTGAGGAACATAGGCGAATAGTCGTCTCTTCGGGAGTTGAAAACATCCATCCGCTTTACCTTGTACCGGCTTCCTTCCTTCTTCCAGACTGGGGCTTTTCGTGCCGATTCGAGTCCGTTCTTTACCAACACGTTGTTGGGCATGGAATCGAGCAGGAATTCGAATTCCTTGGCAGCCTGTCTGTAACTTCCGTTCTTCAGGAGCAGACGGGCGTAAGCCAGGCGGTCGTTGAGGTCTGCCTGCTTGTATCGGATGGCATTGCTGTAGGCAGCCAGTGCCTTTGGCGTACTGTTGATTTTATCATAGCAGCGTGCCATCTTCAGAGCCACCTTGCCCCGGGCAGCCCGCTCTTTCGTAGGTGTCTTGGTGTACACCTTTTTATATTGGGTTGCCGCATCGTAGTATTCGCCTAAAGAAAGATGCTTGTCTGCTTTCTTCAGGTTCTGTTCTATGCCGCAACTTATCAGAAAGAGGCAGCTGATTGCTGTTATGATTTGATAAAATCTTATTTGTTTCATATTGATTTACATCTGCGAGAATGGCTGACGATATTGGCAGCCTGCCTTCCAGTTGCTGCAGCCATAAGCGGTCTTGCCCTTGATGATGACGCCCTTGCCGCAAAGCGGACATGGTTTGCCAACCATTGGTCGGTAGCTGTAGTTGGCTGAGCAGGAGCATTCTGAGAATCTGTATTCTTTGCTGCTGCCTTATCGGCTTTCTTGGCTGGAGCTTTCTTGGCAGCTGGTTTCTTGGCAGCCGGTTTCTTCTTGAGGTCTTCCTCTGTCATGATGGTCACTCTCCGGTTGCTGTTGTCTGACAACACATCGATGACTATCTTGTTGATCTGTTCTTTCAGTCCGTTGATGAAGTCGGCAGGATCGTAAGTCTTGTGCTCGATGTCGCGGAGTTTCTTCTCCCAGATACCGGTCAGTTCGCAACTCTTCAGCAGTTCCTCATGGATGGTGTCAATGAGTTCGATGCCTGTCGGGGTTGCCATCAGATTCTTGCGCTGGCGACGGATGTAGTGGCGCTTGAAGAGGGTCTCGATGATGCCGGCACGGGAGGATGGTCGGCCGATTCCGTTCTCCTTCAATGCTGCACGAAGTTCTTCGTCTTCTACGAATTTACCGGCTGTCTCCATCGCACGCAGCAGGGTTGCCTCGGTATAATACTTAGGTGGCGTGGTCCATTTCTCCGTCAGGGTAGGCTGATGATCTCCCGATTCGCCTTTTGTGAAGGATGGGAGGGTTCTTTCTTCTACCACTTCCTTCTTGGCGCCGTTTCCTGAGTCTGCATTTCCGTTGGCGTTATCTGAAGCATCATCGTCATCTGCATTCTTTACATCCTTGGCATAGACTACTCGCCAGCCTGGTTCGAGAATCTCCTTACCGCTCACCTTGAACTCTATCTTTTCCGGTTTTGGACCATCTTCGTTGATGACTTCGCCCAAAACGGTGGTGGTAGAGAATTTACAATCCGGATAGAACACGCTGATGAAGCGCTTGGCGATGAGATCATACACGTTTGCCTCCATATCGGTGAGTCCGGTTGGCGGAACACCGGTTGGGATGATGGCGTGGTGGTCGGTTACCTTGCTGTTGTCGAAAACCTTCTTGCTCTTCGGCAATTTCTTGCTGATTGTTGCGAGCTGCTGGATGAGCGGGAGGTATTTCTGCTGACTCATGATCTTTGCCTGACTCACTCCGTTCAGAATCTGCGGACATTTCGGATAGATATCGTCGGTCAGGAACTGGGTATCTACACGAGGATAAGTGGTGTACTTCTTCTCGTAGAGACTCTGGATGAGCTTCAGCGTAATATCGGCAGAGTAGGCAAACTTCTTGTTGCAATCCACCTGCAGCGAGGTGAGGTCGTAGAGATGAGGTGGCGCCTCGTTTCCCTTCTTCTTGCTTACATCTGTAACCGTGAAGGGTTTGCCGGCGATGGTGCTGAAAGCCTTCTCGCCTTCCTCCTTGCTGGTAAACTTGCCACTGGTAGCGGTAAACTGGGTGTCGCGGTAGATGGTGGCTAGTACCCAGTAAGGTTCGGAAACGAAGTTGTCGATTTCCTTCTGGCGGTTTACGATGAGGGCAAGGGTAGGGGTCTGCACCCGGCCGATGCTGAGCACCTGTCGGTTCTGACCGTATTTCAATGTATAAAGTCGGGTGGCGTTCATGCCGAGAATCCAGTCGCCGATGGCGCGGGAAAGTCCGGCAAGATAGAGTGACTGATATTCCCCCTGGTCTTTCAGTTCCTGGAAGCCTTGCTTAATGGCTTCATCGGTCATGGATGAAATCCACAGTCTCTTGACGGGGCATTTCGCCTGCGCCTTCTGCATCACCCATCTCTGGATAAGCTCTCCTTCCTGTCCGGCGTCACCGCAGTTGATGATGCTGTCGGCAGCCTGCATCAGTTTCTCGATGGTAGCAAACTGCTTCTTGATGCCTTCATCGTTGATGAGCTTGATACCGAAACGTTGTGGAATCATCGGCAACGCCGCAAGGCTCCAATGTTTCCACATCGGAGTATAATCATCCGGTTCCTTCAGCTCACAAAGGTGACCGAAGGTCCATGTTACTTGGTAACCATTACCTTCCATATAACCGTCGCGTGCCGTGGTAGCCCGATGATTCGGGCGATATCCTTAGCCACACTCGGTTTCTCTGCTATACAAACTATCATGTTTTATTCTTATTTCTGTTTGCAAAGGTACAATAAAATAATGAGATAGCCATCATTTCGCCTCCTTTTTCTCATGGCGGGGAATAAAAAAGCCCTGTAAGGCTTGGGCCTTACAGGGCGTATTTCATATAAATCCGCGTGCGATTACTCGTACTCCTGCCAGCTCTTAATCTGAAGCTGATCCTGGCTCAATGTGCAGAATGCCTCGATGAAGCGGAAGCCAGACGGGCATTGGTGATCAGAGGAATGTTGTGGTCGATGGCGCCACGACGGATTCTGTAACCATTGGTCAGCTCACGCTTGGTGTGATTCTTAGGGATGTTGACGATGAGGTCGAACTTGTGGTCGGCAATCATCTGCATCACATTAGGAAGATCCTTGTGGTCCTCATCAGGCCATCCTACGGCTGTAGCCTTCACGTTGTTCTCGTTCAGGAACTTCGCTGTACCGGCTGTAGCGTAGATGGTGTAACCGTTCTTCACCAGCGCCTGGGCAGCATCGAGCAGAGAAGCCTTCTCCTTCGTACCACCGCTTGAAAGCATAATGCCCTTGTCCTTTGAAGGAATCTTGTAGCCGGTAGCAATCAATGAGTTGAGCAATGCCTCCTCGAAAGTATCACCCATACAACCTACCTCACCGGTAGAACTCATATCCACACCCAAAACTGGGTCAGCGTTCTGCAAGCGGGCGAATGAGAACTGTGATGCCTTCACACCCATACGGTCGATATCGAAAGCAGACTTATCCGGTTTCTGATATGGAGCATCGAGCATGATGCGGGTAGCAGTCTCGATGAAGTTGCGCTTCAATACCTTGCTCACGAATGGGAACGAACGGGATGCACGGAGGTTACACTCGATAACCTTCACATCGCGACCCTTAGCCAAGTACTGGATATTGAAAGGACCAGAGATGTTGAGCTCCTTGGCGATGGCACGTGAAATCTTCTTGATCTGACGGGCTGTAGCGAAGGAAATCTGCTGGGCAGGGAAGGTCATGGTGGCATCACCGGAGTGAACACCTGCATACTCTACGTGCTCTGAAATGCCATACTCTACAATCTCACCGTTCTGGGCAACACCGTCGAACTCAATCTCGTTGGTCTCGGTCATAAACTGGGAGATAACTACCGGGTACTCCTTAGAAACCTCAGAAGCTGCCTCCAGGAAGCGACGCAACTCGTCGTCATTGTGGCAAACGTTCATGGCTGCACCAGAAAGAACGTAGGATGGACGGACGAGAACAGGATAGCCTACCTCGTCGATGAACTTCTGAACATCCTCCATAGAGGTGAGGGCGCTCCACTTAGGCTGGTCGATGCCCAGCTTATCGAGCATGGCAGAGAACTTACCACGGTTCTCGGCACGGTCGATGTTGACAGGAGATGTACCCAGAATTGGCACAGACTGACGATGGAGCTTCATAGCCAGGTTGTTTGGAATCTGACCACCCACAGAAACAATCACACCACGTGGTGACTCCAGGTCGATGACATCGAGTACACGCTCGAATGAAAGCTCATCGAAGTAGAGACGGTCGCACATATCGTAGTCGGTAGATACGGTCTCTGGGTTGTAGTTGATCATGATTGACTTGTAACCCAACTTGCGGGCTGTGTTGATGGCGTTTACAGAACACCAGTCGAACTCTACAGAAGAACCGATGCGGTAAGCACCAGAACCGAGAACGATGACAGACTTCTCGTTCTTGTAGTAGTTGATGTCGTAACCCTCTACAGCGTATGTCATGTAGAGATAGTTGGTAAGGTCAGGATGCTCGCTTGCCACAGTAGGGATGCGCTTTACGGCAGGAAGAATGTTCAGCTTCTTGCGCTGGGCACGAACTGCGAGAACCTCCTTCTCCATGTTGGTATCCTTGGTCTTCAATACGAAGCGGGCAATCTGGAAGTCAGAGAAGCCCAATACCTTAGCCTCGCGCAATACCTCTGCAGGAATCTCCTCCAATGTATTGTATGTAGAAAGCTTGTGCTTGTAATCTACGATATTCTTCATGCGCTCGATAAACCAAGGGTCAATCTTGGTCAACTCCTCGATGCGCTCGATGGTGTAGCCTTCCTCCAAAGCCTGGGCGATGGCGAAGATACGGAGGTCGGTAGGGTTAGAAAGTTCCTCATCCAGGTTATCAAACTTGGTGTGGTCGTTGCCAACGAAACCGTGCATTCCCTGACCAATCATACGGAGACCCTTCTGGAGCATCTCCTCGAATGAGCGGCCGATAGACATGATTTCGCCTACAGACTTCATGGAAGAACCAATCTTGCGGCTTACACCGGCAAACTTGGTAAGGTCCCAACGAGGAATCTTACAGATCATATAGTCGAGTGATGGAGCCACATAAGCTGAGTTAGGAGTACCCATCTCGCCAATCTGGTCGAGCGTATAACCGAGGGCAATCTTGGCTGCAACGAAAGCCAAAGGATAACCGGTAGCCTTAGATGCGAGGGCTGAAGAACGGCTCAAGCGAGCGTTGATCTCGATGATACGGTAGTCGTTGGTCTCAGCGTTGAAAGCATACTGGATGTTGCACTCACCCACGATGTTGAGGTGACGGACGCACTTCACGGCGATGTCCTGCAACATCTTCACCTGCTCGTCGGTAAGAGAACAGGTTGGAGCCACAACGATAGACTCACCTGTATGGATTCCGAGTGGGTCGAAGTTTTCCATAGAGCAACGGTGAAGCAACGGTCGTTCGCATCACGGATGCACTCGAACTCAATCTCCTTCCATCCCTTCAGGCTCTCCTCAACGAGTACCTGAGGTGCGAAAGTGAAGGCAGATTCAGCAATCTCCTTGAACTCCTCTTCGGTCTTGCAGACACCAGAACCGAGACCACCCAGCGCGTAGGCAGAACGGATCATGATAGGGTAGCCGATGTTGCGTGCCGCAGCCACAGCCTCCTCCATGTTCTCGCAAGCGTGGCTTACAGGAACCTTGAGGTCAACCTTGTTGAGCTCCTTTACGAAGAGGTCGCGGTCTTCTGTGTTCATGATTGCCTCTACCGAGGTACCCAACACATCCACACCATACTCCTTGAGCACACCGTTGAGGTAAAGTTCTGTACCTACGTTCAAACCCGTCTGTCCACCCCAAGCCAGCATGATGCCGTCTGGGCGCTCCTTCTTGATAATTTCAGTTACAAAAAAAGGTGTCACCGGCAAGAAATAAACCTTGTCAGCAATACCTTCACTTGTCTGAATTGTAGCAACGTTTGGATTAATGAGGACGGAACTAATACCCTCCTCGCGCAAAGCCTTGAGAGCCTGCGAACCGGAATAGTCAAACTCGCCTGCCTGGCCGATCTTCAAAGCACCGGAACCCAGAACGAGGACTTTCTTAAGCTGTTTCTTCATCATTAAATATAACTATAAGTTTGTTCTTTATATGTCTTGTTATTTATGTTTTTAGCAACTAAACTGTATTTGTGTTAGTTCACAAATGGTAGACACACTATTTCTAGATGCAAAGTTACGCTATTTATTTGATTATTCCAAATTTTCTGCAAATCTTTACAGTTAAATAACATCAATTATTATTATTTCTTCTCTAGAATGTCGTATTTTTGCAATTATTTTGTTACTTTTGCAGCGGCTTTTAGTCATGTAGAAAAAGAATAAAAAATAGCAAACAAGATAAATATAACAACAATGAAAGTCGGATTATTCGTCCCTTGTTATGTGGATGCCCTTTACCCTGAAGCGGGTGTGGCTACATACAAGTTGCTTAAGCATTACGGACTAGACGTGGGTTATCCCGAAAAACAGACTTGCTGCGGCCAGCCAATGGCTAATGCCGGTTTTCAGTACAAGTCGGAGAAGGTCATAGAGACGTTTGATGAACTGTTCAAGGATTACGATTATATCGTAGCTCCTTCTGCCTCATGTGCCGCTTACGTAAAGGTGTATTATCCTAAAATCCTTGAGGGTAAGCACGAGTGTATTTCCTCAAAGAAAATCATGGATGTTGTGGAGTTCCTTCACGATGTGCTGAAGGTGGATCATGTGCCGGGCAAGTTCCCGCATGTGGTGAGTGTACACAACAGTTGTCACGGTGTGCGCGAACTGGGATTGTCATCTCCTTCTGAGCGCCACATCAAGCCTTTCAACAAAATCATTGACTTATTAAATATGGTGGAAGGCATTACCATCCACGAACCGGAGCGCAAGGATGAGTGTTGCGGATTTGGCGGTATGTTCTCTATTGAGGAACCTGCCGTTTCTACCCGTATGGGCGAAGATAAGATCAAGCGCCACATGGCTACAGGCGCTGAGTTTGTTACCGGACCGGATTCTTCCTGTCTGATGCACATGGCTGGAATCGCCAAGAAAGAGAATATGCCGATCAAGTTTATTCATGTTGTTCAAATATTAGCTGCAGGACTATGAGTACAGAACATTCCAAGAGAGCTGCGAAGTTTACGCAGAACGTAGAGAAGACCACCTGGCACGACGCTACCTTCTGGTCTGTTCGTCAGAAGAGAGATAAGATGGCGCAGGAACTTCCTGAGTGGGAAGACCTCCGCGAGCATGCGTCTGAAATCAAGATGCATACGATTACCCATCTCGCCGATTACCTCGATATGTTTTCCAAGAATCTGGAGAGCCGCGGGGTAAAGGTTCACTGGGCAAAGGATGCACAGGAATTCAATGAGATTGTGCTCGGTATTCTGAAAGATCATAACGTGAAGAAGATGGTGAAGTCGAAGTCGATGCTCACCGAGGAGTGCGAGATGAATCCTTATCTGGAGCAGCACGGCATTGACGTGGTGGAGACCGACCTGGGTGAGCGCATCATCCAGCTCTTGCATCAGAAGCCTAGTCATATCGTGATGCCTGCCATCCACCTGAAGCGTGAGGAGGTAGGTAAGATGTTCGAGGAGAAGGGTATCTCCAAGGAAATCGGCAACTATGATCCTACTTACCTGACCCGCTGTGCCCGTCATCATCTCCGCGACCAGTTTATGGAAGCAGGAGCAGGTATGACTGGCTGTAACTTCGGTGTGGCTGCTACCGGCGATTGCGTGGTTTGCACCAACGAGGGTAATGCGGATATGACCACTTCCATGCCTAAGCTCCACATCGTAGCGATGGGTATTGAGAAACTGGTTCCTGATTATAAGTCATTGGCTGTGTTCCAGCGCCTGCTTTGCCGCTGCGGAACCGGTCAGCCTACCACCGCCTTCACTTCTCATTTCCGCCAGGCTCGTCCGGGTGCCGAGATGCATGTGGTATTGGTGGATAACGGCAGAAGCGATATTCTCGCCGATAAGGACCACTGGCAGACTTTGAAATGCATGCGTTGCGGAGCCTGCATGAATACCTGTCCGGTTTATCGTCGTTCAGGCGGTTACAGTTACACCTATTTTATTCCGGGTCCTATCGGTGTGAATCTGGGTATGCTGAAGAATCCTCAGAAGTACAGCGATAATGTTTCGGCATGTACTTTGTGCTTGTCATGCGATAATGTCTGTCCTTCCAAGGTAGGACCGGGTTCTCAGATTTATGTCTGGCGCCAGAGTCTGGAGAAGTTGGGTAAGGCTGATCCTGTGAAGAAGGCGATGTCGAATGGTATGAAGTATCTCTTCGATCGTCCTGCGCTCTACACCACTGCCCTGAAGTTTGCTCCGCTTGTCAATCTGGTTCCTGAATGCTGTACGCACTTCAGCAATTGGAATGCCTGGGGCATCGGTCACGCCATGCCTGAGTTTGCAAAGAAGAGTTTCCATCAGCTTTGGAAAGAAGGAAAGGTGAAGTAGTGGGTTATCATAAAGTTCAAAGTTCAAATTTCAAAGTTCAATGAAGAAAGAAGATTTCCTGAACAAGTTGCGTAAGAATACGCATGTTCAATTCGATATGCCTGCCGTAGATGTGAAGGGTATTCAGTATGAGGATACCTTGAAGCAATTTATTGAGATGACGGAATCGGTAGGTGGCCATGTGATAGAAGCTAAGGAGGGTGAGAGTCTGGATGAACTGGTGAAGAAGGCTTATCCGGAAGCCAAGGTCTTTGCTTCTCATCTGCCAGAAATCACGATTGCCCAGAAGAATCCTGATACGGTGGCTGAGGCTAATGATCTGAATGGTACTGATGTGGGTATTGTTCGTGGTGAAGTGGGTGTTGCCGAGAATGGCTGCATCTGGATTCCTCAGACCATGAAGGAGAAAGCGGTGCTTTTCATCTCGGAATACCTTGTGATATTCCTCGAAAAAGAGAAGATTGTGAACAATATGCATGAGGCTTATGCCCGTATTGAGATGGATCCGAAGTACAATTTCGGTATTTTCATCAGTGGTCCTTCCAAGACTGCCGATATTGAGCAGGCTCTGGTTATGGGTGCGCAAGCTGCTCGTGGTGTGACAGTTATACTCTTGTAAAAGGCAGAAATCCCGAAGTTCACTATCTTGTGAACTTCGGGATTTCTCTTTATACTGTCCATTCATAGGTGTCGTAAACCACGCCTCTTCCTCCATAACCTTCCTTGTGGGCGATGAGGCCTTCGTTGATCCAGGCTCCCTGCTGTTCCGTAGAACTGCCGAAGTCCAGATAGGGATAATCGGGGTAATCATGATACATAATCTGTTCGTAGATACCTCCATGGCTCCGAATTCCTTTCCCTCATCGTTGGTAGAACTATATTGTCCGTGTACCACTTGCTGGGTAATATAAAAGGTGAGGCCTCCTATAATGTGCCCGTTGCGATAAGCATTGTATTGGATGATATTCTCGGGGAATCGGCTTTTCAGAAGTTCCATTTCCTGAAGCGTGTGTACCGGTTTGGCACCAAATCGCTTTTCCAGGTTCTCATTCAATACCTCCCAGAATTCCGACAGGCTTGCATCTCTCACTACGGTCACTCCATTCTGATGAGCCTTCTTCAGACGGCGCAAGTGGTCTTTCCGCCAGCGCAATTTCTGCTGCATGAAGATGGTTGTGCCGATATTGCGGAGCGAAAGATAGGCCTTGCATTTCCAGAAGATGGCGTAGAGATCTTCTTCTGAAGGATGGAGATGATAGATCCAGGGAATAGGACGATACTGTACCTTCTCGAAACCCTGAAGGCGCAGATAGACATTCAATTCCTCAAAGAGTTGGCAGACATCTGAAATCGTGACGTGGATGTTCATGATCAGTCCGCCATAGGTGAGTCCGAAATGTGAGCAGAGGGTCTTGCCTACCTGATGGGCTGGCAGGATGGAATGAAGCTTTCCCTTCTTGAAGAATAGGAGAGAATAGTCCTTGAACCTATCGGAATGGTAATCCATATAGTTGCGGTAAAAGAGAAACGTAGCGTTTCGGGCTTTTGCCACATACTCATCCCATTGCTGGCGATATTCGGGGGTGTATTTGATGATTTCAAACATGATGTCTTGCATATCTGAGGTATTCGTCATATTCGCGTATGTATCTTCTTCCTTAAACTTTTGGGAAGCCAGAACCAGACACAATGAGCCGGAAGAGAAATCATCCAGTGTTCGCCAGATATTGACATCCACGAACAGTCCCTCCCAAGGGTGGTTGAGATGATAGGTCTTCTTCTGTTCTCCATTATCCAGTGTTACCGAAAAGGAACCGCTGGCTGCTATGATGAATTCCTGGCATTCCTTGTGAGCATGGCCACCGCGACTTTCTCCGCCCGGAACATCATAGGTCCAGTAGGTACGGGCAATGGCAAAGGGAATATGCGTTTCTCCCTCTGCCACTGTCAGGTTGCCTCTTGGGTCGAATATCTTGGGTAATGTGATAATTCTTCCTAATTCTTTCATGTCTTATTTCTTCATGTATGGGTCGGTTCCCAATACAGTCTTTGCCAGACGCTTTGCCTTGTCGCGAAGCTGGTTGAGGTCATCGCCCTTTTCGCCGTAGCAGAGTACGACGCCCATGCGGCGGCCCACGTGAGCCTCTGGCTTGCCGAAGATACGGATGCGGGTGTGGTCTTCCTTCAGGGCATCGAGCATATTGTAGTTTAATGGCTCGGTGCTTTCCTCTGGCGAGAGGATGACGGCAGAACAGCCGATGTGCTCCAGATGGATTCCGGCGATAGGTAAGCCCATCACGGCACGGAAGTGGAGCTCAAACTCGCTCAGGTTGGTGGTGTGACCGAGGGTTACCATACCTGTATCGTGTGGACGAGGACTCAACTCTGAGAAGATGACTTCGCCCTGCTTGCTCAGGAAGAACTCTACGCCCCAGAGACCGGCACCAGTCAATGCCTTGGTTACTTCGCCGGCAATGTGCTCAGCCTTCTTCAAAGCCTCCTCTGGAATCTGGAATGGCTGCCAACTCTCGCGGTAGTCGCCGCCCTTCTGTACGTGGCCGATAGGTGGACAGAAGAGGGTAGGACCGTCTTTCTGGGTGACGGTGAGCAGGGTGAACTCAGAATCGAAGTCGATAAATTCCTCGATGATTACTTCCTTCACGTCGCCACGACCTTCTTCCATTGCCTCCTTGTAAGCCTCCTTCAGTTCATCATCGTTGTGAACATAGCTCTGACCATGTCCGCTTGAACTCATCAGAGGTTTCACTACGCATGGGAATCCGATTTCATCGGCAGCGTTCTTAAACTCCTCGAAGGTCTTGGCATAGAAATACTTGGCTGTGCGCAGACCCAGTTCCTTGGCAGCCAAGTCGCGGATGGCACGGCGGTTCATGGTGTAGTTCACGGCACGGGCAGAAGGCACAACCTGGATGCCCTCCTTCTCGAAGTCGAAGAGTCGCTCGGTGCGGATAGCTTCAATCTCAGGCACGATGATGTCTGGGTGATGTTTCTCTACCACTGCGGTCAATGCGTCGCCATCGAGCATCGAGAACACTTCTCGCTCGTCGGCTACCTGCATGGCTGGTGCATTGTCATACTTGTCGCAAGCGATGACGTACTGTCCTGCTCGCTTTGCGGCGATGGTAAATTCTTTGCCCAGTTCGCCTGAGCCCAAAAGCATAATCTTCTTCATTTATATGATGTTTAATGTTTTATGTCCCTAAAATTAATCACTAATCACTACTAATTAATCACTAATAATTAATCACTAAGTCCGAACTTCTTTCTGATAAATTCTGCGATAAACTTCTCTGTTTCTTCGATTCCCAGATGGCTGCTGTTGATGCAGAGGTCGTAGCTCTCGCTGTGTCCCCACTTCTTGCCTGTATAGTAATCGTAGTAAGAGGCGCGCTGCTCCTCATGGCTTTCGATGAACTTGCGGGCGGAGGCTCTGTCGATGTTCTTTCGCTTGCATACTGCCTTGATGCGGTCGTCGATGTTGGCGGTGATGAAGATGTTGATCACGTTCTTGTAATCACGCAGCACATAGTCGGCGGTTCTGCCCACAAACACGCAGTTGCCCTCATCGGCAGCCTTTCTGATGGCGTCGCTCTGGAACTTGTACAGACCTTCCTGCGAGAAGTCGTTGTGATAGAAATTGTTATCGCTCAGGAAGGGCAGATGGGTATGGAAGAGAGACTTGAAGAATCCCTTCTGCTCATCGTTCTGCTCGAAGAATTTCTCCGAGAATCCGCTCTCCTTGGCGGCAAGATTCAGCAGCTCACGGTCGTAACATTTGCAACCGAAATCCTCCGCCAGCTTCTCGGCGATGATATGGCCGCCGCTACCTATCTGGCGACCCACGTTTATGATAATCTTATTCATAATTTATAGTTTATAATTTATAGTTTATAGGGCAATCTTGCTAAACGGCGAAGCTGCTATTAACTATTAACTTTTAGCTGTTCTTGGTGTTGTCTTTTCAGTTTGTTCATGTACCATACCATGACGACTCCGGCGATGACTGCTGCAGAGAAATCAGAGATAGGCATACTGTACCATACACCATCAATGTCCCATATCATCGGCAGGAAAGCCAGGAGCGGCAGGAGGATGAGCAACTGTCTCGACAAGGAGAGGAAGATACTGATCTTCACCTTTCCGATGCACTGGAAGAAGTTGGTGATAACCATCTGGAATCCGATGACCGGGAAGCAGAACATCACCACTCTGATCGCCTTAATACCCAAGTCTATCAGTTGCATATCGGTTGTAAACAGTCGTGCGCAGTAGTAAGGCAGGAACATCGCTATCAGCCAGCCCGTTACCATGATGGCGGTGGCGGCAATGATGCTCAGGTTCAGTACGCGAATCAGTCGGTCCAGTTTCTGTGCTCCGTAATTGTAGCCGGCGATAGGCTGCATTCCCTGGTTTACGCCGAATACGAACATCACGAACACCATTGCAATACCATTGGCTATTCCGTAGGCACCCACGGAGAGGTCGCCTCCGAAACGCACCAGCTGGTTGTTGATGAAGATGACGATGATGCAAGCGCACACGTTCATCAGGAAAGGCGAAATGCCGATGGCAAGGATATTATCCACGAGTTTCCTCTTCAGTCTGTAGATGCCTTTCTTGAAGTGGAGCAGCTCATTCTTGTTGCTGAAGAGCTTGATTTGCCACATCAGCGCCATCAGTTGCGAAAGGATGGTGGCGATGGCGGCACCCTGTATTCCCCATTTGAAAACGAGGATGAAGAGGGCATCCAGTATCACGTTCATCACCACCGTGAAGATGGTGGCGTACATCGCCTGCTTAGGCTTGCTCGCTACTCGGAGCAGGGCATTCATACCGAAATACATGTGGCTCACCACATTGCCCAGCAGGATGATGACCATATACTCATGGGCATAGATGAGCGTCTGGTCGCTGGCTCCGAAGAATCTCAGGATAGGGTCGAGGAAGAGCAGACAGATGATGCTCAATCCGATACCGATGATGAGATTCAGAGAAATCGTGTTACCCAGAATGTTTTGCGCTGTGGCATAGTCTTTTTGTCCCAACTTCACGCTGATGGCAGTAGACGCTCCTACGCCCACACCGGCTCCGAAGGCAGCGGTGAGGTTCATGAAGGGGAAGGTGATGGCGAGACCTGAGATGGCCATGGCTCCCACACCCTGACCGATGAATACTCGGTCAACGATGTTGTAGAGTGAGGCGGCGGTCATCGCAATCATCGCTGGCAGGGCATACTGAACGAGCAGCTTGCCCACCGGCTTCGTACCTAATTCTAATGTCGCTTGTTTATTTTCCATTTATATCTGTTTTTTCCTCATAGCCGCTCGCCCAGCTTCTTTCAGAATGCAATTGCAGCGGCTACTTGTCTGCAAAAGTACAAAAAATATCTGATACCTTATTATATATATGAGAAAAACTTGCATTTCATGATAAAAACTTCCCTTTTCCTTTGGTGTTTTCGTACAATTTCTGTACTTTTGCACTTCAGAATAAACAATTCAACTGATTAATAAATGCAATACAGAAATATTGCAGCAACAACAATAACAAACCGGACTACCGATATAATGATGAAAAAATTTTTGATGCTTTATGCATTCTTAATGACTGCTCTCTCTTTGTTTGCTCGCGAAGACAGGGTTAGCAATTTTGAGCAACTGATGCGGTTGCCCCGCATCGCCGAAACCGATATGGTGTCGTATCCGGGAGGCAAGTGTATGATGTATCGTCTTTATCTCAGAGACAAAGACCTCAGTCACACTCCCTTCTCGGTAAGTCGCCCTGCAGATTTTCTCTCTCCCCGTTCCATAAAGCGCAGAAAGAGACAGAATCTGCCCATCGACGTTACCGATTTGCCTGTGGCTCCTGCTTATGAGCAGGCTGTAAGCGAGGCAGGCATCGAGATTGTGGGCAAGAGCAAGTGGAACAATACCCTGCTGGTCCGCATTCATAAGGAGAAGGAACTACGGAAACTGGATGATCTGGATTTCATCACACGGAAAATGAAGGTCTTCTCTGCTCCCGATTCTGTCAGTCAGCGCATCAGAAGTAGCGTTCGCAGGGGATTGAACGATTGGACTGGTGGAATAGGCGAATATGGTGCTGCCGATGCGCAGATCCAGTCGCTCAACGGCAAGCGGCTGCATGAAACCGGACATTTGGGCAAAGGAATGATGATTGCTGTCTTCGACGGCGGATTCATGAATGTGGATAAGATTCCGGCGCTGCATAATATCAGATTGGCGGGCGTTAAGGACTTTGTGCTTCCTCAATCCAAGAATGTTTTCGCCGAGATGGAGCATGGAACGATGGTGCTTTCTACGATGGCTGCCAATGAACCCGAAAGATTCGTGGGAGTGGCGCCTGAGGCTCAATATCTGCTGGTGCGCTGTGAAGATGAGCGCACAGAGAGTCTGGCAGAAGAGGATTACTGGGCTTTTGCCGCTGAATATGCTGACAGTTGTGGCGTGGATGTCATCAACTCTTCGTTAGGCTATCATGGCTTCGATGATGCGTCTACCAACCATCATTATTATGAGCAGGACGGTAATTCTACCCTCATCTCCCGCACCGCTTCGATGTGTGCTGACAAGGGAATCATCTGTGTCAATTCTGCAGGAAACGACGGAATGGGAAGTTGGAAGAAAATCAATTTCCCTGCCGATGCACGCAATATCCTTACCGTGGGCAGCGTAAACGAAATGGGCGAGAATGCGGCTTTCAGTGCCGTGGGACCTACTGCTGACGGCAGAATCAAGCCTGATGTGATGGCTTACGGAAGTCCTACCTGTGTGATTACGGGCCGTGGAAATATCATCAATGATAACGGAACGTCTTTCTCTTCTCCGCTCATCGCCGGAATGGTAGCGTGTCTCTGGCAGGCTTTGCCTCAGAAGACGGCTAAGCAGATTATGAAACTCGTGAGATTGGCTGGTAATAATCAGCATCATCCCGATAATGTATTCGGATATGGTGTGCCTGATTTCTGGAAGGCTTATCAGACGGGGAAAGCGATTAAGTAGTTAATAGTTGATAGTTTATAGTTAATAGGGCAAACTTGCTCTGCTAGCTATAAACTTTCAACTATAAACTGTAAATTTTAAACAGTAAACAGCATGGAACGACTTCGATTGTCCCTTTTTGAATTGAACTCGATGGTCCGTGAGGTCATTTCGATGTCCTTGCCCGACAGCTATTGGGTGGAAGCGGAACTCTCCGAGGCTCGCGAGGGCTACGGCGGGCACTGCTATCTGGAACTCATCGAGAAGGATGAACGGTCTAATACGCCCATTGCCAAGCGCATGCCTCCTGCTGGCGAAACCGATGGATGTTCATCAAACCGAATTTCGAGCGCATCACCGGACAGCGCATTCATGCCGGAATGAAAGTGCTGCTCAAGGTACACGCGCAGTTTCATGAGAACTATGGCTTTTCCTGGATAGTAGATGATATTGACCCTAACTATACGATGGGCGATATGGCGCGCAAGCGGCTGGAAATCATCAATACGCTGAAAGCTGAGGGCGTATTCGAACTGCAGAAGGAGTTGGCGCTCCCGATGTTCTGCCAGCGCATCGCCGTCATTTCCAGTGCAACGGCAGCAGGTTATGGTGATTTCTGCAACCAGCTTGCCGATAACGATTATGGTCTGCAGTTTCAAACCCGCCTCTTTCCGGCTACGATGCAGGGCGAGGGGGTAGAGCAGAGCGTGATTGCTGCCCTCGACAGTATCAATGCCGAATGGGAACAGTTTGATTGCGTAGTCATCATCCGAGGCGGTGGCGCTACGAGCGATCTCTCGGGTTTCGACACCCTGGCGCTTGCGAGAATGTGGCAAACTTCCCGCTGCCTATCATCACGGGAATAGGACATGAAAGGGACGAGAGTGTGCTGGATATGATTTCTTTCCAACGTGTAAAGACACCGACAGCCGCTGCCGCCTTCCTCGTTAATCATCTTACTGAGGTTTATGCCCGTGTGGTGAATGCGCAAGAGGCTATCGTGCAGAATGTGAAGCACCGTCTGCAGGTGGAGAAGATGAGGCTCGACAGATTGAGCAACTCGATTCCTGTTCAGTTTTCGCTGGTGAAGACGAAGCAGGGAGCCTATCTCGACCGCTTGATGAGCCGTTTAAGCACAAATGTCCAGTCGAAACTATCGGAAGCCCAGCGCCATTTCGAGATTCTTTCTCAGAATATTCAGCCGATATTGGAAAGGAAGATGCTCAACGAGAGTCATCGTCTGCAGCTTCTTTCCCAGCGCATCCAGGCACAAGACCCCGAATTGTTGCTGAAACGTGGCTACAGCATCACGCTGAAAGATGGCAAAAGCATCCGCTCTGCCTCAGAACTGAAGTCTGGCGACATCATCGAAACGAGGTTGGCTGAGGGCAGCGTGAAGGCAAAAGTTGAATAAAACTCTGTTACCCCAAAACAAAATAAAAATATGGAAAAAGAAGAAATGAAATACGAACAAGCCGTAAGAGAGCTTGAAGAAATCGTAGAAAGAATGGAGAATGATGAACTCGATATTGATCAGCTCTCCGAGCAGTTGAAACGTGCCAAAACCTTGGTGAAACTCTGTAAAGACAAACTCACCAAGACCGATGAGGAAATCAAGAAACTCCTCAGCGAGGATTGATTTTCTGAGTGGCGGGCCGATTTTTCTTTGATTCTTCATTGGATTCTATGGATTTTAAAGGGTTAATGTTTAGTTTTGCACACGGATCTCACGGATTTCGGCTCCTTCGGAGTTTTGGCTGTGAGTCTTAGTGAGTACCGTTGCTTGCAACGAAGAAGATCCGTGAGATCTGTGAGATCCGTGTGAGACTTCTCTTTCTGAATCACATTGCAAAGATACAACATTTCATTTTCCCAACTCACCGATGCTCACTGTTGCTCACCGATGCTCACCGATTTCGACTCCTTTGGAGTTTTTCCATTAAGACCAAATGAGAATACCCGTTGCTTGCAACGAAAAAATAAATCCGTGAGATCCGTGTGCGACTTAAATACTATCCGTAACCATGATACTTAGCCATCGTAACCATGATACTTAGCGGTCGTAACTATCTTGTTTACGCCAGGGGTAACTAGGGTGAGTAGGAAATCGATTTTTCTGGGAGTCTATATATGCTATATCTTTCCTATAGTAAACGAACCTTTACATAAGGAAACTCTTAGAAAGTACCCTCCCTTACTTACCTACCCACCCCTAGAAGGGCAGGTCGGGGGCGTGATCGATTTGATACAAGGTAAGTACGAGAGCATCGTGGCAGCCTCATACATGTTGTTGTTAGGATCTTTTTCCATTTCGTTTTAAAATT
>ENA-OQDW01000055-OQDW01000055.1-human-gut-metagenome-genome-assembly--contig:-NODE-55-length-41590-cov-3.765984_pt1 | contig 41590 bp, 49 predicted proteins | sample MGYA00242784_ERZ504613 | MGnify/ENA primary metagenome ERZ504613 (study PRJEB26092, sample SAMD00036330) | human gut metagenome | host: Homo sapiens | study: EMG produced TPA metagenomics assembly of...
ATCACCTGATTCCCGGAAGTCTTTCAGCCATTTTGTTAATGTGCTGTATCCGATGCCAAGATTTTCTGCACATCCACGTACTCCGAGATCTTTGTGATCCTGATAGTACTGGACTGCATCAAGTTTATTTTCCATATATCTCATCCGTTACTGTTTCACACCATTCGGATGATGTTTTTTCTCCCGGTACTTCAATTGCCAGATGTGAAAACCATTCATCTGGTGCTGCTCCATGCCAGTGTTTTACTTCTGCCGGAATATTGACACAATCTCCAGGTTTCATTTCTACTGCTTCTTTTCCTTCTTCCTGATAGTATCCACGTCCTGCAATGCAGATAAGAATCTGTCCGCCTCCGCTTTTTGCATGATGAATATGCCAGTTATTCCTGCAAAAAACTGGACTACCCCTCCGCAATCCCTTATAGTTACGGGCTTTAACGGCATACACGTCTGTGTTTTGTGCGACCCTTTCATGACGAGCAGTTTCTGCCAGGTTATTTCTCTGCTTCGTCCTCATTCCAAACCTCTTTTGCAAGATTAAAGACTGCCCAGCCTTTTGGCCAGCCTGCATAGAATGCTACGTGAGTGATGATTGCTGCGATCTCTTTCTGTGTTACCCCATGATCCTTTGCATTCTGTAAATGGAATTTCAAAGAGGAATCTGTGATTCCCTGTGCCATCAGTGCTACAACTGTGATGATACTTCTTGTTTTAAATCAATATCTTCGTTATTCCAGTTCTCTCCGAAAAGAATGTCATCGTTAAAATGTGCAAAATCTGGTGCAAATGTTCCCAGAGCATTTCTTCCTGCTATCTGTGTGATCTTTGCCATGATATCAAACCTCCATCTTTCTTATTTATGGTAATTTGTTATACTCTTCTTCCGGTAAAAACTCCAGCCATTCGTTGGAAGCTCCCTCTGCTGGAACTTCAACAGCCAGATGCTGGAACCAGCTGTCTTTCGCTGCCCCGTGCCAGTGTTTTACTTCTGGTGAAATATTTACTACATCTCCAGCTTTCAATTCACGAGCTGGTTTTCCTTCTTCCTGGTACCATCCTCTTCCACCAGTAACCAGAAGGATCTGTCCACCTTTATGATGGATGTGGTATGCATTGATTGTTCCCGGAGCGAAAGTAACCAGACCAACTGGTACTCTCTCTGTTGTAAGCATATTCAAATAGCATTCACCTGTAAAATACTTTGCGAATGCTACGTTTTCTTCACCGATTGGAAATACGTTACCTCCACCTAAGTCTTTTTTTCATCTGTTCGATATCCATAAAAAATTCCTCCTTGCTCTTTTTATTTTATGATACAACCTGAAGTAAGCTCTAGGTCAATAGATTTTGCAACTTTTTACATAAAGTTCATAATTTTTCTGTGACAGTTTGCATTTCAGGTACACTCTATTTCTTATCGGTATCATCATACTCCCATATTGCTTTCTATGTCCAATACCTATTATTATGGGTTGCTTAATGCCTTTTAAGCATAATCTGTTTCTATATCACAATGCAAAACAGATCTGCTGTATTCTGGCAGACCTACTTTGCATTTATGATATAGTTTAAATCTGTTTGATAAGATTCAACTCTTTCTTGGATAATGCTTTTTTTAACTTCTGGTTTTCCTTTATTAGATTCTCATTTTCGCTTTTCAGTTTCTGTAGCTGTTGCCGGAGCAGATTCATTTCCGCTTCCATCGCCTGACTGATAATGTTTCTCCTTGGATCCACCATACCAGCCTGCTGTTCCATTGCTGCATCAATCTCACCTCTTACAATCGGATTCTTGTAAAAGAATCCTCTAGATAAACCAGTCTTTTGCATCAGTGCTGGTACGGACACCTTTTCTCTCTCCAACACCATTGTCCGTATTGTCAGGACTGCCCGTTCCACTTTTTCTTCGCTCTTTCTTTTATTCAATTCCAGCATCTTGTCGTATTTGCTCATATTCTTCTCCCCATCCGTCCAGACTTGCCAGTATAATCTGTGACATAGAATTTCTAACTTCTCTTGTTTCATCTGCCATCCGCTGATTGCTCATTTTTCGGTAATATTGGACACTTCGTACTCCCTTATGTCCCAGGAGCTTCGCTATCGTCCAGTCATCCACATGGAGTTCCGTTAATTTTACCCCATAGCAGTGCCGGAACATATGCGTTCCAAATCCGAATAAGTTTCCGCTGTCATCCCGGATATCTTTTTCATAAATCATTCGAAGCACTTTATCCTGCAAGGTTTGGTAACTGATTGGTCTCTCCGGTTTGTTCTCGTCCGCAAAGATATAAATGCTTTCAGGATAATGCTCATTTGCATAACTGACTGCCTTTCCAATCAGCTGTGCCAGCTCCCGGCTGATCGGTTTTTCATATCTTCTTGTTTTCGGCTGGTATATGATAATCATATCCTGACGGTCATGTTTATAAAGCAGTCTTTCCGCAAGGTCAGCGTGTCGGAAATTCTGGTTCCAAGCATCTGGTGGATGATCATTGCCCTTGCTATCTGCTCTTCCATTTTTACAATCTGGGCATTCAGTCTTTTCAGCTCACTGTCCGAATAAGATTTGAATTCTGCTTTCCGTTCTGGCGGAAAATCAGATTTTAAAAACAGTTTTGTAAGATGTGGAAAATCATAAATTTTTCCGATTGTTTCCAGCACATTTCGAAGCTTTAGCAGGTCATCCCGGATGCCATTCCCTCCGTTTGATTCTACCTTGATGTTGATTAAAAATTGTTCTATGATCTCCCGGTCAATCTCTTCGCAGGTGCTGATCTTGGAATGCTTTTCATCCAAATACTTTGAAAATTTATTCATTGCGGACAGTTCACGTTTTATACTGCCAAGGGCTTCGGTTTTCAGATGATGGTAAATTGCTTTTTTTACTTCTTCCCGAATATCTGGTTGCCGGATTCCTCTGAAATTTAGTGTCTTATGGTTGACAATCGGATTTGTCCGCAGGATAAGCGGAAGCCTTTCCAGATGCCAGATATCCTTTGCCAGCTCATTGGTTTCTGATCGGTCCAGTGTAAATTCCAGAAGGCTTTCAAAATACCGGATCAGGGCAGCTTTTTCCACCGATTCAGTCTGAATGTTCGTCACTTTATGCTTCGTCAAAGCCCTACCGTTTTGTATCATCCACATTTTCAACTGCTTTATCCAGAAGTCTTTTTCTCTGTCAAGCAGGCTGTTTTCCTGATGGGATGACTTCTGAAAAAATTCACATAAGCTGTTAAAATAATGCCTTTCCCTTTTTATGGTCAGGATGGATACCTGCGTTCCACGGTAGTAAATGTATTCGACAAATTCTGTCTGAAGCTGGTTTTCCGGCAGTTTATCCAGATCAAAATATTGTTCCTTATTCAGCTTTTCCTTTTGCTCATCGGTAGCCAGCTTATAACATTCCAGTTGTTGGAATTTCAGTTTATTATCCATGCTTCTCTCCTTTCTGCATACAGGCAAGCAGGCTGTTTTCCTCTTCCTCAAAGTATGCGTCATTTTCTTTAGCAATTTTTCTTGGCATATAATCTATATACTGCATGGTCATTTCCTCAAACGTATGTCCCAGATAGTCCCGGATGCTTTGGATTGATACGCCATGCTCATAAAAATTGGTTGCTACGGTATGTCGGTAATCATGAGACTTAAAAATATATTCTCCATTCTGTATGCCTATCTGGGAGCAGTATTTTTTCATCTGCCCATGAAGGTGCTTTTGGAAAATGCTCCACCTTTCCGATTCCGAAAAATGTATGCTTCTTTTTTGGTAGGGTGCTTTTTCAGATAAACCTGCATCAGACGATACAATGTTACCGGAATGGGAACCCTTTTATAATTTTTCATTTTCACCTGGTAGACCTTCATCCAGCAGTCACCATTCTGGATATAATACGCATCCCCTTTTAAGGTGCAGACCTCACTGATCCGGAGTCCCACACACCAGAGATGTAAAAACATCATTCTCAGGTGTTCAGGAAACTGTGAGAGGTTTTGGATAATTTCCATATACACATCCTCTTCCACACTTCTGTCATGGTGGACTGGGATCTGTTTTTCCAAGTAATACGATGCATAAAACGGAACCTTTTTTTATATACCCCTTTACTTCCAGAAATTTCATAAAAAACTGTATTCCCGAAACATTGGTATTAAATGTCTTTGCTCCCATAGCACCATTCTGCAAATTCTTTAAATATACATCAATCAGGCTGGCATCACACTTGGTAACTTCCAGTTCGCTGATCTCCTGCAAAAAATTTCGAATGGTTCGGAATCTTTCGTACACCGTGCTGAGCGCCAGTTCTCCGATTCCAATTTCGTACTTCATATATTCCTGAAGCAGCATCGATTCTTGGGCTGTAGAACTTCCTGAAATGATATTTTTTCTATACTGTCACTCTGGTTTATTCTTTCTTTGGCAATACGAAACCGCTCTAAATACCAGATGGTAGCATCCCATCTTGTTTCATCAGTTTCTATAAAAATCACTTTACGGGCAGTTTCCACAATGCTCTTCAGTCGTTTTCGCCGTTGCTCTTTCTCGACTTTCTGCTTCAGGTAGTCCTGAAATGCTGTTTCCTGTTCCAGCTCCAGAAGCTGGATATCTGTAATCTGCTCCCGGATGCAAAATTCGTAAAAAAGCTGTAGCCCGGTCAGTTTATATTCCCTCAGTCTGGAAATTTCATAATTCTTCAGAATATATTCCAGCACGGTAAAAATCTGACGTTTCAGTTTCTCACTGGCTGCCGCTTTAAAATTCCAGACCATGTTGCTCCGACACCGTACCGTTTCCACACTCTTTACGATTACAGGATCTGAGTGGTATGGAACAAAAAGTATTTCATTTTTATATTTCCATTCACATTCCCTCTGTCCAGCCGGAGTTTTCATCCGTTCCCGGATGTACGCCTGCCGTATCCGGTCGAACGTTCCGGTATATCGGTAAATGTAATTTCGCTTTATCAGCGGTGTTATGTATAATTCAAATTTCATTCGCAGTTCATAATCTATTTCCGAAAGATGTTCTACCATCTCATCTGCCAGAAACAGCAGAATCTGTTCTGTAATGGAACTTCCTGCTTCCTCTTTTGCAAACTCCCGGATTTCTTTTCGTAGCTGCTCAATCCGCCTGCTCCGTTCTTGTTCTGCCTCTATAAAAGACTGTAAAAACGCAGGCATAAAAACCACCTCCTATAGCAATTCCTCAATCCCATACAGGGAGGAGTGTTTCTCGTAGAATTCCTGGCTGGCATCCAGCAGTTCATCATCCACAATGTCCAGATAATTGATGGTTGTCTGGATGTGGCGGTGTCCATAGGCCAGCTGTATCAGTTCCAGCGACCATCCTGCTTTTCTCCGCTCATTTCCAAAGTAATGCCGGAGCATATGAGGCGTGATCTTAATCCCTGTTTTCTTATCCATTCTTTTTAGCATGGAGTATACTGCTTCCACGTTCATTGGTTTTCCGATATTATCCCCGGAAATATTCACAAACAGGCTTGTCTGGTGCTGAAGTAGTTTTCGGTACTCTGTGATATACAGATTTAAAAAGCCGAAGGTATCTTTGCTGATCTTCGCACTTCGGTATTCTGCATTCTTTGCTCTCGCTCCATTTTCATTGTCCTCACGGAAATATACCCGGATTATGTGGTTCTGATAATCAATGTCCTTACTGTAATCAATTCCTAAGATCTCACCGATTCGGTAGCCTGTCTCTGCCAGAAGCAGCATGAGAAGCCGATCTCTTATATTGGTACACGCTTTCAAGATTTCCACAATTTCATCTTTCTTTGCTGCTCTCGCCTTATGCTCTTCCTCTTTTAAATAGCCTTTGAAACTCTTTGATCGTATGCTTTTCTTTACGCCTACTGCATCCACGGCTACAAAATAATTATAGGACAGGACTTTCAGCTCCCCGAACTGCTGGTACTCTTCTTCTATAAAAAGATAGAACCTGAACACATCTCTTAAGTATGCGTTGCAGGTTCCATTGTTTGGAGATCTGTGATTTTTATCTCTGGTATGCTTCCCGGCTTTCAGCCAGTATAAAAATTCCACAAAGTGATTTGTCTGTTCAACATAAGGCATTTGATATACGTCTGTCAATTCCTTTTTCTTTTCATGGATGTATTCCAGATAGTACAGGATTGCAAGTGCGGAGCGCCGCACCGTATTCGGTGAACATTTACTCCGTATCTTGTGCATCAGATATTTGGTTGGAAGCAGGACGATATCCAGTGTTTCCACATCTCTGATAAAGAAATAAACGGTGGAACCCTCTCTTTCTTTTTCCAGTTCATATCGTCTCATTCCTGCTCACTTCCTTTCCTCTAACGCTATACACAGTATACCCAACTCATGCCGATAAAGCTATCACAAATACCACCAATTCGGTCAAAACCGCTCCTGAAATACCACTAAACTTTTTGTCTTATTTTCTGTCCAGATCTGGGCAGAACCAACAACACCACGGATGTTATCAGCTGTAGTAACGCTCCACTTTCCGGCTTCGGATAAAGTCCTCTACTTCATCGATTTTTTCTGCCATCTGGCACTTTGGCAGGCGTCCAGAACATCTCCCCGGTACTTTCCTTTCTTTGCCGCTCGGTGGTCTAAAATGGACACTACACAGGTGTCCTGCTCCGTCCGGATCGCCCGTCCGAATCCCTGGCGCAGTTTCTTCTGCATATCTGGAACAACAACATTTTGAATGTAGGATTCCAGTGATCGGTATTGTTCCCTTTGTGCTTCATGGATGGGGTCCGGTACAGCAAACGGCAATTTTACAATGATCAGGGACGATACATATCCCCCGGAAAATCCACACCTTCCCAACAGGAGCCGGCTGCAAACAGAACGGCATTTTCCATCTTCTTAAACCGTGCGATTTCTTCCTGTGAGTTTCTCCATACCTGCACCATCGGGAACGGGATCTGATCCCGCAGGAGCTGCTGCACATTTCCCATCAGGGTATAAGATGTAAACAGTACCAGTGTATGCCCGTAAGTGGAACACACCAGATCACGGATCTGCCTGCAAGTTGCTCGGCCTCTTCCCGGCTTCCCTTGAGCGTCGCTTTTAAATTCTCAGGAATATAAAGCAGACAGTTCTCTCTGTAACAAAATGGGGATTCTGCTACACACTCCCGGACTCTGCTTTTCTTTTCCAGCCCGGTCATCTGTCTGGTCCTTACAAACCCATTTCCGGCTTTTAAAGTTCCACTGGTGAGAATCGAGGGAAATCCCCTGTCCCATAAGGAATCATGGAGAAACCTTGGAATCTCTCTGCTAACAGCCATAAACACAGGATCTCCCCTGCCGTCTGGCTGAAGAAATAAAACGTATCTGGTATCCTTCTTCAGAAACCAGCCGAACAGCTCTTCCATCTCTTCCAGCCGCCGGAAGATCCAGTAAGGGACATTTCCAGCAAGTCTTTTAAGCATAAGACTGAGATTCCCCCTTACCTGCTCCAGAGAAGATCGGCACTTTGCCGGAAAATAGAAATTTTCTTTTCCAGCTATGTCATCTCCCATCCCGGCCTGATCCTTACGGATTTCCATTGAAAGTGTATTAAACCAATCCTGTAGTCTCTTACCTTCCGAACTTTTATGCTCCCTGTTTAAGAAATACGAGATTTCCTGCACATCCTCTCTTCCAATACTTCTCCCATCCATCTGGCTGGCAGCTTCTGGGAGCTTATGTGCTTCATCTACTACCAATGCTCTGTAATCTGCCAGCAGAGGCCGGTATTCATTCATCCGGTGCATGGCGTCTGCCAGAAGATAATTGTGATTGCATATCTGTATAAAAACTTCCTCTTTTTTGGAAACATCCAAATATTTCTGATAACGGCATCCTGCTTTCCCCGGACACTCCCTGGGGCAGAATTTCGGTACGCACACCAGCCTGCGGTCAAAACCGCTCAGGTTATGTACGGAATCTAAATCAAAGTTATGCCGGAGGGACTTCAATGCCTCCATCTGTGCCTGATTTTTATTCTTATCCCGGACTGCCTCCAGTCTTTGGGCCAGCCTGTAATCGCACACAAAATGTTCCTTTCCCTTGCGGACAACTGCCTTTAATTCTCCCTGAAGCAGATCTGCTTTTAACAGTACATCCGATAAAAAAGGAACATATTCCTCTATGATGGCTTTCTGTAAGGCGATACTGGAAGTGGATACCACTACAGACCGCCTGTCACATCCCGAATAACCGGAATGCAGTACACTATATTTCCGCATCAGGATGCAGGCTGTCAGATAGGCATAGGTCTTTCCGATGCCGACTCCTGCATCACAGAGCGTGATTTCGTTTTTCATAAGGGCATCCAGCATTTCATGGCAGAGACGGATCTGTTCTTCCCTTACATGAAGCCCGGCTTCCGGGAGAAGCTCCCGAAAGATCTGTTCCACTTCGCCATGTGCCCTTTTCTGATATTCATTTTTATAACACATTACTTCTCCTTGCCAGAAAGCTTATCTTACCGTACCCTTACGGACGAGTCTGGTCGCTTCCGGTGTATTCTGTCCCTGTTCCTGCATTTTCTTTATGGCAGCATTCCCTCTTGCCATCATCCTTCGGATATCCGTCCGGGAAACATTCCATGTCCTTACTTTCTGAGGAGCTTTCCTTACCTGCTCGGACAAATGGCATTCACAGAGTTTCGGATATACCACCATTGCTTCCGGTAATTCCAGCGGATACTCGATCATGGGATGGTACACAATATCCCGGATCACCTGCTCATAACATTCCATCTGCATTCTTGCCGTACTGTCCTGATAGATATTTTTCCCTTTCATGGCACTGTAGACCTGCGATGAGATGTATCCCAACGCTTCAAAACTACAGTACCCATACGGAGTCACGCCGGAAAGGGAATCCGGATCTTTTAAGGCATTCAGATAAACTTCTTTTCCCTGGGCGATCAGCCACATCCGAAAATCGGAAAAACTGTCATCACTGCACCCTGCTTCCATCATAATACCTGCCGCTGTCCATAAGCCGTACTTATAAGCCGCATCCCGGTAACTGTAAACAAGATTGTGGAATTGGAGGACATCCTCCGGTGTCATATAGAAGAGCTGCTGCTTGATCCACACTGCCGAAGCATCCAGATCGGTGCCGCACACTTCCTTTGCTTTTTCAATCAGATTCCAGAATTGATCCTTGCTCATTCCACTTCTTTTTGTTTCTTCCATCTGTTCTCTCCCCTTGATGTGACGTTAATACCACAAGAATACGGCTGTAGTCTCCCACAGCCGCATGGTATCTGATATCAACGACACACTTCTTCATTGATTTCTTTTTATCTTGCTGTTCCGCATTTGACCTCGCACCCCCGGAACCATCCCTGTTTTTCTTCTGGGAAAGGGGACACTACAGGCGGGCGGCTGGCCTGCCGCCGCTCACAGATGTCCTGGGGGTCTTTCTGATTACAACCCGGAGTCCATCTTCCGCTCTCTGGCTGGTAACGTGTATCATTATCCCCCATCCGTGATCCTGGCGAAAGGCTGCCACCGCCTTATTCACAGCTATGCTTTCTCGCTCCAAGTCTAAGAATCTTTACCCTATACTTAATCATGGCGCTCATACTGTCACGCTTCTACGGTTGGGAACGTACCTGTAGTGCCGATATTCACTTGCCAAAGAACAGCCGAGGGATGTCCCTCTGCTTACTAGCCGATGGCAGTGTATTTTTTTATTCACTTCACAGAAAAATTTTTTATCGTGCTTCCCCGGATCTGTTTTTCTTTTTTCCTTTTGCCGGATTCTTCTGCTGTGCATCCTTCTTCCGACTTTCCTTCTGCTCTTTTTGTTCCTGCGGTGGCATCTTCATCACATGAAGTTCCCCGTTAAACAGGGTGAAAACTTCCGGTGACTGATATTTTTCTTTAAACTTTTCAATCTGCTCCGGTGTCAGCGAAGTAAAATCATCTTCTGTCAGTCCTACCACAAGGAATGTTCCGGCAATGGCATCATAGACCTGTCCTCGGTCATCGTACAATGCCCGATTTAACGGCAACCCCTCAAATTTTCCATTGCCGTTTAAAAGAATTCCAACCTCATCCTCAAACGGATAAGTCATCTCAATGTCACCGCCTACTGCCTGCTGCAGATCTTCCAGCTCATTGGGGATGCTTTTGACATAGGGTGCTTTCATCGGCTCGACTACCAGTACCGTCATCATTTCTTCCTGCATTTCGGACACTTCTTTCTCATCCATCGTATCAATCCTCCTGTCTATTCGTTCTGATAATCAGCCGATGAGAGCCTTTTGTTTTATTCAAATTTCATGGACTTTTTGATTTTCTCCCGTAACCTCCGCAGTCTTGTATAAACAGTCTGCTCCGGCAGTTCCATGTGATGGCTGATCTCCTTTGGTGCATATCCCATCATCTTCAGAACAACCATCTGAAGAGTTTTCTTGTCAGTCGATAACAGGATCTGGAGCAATTCCTCATTCTCCACGGTATCGAGCAGGGCTTCCACACTCTCTGGCTGAGACTCTCCTGATTCTTTTTCTTCCAGAAGCAGTTCCATACAGTCCAGAAGTGAGGTCTGATGTTCCCGGAATCTCCGCTCTGCGTTAAAATCGTTCCAGTCATACTCCCGGAGCTTCTGGATCGTCTCTTCATCCACACCCTGCTCACGCAGGATCTTCTCTTCCTCTGCTTTCCACTGGTTCCATCTATATTCTTCTTTTGCTTTGTTATAAGCCACTTATCTTTTCCTCCGATCTGAATTTTTGTGAAATCAAATCGGAGTGTGGCGGTGATCTGGCTCGTTCTTCCTGTCCACAGGAATGGCCGGCATCTCTGCTGTTTCCCTGCAAACACGGATCTCCTTTGTAATCATATCTTTACAAAAGCACAGTGTATCGGATGCACCTGTCAGTTAACGGTCAGAAACCTGTCAATTGACGGTCAATTTTTATCACCTTCTTTCCAGCACAAATAAAATAAGACGAACAATCTTTTTACGGATTATTCGCCTTACTGCTGTTCGTTTTCATTATTCAATTCAAATTTGTAACCTATATCCCTGACACTGACAATGCAATTCCCGGCACCGTCTTCAACGACATTCAACTTTTTTCTCAATCGCTTTACCAGACACCAGATGATATTTTTAATATCACCAACAGAATAATCTTTCCATACAAGCTGGTAAATCTGTTCAAATGTGTATAGCCATAGCTTAACCTCCCTGTCGTGCTGGGGGCTTCGCTGTCGTCTTTGCCCTGTGATACCAGTCCCAGATTGCAGCGTCAGCTATCAAACGGCGGTTTCCATTCTGTATATATTCAAGCTCGCCGCTATCCATAAGCTCGCGCAGCTTATTTTCCCCGATACCGCTAATCTTGCTCATTTGCTCAACGGTCTTTAACATAGGGAATACAGGGATAGCGGGGCTTGTTGTTTCCTTTTTTGCCATAGGAAAATACCCCCTTTCATAAATGGCTAAAAAGTCAAGTTACAAAAAGTGGGCTTTAACCGGGCGGCTGTTAGCACACCCTCGCGGGAATTGCACCCCTGCTCATTTAAGGCAGCTTTACCCATTGCCTGCGACGCTCTGAACGCTCGGACTGTGGATGTAAAGGCTTATCTTCCCTCAATGCGTGTCGTCGCCCGCAAGCTGCTAACTTGCTTCCCGTCGCGGTGTTTTTCGCTCGGCTTTTCCCGATAAGGAAATAGCGTCATGGCGCACCCTCTGTATGGCTCGGCGCAAAAAGGACGTACCCGGTTTGCCCTATACTGCGTCGCCGTTATCTTGCGTCGCTTTCTTTGTCAAGGAACATACGGGGCTGCTGCGGATTGATACGAAACGGAAAAGGGGTTAGATGATTTGACAGTTCATATATGAGGGTAGAAGTGTCCCCGGCGGTGGACGAGCTTTTTTTGATAAGCTGAAATGTGCCGTACTTTGTCGATACGCTCTATATATCATGCGGCTACCTCCATTAGCCGCCGTTTTTACGGTGTTAGGGTCGTCGTAGACTTGCCGATAGGCAAAAAGAAGCGGCGGCTCTGAAAATCAAAGCCGCCGTAATTTAGAAATGGCGCGTGAAAATACCTCTGCTTTGCGACGGCTTTTTTTCTTTTGCCGTCGTCCGGCAGATTATTTTTTTATGAGTAAGGGCGAAAAATCAATCGTAATCATAAAATTATGGTCATGTATTTCAATTATTGGATTTGTACAATTCATCATAAGTAATAGCTTTTTCACAATGTAAAGTCCTTGTCCAGACGTACCATTACTTCTTGAAACATCTGCTACATAAAAGCGTTCCAACAGTTTTGAATATTCTTCTGTAGGATAGATGCAACAGGATTTTTAATACAGAGTTGTACAGAATCTGCGATATTAATTAGTTGAATTACAACATTATTTGTAGTGGATGTTACCGCATTGAATATAAGATTTTGTATAATGCGAATACACGCCTTTCTGTCAGCATTAAGATAGATGTCCATATTAGGTATTTCTATTTGGGGTTCAATTCCATTAACGCTGAAAATCGAATAATTGTCTAGCAGGATTTCAGTAAGCAATGAGCATAGCTCAACCTTTTCATAGTAAAATGGATATTGTCCTGCTTCTAAAAGAGAGATTTGATAAAAGTCATCTATGAGACGTTCTAATCTCAATGCTTTTCCGGATAATGCTGAAATATATTCCGCTCTTTTTTCATCAGGCGCACTTGATAGAAGTTGCAAATATCCGCGAATGGAAGTTAGTGGTGTCCGTAAATCATGAGAAAGGCAAGAAATATTCTCTTTTAATTCATTCTCCTTTTTTTGAATTTCGCCCAGATAAATATTATCTTTTGATACAATCTGATTTATGATTTCAACCAAATGCTCTAACCGCCTATCAGATAAAGACACTGTAACTAACTTTTTCGTTTTTCTATTCAGAATAGCATTTAGTTGGACGATTACTTTATATATCTGTATTTTCCAGTTAATTAAAGAAATTGAAAGGATAATGACCAATGCTATCAGAACAAGAAACATAATCGCCCAACCCATATTCTACCTCCCTTTTACTTGATTTCTTTTCTAATCATAATAAGACCGCCAACAATCAAAAGAGAAATGCACCCTATGAAATAGAATGGTAAATGCTCAATAATACCCATTGTGCGACAAGAGCTGAAATTCATCCAATAGTACATAGGATTTCCATATACAAAAAATTTTAAGGGTATTGAAACCGTCTCCATATCACTCCATAGCATTAAGTAAACAGACGCTCCACTGAATACATATAAGCAGCAAATCCCTGTTACAATCCCTGTATTTTGAATAACGACACATAAAAAAATAGAAATGCTTTCTAATGCTAATAAAACCGTTCCGCAAGCAAGAGCCCATCCCAAAAGGTTTATTACTTCACTCGCAGTTGGAATGTAACCGGATTGTATGATTTCAATAACGAAAAATGTAGCTACAAAAATCAGATACGTTATCAGAGACACCACCAATATTGTAATCGCTTTGGTGTAGTAGAGAATAGTTCGTTTAGTGCCGTATGCAACAGATAATTTGATTGTACCCGTATTATATTCTTTTGTAAAAAATATGGTTGCAAATAAAATGCCAATAATCCAGAAAAAGGCTGTATATGCAAGAGATGAGCGGGCAACAGTTTGAAACGTTGGTATTTCACTAGATAGATAACACTTAGCTTGAAATCCGATTACACTTTCTGTTCCATCTCCGGCTCCAAAAAAAGTCATGTCACCAAGTGCAAAAGAGACCATTATAACCGCCGCACATACGCCTAATATAGTTATCAATATCTTTGAGTGACGCAATTTATAAAATTCAGCTTTAAAATGGTTAATCATTTTGGCACCCTCCTATCAAATTAGTGTAATAAGTTTCAAGACTATCTCCAGATTGTGCTAACTGATAAATCGTAATATTATTTGCACTTAGCAACGCTGATACTTTTCCGGCATTTTCAACATAATCATATAGATGAATACTTTTGTCTGGCATAACAGAAAAATTTGAAGTATTCAGTTTGCTTTCCAATAAAACACTAGCAGCAGCTACATCATTCACTTGCAACAACAAATGCTTTTTGCAGCGTTTGTCTAACTCTGTAGCGGTAATTTCCTGTAAAAGTTTCCCCTCATGTAAGATACCATATTTATTTGCTAATTGATGAAGTTCCGTGAGAATGTGACTTGAAATCAAAATAGTGATTCCACGTTCTTTATTTAGTCTTTTGAGTAAGTTTCTTAATTCGATAATTCCAGTAGGGTCTAGTCCGTTAATTGGTTCATCTAGTACGAGAAATTCAGGATTCCCAAGCAAAGCGATTGCGAGAGCTAGTCTCTGCCGCATACCCAAAGAGAAATCTTTTGCTTTTTTCTTTCCGGTATCTTTCAAACCAACTAATGCTAAAGCATTATCAATGCAACCTTTTCCTGGAATACCGCGTTGCAAACGTTGTACCTCCAAATTTTCATAGGCTGTCATATCAAGATAAAGAGAAGGGCTTTCAATAATACAGCCAATGCGCTCACGCTGCTTTGCAAGTTTCTTATTGCTTTCACCGAATAAAGCAATTTTGCCAGTAGTAGGTTCTGCCAGTCCGGTTAGTAAACGAATCATTGTTGTTTTACCGGCACCGTTTTCTCCGATAAACCCATAAATATCTCCTTGCATTACAGACATAGATACTTGATTTAGGGCTAGTGTATTGCGATACTTTTTTGTGATGTTGATAGCTTCAAAAACTGTTACGTTCATTTTTTCACAGCTCCTTTCTTGTTATTTAGTATCGCAGACAATTCCTTGAATAATCTAAAGGTAAAGCTAAAGATTATCTAAAGCTCACTTTGCAAATCGGTAACCCAAGCCCCATATGGTCTTAATTCGGCAGCCTTCGCCTTTAATTTTTTTCGTAAGTTACTTATATGTGTGTTAATGACATCATTATCCCTTGCAAATGGTTCTTGCCAAATACTTTCATAAAGATTTTGCTTAGAAAAAACTTTATCAGGATATTTCGCCAGTAGTTCTACAAGTTGATACTCTTTTGCTGTAAGCACAATAATTTCGTCTGCAACAGTAACTATTTTTGAAGATGTATTAATGGAAAGTTCTCCAAAGGTCAAACAAAGATTGGGAGTATCTTTTTGACTTCTTAGCAAATTGCGTTCAATTCGCGCTAGTAATTCGTCCAAATCAAACGGCTTTGTTAAATAGTCATCAGCACCCAAGCGTAGCAGTTCGACTTTGTTGAATGTTAAACTTTTTGCAGAAACAACAATTACAGGTACGTCTGAAAATTTTCTGATATTTCTAATTAACTCATCTCCACTGATAAAAGGAAGCATTAAATCTAAAATAATTAAATCTGGGGATAATTCTTTTATACGTTCAATCGCATTTGCACCAGTAAGTGTGAAGAAGACTTGATAATTGTACTTTTCCAGATGGTCTTTTATCATAACGCAAATTTCTTTATCATCTTCGATAATTAAAACATTATTCATGTTGAAACTCCTTTCTGCGTCTATCAGTTGGCTTTTCCACGTCTTTTGGTATCAGCCACATACTACCAAATTTTGAAACGCCCGGTATGCGCTCCCCCTCACAAAGTTTCTGCACCCGTCTTTCTGAAATGCCCCATTTGCCCGCTGCTTCTGCACAAGACATATATTCCATAAGCCACCCGTCCTTTCTTCAAAGTTTATCAGTATAATTATATACGGTATGGCGAATAATAGCAAGTGCGGAAATAGGCATTATTTAGGTTCGTTATAGGAAGTATATAGACATATCCAAGAAGAAAGGGGAACAGTAAAATGTAACTGGGTGAATGAATATGGCAAAAAGACCAGTAGAAAAGTACGACTTCAAGGCTTTTGGGCAAGCAATAAAGAACGCGCGGAAAGAGCGCAAAGAGAGCCGCAAGAAAGTAAGCGACGAAATGTATATTTCCCCGCGTTACCTTGCAAACATTGAGAACAACGGGCAGCACCCAAGTTTACAGATTTTCTTTGAGCTTATGCTGCGCTATCATATATCCGTAGACCAGTTTCTTTTAGATACGCAGCCGGAGAAAGACACAAAGCGGCGGCAGCTTGACGCGCTTCTTGATGATATGAGCGATACAGGCATACGGATTGTCACCGCAACGGCAAAAGAGATTTCCGAAGTCGAAAAAGAGGGCGAATAGGAATGTCCGGCCTAAAACTGAATAGGATTTAGGAAGCGTTGTAATCTTTTTTGAGATTGCAGCGTTTTTCTTTTGCGTAAGTTTGGCAAAACGGGGCTTTCTGTTGTAATAGGGAGTAAGAAAAAACTTTCATAGCAAGCATAGGAAGCGGGTACCCACTTCCGTATTTTCGCCCTCCTGCGCTGCGACGCGTCGGTTGAAAATGGCTTATTGGGAAGTATCCCAAACCCTCGGAATGGAAAGGAGCGAAAGCATGGACGGACGCAAAAGAACGGTACAAATCAAATTTAGAGTAACAGAAGCGGAACGGGATTTAATTCTTGAAAAAATGAAGCTCGTCCCCACCCGGAACATGGCGGCATATCTTAGGAAGATTGCCATTGACGGATACATTATCCAAGTAGACCATGAAGCTGCGGCAAAGGCACTCAAAACGGCGGGCATTACAAAGCTCCCCAATCCCGCCACGCTGCAAAAGGAATATGAAGCACTCCAAGCGCAGAAAGAAGCCCTTTACGCCGATTATGGCAAGCTGAAAAAGAAAGTCCGGGAATATGACGTTATCAAGCAGAACATAGACAGCATTTTGCAGACAGGAAAGCAGCTTGCGGATAGAGGGCTTTTTCTCCTGCGTCAGCTTCTTTGCGGAAAATTCCTTAAAAGCTGCGGTCAGCACGTCAGCGTCGCGCCCTTTGAAAAACACAAGGTAGCGGGGCGGGCTTTCCGTCGTGTCCTTTTTCAGCGCAAAGTCGATACCGTACTTTTTCGCCGTACTCTCAAAGGCTTTGATATTGCCTCGGTAATCTCAATGTTGGAAACGCCCGCGTTCTGCTTCATAAGCTGCTTCAAAGTCTGTTTGCCCTGCGGCGTTTTGTCTTTCTGCTTCTTCATCTGTGCAAGCAGCGTTTTCATAGCCTTTTGAAGCGTCTGCGCGGTCAGTTTCCCGGTCTTGATGTAAAGGCTATGGTCTTTTCGTTGATTTCATCTTGCATTTACCGTCCTCCTTTCGCGGTAGTCTGATAATGTTAGGGTGGTACGCCGCTGCGGTAGCCGCCCATAGGCTTTAGATACGGACGCGCAAGCCGTTCAAATCCTCGGCGCGGATACCCACAAGGTACCATTCCTGCGCCGCGCTCATTTCAATACGGGTCGGCTTCCATTTGCCGCCTGTGAATACGTCGAAACACTCCCCGCAATGCAAGCCGCCGTAATAGTCGGCAATGTCAAAGCGAATGTCGTAGCGGTCGGTCTGTTCGTCAAAAATCAAAGCTCCTGTTTTCTGTGCCATGTGGTAATCCTCCTTTAGATTTTGCCTGTCGCCATATCGTGTGCGACAAGGGCGGTATAGTAGCTGTCAATGGTATTCGGCGCATTGAACAGCACCGCTTTAAGGTACTGTTTAATGTTGCGGATTTTGGTGGTATTCTCTTTCATGCAGTCAAAGACAAATTCAATGTGGCTGCTGTTGAGCTTCATAAACTTTGCCTTGACAAGCTCTGCCGGGTAATCGTCCCCGGCGATACGGATTGTCTTTCTCTTGCTGCATACCGTTTCAAGGATAATCGAAACAATTTCGTCTAAGCGGTCTTTGTCTACCTGCCCGTAGCGTACAAAATGGTCGTACTCGATATTGTCCTTGATGATTTCCTCATAAACGCTGTATGCGTCTGTCGCTTCCTTTCGTTTCCGTTCCGGCGGCGTAGCCGCTTCCCCGTCGTAAGGCAAGGATTTAGGGAATGGATAGGAATGGAATCGGTACTTGATAAATCCGTATTTGATTTTTCTTTTTTTGGTAAGTCAGTCTTTTGTATATCTTTATTTAATTGCGTTGGATTTTCCAACGTAGGTTTTTCCTGCGTAGGTTTTTCCAACGTTGGATTATCCAATGTAGGTAAATCCGATACAGGCGAGGTCTGCGGCTGCTCAAAGATTACATAGTCTGTGCCGCGCAAGCGTCCTTTCTCGTCGCGCTCCCTTGAACGCACGATATACCCGGCGCGTTCCAGTTCCTTAATGGCTTCCCGGATAGCGTCGATTTTCTCCCGGTTGATAAAGGACAGCCCCGCAAGGGTGTAGTCCCAATCCTCCGGCAAGGACAGCATTTGCGATAACAGCCTTTTGCCTTTAGGGATAGCTCCTTATTGCGTAAGTGGTGGTTGCTCATAACCGTATAGCCTTTGTTGCGCTCCACTCTGAAAACTGCCATAGCTTCATCACTCCTTTGCTGCATACCTGTTACGCAATAGAAACGCGATTTTGAGGGTTTAGGTATCAATCCCTTATCCGCTGAAAACCGCGCCCGCAAAGCCGCATAAATCAAGGGCTTTTTCCTGCCTACTGCGTAACAAAGGGCATGAAAAAAGCGGCGTTCCTGTTCTTCCTTGTGGGAAGTGAGAAACGCCGCCTGTGCGGTGCGTTATTCTGCTTCTTCGGCTATGAGGTCTTGTATGACTTCGCCAAAGTCTGCCGTAAAGGAAAAAATGAAGTATTCCAAAACGGCGGGGTCTGCGTCCATAGGCTCGGCTTCCTCGGAAAAGGGCAAGCCCATAAGCCCATAGAGCATTTTTATGATTTTGAACAGCTTTCCCCGGTCGGCGGGGGTGTTCATGGTAACAAGTACGTCGGTCAAGCGGTTTACGGTTTCCATGTCGCCGCCTGTCGTTACCCATACCATTTCTGCGAATGGCTGCGTGATTGCTCCGGTTACAAGGTTTACCTTATCCTTGCTGATTTCGCCGGACGGGAGTATAATACCCTTGTCTAAAAGTACGTTTTTCATGTCGTCCTCCTATAATCTGTGGTGCCAAAATGGTGCCCGGTCTTACAAAATCATCTTATGCGGAGATACGGCAAGATAAATGACAATACGCGGAAAACCTTGATTTTAAGCCATTTTTGCAAGGTTTTATAAACACTTGCGCGGGCTTATAAGAAGATTTCCGTCTATCAAATCAATAAAAAATTATATTCTTGTCGTGTTAAATGTAACGCTACATTATTCCAAAATACTTTATGTTTCTTATGATCCATTACAAGTTTTCCCTTATTAATCATCGTTTCGGATTGCTTTTGAGTTATTTTTTGTTTATTATTTCGTCGTGCCAATGAAAAAATCTGCAGATCTACTTCTTCTATAGTGCTATTTATATCCATTACACAATCTGCACCAGCGTATATTAATTCTTTTTTCCATGACATACACAATAAAGAGGAAGCATCCGTCAAAATAATAATTGGTATCTGCGTTATTTTTCTAATAGCAGATATAATATTACTTATGTTCTCTTTATAAAGGATCACTCCTATTATAAGCACATCATAAGAAAATAAACTCAAATTATGCAGTAAAATTTGTAGATTTTCTGCATAATCTGAGTTTACCTCATTGAATAGTTTTTGATATGATTGATTGTCAAAATATGCTAATATTTTGTATTTTGTGTCTTTCATATTTCTATTTTAAAAAAGCAACACTTTCTATTTCTTCACAGGAAAATCATCAAATGCATTGTCATCTTTTGCAAAGCACACTTTCTTGCCGCATGCTCTGATATTCGCATGTGATCAGGTACAAATGTGGGGCATTCATATTGCCCTATAATTTCCAACTTTTAATGGATTTTTCTTTTTCCCACATAGTTTTATAAAGAGGCACTGATTGTAATAATTCATCATGTTTTCCGCAGCCCTGCAAAAAACCGTCAGATAAAACAAGTATCTGATCTGCATTTTGGATATAGGACAAAGTGTGTGATACAAGGAACACCGTCTTGCCCTTAATCATTTCTTCTATGCCCTTCTGTATTGCTACGGCATTTTCGGCATCCAGACTGGAAAGTGCCTCATCCAAAAGAATGATCGGAGAATCTTTCAAAATTGCCCTCGCAATAGCGACGCGCTGACGCTCACCGCCAGAAAGACTTGCGCCGCCCTCGCTGATAACCGTTTGATAGCCCTGTGGGAGCTTTTCTATAAATTCGTGACAGTGAGCCTTTTTTGCCGCCTCTATTACCTGCTCATCCGTTGTGCTCTGGTTTCCCATCCGGATATTATTCATCATGGTATCCTGAAAAAGATATACTTCCTGAAAAACGACACTCACATGACGCACCAGATCACTATGCTTTAATGCTGCCGCATCTTTCCCATTCAACAGAATCCGCCCGTTTTTCGGCGTTATAAATCCCGGAATTAAATTAAGCAGAGTGGATTTGCCGCTTCCAGAAGGGCCAACCAATGCGGTGATCGTTCCGGGTTTAGCTGAAAAACTTACATGGCTAACTGCTTCACGCTTTCCATCATAGCTAAACGATACATTTTCAAACCGTACATCGGCTTGTGTATCGGTAAACTGTGTAATTCCCTGTTTTTCATTTTCAGTCGGCAGGTTGTTGATTTCTGCTATGTTATCCAACGATGCGTTTGCAAGATTCATCATGGCAAAGGAACCCATCAGAGCTTCCAGCGGACGGTAAAAAATAATACCCATGATTGCAAAAAACAAATAGGTTGCCGGGGCTAATGAACCAGAACGAATCATTGTAATGCCAACACCCAAGCTCAAAAACAGTCCCAGATTCAGACAAATCTTATAACCCATACTCCAATTCGTCAGCGTCGATTCATATCGGTCAGAAGCCGTGCAATATCCGTCCACCTGATTCTCCATGAGCTTACCAGATTGCTCCAGCCGGTATGCCTTGATCGTTTCCATGCCCTGTACATATTCCAGCGTGGAATCAATCATTGCCACCTGTGCATTTTTCTTATGCTCTCCCAGTTGAACCATGCCCTTTTGAAACTGCTGGTAGAGGATATAGCCGGGGATGATTCCCACAAACAGAAGAAGCGCCATACGCCAGTCCACACTAAGCAGCATCAGAGCAAATACAACCGTCATTATCATGCTGGAAACGAAACCGGCAATAATCTCCATGATATTCATTTCCACGAAACTCAAATCAGTTGTAAACAAAGATGTAAGCTGGCTGATCTTGTCTTTTGTAAAGTAGTAGAGCGGAAACTGTTTGATTTTCGCCGCAATCGAAAGACGTTCATCCCGCATCATGGCATAAGATACCGGACGCTGTTTTGCAATCGTAAAGTAATAAAAAACAAAATGCAGGACAGTATAAACCAGAAACATAAGGCTATACTGTATCAGTTTTTCCCTTGTAAACGAGCCGTCCAAAATATCTTTTATCGCAAGGAACAGCATGAAATATATCGCGCCCTCACAAATTGAGGTCAACGCCTGAAACAGCCACGCAAGATAAAGCTGCTTTTTGCGCTCGCCTGCAAGGTCTAAGAATTTCCGTATCATAGCAATCATGCGTTTACACCTCCCATTTTCCATTGATCGGATTGCTCAAAGGCCGCCCACATATCCCGATACGGGGAGCAACGGTTTATCAATTCATCATGTGTGCCGCAGTCAATCACTTCGCCCTGTTCCAGAACCACAATCGAATCAGCTTCCTTGATACTGGAAAGACGGTGCGCTATTACGAGTACGGTTTTTTCCTCAGATAATTTAGCCAGCGCCTTTTGCAGTAAATCTTCATTATCGGCGTCAATGTAAGCCGTTGCCTCGTCAAGAATTACAACCGGCGCATTTTTCAGAATCGCCCTTGCCAATGTGATTCTCTGTTTTTCGCCGCCGCTCAACTTGGTTTCCTTGTCTATCACTGTGTCATAGCCCTTTGGAAGTCGCATAATAAAGTCGTGACATATGGCATCCTTGGCTGCCTGCATCATTTCTTTCTCCGTGGCCTCTGGGTTTCCCATCATAATGTTTTCCCTGATGCTCTTTTTGAACAGGAACGTATTCTGGGTCACAAAGGAAATCTGGGACATCAGATCGGATAGCGGGATCTGGTTCAGCGGTACGCCTCCCAGGCAAATCTGTCCCTCGGTTATATCCCAAAACCGACAGATCAGGCTGGCCGCTGTACTTTTGCCGCTGCCGGAAACACCGGCGAGCGCCGTTACTTTTCCGTCAGGAACAGTAAATGAGACATCTTTTAATACCAGCTGTTCTTCCCCATAGGAAAATGTAACGTGTTCAAACGCAATCGTGTGGTCGGCAAGTTCTGCCTTCGAGGCCGTATCCGCCATTTCATCCAGCTTCAGAATTTCGTCTATCTTTTTCGCAACAGAAGCGTTCATACCGATATAATCAAAGTTATTAGAAACGGTTTCCAGCGGGATCAGCATGGCAAGCCCCATGAACAGATACATAATGTAGCTGGCCGCTGTCACGCTGCCGGAGAGATACATCAAACCGGCAAGCGGAAACAGGAACACAAGGTTGCTGTTTAAGTCGGCATGATTGAACGCAACATATTTCAGGCAGCTTTGGAACCACTCTGTTACAACGGTGCTGTAAGTACGGATGCTTTCCGACAGGCGGCTATAAGTGGATTCGTCGGCGGCAAATATCTTCAGTTCTTTCATGCCGTTGACATATTCCACTGTCTTAACGCTGACGTCAGAAAACGCCTGATTAAATTCGTCCATTTTTTTCATCTGAACGATAATCATAAGAATACCGACAAGAATAAACAGAACGACCGGAATCAGCATGATACCGGCTACTCTGATGTCCAATATCACCAGCAGGATTTCCATACATAGCGGTACAGCAAGACCAGAAATAATCTCTGGAATGTTATGGGCGTAAAATGTTTCCAACTGCTCCATATTGTCCATAATGATTGTTTTGACCTGCCCGGATGCCGTTGTTTTCACATAGCCCATTGGTAAACGGGCAATTTTACGGAACAGCTTTTTACGGGTTTCCCCCAATGTCTGGTAGGCTACCTTGTGAGAGATTTTTGTGCCGGTTCCAAACAGCAGATGTTTCAAAATGATTGCTGCGGCAATCAGGCACACATATTGAAAAAGATTCTCTGTCCGTTCATTCAGAAAACAGGTCACAATGCCCCAAACGCCCAAATAGGGCAGGATGCCGCACAAAACAGACAGGACGCAGCAGATTACCGCGCCGATCAGGCGACGCTTATTTTTCTTATCAATTAGTCCAAACAGAGCTTTTACATCACTCATTACAATTCATCTCCTCCTTGCGGAATAGTGAAATTCCAAAATCTGTCCGATACTCCATTTTGCCAACCAGGTATAGCAATAGTTCCATGACTTTAATACGCATAAGGTAATTGCGGTACTGTTCCGGCAGCAAGAGCAGTTCGGTAAAAATATGCTCCACGTTTTTTGTCGCTGGTGCTATAAAACAGCCGCCCGCTGTAAAAAGCCCTTGAAAATCCATGTCCTCGTCAAACGCGATTGTCCCCAGCATGATATTCAGGCTGTTTATAATCTGCGGCAGATAAGCCACCACTGAAACACCAACAAAAGGGTTTTTCCCAAAATCACAGCTTTTCAGGTGGCTTGCACCATTGAAAACAGAAATATAATGGTCGCTCATAACCATCTCCGGCTGGTTGCTGAACAGCATATTCACTCGCCCATGAAAGCAATAGGTGACTTCAATAAAACGATCCTTACATTGGATGTTCTTTTGAATTGGAGTTGTGATATGAACATTGCTATAAACAATTTCAGCACCAGGCATCACTTCAAAGCTCTGCATGGTGCCTTTCCCAAATTTTGGAGAAATTGTATATATCTTTGAATCCTTTTCAACGGAACAGTTACCGATCAGCTCATGGAAGAACAGGAGGTCATTTTCCATTCTCCTCAAGGTTCTGCCTCCTTTCTGACCGCAAGAAAAAATCGCGTAGTCGATGCAGATTGTCGTAGGAAAGTGGGTAATCTTCCTGCTGTTTTCCGTTATCTAAATGAATCACTCTTGTACAGGCTGCCGCTAAAAATTCGTAATCATGGGTTACAACAAAAATCACCTTTCCCATTTTAGAAAGCGTTTGAAATAACCCCGCAACCTGAATCATGCTGTCATAATCAAGTCCGCTAGTCGGTTCATCAAAAATCAAAACATCCTTACGGCATACCATACTGACTGCCACGGCCGCACGCTGCTTCTGGCCCCCGGAAAGTGTATTGGGATGGTGAGTACGGTACTCATAAATACCCAGCCGTTCCATTGCCTGTTTTGCTGCGTCCAAATCAGGATGCTTAATTCCAAATACACATTCCTTTTCCAACGTATCGGCAAATAACTGATAGCTTACGTCCTGCATCACCATATAGGAGTGTTTTAATCGGCTCTTTGCGTTCAGTTCTTTACCATCCAAAGAATCTGTCCCGTACAGTTTGTGTGTAGGCCGCATAGTGTTCTGGAAAATGTAGATTTTCCGGCTCCGTTATGGCCGATAATTCCTATGATTTCTCCCGGTGCCGCATTCAAATTCAAATCGTCCAGAACCAGCTTTTTCTTATAGAACAAGGATAAGTTCCTGACTTCCAAAATCGGCTTTTGAGAATTTTCAGCAAAGGCTCTTGGCTGTACCTTTGACAAATCTAAAGCGCGAAGTCCCATACTGTGCCGCTGTTCCTCAGGAATAGAAAGAAACTGGCTCGGAGAAAACACAGCAGATATAGCCCCGTTTTCCATATACACAATGCGGTCAACTAATTCCCTCAGATAATAAATCCTATGTTCTGCAATTAGAATGGTCTTGCCTTGTTTCTTTAGGAGTTCAAGTGTACGCCGCAAATCCTCAATAGCATCCATATCCAGATTGGAAGATGGTTCATCTAACAAGTAAATACTCGGAGACATAGCATAGATGGACGCAAACGCCACCTTTTGTTTTTCACCGCCAGACAATTCAAATATGCTTCTCCCCGTCAGATGTGCTATATCTAAATCCGCAACTGTCTTTGAAATGCGTTCTTTCATTTTTTCCCTTGGATAAGTCAGATTTTCCATTCCAAAGGAGATTTCACTGTCTGTATCTACATTAAAAAATTGAGAGCGTGGATTTTGGAATACAGACCCCACATACTCGGACACTTCGTATATGGGATAATCCTGTATATCTTTACCGTCAACATAGGTTGTGCCGGTGACTTCTCCCGGATAAAAGTATGGAATCAGGCCATTCACAAGACGGGTCAATGTAGTTTTTCCACAGCCGCTTCGCCCACACAACAGCACACACTCACCTTTGTTGATTGTCAAATCAACATCGCGCAGTCCGCCATTTTGTAATGATTCCTGATAGGTAAAAGAAACCTTGTCAAAACGGATCATTAGCCTGCACCTCCTTTCAATTTCAGCCAGATTGACACCGACATAAACAAAGTGAACAGGATAAAACATACGGCATCCGCAACACTAAAGTGGATTTCCTGCAAGCAGGTTCGGGGCTTCGGATTTTCCAGCCCCCTTGTAACAGCCGCCGCCGACAATTCATCCGCCACTTTCAGTGCTGACATCATCATCGGAACATAGATACATTCCACTGTTCGGGCCGGATGGGTCAGCAGACTTTTGACGGTTGGAGCTACATCGCGCATCCGCATGGCGTCGCTGATATAGCCCCAATCCTCATGCACCATAGGAAAATAGCGGAGCATGACCGTCAGAGGAATAACCATTGCTTTTGGCATATGAATACGGTTCATGGCCGCCATAAATTCATTTACCCTTGTCGTGCTGACTAAAATACCTCCGAGCATGGCACAAGGAAAGATTTTACGGATAAATACGGTAAATGTTACAATCGCAATCTGCAAAGTCCCTGTCAAATAATTTGTTCCAATGATATGCAGAACAACCATTCCCGCATAGACAGCAGCCATTCTTACCGTAAACCGCTTTGCTCCTACAAGGATGCCGAGAATCACAACGCATACAACCAGCGCAATCTCATAGAGTAAAGAGGGCGCAAGGAACAACGCAACATTTCCGACGATCAACAGATATAGTTTTGTGCGAGGATCTAAATATAATGTGGCAAGTGTGTCTTTTGTTTGCAGTTGCATCTCCATTACACTACTCCGGCCTTTTCAAAATGCTTTTTCAATAGTTTCTGGCCTACAAGACCGCTGATAGCAGCACAGATCAACACGCCGATAATCATTGCCGGGAGCATCCAGTTTTGCGCGGTTGAAACCATTGTGTCCATATAGGTCTGTTCTGTTCCCTTTTCTACCAAATATTGCACATAGCGTCGCGGTCAAACCAAAGCATACCGTAGGAGAAAACTGGGCTGAGAACAAAAATCATGTAGGACAACAGGTTACGCCCTTTGTTTCTAAAGTTCCCGGAACCGGCCAGCAGATCGGCCACAACGCCGAGAATACAATATGCCAAACACATAGACCAGTACATACCGAGTACGAACAGTACACCTCCTACCAAAATACCGGTGACAATGATTGGGCCATGCTTCGGCACCTTCGCCAGTATCAGCATATAAACCGGGCCGCACAGCAGCGCAATAGACAGCGGGCAAAGGAAAGTCAGTACAGGGAAGAACCAAAGATAGCCTCGCCAATCATGGCACATACCATGTACAAAGCAGCAAGGATGCCGGTGGTAATCAAATCACGCACAGACAGCCCTTTTTTCATTTGTTGTGAATTAGACATTTTCAACGTCCTCCTATTTATTATTTGCTGGCAGAAGCCTCATTGACCTACGCACAAAATCGTGATAGAATTGCTGTGATTAGAGTCAGCTAACCAGCCAGTAATGCCATTCTACTCAGTGATTTTTTTGGTGTCAAATCCGGCAAAAAAGGTCAAAACAGGAGTTAAAAGTGGAAAAACAACCGGATATATCAGTGCTTTTTGTGGTTTTGCTGACAGCCTTTGCGACATTTTGGAGCATAAAAAAGATACTGCGGATTATTCCGACTACATAAGAAACGGGGGTGAGCAGGATGCAGACCGATTCTACACAGGCCGCGCACGAATTAGGGGATGCTTCTTTTTATCTGCATGATTATCATTTTCGACAGGATAATCATAATGGAATCTGCACCTTGCAGCCGCAAAACAGACAAGGCTATGGAAATATCTATCAGGTTCAACCGACAGATGGATTATTCCTGTCAACCGGAAGCTGGATACCATACGCCTCAATGGAACGCAAATATGAGATCAATCAAAAGCTGGTGAAAATTTATTATTTGGAATCCGGCGGTGTTACCCTGATCCAGAATGGGCGGAAAGCCCAACCTATCACAGAGGGAATCCACCTTTATCTAAATAAGCCGTCACAGGGGCGAGTATTATATCAACCCAATATACCAATCAGCTATGCGTCAGTTTTGCTGTTTGAAGATTACATAGAGAAAAATCTGCAAGACCGTTTTACCCCGGACGATTTTGACTATGCAGAGGTTTATGATTGGAAAGCTTTTGATTATAATACCCCGGAAATTGGAACCCTGTTTTTGCAGATACGGGATAAACTGATTGCTGGCGAAACCTCCCGTCTTTACTACGAAAGCAAAGTAGGTGAACTGCTTTCTATTGTGGCAGGCAACTTTCATAAACAGCGACAGGAGATAGCATCTAAACACCAGTCTCTTTCCAAACAAGAGAAAAAGGCGCTGGAATCTGTACGTCTGGCTATTGAACAGAATATTTTGAACCCGCCAGAACTCTCGCAGCTTTGCAAAATAGCAGCAATGGGACAAACTAAACTTCGAGAATCATTCAAAAAAATGTATGGTGTTCCTATTGGGACATACATTCGACAATCCAAAATGAAATATGCTTCACTGTTACTTAAAAAGAATGAATTATCAATTTCATCTATAGCCAAACATTTAGGGTATCAAAACGCAAGTAAATTTTCTAGCGCTTTTAAAAACTATTTTAATCAATCGCCTGAAATTTACCGAAAAAATAATTATAATATGCGTAAAGATTAGAATCACTTGCCATTTTTTTAGAAATTTTTTAATTATATTATCACAAAAAAGAGGCGCTAAGTTTGCACCTCTTTTTATTGTAAAATTCATACTCATTCTCTAATTTGTTTTTTTAAGGTAATCTAAACTATTGAAGACGCTCTAAAAATCAACATATTAATTTTCAAAGTATGCCGTATCCCATGATCGTTCCGTTATTGATATCATAGCTTCTCTTGTTCACGGCATCACTGGAGTTTCCCTCTACCGTATATACGTACTTCCCTCAATTTTCTCCACGATTCCCACATGGTCTGAGGTTCCGTCCCCGTTCCAGTCAAAGAAGATCAGGGTTCCGGGTGCTGGCGAATATCCTCTGCTCTTCCATTTTCCCTTGCCCTGAAACCACGCGATCCCATCATCGCATAGGGAGAACTTCGGCATCTTGCCGCTCTCGATCAGTCCTGCCTGATCCCCACACCAGCTGGCAAAGCAGGCACACCACGCCACATGGCTGTCAAATCCATACCATGACCAGAACTTCTGGCCTCCTTCATTTCCAAGCTGGGTAAGTGCCACGGATACGATCTGGCCGTTGCCTCCAAACAGGCCGGCAAACAATCCGCCGCTGGAATAATACCTCAGGACGTGAGGGACGTATTCTGGATCGCCATAGGCACTCCAGCCATGCGAAGCAGCCTGATCATTGGAAAACTGCAGAGCATTTTCTGCACTGTAGCCCCCGTAGTTTCGGAGCGCCCACGTTATGTATCCGTTGCCGTAGTTATACCCTTGCAGGGACAGCTTCAGCTTATCCATGTCCTGGGGGCTGGTGCATCCGGCTTCCTTCAGGCAGTCCGCATAATACTGGATTCCTACATGTATGGAATAGTCGGCATCCTGGATGGCATTCGGGCTGTTGGAATACCGGGTGTTGTATGGGCACTCACTGCTCTGCATGGGATCGGTCCCCCGGCCGCCAGATTCCTGCATCATGATTGCCTGTATCACGGAAACGTATTCGAGGATTCCATACTGGTTGGCGTATTTCTGGATGGTTGCCGTATAGGAAAGTACTTCCTGGCTGAGTGCTTCGTTGCTCTCTGAGCTTCCAGAGAATGCCGCACCGCCAATGATCCCGACCATGATAACCAGAAGCAGAACCATGACCGCTCCGGCGGCTCCCAGTGCATCCATCATGGACTGCACCGTTTTCGCTGCCGCTTCTACAGCGGCCTTAGCTGCCTTGAAGGTATTCTCTCCTGCCCTTGCCGTTTTCTGTATCCGGCGGACTCCATCGGAAGTCTGCAAGGCGGCTTTCTTCGCCGCCTGCTTCGCTGCCCTTCGTTCCATCTGCTTCTGCATCCGGGCTGTCAGGGCGTTGGAACTGGCCACCCGGAGCTTCTGCTCTGGCTGGATGCTGATCTTCACAGATGGAGGGGCGGTCTTAATAGTACGCCGCTGTATGGTCTTCGGCTCCAACTGTTTCCGTGGCTTTTCCTTGATCCGGATGGTTTCCGGCTGTTTCTGGCGGATGGCATTCTGCCTTGCGGTATCTCCGGCCTTGCTTTTCTGGTTTTGTCTTTTGATGGAAAGCGATCCACCTTCCGACATTTCCTGTCCATTCTGGATTCTTGGTGTCTCCCTGGCAGCCCGGATCTTCTGCTCTTTTGTTTTGACGGCATCTGAAACCGCCTTTTGCCGCTGGGCATTCTGAATCTGTACTTCCCGGCTCTTCTGCTCGGGTGCTTCCCGGCTAGCAGGATCGGCGGTCTGTGTGTCCCCTGTTCCTCTGGCGGTTTCTTTCTCCGCTTCTTTTTCTACTTCTTTTTTGCCAGCGGCTCTCTGTTTGATCTTCTCGTAGGAAGTCTGTGCGGCTGTCTTTCCGGCTCTGGTTACAGTTCTGCCTGTCTTTCTTGCAGCCCATTCCTCTGCGGATGTGACTTTCCCACTGGCATATTCGGATGGGGACTGTTCTCCCATGTCATTGTCCCTGGCATTTGCGATGGTCTGGGATTTTTCCTTGCTCTCCAGTATGGCCGTCCGCATCAGCTCCTTGGGGATTCTGGAGGCAGGATTTTTGGTCTTTGGTTTTGTTGTAACTTCTTTGGTTTTGATATCCTTCATCTCTCACCTCCAGTCCCGGCTTGTCCCGCTCTTACGCTTCGCCCGGCTTGGTCGTCATCAGGCGGTACAGTTTTGTATTTCTTGGAAACGAATTTTCAAACGGCACCAGATTTCCGGAACAGCGGATCAGACCATGGCCGGCACCCACATTGGTGATGTAGGATAACTGGTTGTCTGAAATATTCAGAAGTGCCGCCAGCTCATCCCGGTCGGTGATAGCCTGATTCAAAAGGATCAGGAACTCACTGTTCGCCAGCATCAGGCGGGCGGTATCGGATTTCAGAAGTTCCTCAACGTTCTGGGTAAGTCCGGTTACAAATCCGGAATACTTACGGATACGCTTGTACAGGCGGTAGAAAAAGTCCGCACTGTATTCATAGCGGAACAGCAGATAAAACTCATCCGCAAAGATCCATGTCGTTTTTCCCTTCTTCCAGTTCTGGATCACACGGTTGAAAATCGAATCCAGTGTGACCAGCATGCCAAGGGGCATCAGCTGTTCGCCCAGCTCCCGGATGTCATAGTCGATGATACGGCTCTTCGTGTTGACATTGGTTTCCTGGGCAAAGGTGTTCAGACTGCCATTGATAAACAGTTCCGAAGACAGAGCCAGCCCTCTGGCTTCTTCCTCCGGCTGGAGCATGAGTTGTCGGTACAGGTCCTTTAAGGTCGGCACCTGCCCTTTGTAACCGCCCCTCATATAATCCCGGTACACATCTGCGGTGCAGCGGTCAAGGATGGATTTCTCCTTTGCCGAAAGGTTTCCGGCTCCTACGAGCTGCTCAAACAGGGAAAGGATAAATTCTGACTTCTCAATCAGAGGATTTCGGTCATTGCCATAGGCAGAATCCATATCCAGTGCATTCAGATGGGTATCCGAGGTTGCCGAGATCCGGATGACCTCTCCGTTTAAGGCTTCCACCAGAGAAGCAAACTCCGACTCCGGATCGAGGATGAGGATGTCATCTTCCGTGGAAAGGGCAAGGTCTACGATCTCCTCTTTTGCCGAGAAGCTCTTGCCGGAGCCGCTGACACCCAGTCGGAAAGAGTTGCCGTTTAACAGCTTCCTTCGGTCTGCCACCAGCATATTTTTGCTGACGGCATTCTGCCCATAATAGATGCCTCCCGGCTGCATGATTTCCTGCGTATGGAACGGGATCAGGACGGCGGTGGATTCTGTAGTAAGGGTACGCACTGCATCGATTTTCCGCAGGCCATACGGCAGGACGGTATTCAGTCCATCGACCTGTTGCCACTTCAAAGTTGCCATCTGGCAGAGGTGTTTTCTCGCAATGGAATACAGGGTTTCCGTATCGGAGTCCAGTTGTTTCTTGCTGTCTGCCATATGTACCATTGTCAGGATGCCGAACATCATCCTCTGATCCCTGGTGGTCAGATCGTCCAGCATTTCCTTGGTCTCTTTTCTCTGCAGCTCCATGTCATAGGGAACTACGGCTGAAAAGTTATTGTTGGCATTCTGGCGTCTCTGCCAGTTGGTGACGTTTGTCTCCACGCCCAGCAGTCGGTTCTGGATCTCACGCACCGCTTCGTCTGTCGGTACGGGGATGATATCAATGGACAGCATCAGGTTCCTGCCAAGGCTGCACAGTTCGGAGATCATCTCATCCTTTACATAGCTGGCGTAATCTTCCATAAAAAGGACTCTGCCGTACTGCTCGCCCAGCTTGAAATGGTCGTTATGGAATTCCATCGTGTCCGGGCAGATCCAGTCTTTGAAGCTGTGTCCTTTTTTCGCAAAGGCTTTCATGTCAAATGGAAAACTCTGTGGAACGTCTGCCTTGAAAAAGTCCCGGAAGATCTGTAGCCTCTGCTCTGCATCCAGCTCTTCCCCAATAGAGGACAGCTTGGCCAGATGGGTGATGATGTCCGTTCCCACACGTGCGAAATAGGTTCTGGCTTCATCGATGTTTTTCTTGTGGACGCTGATGGTCAGATAGCGTTCTTGGTAGATACTGTTGTTGGTACCGGAGATCTTGGAAAGGAGCATGTCATTGTACTCTTTCCGGTACTCGTCCAGACCGTCCCCTTTCATCGGGATCAGCAGGGACTGCTCAAACTCTTCCTTGTTGATCTTACGATTGTTCAGGGTGATCTTCGCCGTACAGCCAGAATCCAGTGCATTTAAAAGTTCAGAGTAGTCCAGGAACATTTCCGTCTTGTCCGCTTTACTGGCAATGGAATAGTTGATATCCGTAAACCGGAATGTCCTAGAATACTTGCTCTCCACCTGAAAAATACCATCTGGCCAGATCTTGCGAATCGGGATGGCCTGCTGGACAGACTTCGGTACTTTAAATTTTTCCTTGTCCTGTTTCAGTGTCTGACTCAGGGTTTTAATCAAAGGCATCACCCCTTCCTCTTCGCTTCTTTGGTTTCTTCTGTTTCGTCCGCTTCTTTTCCAGAAGTTCCGCTCCGTTTCCCATCATTTTCTCACCCAGCCGCAGGCTCTCTTCCATGCAGGAAAAGTACAGGTTCTCCGACTTAAATACCAGCGCTTCGGGTACAGCAGTTCGGATTTAATGACTACCCATGCAAACTGTTCTGCCGTCATGCCGTGGTAACGAAAAAGCCGCAGGCTGCAAAGGGAGCCGTCCCAAGGATGCACAGCCATCCGGTTACCTGTTCCCCGGCATATTTCCGGGTGACAAAATAGATTCCAAGGGCTGCCAGGATCGCCAGTACCGAAAATAAGCACTGCCGGAAGCTTAAGCCCCAGAACATTGACTCCTGATAGTCTCGGATTTCTTTATTCATTTTCACTTCCATGTTGTTTTCTACCTTTCTCTTTGTAATCTCTGTTTTTTCTTTTGTTTCTGTTTTGGTACATCCCTTTGCCGGATGCCATTTCTTTCCATAAATCTTTTTGTTCCTTCCGGATCAAGCTCTGCCAGTTTTTTCAGGTCGAATGCAACCCTCTGGAAGATGCAGTAACCGGAGGATGCGGTATCCGGCTGTATCGTTCCCAGCTTATGCTGCTTTATAAAACGAAGCTTTTCTTTGCTGAAATTGTGGTCGATATAGGCTTCATTGATACCGCCCAGCGGAGCAAAAGGCAGGTTTACCGTAAGGTCTGCAAAGCTTTCCGGGTATCCATCTTCCATATGGTAAAGCCCGATATAGAGATTGTCATCGCTCATGTAACTGTCTACCCTGAGAAATAATTCCTCCCGGCCATACTGCCAGTCGTAGCTCAGTGTCTTTGGTTCTTCCATTTTTTTCGCCTCCTATAATCCCATGATTTCTTTTACGATACGGTCGGATGCCTTGACTGCCCCGACCAGTACCAGCAGGTTAAATACCAGTTCCCCGACGTAATTCCAGACAATGGTCACGGCGGACAGGCTGGTGTCCCCGATGGCCGGCGGACTTGATGCAAACACCGAAAAGATGATGCAGGCCAGTGCGATGATGGCTCCTTCCAGACATACCCCGGCGTAGGAACGGATAAAGTTCTTTCCTACAGACTGGTTGGCTCCCCGGCAAAGGTTGCCAATGGAATCGGTGCGATGGCTGTGTACATATACAGCTTAAACATTCTCCCGTATACAGTCAGAATCATGACAAATGACAATACCGTAATCAGCAGGCTTCCTAATAAAGTTACGATCCACAAAGGGATAGATTCCAGCATCCCCACCGCTTCGATCTTGTCCACGATCTCCGAAGGCAACTCCGTTACAGTTCCACCCGCCATCCCGGAGTGGGACATGATATTTGTTACGATGCCCTGCACAATGGAAAAGATCGCGGTCAAAAGCTCCATGCCGGACATGACGGCTCCCTGTGCCAGTGCAAAACGGATAAAGGCTTTCACTACATGTTCCGGCTTTTTCATATCCGTGAAGCTCCCACAGGTTTTCACAAGCCCCGCCGCAAAGAACAGAACCAGCAGGCCGTACCCGATGGCTTTCAGTCCACCGTTGATGTTCGTCATCACGCTCCAGATCGCCCCGCCCTTGAAATTCTCCGGGCTTTGCGTCAGCAGTGTCCAGATCTCAGCCAGCTTGTCGCTCCAGGTCTGCAAGGCAGAATTTAGATTCTGTACGATCCAGTTATCACTCAAACAGTTTCACCTCCCATCCTGCAAAAGTGAGCAGGGAGCCGGCATTTCGCATGGCTCCCCTTCTGGTCTCTTCTCCTATCCCATGATCAGGTCCAGGATCTCTTTTGCAAAAGTAATGATGATACCGCCTGCCAGTGTCAGAAATCCGTTTGCCCTCTGGCTCGGATCGTGGCTCTTTAAGGACAGGCCGACCTGCACGATACCAAATCCCAGCAGGATCAGCCAATGGCACGGATTAGGGAAAAGATAAACGTGGACAGGTTATTGACTACGGTCAGCGGATCGCCTGCGGCATAAACGCAGGTCGCCCCAATGCAGATCGACAGTACCATGACTGCATACAGAGCAAACAGTTTCTTCTGCCCTCTCTTCATCTTCAGCGGTGCGGTCTCTTTCCTGGTTTCTGTGTGTTTCTTATTTTTCAGTAAATTCATTGGCATTCCTCCCATCAAAAAAGCTCCCCGATGATGTCCTCATCCAGAAGCAGTTCGTAATCGTCATATCTTGTTTCATCAAACACAAAATCGTCATGTGCCAGCGGTGCTTTCGCATAGTTGAACGGGCCGGCACCGCCGTCCTCGGTATACCGGATGTTGGGATGCTTCATCAGGTCATACTTGGCATCCAGTATGGGCCGTTCCCCACGGATAAACAGAAGGGCATTCTGGTTGTCCAGCATACGGACTTCATCCGGCTGCAGCAGCTCCCTTCCGCTCTGCTGGAAGTTGGTGGAGTAGCTGCCGGATTTGCCCTTGGTCTGCCCGTAGGTGTTGGTGTCTATGGTTTCTTTCCCCAGTAATTCTGATACATATTTGTGTGTCTCTTTTTCGTTGCCGCCCAGGTATAAAAACTCATCGCAGTTGCCCACCAGACTCTCCCAGGAGTCTTTGAACAGAGCTTTTAACTGGCTCATGTTCTGGATGATGATGCTGCAGTAAATGGAACGGGATCGGCAGGTTGCCAGGATCTTCTCAAACTCATTTGGCAGGGATACGTTTGGAAATTCATCCATGATGCAGTTGACCGGAACCAGGAGGCACCGCCATGCACACGGTCTGCCATGTAATAAAGCGTCTGGAAAAGCTGGCTGTAGATCATGCCTACCAGATAATTCAAAGAAGTATCCGCATCCGGGATACAGCAGAAAAGGGCTACTTTCTTCTCGCCCATGCTAGAAAGATCCAGCTCATCGGTATTGGTCAGTTTGGCGATCTGCGGCAGGTTGAAGGCTGCCAGACGGACACCGACACTGATCAGGATGGACTTGGCGGTCTTTCCTGCCGCCTGCTTGTAGATGTGGTACTGCTTCACGGCAATGCTGTCCGGGTCCCGCATCTCCAAACGGTCAAACAAAATGTCCAGAGGGGACTCGTAGTCCTCGTCCTCTTCTTTTACCTGGGCAGAACCTAACATCTCCATAATCATGGCAAAGTTCTGTTCTTCCGGCGGAGCTTCGTGGAGCAGGTACAGCATCAGTGCCTGAAGCAGTGCGGTTTCGCTCTTCTCCCAGAAGGGATCGGAGGACTGGGAACCTTTAGGTGTGGTGTTTTGTATCAGATTGGAAATGAGACGGAGTACGTCTTTATCATCGTGAACGTACTCGAATGGATTGTAGCAAAAAGATGTGTCGGGATTGATGAGGTCAAAGACACGCACCTCATATCCCTTTTTCTCCAGCAAGCCCCCTGTCTTTCGGAGCAGCTCCGCTTTGGGGTCTGTAATGACCATCGAACAGCAGCACTGCATGATGTTTGGCAGGGCAAAGCCTCTGGATTTTCCTGCACCGGAGCCTCCCACTACGAGAATGTTGAGACATCTGCGGTGCTTGTGGGTGTCAAGGCTAATGCGGAAGTTCTGTGTCAGCAGGATGTTCTGGGAGTACGGCTTCTTGCTATATTTCTTACAGATCTGCCGGGCATCGCCCCATCTGGCAGAGCCATGTTCTTCCCCTCTGCGGTAGTTCTTCTGACTGGAATAAAAAATGCCGATCCCGGTGCGTAAAGTAACGTGCAGACCAGCATCGACTTGATGGTGTATTCCGTATAATGAAACTGGAAGGGATGGTTCAGCTTTTCTGTGAGAACCTCCATCAGCTCGAAAAGATTCCTGCCCGGCTGGATGGCATCCGCAAGCAGGATTGCTACCCACCAGATGACAGGCAGTCCGGCAAGCCAAATCACCCAGTCTGACTTCCGGCTGTTTGTTACCGGGATGGCTGCTGTTTGGGCCTCTCTGCTCTTGGCAGGTCCGTAATGTGGAAGCTGTCCACTCCCGGAACGAGGGCAAGGCTGCTTCCATTCTCCCAGTTTACGTGGATCTGCCCTGCATCGTCTACCATATCCACCTTACCTTTTAAGCCGGGTGGCATGTGGCTCTCCCCCTCCATGCTGTTAAGCGTGACCTCGGTTCCCGGCGGATATCTTCTCCGCATGGCTTCTATTCTTTCTTGTGTCATATTTCTGTATATTTGTACCACATCCTTTCTTCATCTTCCCCTTCCACGGTATGGGCGGTATCTGGATTTCATGATCTTTAACAGGACGCTGTCGATCCCATCGGAATAGCGTCCGTTTTTCAGGTATGTGTCCCGGAGCTGGTTTAAGGCTTCCACGGATTTGCTGTGTTCGGCTTCTGTCAGGTAGAGCTTTCCCTCTTCCTGCTCTGCCAGCTTCAGAACCAGATCCCGTGTGGTATCCACCGGAAGCCCCTGTTCTTTTTCCTGCCGGAACACTTCCCGGAGTGCATGGATCAGCATGTGGTTCATGATCCGGTCCATCTTTACATATCGCATTCTTGTCATAGGCGAGCCTCCTTATTTCCTCTTTTTTCTCAACCACAACATACCACACTTCCTCCCGGAAAGCTACTGCAAAAGAGCCGGAAAAGCCCCTTTTTATCAGCGTTCCGGAGACTTTTTACTCTTGGCAGGTTTCTCCGTTTTTTCCTCCGGGATGGCAAATTCATCGGTCATAAATTCCTGCTCGCTTTTGCCAAGGTTGCGGTCTACCTGCTTGCCAATGGAATAGGCTGCACTCTTTACATCCTGGATAAAGGAGCGGAGTTCTTTCGGATCTTTCTGTCCGAATGCCTGCATCTGGCATACCTTGTCAAAGGAAAAACCGGAGACATCCACGCCGTATTTCTGTGCTGTCACATACGCCGCACAATAGGCCTGTGCCGATACCCCTGCCCGGCTGTAGCTTCCATCGTGATGGTCAAGGGATGCACAGGCCAACTCCCGGCTGATGGAATGGAACGTTGCATTTTCGCTCATGCCATTTCGGACATAGATCGTCCGCTTGTTCGGGATGTACTGTGCCTGTACCTTATCCGGCAGATTGTCTGCGATCTGAATCCGTACCTCGCTGTCGGTCAGCAGTGCTTCCATCAGCTGGTCCATCGGCTTTGGCTCTGCCTCTTCCGGCTGCTTGGTACGGATCTGGCTGATGTCATAGGCTTTCTGGATGGAGTACCCCTGCTGGATGACACCGTCCTTTTCATATTCCTGTCCGACAATGAAGTTGTATCCCTTGCTTCCGGTCTTGACTACCTTGCCTTCTTCCTTCCATTTTTCAAAGGTCTTGACCTGCCGGATCTCCGGATTCTGTGCATAAAGCAGGAACAGGTTGTCTGTCCTCTGCGGCTTGCACTGTCCCATAAAATCAAGGAATCCTTTTAAGGAGTCCCCATTCTGGAAGACCTCCTGTGCCTTTCCATCGATCATACCCCAGATTTCTTCCCTCTCCTGCTTTTTCTGTGCGGCATATTCTTCTTTCGATAACCGCTGGGCGGACTGCTCCTGCGAGTCCTGCCCTAAAAATTTTGTCAGGTCCATCTCCTACCTCGCTTTCACCTTTCGTTTATTTCTTGCTTTCTTCTGCGTTTTCCTTGGTCCACGGTTCTTTTCCCGGCTCCGCTTCTGGGATTCCTCTGCTTTTTCCCGTTTGATGTTCTCCAGCTCCCGGCGGACACTGGGACGCTCCTGTTCCCTCTGCCCTGCATCAGTCCCTTTTTCCTGCCCGGTAGAAATATTTCTGCTGTGCAAGGAAGAGCCGGACAGATTCTCTTCCCCCTCTTCCTGCACCGGGATAAAATTTCCGGTTCGGAAAACTCCTTTTCGGGATGATTCTGGTTCTTTTCCTCTTCAGAAAAGTCCATGTCACCGACCTGGAATGCTTCGTCCAGATCGCTGATTTCAAACTGCACCTCGCCCTCCGGCATCTGCACAGTTTCCTGTACTGCTTCGGTTTCCGGTGCTTCCATTCCGGCGGTTACCTCATGGACAGCTTCCCCGACTTCGCTCCTTACAAAATCAAGGTTCATCTTATCCATGACACGGTTGACTTTGGCTGCATCATCGGCAAAGACCATGACCTCGCTCATCTCCGGGTTCTTTTTATCCCGGATGATCACATAGAGCAGTCCTCGTTTCCTGCCCTCACTGCAGAATTCACGCAGGCGGTCAGATGGCACAGTGAAGAACTTCAATGGCTTGTTCTCCTTTAACATCCGCACCATTCTGGTCTTGCCCCTCGTTTTCTTCTGGTCTTTTAATACGGCGGCAACAAATACCGCCAGATGCTTTGCCAGCGTACCCGAAAGCCTGAGCCCGTGGTCCACGCCGTCCAGGGAATACCGGACGATCTGGTCCGCCGCATCGCCTCCATAATTCATATCGTTCACCTGCTTTCTGTTTCCTTTTGTCTGGTTTTCTCCGTCTTATCTTCTTCCTGTTCTGCCTGTCTCTGGATCTGCTCTGCCAGACGCATCCGCTCTTCCATCTCTCTGGACTGCTGTTCGATCCGGATACAAATGCGGATATCCTTCCGAAGCGGCTTCAGTACTTTGTTGATCTGACCGATCCTGACACCGTCCGGTTCGCTCCGGTAGAGCCGCTTCCGTTCTTTCGTGAGTGCCTGCACCTGTTCTTCCAACGGGGTACGGTAGGCGAGCAGTTCTTCACGGGTGGTGATTTGATGCTTCTGGAGAAATTCCATCTGCTCGATCCTGGCATCCAGTTTCCGGATATCTGCCGGAGCACCGGGGAGATCCTTTTCGGCTTCTGCTTTAGAACACCCATCTGATACAGATAGGAATAGTACAGGGCCTGTATCCCCTTTAGCTTCTTTTTCGGGGTTCGGGAAATTCCTTCTTTCCCAGCAGGTGTCCTGCTCTTTGGCTGTAAGATCCACTGCCGGATACTCTCTTCTGAGTAATGCTTCCCCAGGCTCCGCAGACGGATATACCGTTCCATCCCCGGTGCTTTTAATGCAATGTACTTCCGGTTCAGCTTCCACTGGTATCCCCTCTGCTTCATCTGGTCCAGAAACTGTTTCCATGTGAAGCTTTCTGCCACCGCATCCCGGATATCCAGACGGATCGAGGTTCTCCAGGTCGGCTTTCCGTCCTGTTCTGCCATCCACTGGCATAGGACTTCCCTTTGCCGTTTTCGGTCGATGACAGATAAGCCGTATTTCAGGCATAAGGCATCCGAAGCTTTCCGCACATCCTCATAGTAACTCCTGCTGTTGCTGTGGTACTTTTTCCCATCTTCCATGCTAACGGAATTAAACACGATGTGGTTGTGGTAATGCTCCGTGTTCAGATGGGTGGTGATGACTGCTTCGTATTTTCTCTGAAGGAGCCTTTCTGCCAGCTCCATGCCGATCTGGTGTGCCAGTTCCGGGGTGACTTCCCCTTTGGCAAAGCTCTGCACCAGATGGTAGCCCTGTACCCCGTCCATCTTGTGGTAGCGTTTCTTCGTTTCTACCATATCTTGATAGGCAGTCTCGCAGACACAGCCGATGGCATCCTCAAAAACGGAACGCTCTGTCTTGTCCCGGTTCATGGCGTAATCAATGGCTTCTTCCAGAGAGCCGGCACTCTGCCTTTCTTTGTGGTCTTATCCTTATTTCGGATGTAAGTGATGGAATTGTCCAGACGGCTGACCGGGATGATACTGGTGTATGCCATCGGCTACCATTCCTCTTTGACCAGCCTCCATGTCTCTTTCGTCATGCGGAGCATTTCCCGGATACTCTCTTCCCCGGCCATCCCACAGCCGTTGGCTACATGGGCAAGCTGGTTGGCATTGTTGCACAGACCGGATATTTTCCGTAAAAGCTCTGCATGATGCTCACAGGGTCTTGCCCGGACTTCGCCGCCCATGACGATGGAACGGATATATTCCTCACGGGACAGGCCGCTTTTTTCTACCTGTTCTTCCAGAAAACGCAGCTCCTTTGCATTGAGGCGGACTGGTATCACATGGTTTCTTTTTCTCATCTCTTCACCTGCTTTCCAACGGGTTATTGATTACTCCATTACATTTCACGGTTTTTCCAGATCAGGAATCCTGTCAGCACGCCAATGGCTACGGCTGCAGCAATGATCTTTTTCTTCATATAGGCCTCACCCCCTTTCCGGTACCTGGCACAGCTCCATCGGGGCAAGCATGATTCCCCTCTTTTCCATCTCTTTTGCAAATTCCAGAAGGTTCCATTTCTTCCCATCGATCATAGCAGAATCGGCATCCAGATAGTGGCAGGTGGATACGTTCCGCTCTCCATTTGGGGCATTCTGCACAAGGCTCTCCCCGTCTGCCAGACGGAACAGTTCCTCTCCCTGGCTGTTTACAAAACAGATGCACACGCCGTGGTCGATGATCTCTTTCCGTTTTATCCGGCACCGCTCCAGCGCCTCGTCCTCCCGCTTTCCAGCTATGAAAAGACACATTGCAAAAACGCCCATTACTCCTCCAGTCATTGTGCCAAGTATAAATCCCAACATTTTTTCGTTCTCCTTTCGTCTGTTTACGGCTCGGTATGGGGGATTGGGGTTCTCCCAAAGTGCGCTTGGATATCCAAACGCTATGCTTGCAAAACCAGTCGCATCCGGTTTCGTCCCCTCTGAACCAGTCGTTTTTCTGAATCATTCATTTTCCTTGATTTTGCTCAACCCATCCAGTGTGGTACAGATGATATGGAGTCTGTCAGCCATGCTGATCTCCGTGTTCATCGTCCCGGTGGTCTCTTTTCCGCAGACGACCACCATCCTGCACCGCCTTAAGATCTGGTGGGACATTCTCCGCATGGCCTGCATATCCTCTGCGTCCCCATCATCAAGGAATGGGGAAAAGCTGTACTGCGGGCAGATCGGCACATATCCCAATTCGTAGATCTTCCTGCAGTACCGCTGTACTTTGGTCTTTCCCTCTTCTGCAGAACAGCAGACATAAGCAAGTGCCTGTTCCAATACGACCATCTCCTTTCCTGACCGGACAGTTTACCTCTATCCGGCATGATCTAAAAAACACCCACAAAGCATTCTGGCTCTGTGGATGTCTTGTGGACATCTGGATTCTTTTCT
>ENA-OQDW01000056-OQDW01000056.1-human-gut-metagenome-genome-assembly--contig:-NODE-56-length-41409-cov-3.119011_pt1 | contig 41409 bp, 46 predicted proteins | sample MGYA00242784_ERZ504613 | MGnify/ENA primary metagenome ERZ504613 (study PRJEB26092, sample SAMD00036330) | human gut metagenome | host: Homo sapiens | study: EMG produced TPA metagenomics assembly of...
CCGCACAAAGAGCGTCTGGCGACTTTGCACGCCATCTGCTTGCAAATTTCCCGTCATATTTCACAAAAATGCTCGTGAATACAGCAAGTATTCACTCCGCTTTTTGTTCATCTGACGAAAAATTTGACGACGCATCTGTCGCACAATCTTTGTGCGGTATTGCCCAAGGGCATCTTGTGTAAAAGCCTTGTGCGGTGCTGCCCTGAAATTTTTGAATGCCTTTTACATGCTTTTTACAACATGCCGCAAAAATTCGTGAAACACTTCAGAATGTTTGTGGCTTTTGGGTTAGTTGTCTATAATTTTTACATAGTTAGTTCGCTTGAACTATCTGAAATTCATAATGCATATGTAATCTTCACAAAAAACCAACTGATTTTTCTTACAAAATATTTCCTTCGAAGTGATTGACAATTGTAAAGTCTAGGTGTATACTAGGTATAGAGTTTGAGAAGCGAAATGCATTTTCAAGCTGAAATTGATCAAAAAGGAGTCTTTACAATGTTGAAATGCTTTAAGAATGAAAAACTGTGGTGTGTTGTCGGCGGTGCTGTTGCAATGGTGATCGGCAAGAAGATCGTCACTGCAAAGAAGACCCGTCAGCTGGCTGTTTCCGGTCTGGCAAAGGGCATGAAGCTGCAGAATGATGCAAAGGCTGCCTTCCAGAATATGAAGGACGAAGCACAGGATATTTGCTGCGATGCCAAGGAACAGGCAGGTATCAACGACACAGACGCATGCGAAGAAGCTGATGCATAATGAAATTTCAGATTGTTTATGACAAGCCGGGGCGGATTCGGTTCCGCTGCGGTGCGTATGCATTCGACAAGGAACTGGAAACTGCCGTGCAAAAGCAGCTGCTGGAATCTGCCGCTGTCAAAAAGGCAGAAGCCCATGCAGAAAACGGCGGTATTCTGGTATATTATGAAGCAGGAGCACGCCAGAAGGTGATCCGTACAGTTGCGGCACTGGACACCAGACTGCTGGCACCGCTGGGACCGGACACCTGTTCGGAACGGATCGATTCGGACTTTAAGACCGATCTGGTAAAGCTGGTGGCAAAGCGGTATCTCCAAAATGCTCTGCTGCCGGCTCCCATTGCAAATGCGGTGATCTTGTTCAAGGGAATCCGCTATGCATGGCGTGCAATTAAGACACTGCTGGAGGGACATCTGAATGTAGATGTGCTGGACGGTGCCTCTGTCAGTGCGTGCCTGTTGCAGCGGAATTTCAAGACGGCAGGAACGATCATGTTTATGCTGTCGATCTCGGCACTGTTGGAGGACTACACCAGAGCCAAGACCAAGGCAGCCCTGACGGACAGCCTTGCCGTAAAGACGGACAAGGTGTGGCTGGTGCAGGACGGCACAGAGGTTCTGATTCCCATGGCAGAGCTGCAAGTGGGCGATGTGATCTGTGTCCGCACCGGCAGTGTGATTCCGGTAGACGGCACTGTCACTTCCGGCGAAGCCAACATCAACGAAGCTTCCATGACCGGAGAGCCGCTGAGCGTTCGCAAGGCGGAGGGTTCTACCGTATTTGCCGGAACAGTTGTTGATGAGGGCAGTATCCGTGTACAGGTACGTGCTCTTAGCGGCAATACCAAAATCCAGAAGATCATTGAACTGATCGACAATTCCGAAAATCTGAAAGCCGGTGTGCAGAGCCGTGCCGAAAATCTGGCAGACCGCATTGTGCCGTTCAGCTTCTTGGGATTTGGTCTGACACTGCTGCTGACACGGAATATCACCAAGCAGTGTCCATTCTGATGGTGGACTATTCCTGTGCCATCAAGCTGTCCACGCCGATCTCTGTGATCTCGGCAATTCGGGAAGCCGCAGACCATGATATTACCGTCAAGGGCGGCAAATATCTGGAGGCTTTCGCCGAAGCGGACAGCGTGGTGTTTGACAAGACCGGTACACTGACCAATGCCGAACCGGTTCTGGAACGGGCGATCTCGTTCAGTGATTACAGCGAAGACGAGATTCTGCGAATTGCAGCTTGCATCGAGGAGCATTTCCCTCACAGTGTTGCCCGTGCCATTGTGAAGGGTGCGGCAGACCGCGGTCTGAATCATCAGGAAGAACATGCCGAAGTGCAGTATATCGTGGCACACGGCATTGCCACCACGCTTCACGGAAAGCGTGCCGTTATCGGCAGCCACCACTTTGTTTCAGAAGACGAACATGTGGAGATCACAGCAGAACAGCAGGCGGCGATCGAAGCACAGTCCGGCGGCTGCTCGGTGGTCTATCTGGCAATTGGCGGGAAACTTTCCGGCGTGTTGTGCATTTCGGATCCGCCCCGTGCAGAAGCCGGAGAAGCAATTGACCTGTTGAAAAGAGCAGGCATTGAAAATGTTGTGATGCTGACCGGCGACAGCCAGAAGGCGGCAGAGGTGACCGCAGCAAAGCTGGGAATCACCAAGTGTTTTGCACAGGTGCTGCCGGAAGACAAGCACCGCTATGTGGAACAGCTGAAAGCCGACGGACACCGCGTTATCATGGTGGGCGACGGCATCAACGATGCTCCGGCATTGGCGGCGGCAGATGTTTCTGTTGCCATGAGTGATGCTTCGGACATTGCCAGAGAAGCGGCAGACATCACCCTGCGTGGTGCTGACCTGACGGAACTGGCGACCCTGCGGACATTGAGTGAAAAACTGATGACCAGAATTCACCGGAACTATCGGTTTATCATCGGATTCAATTCGTCGCTGCTGCTGCTGGGCTTGTTCGGCATTATTGCTCCCACAACTTCGGCATTCCTGCATAACGCTTCCACCATGGCGATCTGTGCCAGGAGCATGACTCCCATGCTGGAGAAAAAACAAAACAGTGCAACAGAAGAAGATACAGGAAAGGCATAAGGCAATGCAAATTCTATGCGGTTCTGTATTTGTGAAAAACGGTTTGTGTTTGTGAAAACGCAAACCGTTTTTTGTGCTATTTTCGGGGAATTCACAGGATTCCCAAAAGTTTATACATAGAATTTTCCTTGATTTTTTCGCTTGGTTATGCTAGACTAATTAGAGTGAGCTAACTGCTAATCGAAACAAATCAGGAGGCTGAAACAAGATGAAAAAATGGGAGAATCCCAAGAAAATTCTGCCGGTTCTGGCTTTTTGCCTTACAGCGGTTCTGGCGGTATGTATTGCAGTTTCGCTGGGGGATTATACGGCACCGGTGCTGTCACTGGACGCAGCCGGTTCGGAAACCGGAACACAGACCGGCACCCTGACAACGGAAAAGCGAAAGGAACGAAAAACTGCTGCGGTAACGACAAAAGCACCGGCTCCGGCAGTCACACCGGTTTCGGAATCCGGTACCTATCGGGACGGCACCTATACCGGTACCGGCACCGGATTTTCCGGACCGATCACGGTGCAGGTGGTTATCGGGGGCGGAAAGATCAAGGATATTACCGTTGTCAGCTCCACGGACGATTCTCCCTATCTGCAAAATGCTTCGGCACTGCTCAAGCAGATCGTTGCCCTGCAAAGCACAAACGTGGATACCGTTTCCGGTGCAACTTATAGTTCGGTAGGCTGATCTCTGCCGTGCGGGACGCATTGCAAAAGGCTGGCGGCAGCAGTGCCTCTGACAGTGCTCTGCCGGTTCTGGCGGCTTCCGAGAGCCAGAACAAGACCAGCGAAAATGCTCCCGCAGTAGAAGCCGTAGCAGAACCGGCAGCCTATCGGGACGGCGTGTATACCGGTACGGGTACCGGCTTTGGCGGACAGATGACAGTGCAGGTCACAGTTTCCGGCGGAAAGATCGCGGATATTCAGGTGCTTTCTTCCAAAGATGACAGCCCCTATCTGCAAAATGCCTGTGCACTGCTGCAAAATATCATTGCTTCCCAGAGTACCAATGTGGACGCAGTTTCCGGTGCAACGTATAGTTCCGCCGGCTTGATCGAAGCGGTGCGGAATGCACTGGCAAATGCGGCAACCGGAGAAGTGCCGGCAGAAACCACACCAGTTCCCACAGCGAAAACAGAGCCGCCGGCAACTACAGTTCCCGCAGTGCCGCAGGAAACCGGCAAATTCCCCTATCCGGACGGTGTGTACACCGGCAGCGGAGAGGGATATGGCGGTACCACGAAAATTGAACTGACCTTGAAAAACGGCACCATTCAGAAGATCCACGTGGTTTCCAATGAGGACGATGAAGCGTTTTTCAAGCGTGCGGAAACGCTGATCTCGCTGGTGATCCAGCGGCAGAGTACTGATGTGGATGCAGTTTCCGGTGCAACGTTCAGTTCGGAGGGCATTCTGGAGGCGATTCAGGAGGCTCTGGAAGCGGCAAAACAGGCGGCACAGCCTGCAACGACCACGACCACTGCGGTGACAACGACACCGCCGGAAACCACCACCACACCGGTTACCGGTACGACCAACACGGAAACGACAACAGAGCCGGTTCCGACCATTTATGAAAACGGTACTTATGAGGGAACTGCGGATTGCTATCCGGACGCTGACGAGGACTTTGCCGAATATGTGCTGTCGCTGAAAGTGCAGATCGAGAACGACCAGATCGTCAGCATTTCCAATGTCAATGGCTCCGGTGCGGAATACGACAAGCTGAACGACCGCTATATTTCCCGTGCCGCTGACGGCACCAAAAAGATCGCCGGCACCATTGCACAGATTCTGGAAAAGCAGCAGACGGACAGCATTGATGCCGTTTCCGGTGCCACCTGTTCCTCTGATGCGATCGTCCGTGCCGTGGAAGATGCACTGGAACAGGCAAGGAAAGGGGCGTGAGAAATCGTGCAGGTATTTGCAGTAAAGATCATCAACATCATGCTGGCGGTTTCGCTGGTATGTACCTATAACGCCGTGGTGAATGACCGGAAAGAGCAGGAAACTGCCGCAAGACAAAAGCTGGCAGAGCAGCAGGCTCAGGCTGCGGAGGAGAATGCGGCACCGGCTTCTCTTTATGCAGACGGAACCTATACCGGCGAGGCACAGGGCTACGGCGGACCGGTAAAAATGGAAGTCACGATCGAACACGGACAGATCACAGACTGTACCGTGCTTTCTGCCGAGAAAGAGGACACTGCCTATTTCGATGCTGCACAGGGCGTGATCGATGAGGTGCTGGACGAACAGACCGCAGAGGTGGATACCGTCAGCGGTGCAACGTTTAGTTCCAGGGGCATTCTGGGTGCTGTGGAAGATGCACTGGAGCAGGCAAAGGCGGTGCAGCATGAATAAAAAGTTTTTCACTCCCAAAAAGGTGCATGCCTACGTGCGGGCAGCCATTCAGCTGTTGTTCTTCCTCTTTCTGCCCTCGGCATTTACCACAGCTTTTTCCGGCATCAAGTCCGTTATGACACAGATCGGCACTGGCTCTCCCGTGGTGATGAGTTCGTTTCTCACAGTGCTGCTGGCACTGTGTGCGTATACCGTGGTGTTCGGCAGATTCTTCTGCGGTTACGCCTGTGCGTTCGGTACACTGGGAGATGCGGTGCATGCTCTGTATCTGTTTCTCTGTAAGAAGTGCAAAAAGAAGCCCGTTCTCCTGAAGAAAAGCTGGAAGAAGCCTCTGTCGTTCCTGAAATACGCAGTGCTTCTTGCCATTGTGCTGCTGTGTTTTACCGGCGTTTATGGCGAGATCACCGGCTGGAGCCCATGGGACGTGTTCTCTATGCTTCGCTCCGGTAACTTCAAGGTAGGTGCTTACTGGCTGGGCTGTGTACTGCTGGTGCTGATTCTGGCGGGCATGGTGTTCTGTGAACGGTTCTTCTGCCGGTTCCTGTGTCCGATGGGAGCCGTCTTTACAATGCTGCCGGTGCTGCCGTTCTTCTCCGTCCGCCGGAAAAAGGCGAACTGTGCAAAGGGCTGTACTGCCTGTCAGAAGATCTGTCCGTCCGATCTGGAACTGCCGGAAAAGGGCAGCTGGAACGGAAACGGGGACTGCTTCCAGTGTCAGAAGTGTCTGGAAATCTGTCCTAAGAAAAACGCAGAAAGCGGCTTCCGGTTCTTCCGCGGAAACGAGATCTGGTTTGCCGTGTTGCGGGCAGTGATACTGGCTGCTGTGCTGATTCTGGCGGGAATCTGATTCGTGCGGTATTTTGCGGAATTGCTGTGAATGTATCAAAGCGGTTACATACGTCCTCATTTCAAGGACGGTGTGACCGCTTTTGTTTGTATTGCCTTAGATTCTGAACAGGTTCTTAGCACCTTAGTCCCACCTTAGCCCCAGCAATGGGCTAGGAAAAAATATAGAAACTGCGTGATAAATTGCGACAATAGTCCCTTAGCCCGTGCTTTTGCAAATTATGCAGCAAGCATTACTGTGTGCAGTGCTGCCGATATGTTTTTCATTCTGAACCAATTTTCAAGTTAAAAAAATTAACAATAAGAATGATAACAAGAAACCTTAGAGAAACACGGAACAAAGCTTGTTATCAGTTTGGTACGCAATATTAGGGTCTAAGGTGCTAAGATCAAGAAAATGCTTGAAATTGCGTGTAAAAAGATTAGAACGATCTAAAACCTAAGGTGGGACTAAGGTTCTATGGTTGGTGACAAGCAGGCACAGCAAAACCGGCTCTGTAGAGAGTACTTCTCCAACAGAGCCGGTTTTGTTTATGATTCAGAGGATTTTATGAAGTGGGTGTCTTACTTGATAATGTCTTCCCAAGTCACATTCACGCCTGCACCCTTGCTTGCCACATAGTACAGGGCATAGAATGCATCGGTAGAATCTACGCTGCCGTTGCCGTCCACATCGGCTGCTGCAATCATCTGCTTGTTCTTTTCAGCGTCTTCGCTCAGAACAAAGTCAGCGTTGCCTGCGGAGATGTTTGCGGTGTACAGCATCATGTAGAAGACGTCAGTAGAATCCACTCTGCCGTCCAGATCCACGTCAGCTCTGGAGTCCGTTACTTCGATTTCTACTTCGAAAGTCAGCGGTGTGGTATAGCCGGTTGCTTCCACAGTCAGTTTGTATGTGCCGGACTTTGTAAAGACTGCACCGTCACGGGTTTTTGCATCTGCCTGAATTTCACCGGTGGTCGGGTCGATGATCTTGACACCGTGTTTGCCGGTTGCATTATATGCGGTATCGTTTACAGTAACCTTGGAAACATTCTTCAGATATGCAGCCAGATCGTCTGCGGAAGCACCTTTTGCAGCAACAACAGCACCCTTCTCTGCATCATATGCAGCAGGCATTGCATCGGTGGTCAGGATCACGCTGGTAGAGATCGGTGCATATACGCCGGATTTATCCGAAACAGTAATGGTATAGCTGCCCGGCAGAACGCTCTTGGCATCAAAGGTCATCTTGCCGTCTGCATAAGCAGCACCAGTCAGCGTGTCTGCGGAAACTGCTGCGGAGAAATCTTCCGGCAGGTCTGCCAGCGTTACCGGAATGCTGCCGGCAGCAACTGCAACGCTTTCTGCGGTGACAGTACCGTTGTGCTTCTTCGGCAGATACAGTCCGTCTGCGAGGTGTACGCTGTATTCACCCTTGCTGGTCAGATAGCTGATCTCCACAATGGTGTCACCGGAGGTTGCAGCATACGGAGTAGAACGCAGGCTGTTTCCGTGTACTTCTGTGGTCTTGAAGCCGGCAGACCATGCCAGTTCAGAGCCGCCCTTCCAGATGTTTTCCAGCTGGAGCATACCATAGTTGCCGGTCTTTGTCTTGACGATCACGCCGTAAACCAGATTGCCTTCGCCCAGATCCAGACCGTCCATCTTCAGCTGATAGTCACCGTACTTGCTGTCGGTTTTGAGAGTCGGCGTGACGTTGGTCAGGTCAACTTCCGGTTCTGCGGTAATGGTTGCGGACAAGGTGCCGTCTGCGAACAGCTGTTTGTATGCTGCCGGAACAACGGTCTGATCTTCGTTCGGGGTGAAGCCTGCAAACAGGCTGCCCAGTACGCCGGAAGTCTTGCTGTCCTTTGCGTCAGCAGTCAGCTGGTCATACAGGCTCTGTTCGATTGCAACTTCTACACCGGAAACGCCCAGAATCTTGCCGCCGCCATTTCATCAGCTTCGGAAGATACGTGGTGTCTGCAAACATGCTGTTCCACTTTTTTCCTGTTGCAGAGGTCACTGCATCATAAGTGCCTTCTGCACGCATGCCAGCATTGCCAGCCAGATCTGCATCATAGGAAATCTTGCCGTCAGTGGTATCTGTCTTGTTGCCCAGTTCACCGTAATAGTAATCTGCATACGGGAGATTCATAGTACCGTAAACATACTGTTCCGGTTCGTTGTCCACTGTGAATGTGAAGTCCTGATAGCCGGTCGCATAAACGGTAACGTCCCATCTGCCGTAGCCGTCAGTACCCTCTGGCAGCTGGCAGCGGTCGCTCTTGGTCAGACCAAGCTGAATGCCCATGGACTTGTGCATCCAGTTGTCTGTGGCAAACTTGGTGCCGTAGGTAGCCAGAACGGTGTCACCATTGCCGTAGTAATCCCAGCGGACTGCGTACATATGAGCACCCAGATCGCCGTAATCTCCGTTGATGTCCACGCGGATAAAGTCACCGTAGCCGGAATCGTGCTGTACTTCGCTGATTTCTACCGCGTCCTTGTCTACCATTTTTCCCTCCGGTGTTTCAGAGGTGGAACGCTTGGAGAACTGGAATGTGCCGTCCTCCTGCTTTTCTGCCACCTTGATGCCGGAAGTGTTGGCATCTACCTGAACTTCTTCGTCGATATTGACCAGATTCTTTTCGGTATAGCCGCCCTTGACTTCTGTCCCGTTTTCATAGACCGTATAGGCTTTCTTGAAGTCCTCATAATCCGCTGCCGGAACAGCAACCGGAACATATTTCGGTCCCACGATCACAGAGTGGTCGTATGCACCAGCCGCTTTTCCGTCTACCATAATGGTTGTGGTACCAGCATCTCTGTCGCTGACCACATCGACAGATTCGTTCTGTCCCTTGCCGGTATAGTCGTAGCTGTTTCCGTCGGTATCAAATACCTTTACGGTGCACTGATAGCTGCCGCGGTGCAGACCGTGGTTGCTGGTGGCACGGGTGACTGCATCATATGCACCCAAGTCGGTTTCTCCGTGGGAATCGGCATCAGCAGAAGAAGCCTCCCAGTTGCCGTCTGCGGCACTGTCCAGATAAACGCCTTCATTCTCCCAATACTCTGCCCAAGTCAAAGATGCGGCACAGTACACATAATCTGTGGTGCCTGCTTCTTCGGCATACGCCGTGATCGCCGGAGCGACCTGTGTAGCTGCCAGTACAGCGGCAGACGCTGCACCGACAAGCTTTTTCCAGTTGATCTCTCGCATAGTAACCTCCTGAATTTTTCTTCCGTGCTGCATTGCGATGAACAGCACAAATATTGTGTATGGCAACACCGCAAAAAACGCTGCATGGTATTGCCTTATAGCAAATCCTGCAATCTTGCAGGATACACTATCCAATAGGATTTGTAATTAGCTGCAACTAATTAGTTTAAACTAACTTAACAAATAAGAAATAACTGGAATCAAAAATTCCAGTTTATGAGTGCTTTCCGTTTTTGGCAGGTTTCTCTGCCGGCTTCGGAAAAATAGATTTCGGCAAAAAGTGAATGACACGGTCTGCCGCAATGCCGGTGAAGAAACCGGTAATGCATCCCGTCACCAGCAGGAACGGGAAGTAGGCAATGACCTGTACCGACTGCATCGCCGCAATTGCCGCAAGGATCTGTCCCGCGTTGTGGAGCACGGCACCGACAATGCTGATGAACCACAGGTGCTTTTTTTGCAGCAGCTTGCAGAGCAGTGCCATGCCGAGAAAACAGAGGATTCCGCCGGTAAGGGAATAGAGCAACGACACCGGCGTACCGGTGAATATGGAACCCAGCAGGATCCGCAGTACCAGTACCGCAAAGGCATCTCGCGGGCGGTAGACCACCAGCACGATCAGGGTAATGACGTTGGCAAGTCCCAGCTTTACCCCCGGAATGGGAACCGGCACCGGAATCTGTGCCTCCACCACAAAGATCGTCAGAGCCATTGTGGTAAAGAGGGCAAGCATGACCAGATGCTTAACGGACTTGGACATCGTAAGACCCCTCCTCGTCAGATGCAATGGAAATGCGAATGTGGTTCGGCAGACAGACGATGGGCAGAATACCGTCCGAGATCGCTCCCTGCTTGACACAAAGGTGATCGGGGCAGGTGGCAGACTGCATGGAGATCTGGTTTGGTTCCACCAGAATGACGTTTTTCGCACCGTTTTCCCCGTCAATGGTGAGTGTGTAGGATTTCTTGACCGTGGAAAGGTCGATTTCATATAATAAGTTGTCCTGCTGATAGATGCGGGCGATTTTTTCCGGCTGCTTGTGGTGCATGACATACAAGCTGCCCAGAATCCCGCCGCCCAGCAGTACAACGGTAATGCCAATGAGAATCAGCGTTTTTTTCATGAATTGTTTACCTGTAACTGATACTTGTCGATGTGCTTCGAGGTGACAACAGAGCCGTCCGACTGAATGAAAACCGCTTCAATGCCGTCCAGCGAATCGATGAGCTGCATGCCGGCATCTGCCCCATGAGAAATGTGGCAGTGGAAAGTGCATCACAGTCAATGCCTTGTCTGCAATAATGGTAGTGCTGACCACGTCAGATTCCGACGGGGCACCGGTGCAGGGATCCAGAATATGATGATAGCGTTTCCCGTTTTCCTCGAAATATTTTTCATAGTTGCCGGAAGTGACAACAGCCTGTCCGGTGACGGTGACGGAACCTATTAAGCTTTCCGGCGAGAACGGATCCGTAATGGCAACTGTCCAGCTGCTGCCGTCGGGCTTGGTGCCCAGCGTCATGACGTTTCCGCCCAGACTCATCAGGCAGAGGTGACACCTTCTTCTTCCAGCACCTTTTTCATTTCATCGGAGATATACCCCTTTGCCACTGCACCGAAGTTCAGTGTAACGGCATCACTGGAAAAGGAGAGAGAACTGCTCTGTGCATCATAGCGGACGTCGCTCCAGCCCTCCGGTCGGAGCAGTGCCTGTATGCAGTTGTCTGCGGGAATGGCAGCGTGGTCGGTGCCGATGCTCCACAGGTCGATCAGGTCGCCAATGGTGCAGTCCAGCATGCCGCCGCTTTTTTCGCCGTATTCCAAAGCCGCATACAGTACGTTTCCCAGGTCTGCGGAAATAGGGATCTCTGTTCCCACAGCAGCTTTTGCCGCCCCATTGACCTTGTTGACTTCGGAATCCGCAATGGTGTTGGAAAAGACCTGTTCCAGTTCCTTGGCACGGGCAAAGGCAGCTTCTGCACCGGCCTGGGCGTGTTCCCCGTAGGTGCGAACCATGATATAAGTACCCATAAATTCCTGCGTATCTTCGTAGACTGCGTCCGCGGCAGAACTGTCTGTGCTGTCTGTCGCTGTGCCAGTTGACGCGGAAGTGCTGTCCGAAGATGCCGTACTGGTGCAGCCCGTCAGGCAGAGCAGTCCGGCTAGTCCGATTGCCATAGGTGCAGATGCTTCATGCTGGAAACGATTCCTTTCCGTAGAATGGTAGTTAGTATCTTCTAACAGATACCGGATTTAGTATAGCATGCTTTTTTCGCTCTGTCAAGTCCGGCTTGAAAAGATTTCCGCAACGCTTTTTGAAGTAACTGTAAACCGGAGAAAATCTTTTCTGGATCGCAGAAAAAAATTGTGCAATATATATCAGACAGCATTGCGAATTGCTGCCATGACAGGCTTGCAATCTATAAAAAGGTGTGGTACAATAAAGGAAATATTTGTGTGAACATATTTGGGGCAGCACTGCACAAAGCTTGTGCGTAAAATGCGTCGGCAGGCGAACCTGCTGCCGTGTTGCCCGATGCATTCAGGAGGTTTGGTCGATGATCTATACAGTGACTTTTAATCCGGCAATTGACTATGTGGTGCATACTGATGCCATGCAGGTAGGTATGGTCAACCGTTCCCGTACAGAGGAGATCTACTACGGCGGAAAGGGCATCAATGTTTCAATGGTGCTGAAAGAACTGGGGCTGGAATCCCGTGCACTGGGCTTTGTGGCAGGATTTACCGGTGCGGCAATTGAAAAAGGTGTGCAGGCAAAGGGCATTGCCACCGATTTTGTGCATTTGCAGGAGGGCTTCTCCCGCATCAATGTCAAGATCAAGTCCGGAGAAGAAACGGAACTGAACGGGCAGGGACCTGCCATCGGGGCAGAAGCAGTTGTGGAATTGTTCCGGAAACTGGACAAGCTGCGGGACGGGGACACCATTGTGCTGGCTGGCAGCATTCCCAGTACGATGCCGTCAGACACCTACGAAAAGATTCTGGCACATCTGAAAGGAAAACAAATTCGAACTGTAGTCGATGCCACCAAAGACCTCCTGAAAAACGTGCTGCAATACCAGCCGTTTCTCATCAAGCCCAACCATTATGAACTGGGAGAACTGTTCGGAGTCACGCTGCACAGTCACAGTGAGATCGAAGCCTATGCCCGAAAATTGCAGGAAATGGGTGCTCGAAATGTGCTGGTTTCCATGGCGGAACAGGGGGCACTGCTGCTGGACGAAGCTGGTACCTGTCATATCTGCGGGGTGTGTCAGGGTACTGTGAAAAATTCTGTGGGAGCCGGCGACTCTATGCTTGCCGGTTTTCTTGCCGGTCTGGAAACCGGAGATTATACCGATGCCCTCAAGCTGGGCACTGCGCCGGCGGGGCTACGACTTTCTCGGAGGGTCTGGCAGAACGGGCAGAGATCGACCGGTTGCTGCTGCAATTGTAAAAAATATGTGAATCGCCTAGAACTATCGTATTTGAAAAACTGATATGTTATGATGGGGATACCAAATCACAGAAAGGGGAAGCTTTCATGAAAATCTTACATCTTAGCGATCTGCATCTGGGGCGGCGAATGTACAACTATTCGTTCCTGCCCCAACAGAAAAAACTGCTGGAGCAGGTGGTGACCATTGCCGAAGAACAGGCGGTGCAGGCGGTTCTGGTGGCGGGGGATATTTACGATAAAAACGTACCCGTTGCAGAAGCTGTCACCGTGCTGGACGAGTTCCTCACAGCACTGTCGGTGCGGCAGATACCGGTATTTCTCATCAGCGGCAACCACGATTCCGCAGAGCGTCTGCAATTCGGCAGCCAGCTGCTGGAACACCAGCAGGTCTACATTGCCGGAACCTTTACCGGAAAGATGCAGACCTACGATCTGGAAGATGCATACGGAAAAGTACACCTGTGTCTGCTGCCCTTTGTGAAGCAGTCCACGCTGGCCTCTCTGTATCCGGACGAAAAATTCCACAGCCTCTCAGAGGGCATCGCCCATGTTCTCGAGCAGACACCGCTGTCAGAAAATGACCGGAATCTGCTGATGTACCATGGCTTCGTGCTGCACAACGGCGACGGGCCGGAACTGTCAGAATCAGAATTGCAGCTGGGCGGCACACAGCTGGTGGAAGCGTCGGTATTTTCGGCATTTGACTATGTGGCACTGGGGCATATCCATAAGCCACAATGGGTAAAAAGCGGTAAGATTCGCTACAGCGGTTCTCTGATGAAGTATTCGTTTTCGGAAAGCCTGCAAAACAAGAGCGTCACACTGCTGGACTGGAAAGCGAAAGATGACCTGACCGTCACCACGATCCCCCTGCAGCCGGAACAGGATATGCGTGTCATTCAGGGAAAACTGGAAGATCTGCTGGAGCATGCAGAGCCTTCGGAAGACTGGATTCGTGCAGAACTGACCGACAAAGAACTGATCCCCTATGCTCTGGAAAGACTGCGAATGTCTTATCCCAATATTATGGAACTGATGTATCTGTATCAGGAGGAGCAGATTGCCGCCAGCAATACGGAAGTGAAACTGGTGCCGGAACAATCGCTTGTAGAACTGCTGGACGGCTTTCTGGACAGCGTATATCAGTATCAGCTGGAGGAAGAACCGGAGGCGTATCAGCTGATGGAAGAAATCTGTAAGGAGGCGGAGCAGGAAAAATGAAACCATTGCAATTATCGATGAAAGCATTCGGGGCATTTGCAGAGGAATGCCGCATTGACTTTACGCCCTTTGACAAGTCGGGGATCTATCTGATTACCGGCGAAACCGGTGCGGGAAAAACTACCATTTTTGATGCGATCTGCTACGCCCTTTATGGAACGGCAAGCGGCGATGTCCGTGATCCGAAGCAGTTTCGCAGTCAGTATGCTGATCCCAGGCAGATCACTTGTGTGGAACTGCGGTTCTCTTGCGGGAACAAACAGTATCTGGTAAATCGCACACCGCCGTACCTGCGTGCGGCACTCCGCGGCAGCGGCATGGTAGAACAAAAGGCAGAGGCAGAACTCTGGGAGATTCTTCCGGATAAGGCGGCAGAGAAAAAAGAGATTCTCTGTTCCGGAGCACAGGCAGTGACGGACAAAGTGGTGGAACTGACCGGCATGGACGGCAAACAGTTCCGCCAGATCGTCATGATCGCACAGGGCGAATTCCGGAAGTTTCTGCTGTCCAGTTCCGTGGAAAAGGGAAAGATCCTGCGGCAGCTGTTCCACACCCAGAACTGTGACAAGATTCAGCAGATCTTGAAAGAGCGGCTGGATCAGCAGAGGGCACATGTCAGGGAACAGGAAACCCAGATGCTGACCCTGCTGCATCAGGCATCACCGGCAGGGGAAAAACAGGCAGAACTCTATGAAGCACGGCTGAATTTTTCCGGCATGGCGGCAGCAGAGGAACTCTGTGACATGCTGAAAACATCAGCAGCGGAACTGTCGGAACAGGCAGCATCACAGTCCGAACAGGTGCAGGAACAGCAGAAAGCCATAGAATCCCTGCTACAGGAAATCGAACAGGGCAGGCAGCACAATGCCGTTTTGAAACAGCTGCGGCAGGCGGAACAAGAGCAGCAGAAAGGTGCTGTCCAGCTGGAACTTTGCGAAGCCGCGGCGAAAAAAGCCGATGCCGATGCAGAAAAGGTACCGGAATTGCAGGAACAGGTGACCCTGCTGCAACACAGCCTGCCCAAGTACGAGGAAGTTGCTGTGTTGCAGGCGGCAGAATCTGCTTTACAGATGAAGCGGAAAACACAGGAACAGGCTTGTGCACAGGCGAAGCTGTACTGGGAGCAGACCAACGCCAGCTGTCAGCGGCTTTCCAAGGAATTGGAAGTCCACGTGGATTCTGCGGTGGACTGTGCCAATCTGGAACATGCCATCGAAAAGGACACCCAGCGGCAGCAGAGCGTCCGGCAACTGCAAAAGCAGATGACGGAACAGCAGAAAGCACAGAAAGAACTGGAACGCCGGAGCCAGCGTGCCCAGCAGGCGGAAACATGGTATTTCAGCGAGGAAAAGCCGGCATACGACCGGACAGAACGGCAGTTTTTCCAGAGCATGGCAGGCAATCTGGCACGGAAGCTGAAGGAGAACGAGCCCTGTCCGGTGTGCGGTTCACGGGAACACCCGCGTCCGGCTCTGTACACGGAGGACACCGTCACAGAAGAACAATTCCAAAAGGCGAAAGAACGGCAGCAGAACGCCTTACAGCAAATGGAGGAGCATAAGAAATCTCTCACCCAGCAGGAGGAACGCTGTAAGATGCTGGAACAGCAGGTGCAGCAACAGCTGGTGCACTGCGGACTGGACGAAACCGCCGGCTCCGCAGCGGTTCAGCAGCTTGCGGCAGATTTGCAGGCAGCGATCACCCAGAACAACCGGCTTTTGAAAGAACGGAAAGAGCAGCTGTCGGCACAGCAGCAGAAGCAGCAGCAGCTGGCAAAGCAGCAGGCAGAATTGCCCCAGTTACAGGCGGCTTATGAGAGCAGCCACGCCCAGCTGGAACAGCTGACACAGGAACTGGCAGTGAAAACCGCAGAACGGGAACAGTGTCAGGCGGGACTGCCCTATGCATCGCTGTCGCTGGCAAAGAAACAGCTGGAGCAGAAGCAGAGCACCATTCGGCAGCTGGAACAGGCACAGCAGCAGGCAGCACAGAAATGGCAGCAGCAGAAAGAACAGGTTTCTTCGCAGCAAAAACTGGTGCAGCACCTGCGGGAAACAGTCAAGGACAAGCCGGCGTATGATCTGCAAACCGCAGAACAGACGCTGGAACAGAAACGCAGCGAAAAAGAACGCACTGAAAAACGCTGCCGGCAGTCCAGTCAGCAGGCACAGCAGTGCAAGACCATTGCCGGAGAGGTGCAGAAACGGTATCGCTCTTGGGAAAGCGAAGCCAGACAGGGGAATACCTTGGGAAAGCTGTATCAGATGATGACCGGTACGCTGAAAAAAGGCGAACGCATCTCGTTTGAACGCTATGTGCAGACCTATTATTTCAATCGGGTGTTGCAGTTCGCCAATCAGAAGCTCTACCAGCTTTCCAACGGCAGATACCAGTTCCGGCGGCGGCAGGAAGAAACTGTGCACAACATTTCTTCGGGGCTGAATCTGGACGTGCTGGATCAGTACACCGGTAAGTCCAGAAGTGTGGAAACGCTTTCCGGCGGCGAAACGTTTCTGGCATCGCTGGCACTGGCACTGGGGCTTTCCGACACCGTGCAGCAGCAAAGCGGCGGCATTCAGCTGAACGCCATGTTCATTGACGAGGGCTTCGGCTCGCTGGACAGCACTGCACTGGACAACGCGGTGCAGGTATTGCAGCAGCTGTCTGACCACCAGCGGACGATCGGCATCATTTCCCACGTGTCGGAACTGGCAGAACGGTTCGAGGCACAGCTTCAGGTGAAAAAAAGCGAAAACGGCAGCCACGTGATCTGCCATTACGAATAGCGATTCATACCGAAACGCCCTTTGCAGAGGAGTTTTCTTCGTCCGCAAAGGGCGTTTTGCTGTTTTTGCACAATTTTTCGCTGGAAATGTTTCGCAAAATTGTTTATGGAATTTTCGTTTCTCTAAAATGCCGCCTTGACAATTTCCGCCAGCTATGGTATACTATTCTAAGTTAGAAAAAGCTAACTATCGGGAAACACCACATGTGATCCCATGCAGTGTTTCCGAAAATTGTACACATAGGTTAGCGAAAGCTAATTTCCAAAGGCAATACCGCACAATCTTTGTGCGGTATTGCCCAAACAAAGTTTTTTCAAAAAGAGGACGGTGTGACATGTTTTTAGAGATTCAGCAAATCAAGAAACATTTCGGAGAGGGTGAAAGCCGTGTCGATGTGCTTAGGGGCATTGACATCAGCATTGAAAAAGGCGAGATTTGTGTATTGCTGGGGCCTTCCGGTTCCGGAAAATCCACGCTGCTGAACATCATCGGCGGCATTGAAACGCCGGACAGCGGCAAGATCACCATTCACGGGGAAACCATTGGGGAAATGAATGAAAAGAATCTGACGCTGTACCGCCGGAAGCATCTGGGGTATATTTTCCAGATGTACAATCTGATCCCGAATCTGAATATTAAGGAAAATGTGGAAGTCGGTGCGTACCTGAGCGACAACCCGCTGGACGTAGACGACCTGCTGAAAACGCTGGGGCTGTATGAGCACCGCCACAAGCTGCCGAACCAGCTTTCCGGCGGACAGCAGCAGCGGACGGCGATCGGCAGAGCCGTTGTCAAGAATCCGGACATTCTGCTGTGCGACGAGCCGACCGGTGCACTGGACTACCACACTTCCAAGGAGATCCTGAAGCTGCTGGAAGATGTCAGCCGCAAGTACGGCAATACAGTTGTCATGGTTACCCATAACGACGCTCTGCAAAATATGGCAGACCGCGTGGTGAAGCTGCGTGACGGAAAAATCCGTAAGAATTTTGTCAACGAAACCAAAATTCCGGCAGCAGAATTGGAGTGGTGACCGATGACGAAAAAGATGAAAAATCCATTGAACCGACGGCTGCCGCGGGAACTGAAAGCGAATTCGGAAAGTATCTGGTGATCTTTTTGTTTTTTATCATGGTGATCTCTCTGGTTTCCGGTTTTCTGGTGGCAGATACCAGCCTGCATACGGCTTATCTGGACGCTTTCGACAAGTACAATATCGAGGACGGCAACTTTGCGTATGCGGAAGAAGCTTCTGACGATGCCATTGCCGCAATCGAAAAAGACGGCAAGGTCAAGGTCTATGCCAACTTCTACAAAGAAGAAGACACGGACGATTTCGAAAGCACATTCCGTGCGTTCGGAGAACGAAACGACATCGACAAGGTGTGCCTGCTGGACGGCGATATGCCCAAGTCGGACACTGACGTGGCAATTGACCGGCTCTATGCCAAGAACCATGATCTGGAAATTGGCGACAAGTTCGGCGTTGCCGGAAAAGACCTGACCATTTCCGGCATTGTGGCTCTCTCGGATTATTCCACACTGTACCAGAACGCCTCGGATATGATGTTTGATAACGACAAATTCGGTGTCGGCGTCATGACAGATGCAGGGTTTGCAGCTGCGGGAAAACCACCTGCACTATAACTACAGCTGGAGTTATGACACTGCACCGGAGGACGATGCCGAAGCTAAGGACATGGCGAAGATCTGATGCCGATTCTGGCAGAGAACGGCATGCTGACCAATTTCCTGCCGGAGTATCTCAATCAGGCGATTATTTTTGCCGGAGATGATATGGGCAGCGATATGTCCATGATTCTGGCATTCCTGTATATCGTCATTGTGATTCTGGCATTTGTGTTTTCCATTACCATTTCCAACAACATCACCAAGGAAGCGAATGTCATTGGTACGCTTCGTGCTTCCGGTTATTCCCGCGGAGAATGGTGCGGCATTATCTGATTATGCCGATGCTGGTGCTGCTGGTTGCCGCAGTTGTGGGAAATGTGCTGGGGTACACATGGCTGGAACAGATATTCGCAAACCAGTACCTCGCAAGCTATGGCTTGACCACTTACGAAGTTCTGCTCAATCCGCAGGCATTTGTGCTGACGACAGTGATCCCGCTGATCCTGCTGTTCATCATCAATTTTGTGATGCTGACTGTCAAGATGCGAATCTCGCCGCTGCAATTCATTCGCCGCGACCTGTCCAAGCGGAAGAAGAAAAAGGCATTCCGCCTGAATACCAAAATTCCGATCATGCGTCGCTTTCAGATGCGTGTGATTTTCCAGAACTTTCCGAACCATGTCATGATCTTTTTCGGCGTATTCTTCGCCAACTTCATTCTCATGTTCGGAATGATCCTACAGCCGATGCTGGTACATTATCAGAATACCATTACCGACAATGTGCTTTCTGCATATCAGTATATTCTGAAAACACCGGCAGAAACAGAAACCGACGGGGCAGAAAAATTCTGCTTCGGCAGTCTGGACACCTTGCCGGAGAAACGCAGCAGTGAAAGCGTTTCCCTGTACGGCGTAAAGCCGGACAGCGACTATGTTAAGCTGCACTCTTCCGGAAAGAAAGTAGATATTTCCACTGCCTATGCAGAAAAGTACGGCGTGGAAAAGGGCGATACCATAACCCTGAAAGACCCCTATGGCAGCGACAAGTACAAGTTTGAGGTCGGCGGCATCTACGATTATCCGTCCACCATTGCCGTCTTTATGGAACAGGATCTGTTCCGTCAGACGTTCGATTACGACAGCGATTACTTTAACGCCTACTTCTCTGACCAGAAGATCAAGGACATTGATGATGCTCTGATTTCCACAGAGATCACAGTAGACGATCTGACAAAGACTTCCCGTCAGCTGATTCGCTCTATGGGCAGCATGATGAATCTGTTCTTGGTATTCGGGGCACTGATGTTCGTGCTGATCCTCTATCTGCTGTCGAAGATCATCATCGAAAAGAATGCCCAGTCGATCTCTATGGTCAAAATTCTGGGGTACAACAATCGGGAGATCAACCGCATCTATCTGCACTCCACGACGATCGTGGTAATACTGTGTATTCTCATTACCATACCGATTTCCAGTCTGGTGATGAAAGAAGTCGTAGAAGTGGTATTCTTTGAATACTCCGGCTGGATCACCTATTATATGCCGGCAGTCACTTACGTGAAAGTTGCTGTATCAGGTATTATCTGCTATGCAATCGTTGCGTTCCTGCTGAATCGGAAGGTGAAAAAGATTCCGATGAGTGACGCACTGAAAAATGTGGAATAAACTATAGTATTATATTCACCAACCAAAAAAGCAATACCGCAAGGGAAAATTTCTCCTGCGATATTGCTTTTTCTTGTGTATTGGAGATCGGAAATCACCGCCGCTGCTGTTTCCGCATGCGGTAGTCAGACGGTGTACAGCCGATTGCTTTGCGGAATGTTTCCGTGAAATAGCTGGAGCCGCTGAAACCGCACTGCATGGCGATTTCCGTCACGCTCAGATCCGGATTGGACAGCAGTTCGATGCTCTTGGAAATGCGGTATTCCGTCAGATAAGCATTGGGTGTCTGGTTCAGGTATTCTTTGAAAATGGAGCAGCAGCTGCTGCGGCAGACGTATCCTGCGGCGGCGATGTCCTGTAATGCGATTTTGCTGCCGTACTTCTGCTGGATAAAGCCTACCATTTTGTGCATGGCTTCCAGCCGCTTGCTGTCGTTGGGTTCCCAGGGTTCGGTGTTGTTCTGTGTCAGATTCCACAGGCGTGACAGATGCGGTAGATGCAGCTGAACAGCAGCAGCGTGTATCCCTCCTGCTGAACAGATGCACACTGAAACAGTTCGCAGACATCGGTGATGATCGCCTTTCCGCGGCGATTTCAGGGTGCAGGATCAGATATGGCGGAGCATGGTGGATCACCGCGTCCAGCAGGTCTTTGGTAACGGGATTCGTTGCAAGCGTCGGCGGGAACAGGACACAGTCATAGACCCAGTTGCTGGATTTTTCCCAGTATCCATAGTGCATCTGTCCGGAATTTACAAAGATCATCTGCCCCGCAGCAGTTTGCACTGTTCGCCATTGACGCTGTACCACATGGGAGCGTTTTTGACGTAGATGAACTCAAATTCGGTGTGCCAGTGATTGACAATAGAGAGTGAGGGATAATCCTCCTGTGAAAAATGGGAAGCTTTGATCGGCAGATTCGGAACATTGTATTGGATAATTTCCGATTTGTTGTCTGTCAGTTCTAGTGCACTATACATGTGGGAGGCTCCTTTCATCTTTTCCCTCGTTCTTCACGCGGCTGCCTGTGTCAGGGCTTCCGGCTCTGCCGCCGGTTCCTGTCGTGTCAGATTCTTTACCCAGTTGTGCTTGCGGTAGGTTCTTGAGCACTGCCGGAAGTTGATGATCTCGTCTATGTTGATCAGAATATAAACGGTCAGTACCGGCAGTTTCAGAACGAACGCCGCGATCAGACCAATGGGAACGGTGACACACCACATGGTGATGCCGTCACAGATAAAGCCGAATTTGGAATCGCCGCCGGCTGCAAAGATGCCGGAGATCACTGTCATGTTGATAGACTTTCCGATGACATAGTAGGAGCAGACCACCAGCATCACACGGAGATAGCCCTTGGCGGTATCTGTCAGAGTGGAGAACAGCGGCGTAAAGGGGATCACGCCCAGAATAATCACACCGGCGATCACGCCAGCAAAAATAGAAGTCTTGGAAAGCTTTCTGCCGTATTCCTTTGCCTTTTCCAATTCGCCCTGTCCCAGCAGGCTTCCCACCATAATTCCGCTTGCGGTGGCAATGCCGGTGCAGAAGCAGATGACCAGATTCTTGACGATGTTGGCAATGGAGTTTGCGGCTGCGGCATCGCTGCCCATGTGCCCCATAATGACGGAGTACATGGTGAAGCCCAGTCCCCACATCAGTTCGTCACCGAGGATCGGGGCAGTGTATTTCCAAAAGTCCCGCAGCAGCACCTTGTCCGGACGAATTGCCCAGCCCAGCCGGATCTTTACGCTGTCTTTCTTCATCATGACCAGCAGTGCCCATGCCAGTTCAATGACCTTGGCGATAACTGTTGCAATGGCAGCACCGGCGATGCCCATTTTCGGGAAAAAGCCGATACCGAAAATAAAAGCTGCATTCAGAATAATATTGATGACTACGGAAACAGAACTGATGACTGCACTCAGAACGGCGTTGCCGCAGTTCTTCAGAATGCACAGGTAGATCTGCGAAACACTGAGCAGCAGATAGGAAACGCCCACTACCCGCAGATATTCTGCACCGTCTGCGATCAGCACAGGGTCTGATGCAAATGCCCGCATCAGCTGTTCCGGAAAGAACGTTGCACCAATGGTGAACGGCAGGGACAGCAGAACGGAGAATGCCAGTCCAATGCCCAGTGTCTTTTCCACGGCACGCTTGTTGCGGATCCCCCAGTACTGTGCGGCGAAAATGGAAACGCCGGCAGTAATGGCAAACAAGAACAGGAATATACGAACTGGATCTGTCCGGCGAGGGATACTGCCGAGAGAGCGTCCTGACTGACAAACCCCAGCATAAATGCGTCTGAGGCATTGACCAGTGCCATCATCAGCTGCTGGAGAGAGATCGGGATCATCAGATGCAGCAGTTTTTTCCGGAATTCTGCACGATTGCTTTGTGTCATATGTCATTCTCCTTTTCTGTGATTTTTTTCAAACAAATTCAGGTGTGTTTCCGGAGCAGAGCAACACGTCTTGTTCCGGATTCGTTTGATATTATAAGACAAAGAAAATTCGATTTCTATAACATTCCGCTGAATCATTATAACAATCGTACAAATTCAAGAGATTTGAAAAACGTTTTGCAGAATATGTGGTATCGATTTCAAAATCGTGCACAAATTATACGGTTTTGATGTTGCTCCGATCATATCATAAAAATATCTGCTTGTCAAGCTGCCGGAGAAAAAAGAATTTTTTACAAGACCAGTATGGCACTTGAACAACATCAACAGATATGATATAATAAAAGTGTACCCAATCTGCGAAAGGAGCATTTGCACATGCAGAGAACGATCCCACGGCTGCTGATCAGTGCAGTCGGCAGCGGCACCGGAAAAACTACAGTTACCGCAGCACTGCTGTCTGCCTTCTGTGCCCGCGGCATGCGTGTGCAGAGCCTGAAGTGCGGACCGGACTATATCGATCCCATGTTTCATAGTCACATTACCGGAAGACCGGCATACCATGCCGATCCTTTTTTTCTGTCCCGTTCTGCCATGCGGGAACTGGTTTCCCGTGTCAGTGCAGATGCGGACTGCACGATCTTCGAGGGGGCAATGGGCTATTATGACGGCATCGGCGGCACGGAGCAGGCCAGTGCCTACACCGTTTCGGACTGGCTGGAACTCCCCACGCTGCTGGTGGTAAATCCCCAAGGTATGGGCTGTTCCATAGCGGCAGTGTGCCGCGGATTCCAGACGTTCCGGACACCGAACCCGATCTGTGGCATTTTGCTGAACGGGGTTCGCCGTGGCATGACTTCCTATTATCGGGAGATTCTGGAACGGGAAACTGGCTTGCCGGTGCTGGGCTGTCTGCCGCAGCTTTCGGAGGTGCAGCTGGAAAGCCGCCACCTTGGGCTGATGACAGCGGGGGAGGTGTCCCGACTGGACGAAAAAGTCCGGCTTCTGGGAAGGACTGCGGAAGAAACCATGCAGCTGGATCGGATACTGGAACTCGCCGGCAAGGCACCACCGCTGCCGGAAGTGCCGCTGCTGTCAAAGCCGCAGCCGTCATTCCGGCTGGGTATCGCACAGGATCGGGCATTCTGCTTTTACTATGCGGAAAATCTGGAATTGCTGGAGCATTATGGTGCAGAATTGGTGCCGTTTTCGCCGTTGGAAGATGCAGCCCTGCCGGAAAATCTGGACGGCTTGTATTTCGGCGGCGGTTATCCGGAATTGTACCTGTCCCAGCTTAGCGGCAACACGTTGTTTCTGGAATCCCTGCGGCAGGCAGCCGAAACTGGTATCCCGATCTGGGGAGAATGCGGCGGCTTTCTGTACTTGCAGCAGTCTATGGCTGGAAAAGACGACGTACGCTATCCCATGGCGGGACTGCTGTCCGGAGATGCGGCACTGGGAGAACGCCTTTGCCGGTTCGGGTATGTCACGCTGACGGCTCGGCAGGACACCGTGTTCGGAAAGGCAGGAGCATCGATTCCGGCTCATGAGTTCCACTATGCAGACAGTACGGCGAACGGCAACGCATTTTTGGTGCAGCGTCCCAATGGGAAAACGTGGGAGGCAATGCAGTGTCGGGGGAATATCATTGGCGGATTCCCGCACTTGTATTTTCCCGCCAATCCGGAATTTCCCATGCAGTTTGCCGCGGCTTGTCGGGCGTATCGGAAGAAAAGAGGTGGCATATGCTGATTCTGGTAACAGGCGGTGCCGGCAGCGGAAAGTCCCTGCTGGCAGAGCGTATCAGCATGCAGCTGAAATGCATGCCGTTCTGGTATGTGGCAACGATGCAGGTATGGGATCAGGAGTGCCGCGACCGCATCGACCGCCACCGGCGGCAGCGTGCCGGAAAGGGCTTTCAGACAGTGGAAGCCCCTGTGCATCTGGCGGAAGCGGCAGCAGCACTGCCGCCGGACGGAACAGCACTGCTGGAATGTTTGAGCAATCTGGTGGCAAATGAACAGTTCGGCGGCGACACCGGAGCACCGGTGCAGGCGGTTCTGGACGGGGTGCATGCTCTGTACCGGAATGTGCGGCATCTGGTAATTGTGACCAATGAGGTGTTTTCCGACGGCACGCCGGCTGACCCTGCCATGCAGGCATACCTGCAAAATCTGGGAAACATCAACTGTGCCCTCGGGGCGGAGGCAGACGTTGTGGCAGAATGCTGTGCCGGTCTGCCGGTGATCTGGAAAGGAGAATCGTTATATCATGAAATCATGGCTGGAATCTTTGCTGATCGCACTTTCCATGTATAGTGCGATTCCGGTAAAGTGTTTGAACTGGACTGAGAAAAATTTGCGGAATGCAATGGTATTTTTCCCGTTGGTGGGACTGCTCTGCGGGGTAGGGCTGTGGCTGGTCTGGCTGGTCTGCGGCTTGCTGCATGTCAGCAGTGTGCTGTTTGGCGTGCTGGCAGTGGCAAGTGGTGTGCTGATCACCGGCGGCATTCATCTGGACGGCTTCTGTGATACGGCAGATGCTCTCTATTCCCGCCGTCCGCAGGAGGAAAAACTGCGGATTCTGAAAGACCCCAACTGTGGACCTTTTGCGGTGTTCAGCGTAATACTGGTGCTGTTGGTCAGCTTCGGTTCGTATGTGCAGCTGTATCAGACACAGGGACGGAATGTGGTCTGGCTGCTGGCAGGCGGATTTTTGCTGACACGCTGTCTGAGTGGGATTGCCGTTACGACGCTGCCCGTTGCCCCGACCAGTTCGCTGGTGAAAACATTTGGGGAAAATGCCGGCAAATATGTTCGTGTGCTGCTGCTCATCGAGTACGGCATTACCGGTCTGCTGCTGGTGTGGTTCTGGGGCTGGCTGGCAGTGGTGCTGGTCTGGCTGGGACTGTTCGTCTTTTGGGGCTGTTCTCACATGACGAAGAAGCAGTTCGGCGGTATCACCGGTGATCTGGCAGGCTTTTTCCTGGTGCTGAGTGAAACCGTGTACCTGTTGGGAGCTGCTCTGCTGGGAGGTGTTCTGGCGTGAAACTGATTTTCGGCGGCTATGCCAACGGCAGAACTGCCTACGCCATGCAGAACTATCAGCTGACGGAATCGGACTGTTTTGATGCGGCGGCAGAACCGCTTGCCCGGTGGAACGGGCAGCGGCTGATCCTGCATGCGGAGCAGCTGGTGAATCCGTGGCTGGAACAAGGAAAGGAACCGTGTACGGAAATTTTGCATGGCTGGAACGGTGGCAGAATGCAGTGCTCATCACGCAGGAAGTGGGCTGCGGTCTGGTGCCTGTCACCCCGCAGCAGCGGCAGCTGCGGGAAGCCGTGGGACATTTCAACAGATTGTTGGCTGAATGTGCAGAAACGGTGGAACGTGTCTGCTGCGGTCTGGGCATGCAGCTGAAATAGGAGCAGAACCATGTGGATATTGTTGAGTGTTGCGTTGGGATTTTTGCTGGATCTCTGCTTCGGGGATCCGGTCTGGCTGCCGCACCCTGTGGTGCTGATCGGGAAAAGTATTTCGCGGCTGGAAAAATTTCTCCGGCAAAAGTTCCCGCAAACGCTGGCAGGGGAAACAAAGGCAGGCGTGATTCTGGCGGTCTGTATTCCCCTGTGCAGCCTGCTGCTGTTCGGCGGAATCCTGCTGCTGGCGTATCATATTTCATTCTGGCTCTGGTTTGTGCTGCACACGTTCTGGTCGTATCAGATTCTGGCAGCACGTTGTCTGGAGCAGGAGAGCCGGAAGGTGTATCGGTTTCTGGCGGCTGGCGATTTGTCTGGTGCCAGAACGCAGCTTTCCTATCTGGTAGGACGGGAAACGTCGCAGCTTTCCGCTGAAGAAGTGACGAAAGCCTGCGTGGAAACGGTTGCGGAAAATACCTCTGACGGCGTGACTGCACCGCTGTTTTACTTGCTGCTGGGCGGCGTGCCGCTGGGGTTTTGCTATAAGGCAATCAATACGCTGGATTCCATGGTGGGCTACCGCAATGCAAAGTACCTCTTTTTCGGCAGGGCATCGGCAAAAACGGACGATGCGGCAAACTGGCTGCCTGCCCGTATCTGCGGTGTGCTGCTGACTGTTTCCGCGTTTCTTCTGGGACTGGACGGAAAGGGAGCATGGAGGATCTTTCGCCGCGACCGAAACAACCACCTTTCCCCGAACTCTGCACAGACAGAGTCCGCGGCGGCGGGGGCACTGGGCATTCAGCTGGGCGGTACCCACGTCTATTTCGGGGAAGTGGTGGAAAAGCCAACGATCGGAGATGCAGACAGACCGGCAGAACCGGAGGACATTCCCCGCACCAATGGCATGATGCTGGCGGCATCGGGGCTGTCACTGCTGGGATTTGGTCTGCTGCGGCTGGTTGTAATTTTGCTGCTGCGGTAAGTGAAAACCGAGTTTGTCATGTATGCCATCCATGAAAAAGGGTGGAGAGGTTCTCCTGTGAAGTGTACCTTCTAGGGCAGTCGTGTTGAAACCGTCCGGCGGAATTCGCTCGTTCCTCGCTGTCCGCCTGTGGCTTGCCAACGCCGATTGTTGCCCTTGCCTGTATTGGCAGTGTTGATATTCGGGTGTTTTCTGGTGCAGGCGGTCAACTTTATTTGATACGGCGTTTGCAAGTTTATCTGTTTATCATCTTTCGTGTACAACCGATTTCACAAGGAGTTACGCTTCTTTTTTTCTTTACTGAAAAGAAAAAAGAAGCAAAAAAAGAAAAGAGTTCGCGTTGCACTTGCACTATAAGGTCAAATATCGCCCGAAGATATAACATTTTTCGATCAACAAAAATCCCCCGGCGGGGTAACAGGCGGCTGCTGCCGCCGTAACACTACCCTTTTTACAGTTGAAATTGGGGCGTAGGGTCAGCGGCGACTCGCCGCTTTCTTTACTGAAAAGAAAAAAGAAGCAAAAAAAGAAAAGAGTTCGCGTTTCACTTGCACTATAAGGTCAAATATCGCCCGAAGATATAACATTTTTCGATCAACAAAAATCCCCCGGAGGGGTAACAGGCGGCTGCTGCCGCCGTAACACTACCCTTTTTACAGTTGAAATTGGGGCGTAAGGTCAGCGGCGACTCGCCGCACGCAGGAGGTGTGTTTATGCCGAAACATGGCGGAAATATCTATCAAAATCCGGAATGTTCCGCCGAATGGCTGGACTTTTCAGCAAATATCAACCCGTTCGGCGTGCCGGAAATAGTGCAGCATGCCATTCAGCGTGCTGTCGCTGCGTTGGTGCACTATCCCGATCCCGCCCAGCAAAAATTGCGGCAGGCACTGGCGGAATTCCATGGCAGACTGCGGCGGAAATCGTCTGCGGCAATGGCGGTGCTGATGTGATCTTTCGCATCGCCCATGCTCTGAAACCGCAGCACGCCCTGCTGCCGGTTCCTGCATTTTCAGAGTACGAAGCGGCACTCCGCGAAGCCGGCTGTTACGTGACACACTGGAATATGCCGTTTCCGTATCAGATCACGCCTGCCCTGCTGGACGAACTGCGGCAGGGAAATTATGACTTTCTGGTGCTGTGTAATCCCAACAACCCCACAGGAACCGGAATCCCGTCGGCACTGCTGGAACAGCTCCTGCATCTTGCCGCAGAAAAGCGTATCTTCGTTCTGCTGGACGAGTGCTTCTGCGATATGGCGGAAACAGAGCCGGACATCGTTTCTATGATTCCGCGGCTGTCGGAGTTTCCACATGTGCTGGTGCTGAAATCCCTGACGAAACTGTACGCCCTTGCCGGTCTGCGGTTGGGTTACGGCATCTGTTCCGATCAGAAAGTGACGGCAAAAATCGCACACACCGGACAGCCGTGGTCGGTCAATCTGCTGGCAGAAGCTGCCGGCATCGCGGCACTGTCGGCGGAGGACTATCGAAAAATGTCGCTGGAATTTCTGCAAAATGAGCGTTGGCGGCTGTTTGACGAACTGGGAAAACTGGGGTTCCGTATGTGGAAACCCAGTGCCAATTACGTGTTCTTTCAGGCGGAACAATGTCCAGATCTGGACAGGCAGCTGCTGCCCTACGGAATCCTGTTGCGGCACTGCGATACCTATGACGGACTGGACGCGACTTATTACCGTGCAGCTGTGCGGCTGCCGGAAGAAAATCAATATCTGCTGCACTGTCTGCGGTGCATTCTGGGCGAGGAGGGCTTGTTATGGCAGCAAAATCACTAATGGTACTGGGGACAATGTCGTCTGCCGGAAAAAGCTTTGTCACGGCAGGGCTTTGCCGGATCTTCCGGCAGGACGGCTACCGGACAGCCCCGTTCAAATCCCAGAACATGGCACTCAATTCCTATATTACCGCAGACGGCATGGAAATGGGACGTGCACAGGTGATGCAGGCAGAAGCGGCAGGCATTGCACCAGACGTTCGCATGAACCCGATTTTACTGAAGCCCACCAGCGACAGCGGCTCGCAGGTGATCGTCAACGGCGAAATCTATGGCACCATGCGTGCACAGGAATATTACACGAAAAAGCAGGAACTGATTCCCCACATTCTGAAAGCCTATCACGCTCTGGCAGCGGAAAACGACATCATCGTACTGGAGGGTGCCGGCAGTCCGGCGGAGATCAATCTCAAGTCAGTGGACATTGTCAATCTGGGCATGGCGGAACTCTCGGATTCTCCGGCGATTCTGGTGGGGGATATTGACCGCGGCGGCGTGTTTGCATCACTTTATGGTACGATCATGCTGCTGGACGATGCGGAACGCCGCCGGATTCGGGGCATTGTCATCAACAAATTCCGCGGAGATGTGGAAATCCTGAAGTCGGGGCTGACTATGCTGGAGGAACTGACTGGTATTCCCGTGCTGGGCGTGGTGCCGTATCTGCCGCTGGAACTGGACGATGAGGACAGCCTTTCCGAACGGCTTTCCCGACGGGAAGCGGCGGCGGAATCTCTGCTGGACGTGGCGGTTATCCGGTTTCCCCGCATTTCCAACTTTACGGATTTCGAAGCGTTGGAACAGGTGGAGGGCGTGTCGGTGCGGTATGTTTCCCGACGCGGCGAGCTGGGCACACCGGACATGATTCTCCTTGCAGGCACCAAGAGCACAATGGCAGATCTCCGCTGGCTGCGGCAAAGCGGACTGGAGGCGGAACTGCTGAAATGCCACGAAAAGGGCGTGTTCCTCATGGGTATCTGCGGCGGTTTTCAGATGCTGGGAAAACGGCTCTGCGATCCGGAACAGGTGGAAGACGGCGGCGAACTCCGCGGCATAGGGCTGCTCGATGTGGAAACCGTTTTCCGACCGGAAAAGCATCGTGCTCAGACTGCCGGAACGGTTGCCCGCTTGTCCGGACAGCTGGAACCGCTTTCCGGCTGTGCTGTGCGGGGCTACGAAATTCACATGGGCGAAACGGTGTACACGGAAACGGCACAGCCTTTTGCCATGCTGACAGACGGCAGAAAGGACGGCTGTGTTTGTGCAGACGGCACAGTTTGCGGCACATATCTGCACGGCATTTTCGACACGCCGGAACTGACGCAGAAGCTGGTGCAGCTGCTGTTGGAGAAAAAGGGCATTTCCGGAACGACAGTGCCGGCGGTGGACTTTGCGGCGAAAAAGGAACAGGAATACGATAAGCTGGCTGATCTGCTGCGGGAGCATCTGGACATGCCGAAAATCTACGACATTCTGAACAGCTGGGGGAAAACGTCATGAAGCAGCTGCGGGAGGGATACACGACCGGCTCCTGTGCGGCGGCGGCAAGTTTCGCCTCAGTGCTGTGGCAGACTTCCGGCAAGTGTCCGGAGTGGGTCGAACTGGAAGTGCCGGCAGGAAAGCTGCTGCATCTGGAAATACAGGCAGAAGAAGCCTATACCTGCGGTGTGCAGAAAGACGGCGGCGACGATCCGGACGAAACCAACGGCTGTCTGGTGACGGCTTCTGTGGAGATTCTTCCCGCTGCCGGAGCCGTGCAGTTTCGTGCCGGAACTGGTGTGGGGACGATCACTCGAAAAGGGCTGAAACTGCCGGTGGGAGAACCGGCGATCAATCCGGTGCCGCGGCAGATGATCGAAAAGGCAGTGCGGTCTGTCATTGGAGAAAAGGGTGCAGTGGTGACGATCTCCGTGCCCAACGGGGAAGTGATCGCAGAAAAAACATTCAACGGACGGCTGGGCATTACCGGCGGAATCTCCATACTGGGCACCACCGGCATCGTCCGTCCCATGAGCGAAGAAGCCATACGGGAAACCCTGTATCTGGAATTGTCCATGTGCCGGCAGGAGTACGGCACTGCCTGTGCCTTTGTGACGGGCTATGCGGGGGAGTCATTTCTGAAGCGGCAGTATCCGCAGGGAAAAGCCATTGTGCTTTGCAGCAATTATCTGGGCTATCTGCTGGACTGTGCAGAAGAATTGGGCTTTGCCCATGTGCTGCTGGCAGGCCGGACGGGAAAGCTGGTGAAGCCGGCAGCGGATATTATGTATCTGCACAGTCACACTGCCGGCGGACAGCGGGAAGTGATCTGCACTCATGCGGCACTTGCCGGAGCGTCCCGTGCACAGGTGCAGCAGCTGTATCAGTGCAATACCACACGGGACATGACGGAACTGCTCTGTACCTATCCCTTTTCGGAGCAGGTCTGGCATACCATTGCAGAGAAGGTCTGCGAAAACTGCATGCGGCGTACCCATGGAAAAATACAGGTGGGGCTGCTGCTGCTGGACGAAAATGACAGGATTCTGGCGGAGAGCAGCCAGACGGATTCCATCAGAAAGGCGTGGTTGACATGCGGCACAAACTGATTCTTGCCGGAGGCGGCAGCGGTACGGCGGAGTATCTGCTGCCGGCAGCAAAAAAAGCACTGGAAGAAGTGGAACTGGTCATTGCTTCTCCACGGTTTCTGGAACTGCTCCACGCCAGAAAGACCATGCCTATGGGGCATATCTCCGAACTGCTGGAATCCCTTCCGGCAATGCTGGAACGGGAGAGCATCGGCATTGTGGTTTCCGGCGACCCGCTGCTGTACAGCCTTTGCCGGACGCTCCGGAACCGGTATCCGGAACTGGAAATGCAGGTGATCCCCGGCGTGGGATCGCTGCAGCTGTTGGGGGCGGCGTTTGGGCTGACGATGGAACAGGCGAAGATTTGCAGCATTCACGGCAGGGCGTATCATGCCGGCACTATTGCCTGCACGGTTTCGGAGCATGCGGAAACTTTTTTCTTTTGTTCCCGCACACAGGGGCCGCGGGAGATCGCGGCGGCATTGCTGGCATATGGCTGTCGGATACGGAAATTTTCGTGGGGGCAGACCTGACCTATCCCACCCAGAAACTCTGGCACGGCACACCGGCACAGGCGGCAGAACTGGACGATCCGGAACTGTGCGTGGCGGCGGTGCGGAATCCGGCTCCCAAGCCGGTGACCAGACTGGGACTGCTGCCGGACAGTGCATTTCTGCGGAATCGTTCGCCTATGACCAAGGAGGAAGTCCGTGCAGTGATACTGTCCAAGCTGCGGCTGAAACCGGACGCGGTCGTCTGGGATCTGGGAGCAGGAACAGGCAGCGTTTCCATCGAATGTGCCCGCATGTGTCCGTTCGGGGAGGTCTACGCGGTGGAGTATAAGCCGGAGGCACTGGACATTCTGGAACAGAACAAGACACGGTTTCAGACGAAGAATTTGCAGATCATTGCCGGCAGGGCAGAAGAACAGGTGCAGCATTTGCCGGTGCCGGACTGTGTCTTTTTGGGCGGCAGCAGCGGTGCGGCAAAACAGCTGGTTGCCGGTCTGCGGCAGCTGCGGCAGCCGGTACGGCTGGTCGCCAGTGCGGTGACAATGGAAACGCAGGCAGAACTGTTTCCGCTGTTGCAGGAACTGCCTCAGTTCGAAGTGGTGCAGCTGGCAGTCGGCTGCGGAAAAACGGTGGGAAATTATCACGTGCTGGAGGGCAATCATCCGGTGCTGCTGTTCTCGTGCATGACAAAGGAGTAAACCATGAAACAAGGAATTTTTTATGCGGTAGGCGTTGGGGCAGGTGACCCGATGGACATGACTCTGCGGGCAAAGGCAGTGCTGGAACAGGCAGACATCATCGTCACGCCCATTCCCAAAGCCGGCGGCACATCTGCGGCATATGCCATTGCGGCACAGGCGGCAGACCTCTCCCATGCGGAACGGCTGGACATTCTGTTTCCCATGCAGCACACAACGACTATCGGGAACGGCTTCGTTCCGGTGTATTGCAGCCGGTCTGTGCAGCCCTGGACAGCGGCAGGCAGGTGGCAATGGTGACACTGGGTGATGTTTCTGTTTACAGCACAGCTTCCTATGTGCGGCAGCTTCTGGCGGAAAAGGGCTATGCCACACAGGTGATCGCCGGTGTGCCGTCCTTTTGTGCCGGTGCGGCAAAGGCACAGCAGAGCCTTTGCGAAAACAGCGAGTCCCTGCAAATTCTGCCGGCAGTGCATTCCCGTGAAGCGGTCGAAACCGCACTGGAACAGTTCGACAATCTGGTGGTGATGAAAGCTGGACGTGCTATGGCGTGGCTCCTGCCGCTGCTGCGGGAACGGGGACTGCTGGAACATACCACCATGCTCCGCGATGTGGGCATGCCGTCGGAATACATCGGCAAGCCGGAACTGGAGCCGTATTCGTATTTTACCACACTGCTCATTAAGGGAGGAGATCTGTAAATGGTATATTTTGTAGGTGCCGGTGCCGGTGATCCGGAACTGCTGACAGTCAAAGGCAAGCGGCTGATCGACAACGCCGATACGATCATTTATGCCGGTTCGCTGGTGAATCCCGCGGTGCTGGCAGACCGCAGGCCGGATTGTCAGGTGTACGACAGTGCTGGCATGACACTGGAAGAAGTCCTTGCTGTGATGCAGGAAACAGAAGCACAGGGGAAAACGACTGTCCGTGTCCATACCGGCGATGCTTCCATTTACGGGGCGATTCGGGAACAGCTGGACGCGTTGGACAAGCTGGGGATTCCTCATACAGTGGTGCCGGGAGTCAGTTCGTTTCTGGCGGCAGCGGCGGCGATGCAAAAGGAATACACCTGCCGGACGTGACACAGACAGTGATCCTCACCCGCATGGAGGCAGAACACCGGTTCCGGAACGGGAACGGCTGGAAGAACTGGCGAAGCACCGTGCCACCATGATTATTTTTCTCTCAGTGGGACGTATTGCGGAGCTGGCGGAACGGCTGCGGACTGCTTATCCGGCAGCCACGCCGGTGGCGGTGGTGTACAAGGCAAGCTGGCCGGAGGAAAAAATCGTGACCGGAACCCTTCTGGACATTGCCGAGAAAGTGCAGGCGGCAGGCATTACCAAGACTGCACTGGTGACTGTGGGAGAATTTCTGGGGGATACCTATGCCCTGTCGAAGCTGTACGATAAAACATTTACCCACGAATTCCGAAAGGGCAGCGAAGCATGAAAACGGCGTATTTCTGGCTGACACCGCAGGGAAAACAGCTGGCAGAACAATTGCAGGCACACTTCGGCGGCACGGTGGAACCAAAGGCAGATTTTGCAGAAACAGTGCGGCGGGCGTTTACAGACTGTGATGCACTGGTGTTTGTCATGGCGACAGGTATCGTGGTGCGTACCATTGCTCCGCTGGTGCAGTCCAAGGCATCTGATCCGGCAGTGCTGGTGCTGGATCAGCGGGGAAAACATGTCATCAGTTTGCTGTCCGGTCATCTGGGCGGTGCCAATGCTATGGCAGAGCAGGCGGCGGCGTATCTGGGCGGAGAAGCCGTCATCACCACGGCGACTGACGTGGAACACGTGCCGGCGTTCGATCTGTTTGCCAAGGAAAATCATCTGACTATCGAAAATCTGGAAGAACTGAAATATATCAGCGGGGCGTTGGTGGCGGGAGAGCCGGTTTCTCTTTGCACAGCGTTTTCGGTGGAAAAGAATGCGTTTCCGGAAACAGTACAGCTACAGTCTTTCTCCGAAACGCCCCGACATGCCTGTGCTGTGGCAATTGCAGATACCACGGAATCTGTCGCGGCACCCATGTGCTCTATCTGCGGCCGAAAAGTCTGGTGCTGGGGGTGGGGTGCAAAAAGCAGATCCCGCCGGCACATCTGGAACAGTGCTTCCGGACGTTTTTGCAGGAGCACCACCTCAGTCTTTCAGCAGTGGAAAAGCTGGCGACCATTGGGCTGAAGCGGGAAGAGCCGGCGATTCTGGCACTGTGTGAGAAGTACCGCCTGCCGCTGGAGATCGTGGCAGATGCAGATATTCAGGCTTGTGCGTATCCCTTTGCTGCATCGGCATTTGTGCAGCAGGTCACAGGGCTGCCCTCTGTTTCAGAGGCTTCTGCCTATCTGGCATCGGACTGCGGGGAAGTGCTGACCGGAAAAGTGAAGTACAGCGGTGTCACATTTGCCGCCTGTCGGAAAACAATCGAGCCGCTGCATTGGAAGGAGCGAGGGCAATGAGACCGAAAATTTATGTTGTCGGATTTGGACCCGGAGAACGTCCGTATATGACACAGCAGGCAGTGGACGCTATGACACAGGCAGATCTGGTCGTGGGCTACACCACATACGTCCGCCTGCTGGAAAAGCAGTTCCCCGAACTGCAATATTATGCCACCCCCATGCGGAAAGAAACAGACCGCTGCCGTGCTGCGGTGGAAGCGGCACTGACCGGAAAAACAGTAGCTTTGGTTTCCAGCGGCGACAGCGGTATTTACGGCATGGCTGGGGTGCTGCTGGAAATTGCAGCGGAGATGCAGGCAGATGTGGAAGTGACTGCCGTTGCCGGTGTCACGGCTGCCAGTGCGGCGGCGGCAGTGCTGGGAGCACCGCTGATGCACGACTTTGCCGTTATCAGCCTGAGCGACTGTATGACACCGCTGGAACAGATCTACCGACGGGTCGCACTGGCGGCGGAGGCGGATTTTGTCATCTGCCTGTATAATCCTAAATCCCGTTCCCGCACGGCGTATCTGGCAGAAGCGGCAAAGCTGATACAGCAGCACCGCAAGCCGGAAACACCGGTGGGCATTGTCCGGAATGCAGGACGGGAAGGGGAACAGGCCTGGATCACCACGCTGGAAAAGCTGCCGGAAGAACCGGTGGACATGTTCTGTGTGGTGCTGGTGGGCAATTCCCAGACTTATGTGCAGAACGGCAAAATGATCACGCCCCGCGGTTATTGTGTCAGACGGGAGGAATCACGTTGAAGATCGCTGTCATTGCCGGAACCAGCGAAGCCACGGAACTGATCGCGGCACTGCCGGCGGAAGATACTGTCACCGCCTTTGCCGCTACGGCATACGGGAAAGAAATTCTGGCGGGACAGCACTGCACCGTGCATGTGGGACGGCTGGACACGGAAGGGTTCCGGCAGGCTCTCCGCGGCATGCATGCCGTAGTTGATGCGTCCCACCCCTTTGCACAGGAAGTGACAAAAACCGTGCGGCAGGTCTGCACCGAATTGCAGCTGCCTTATTTTCGGCTGGGACGGCAGAAAATGACGTATGCCTATGACAAGCTGGTGCTGGTGGAATCCAAAGAGGCGGCGGCAGCTTATCTCACCGGAATTTCCGGAAACATTCTGCTGACCACCGGTGGAAATACCCTTTCGTTTTATGCGGAAAACGTGCCGGAATTTGCGGAGCGGGGCTGGGCGAGGATTCTGGATACACCGGATTCCCGCCGCCTGACGGAGCCGTTTCAGGCACATTGTATCTATGCCAAGCCGCCCTTTTCGCAGGCGGACACGGAGAAGCTGCTGCGGGAACATCAGATTGCTGTACTGGTTTCCAAGGACAGCGGCAAACGCGGCGGTGTAGCAGAAAAAATTGCAGCAGCAAAGACCATGCAGATTCCGGTGGTGCTGATCACAGCACCGGAGGAATCCGTTCACACCATTGCAGAGGTCGCAGCACAATTGCAGCAGTACCGGAGGAATTTTTATGGAACCGATCTATCAGAAACCCATGGACATTGAAGCGAGAAGCATGGCGATCATCGAGGAACACCTCACCGGCGTAACACTGCCGGAGCCGGAACGGAGCATTCTCAAGCGGGTGATCCACACGACTGCCGATTTCGATTACACGGAAAATCTGTGCTTTTCGGAAAATGCCGTGTCGTCTGCACTGGAAGCCCTGCAAAGGGGAGCACACATTGTGACGGATACCAATATGGCACTTTCCGGCATCAATAAGCGTTCACTCCACGGGCTGGGGTGCGAAGCGTATTGTTTCATGTCCGATGCAGACGTGGCGGAGGAAGCCAGAGTGCGTGGTGTGACGCGGGCAATGGTTTCCATGGAAAAGGCGTGCCGGCTGGACGGGGACTTGATTTTTGCGGTGGGAAATGCCCCGACGGCTCTGATACAACTGGACGAATTGATTCGTGCAGGAAAGCTGCTGCCGAAGCTGATCATCGGCGTGCCGGTGGGATTTGTCAATGTGGTGGAAGCCAAGGAACTGATCATGGCACAGGAGCAGGTGCCGTATATTGTGGCAAAGGTCGAAAGGGCGGCAGCAATGTGGCGGCGGCGATCTGTAATGCGTTGCTGTATCAGCTGTACCGGTAAAAACAGAATTGGATCCGGAGAAATTTTCAGCACGAAATAAGATATTATATAAATAGACAAAGGGCAATACCCGTACAAAGTCGCCAGACGCTCTTTGTGCGGTATTGCTAAAGGAGATCTCTGATGCGTAATCCAATACAAGACCTTACCAAAAAGGAGTGGCTTCTCTGGCTGGGGTCGCTGTTGATCGTCATTCTTTCCAATCTGGTATCCGGCAGTGTGGACGTTCTGACACTGATTGCCGTCTGTGTGGGCATCACTTCGCTGATCTTTGCCGCAAAGGGAAACGTCTGGGCACAGATTCTGATGATCGTGTTCAGCATTCTGTACGGCATCATTTCGTGGCGGTTCCGCTACTGGGGTGAGATGATTACTTATCTGGGCATGACCATGCCCATGGCGGTCTGGTCTACGATCACGTGGATCCGGAACCCGTCAAAAAACGGAAACGAAGTGGAGATCCAGAAGCTGAACCGGAAACATATTGCGGGGCTTTCTGTTTTCAGCGTGGCGGTAACTGTGGCGTTCTGCTGCATTTTGCACGTGCTGGATACGCCGAATATCGTGTTCAGTACCATTTCCGTTACCACCAGTTTTCTGGCGGCATCTCTGACCATGCTGCGTTCCTCTTATTATGCGTTGGGGTATGCCATGAACGATATTGTGCTGATCGTGCTGTGGGTGCTGGCATCGCTGAAAAATCCGGCGTATATCCCGGTGGCAGTGAACTTTGCGATTTTCTTTCTGAATGACCTGTACGGGTTTGTCAGCTGGAAAAAGCGGGAAGCAGTGCAGGGGTAGTTTCTCCTTCTCATGGAATAATTCTAAAAAAGGCAGCGGGAATTCTTTCCCACTGCCTTTCGTGTTTTTCTATTTTTCATGGTGCTGTTTTTGCAGCTGCAAAAAATCTTCCGCCAGCTGTTGTGCGGCGGCGTAAGAATCCAGGTGGTAGCATCTTGCCCGAAACTGTGCTGCCCCATAGAGTCCGGTCATGTACACGCCGCATGCTTTCGGGCATCGCGAATGGCAATCTCCGGCGGCTTCTGGGGATTGCATTCCAGAATCAGCCGCACATGCCGGAGCATAGTTTCCATGCGTTCTTCCAGCGTAGGCGGCACTGCCGGTTCGCCGGACATTGCCGCCTGAATCTCCCGAAACAGAAACGGATTCCCATAGGTGCCCCGTCCTGCCATGACCAGATCACAGCCGGTCTGCTCATACAGTGCAAGGCAGTCCGCCGCAGTCTGCACATCGCCGTTGCCGATGACGGGAATGGACACTGCCTGCTTGACTTCCCGAATGGCGTTCCAGTCGCTTTGCCGCTGTACAGCTGGGATTTGGTTCTGCCGTGTACGGTAATTGCGGCGGCACCGGCAGCTTCCATTGCCTGTGCAAAGGGGACGGCGTTGATGCTGTTCTCGTCCCAGCCCAGCCGGAACTTGACTGTGACCGGTACGCTGCTCTCCCGCACGGCAGCCCGCACGATCTCCTGTGCCAGCGAAATGTTCCGCATCAGGCACTTCCTGCACCAGTGGCAACTACCTTATGTACCGGACAGCCCATGTTGATGTCGATCCAGTCCGGTTCGTACTGCTGCACCAGTGCGGCGGCTTTTCCCACGAATTCCGGTTCGCTGCCGAACAGCTGCAAGCCCATGGGGCGTTCCGGCTCGGTAATGGTGCAGAGTTCTGCGGAGCCTTTGTCCCCGTAGCACAGCCCCTTGACGGAAACCATTTCGCTGACGGTGGCAGCTGCCCCCGAAGCTGTGGCAGAGCAGCCGGTAGGCACGGTCGGCAACGCCTGCCATTGGTGCCAGAATTGCCGTGCGGGGCAGGGCGGTCTTTCCGAGGGTGAATGCGGTTTGTATTGTCTGCATGAGGGTTCTCCTTATGATAATGTTTGAGGCAATACCGCACAAAGAGCGTCTGGCGACTTTGCACGCCATCTGCTTGCAAATTCCGTCATATTTCACAAAAATGCTCGTGAATACATCAAGTATTCACTCCGCTTTTTGTTTCATCTGACGAAAAATTTGACGACGCATCTGTCGCACAATCTTTGTGCGGTATTGCCATAAAACCAAACCCAAAACAACCACAGAGGTGTTATTATGAAAAGAAAGGCATTTACACTGACACTTGCAGCATTCCTGCTGGTTTCTCTGGCAGCGTGCAGCAGCAACGAAACGAATTCGTCCAAAATCGCAAATGAAACAGTCAGTGCCGTGGAAACATCTGTTTCTGAAAATGTGCATTCCGACATCACGCACATCTGCCAGGATTTTTTGCAGAACAACGAAACTGATGAAACTCTGGCGAGCATCATCGACATGGACACACCAGATGTTCAGGAGATGAAAGAGCCGCCGTCAGAAAACATCTATGCCGCATTGGCAGAAGAACCGGGAACCGGTCCTTATTATGCAGTCACCTTTTCTACAACGGAGGATAGTCTGCTCGGTCCGATCATTCTCTATGTAAACCAAGAAAAGGAAATTTTTGGCGTTGGGTATCGAGAGTAATAGTTCGATGGATTGGGTGGTCATTTCATATACAAGGAGGCATTTCCCATGGACGAGATCTGGGCAAAACTCTACGCCGCCGCCAAAGCGGTACAGCAGGAACGGCAAATTTCCGACTATGTGCTTGCCGGCGGCGTTGCTGCTGCGGTGTTATCCAAATCCGGCAAAATCTACACCGGCGTGTGCATCGACACCTGCTCCACGCTGGGCATCTGTGCGGAGCGAAACGCCATTTTCAACATGATTACCAACGGTGAACAAGAAATCGACAAGGTGCTCTGCATTTTGCCGGACGGTTCCGGCGGTGCACCTGCGGGGCGTGTCGGGAACTTATGGTACAGCTGATGCCCAACGGCAAATACAAGGACATCGAGATCATGATGGACTATGCTGCCGGACGCACCGTCAAACTGGGCGACATCACACCGGAATGGTGGATCGACTAAGAACGCAGCGTATAGAAACAGAAAACGGGACAAGGTTTCCTTTTTGGAAACCCTGTCTCGTTTGTCATTTTCAGCAGAAAGTGTTTACTGTTCCTCTGCTACTTTTTTCAGTGCCTTTGCCAGCTGATCCGGACATGAGGTCGGACGGCTGCCGCACTTGATGTTTTCCAGCCGCTTTACGACTTCGTCTATCGGCATGCCCTCTACCAAAGCGGCAATGCCCTGTGTGTTGCCGCTGCAGCCGCCAATGAACTGCACCTTGTTGACAACACCGTCTTCTGCATCGATCAGGATCGCACGGGAACAGACACCGTGTGGAGTATAAGAATACTGCATATGTTTTCACGCTCCGTTTTTTTGAAATTCGCCGCAGCGAAGAACAACGACTTGTTCCAGCTCTATTATAACACACTGCGGCGAAAATTGCAAGATAAGATCACAACGCCGTATACGGAATTTCCCCTGCTTCACTGGCAGAGCAGAAACAGATTTTTTCTCGCAGTGCCTCTGCCAGTTTTTGCATTCGCTGTGCCGGCGTTCCGGCGGAAATGTGGAAACTGTCCAGAATTTGTGGAAAAGTGTCCTCCGGCGTAAAGTCCCAGTTCTCCGGTGTGCGGTCGTCTGTGGTAAACAAAGGCAGATAGCTGCCCTTGCAGGGAATCCCGATGTCATAGTTGTACAGGCTCCGGATCTTCCCCTGTGCCATTCCCAGCAGATGCCCGTATTTCAGACAGCCGACGGAAACCGTCCGGTCAGACTGCACACAAAAGCCCGTGCCGGTGTCCCCGTTCATGCCGCTGTTGATGTCCACACTCAGCACTGCCGCAGCAGACTGGTTGATCTGTTCCACCACCTGCCGCAGATTCGGGCGAAGTTCCCCGCGGAACCCCGTTCCCAGCAGGCAGTCCACGATCTGGTCTGTGCTGGAAAAGTCCGCTTCTGCGGTGACGGGAATGTCCCGTTCCTGACACTTGGAGAAGAAGTAACCGCCGTCCGGAGAACACTTTTCGCTGGTGCGGACGATGCGGCAGGGAATCCCGTGCCGGTGCAGCAGCAGAGCCAGTACATACCCGTCGCCGGCATTGTTGCCGCTGCCGGTGACAATATCGATTTTACCGTGCCAGTCAAAGCTGCGAAATATCCCCAGCCCTGCACGGTACATCAAGATTTTGCTGTCTGTTCCGCTGGCAATTTCGGCGGCATCGCTGTCACGCATGACGGCAACGGAGATGAGTTTTTCCATGGTGAGCCCTCCTGTTTCAAAAAAGGCAATGCCATTTCCCAAACAGCACTGCCTTTCTTTTTACTATGGCAATACCGCACAAAGATTGTGCGACAGATGCGTCGTCAAATTTTTCGTCAGATGAAACAAAAAGCGGAGTGAATACTGGATGTATTCACGAGCATTTTTGTGAAATATGAGAGTCTGTTTCG
>ENA-OQDW01000057-OQDW01000057.1-human-gut-metagenome-genome-assembly--contig:-NODE-57-length-40273-cov-8.116027_pt1 | contig 40273 bp, 42 predicted proteins | sample MGYA00242784_ERZ504613 | MGnify/ENA primary metagenome ERZ504613 (study PRJEB26092, sample SAMD00036330) | human gut metagenome | host: Homo sapiens | study: EMG produced TPA metagenomics assembly of...
CACCCAGGCCGCCAGCAGCACCGGCACCGGGCACGCCGAGCACCGAGCCAAATGTCCGTGCACCCTCGGGCACGCGCAACAACCCCTGAGCCCGCGCCCCGGTAATCGCTGCATCGAGCAGGCGGCCGTAGCCGACCATCCAGCTGTCGTACCTGCTCAGCACCTCGGCATCACCCGTCGGCAGACCCTTCTGCCCGCCAAACACCGCCAGTGCGCCTCGACGCCCCACGAGCGGATTCTCGACATCGGAAAGCACGATGATACGCGCGCCATTCAGCGCCCGAAGCGCCGGTGCCAAATCGATACTCGTCACGTGTTCAAGGCCCGCGAGACCGGGGGCGATATTGCAGCCACACTCATCGACAAGGTGGGCGCCCAGCGCCTGCAGCATGCCGGCGCCACCGTCGTTGGTGGCACTGCCGCCCAGACCAATATAGATAGTCTTTGCACCCGCGCGAAGCGCACGAAGCATCAGTTCGCCCACGCCATAGGTTGTGGCCGCCAACGCCGCCGACTCCGTGCAAGGTGAATACCCAATACCCGCCGCCTCGGCCATCTCGATGACCGCGGACTCGTGCTCGCCGTCCACCAGCATCCGGGCAGACACGCGGTCGCCCAAGGGACCTGCAACCTCGCAGGTTGAAAGCTCGCCACCGCGTGCGGCGATGGCGTCGAGCGTTCCCTCGCCACCATCTGCCAGCGGCAAAGCGCCCAGCTCGGCATCGGGCCACACACGGCGCACGCCTTCGGCAACGGCCTCCTCCGCCTGCGCACTCGACACGCTGCCTTGAAGGAGTCGATCGCCAGCAGCACACGGCGGGGCCGCCGCTGCACGGGGCCAAAGTCGACCGTCTCGTCGGTGAGATCTCCAACACCCGCGAGCGCCTCGGCGTGAGACGCATGCGCCTCAAGGTTCAAACCGCAACCGACGCCGTCGACACCGCGCAGGCCAGCAAAATAGCTGCTCAGCACTTCACGGCACTCGCCTGCCAGCACGCCGGCGGTCACATTAAACCGATGGTTCAGGCGCGAATCGGCATTGAGGTCGTACAGCGAACCCAGCGCGCCCGCCTTGGCATCGGTCGCGCCATACGCGCAACGCCCCACGCGCGCGTAACCATAAGCCCGCGCACATACAGCAGGGCTCGAGCGTCACGTAGACCGTGCAATCGGAAAGGCGCCAGCGTCCAAGCGTCTGAGCGGCGGCACACAGGGCCAAAAATCGGCATGCGCCGAAGGATCCTGGTCGAGCTCGCGGCGATTATGCGCCCTCGCGACAATCTCGCCCGCGCGCACTACCACGGCACCAATCGGTACCTCGCCCACCGCAGCGGCGGCGCGCGCCTCCGCCAGCGCCTCGCGCATGAACTTCTCGTCGATTTCGGTGATCGTCATCGTTCGCCTTCCCTGTTGCAAATTCAAAACGATGCTATCATTACGACTCACGGAGAGATGGCAGAGCGGTTGAATGCGGCGGTCTTGAAAACCGTTGAGCGCGAGAGCGTTCCGGGGGTTCGAATCCCCCTCTCTCCGCCACCTTAGTGATTCACCGGCGTCATGGTGCGCTCAAACAGCGCATCGACCACGTCGCTATCTCGTCGACGCTCAAGATCGTGACCCGACTCCCACCAATTTGTGAACAGTCGAATAATGCCACCGGCGATAAACTCCGATGTCGTCTCGAGCGAAACGGGCGCCAGGGCATCTTCGGCAAGCGAGCTCATCACACGCTCGCGGATGGAACGCGCAATGCGGTCGCAAATCATGCCGGTCAGCATGCCCGACATGCTGCTGGCCAAAAGGTTATCCATGAGCTGCTCATGCGCCAGAATCATATTCATGGCATCGTCAAAGACTCATGGCGAAGCGCCCGTACGTCATCAAGCGGCTCCGCGTCCGCTGCATCGGTCCGGTTTTGCGGCAAGCCCGTCATAAGCTCATCGATATAGAAGGCAAAGTAATCGTTTTTATCGCGAAAATGCTTATAGAACGTCGTGCGGCGAATCAGGGCCCGGTCGCAAAGCATGGCAACCGTCAAATCCTCAAACCGATGCTCTTCCAAGAGCTCGGTAAAAGCATCGAACAGGGCACGATAGGTTTTCTTGATGCGAAGGTCCATCCATATCGCCATCCTCAAGGTGTAGACAGCATTCCTTAATTTGTCGCATATCTTACACCTGTACCACCCGTTCCATATTGGCGGCCCCTCCTTGGCGGAAACATAACGCTTACCGGAAAGTTCGGTATCGCCAAAGGTTGCGGGTATACTAGTAGCGTTACACCAACGGCAGCCGGCGCAAAACACCGCTGCCATTCGAAACGGAGACATCATGCTTCCCGTCATCATCGGTATCGTTGTTGTCGTTGTGATCGCCAGCGCCATCGCCGGCATCTACAACAACATGGTCACCAAGCGCAATCGCATCGATAATGCCTGGCAGAACATCGACACGCAGCTGCAGCGCCGCAACGACCTGATCCCTAACCTGGTCGAGACCGTCAAGGGCTACGCCAAGCACGAGCAGGACACGCTCGCCGCCGTAGTCAACGCGCGCAACGCCGCCGTGAGCGCCACCACCCCCGAGGCCAAGATGGAAGCGGACAACGTGCTGACCGGTGCGCTGCGCCAGCTCTTTGCCGTCGCCGAGGCTACCCCGACCTTAAGGCAAATACCAACTTTACGCAGCTCCAGTCCACGCTCGAGGACACCGAGAACAAGGTGAGCTACGCGCGCCAGAGCTACAACGATTGCGTGCTCAGCTACAACAACGCCATCCAGACGTTCCCGGCTGTTATCTTTGCCGGCATCTTCCAGTTTAAGGAGCGCCAGGGCTTCGAGGCCGCCGAGGCGCCCGCCAGGCACCAACCGTCAAGTTCTAGTGAGCCGTTGACGCATCCACAACCGTTTTTGCATAAACCGCCCCGTCGAATGCATACTTCGACGGGGCGGTTTCTTTTTTCGCGAAGGTCCCCCTCTGAGCGCCGTGCATTTTCAGGAGTATTCAACATAACCAAGAGCTTCGGGCGCCACGATAAATGCCAAAGACCGCGAATATCCCTGCAAATCAAACGCTGCCAGCCCATAACCCCGCCCATCATCCGTAGAAAACATCGAGAAATCCCGATTTTTTGCCCGAGGTCGGTATGCAGGGGCCTTCGCTTGCAGAATACTCGCAAAAATGCACGTCGCCACCACCCACACATGGCGCGAACCAAAACAAAAGCGCGGCCTTCCTTTCCGGCGCACTCCGCAGGACGAAAGAACCTCCGCCGCACGAAGTGCGCAGCGGAGGTTCTTTCATGTCCGAGGACGCGCCGGAAAGGTAGGTTGCCCTCGGGCCGGACATACAAGGCAGCTTATGCGACGGTGTAAACCCAGTTGTGCTTATCCTCGACAGCACCGGACTGAATACCAGTCAGGGTCTCGCGAAGCTTCTTCATCACGGGGCCGATCTCGGTGCAGCCAGCCGGGAAGGTCACGGTCTCATCGGCACCGTAGACCTTGTTGTCGATCTCGCCCACCGGGAGATGACGGCAGCGGTGCCGCACAGGCCGCATTCCACAAAGGTGCCGGCCTTGACCTCGGCCCACTCGACGGGACGCTGGTCGACGGTCATGCCCAAATCCTCGGCAACCTGAACGAGCGAGCGACGGGTGATGGAGGGCAGGATGGAGTCGGTGTGCGACTGAGGAACGACGAGGGTGCCGTTCTCCTTCACGAACAGAACGTTCGCGCCACCGGTCTCCTCGACATAGGTGCGGGACTCGGAGTCGAGATACAGGTTCTCGGCATAACCCTCGCGATGGGCCTCCATCGTGGGCTTGAGGGACATGGCGTAGTTCAGGCCGGCCTTGATATTGCCGGTGCCGTGCGGTGCGGCGCGGTCGTACTCGGAAACGCGCAGCTTGACGGGCTTGAGGCCGCCCTTAAAGTACGGACCGACCGGGGTCACGAGAATGCGGAACGTGTACTCAGGAGCGGGAGCCACGCCGATCACGTCACCGGAGCCGATCATAAACGGACGCACGTACAGGGTCGCACCAGAACCGAAGGGCGGAACCCAAGCGGCGTTGGCAGAAACGACCTGCTTGACGGCCTCAACAAACTTATCCTTGGGGAACGGGGGCATCTCGAGGCGCTGGGCAGAGTTATACATGCGCTCGGCGTTCATGTCGGGACGGAAGCAGACGATGCTGCCGTCCTCGGCGGTGTAGGCCTTCAGGCCCTCAAAGACCTCCTGGCAATAATGGAAGATGCCGCCGCACTCGGAGACATGCAAGGTGTGGTCGGTGGTCAGGCCGCCCTCGTCCCACTCGCCGTCCTTCCAATGAGCCTCGTAGCTGTAATCGGTCTTCATGTAGCCAAAGCCGAGGCTACCCCAATCGATATCCTTCTTCTCGACAGTCATATGTCGCTCCTTACATACACAGTTGCATACTCGCGAACTCGCACGCAAGGACCGAGGCCGACCGCGTCGCAACGTCGCACGCCCGGAGCGTAGAGCCGGACGGGACACGCGAACGGCATCAAAGCCAATGGCACGTCGATTCGCATGCACGAGATTGTACTCCGCACGCGCGTCGGATAAAACGTTTTTCTTTAACTAACTAAAGTATTTTCATTTGACCGAAACTAAAGAGGCCCGCCACCGTAAACGGTGACGGGCCTCAACGACACGATTTGTGCGCCGGCTCGAGCTATGCGTTCTTTTTGCCCAGCTTAGCCTTAACCAAGCCGACCACGGTCGGGATGATCGACACGGCGACAATGCCGATAATCAGCAGCTCAAAGTGCTCCTGCACAAAGGGAATGCCGCCAAAGAAGTAGCCCAGCAGCGTAAAGACCGTCGACCAGGTAATGCCGCCCAGCACGTTAAAGACAACGAAGTTGCGCCAATGCATGCCGCCCATGCCGGCGATAAAAGGCACAAAGGTGCGGATGAACGGGAAGAAGCGGCCGAGGAAGATGGCCAGATGGCCCCACTTATCCAGGAAATCCTCGGACTTTTTGATGCGCTCGGGCGTCATGGCCTTTACCTTGCCCGAGGCGATGATCTTGCGGCCAAAGAAGTGGCCGATCATAAAGTTGCACTGATCGCCCAGGATGGCTGCGGCCCATGCGGTGGCCAGAAGCGCCACGATGTTAAAGCCGCCGTTGTGGGCAAAGAAGCCCGAGGCAAACAGCAGCGAGTCGCCGGGAAGGAACGGGAAGAACACCACGCCTGTCTCAATGAAGATGATCAGGAACACGCAGCCGTAGGCCATAAGCGGGCCGGCGGCGATCCAGCTGGCGATCGCAGCGCGCGGATCCTTAAGCAGCTCGGCAATGAAATTGATGAAACCCATGAAGTAAAACCTCTCAGTTGTGGGCGCGGATACGTCCAAGTTGACCAGTATACGGTTGCGGCGCGAGCACGGGCCAAACCCCTCAAAAGTCTTACTTCATTACCAGCAAGTTTGCATAACTGACTCCTGTCGCGCAAAGCCGCCAAGATTGTTCTTCCTAATCCCTAGCGAATCGCTATACTTTATTGAATCGCATTGCCATGGCGCTAAGGAGGGCGGCCGGTGAGCTTTATCAATACCATTCGCGAGGACATCAAGACCGTCCAGGCGCAGGACCCCGCCGCACAAAGCGGTCTGGTCATCTTCCTTTCCTATCCTGGCCTGCACGCCAAGTGGAACCACGTGCCCGAGCACTGGCTCTGGGAGCACGGTCATCGCTCGCTCGCCCGTGTGCTCTCGCAAATCACCCGCCACATCACCGGCGTCGAGATTCATCCCGCCGCACAAATCGGCAAGCATTTCTTTATCGACCACGCCATGGGCGTCGTCATCGGCGAAACCACCGTCGTGGGCGACAACTGCGTGCTCTACCAGGGCGTTACGCTCGGCGGCACCGGCAACGAGACCGGCAAGCGCCACCCCACCCTGGGCAACAACGTCACCGTGGGCACGGGCGCCAAGGTGCTCGGCAACATTCGCATCGGCAACAACGTCAAGATCGGCGGCAACTCGGTCGTCGTCAAGGACGTGCCCGACAACTGCACCGTCGTGGGTGTGCCTGGGCGCATCATCAAGCGCAACGGCTGCCGCGTGTTCGAGGAGAGCTTCGACGCCAAGCAGCATCGCGAGTACATGCCCGACGATGCCGCCGAGCAGAGCGCCCTCAACCGTCAGGGCATCACCGAAAACGCCCGTCGCGTCAAGGAACTCGAGCAAGAGGTGGCCGAGCTCAAAGCCCTCGTCGCCAAGCTCGTGGACGAGCGCTAAGGCCGCGGGCAGCCGCCACAGCATGAACGCCAACACAAAAGGCGCGCTGGGGAATCCGCCCCCGGCGCGCCTTCTTTTCGATGTGGCATGCGGGACTGCCCCTTTGTCACCTTATGCGAACTGGCTTAGGTAGAGGTCGGCGTAAGCGCCCTCGGCAGCCAGCAGCTCCTTGTGCGTACCCTGCTCGATGATATTGCCGTGGTCCATGACCAGGATGAGGTCGGCATCGACGATCGTCGACAGACGGTGCGCGATCACAAAGCTCGTGCGCCCGCGCATGAGCGCGTCCATAGCACGGCCGATGGCGAGCTCGGTGCGCGTGTCCACACTCGACGTCGCCTCGTCCAGGATGAGGATCGCCGGGTTGTTGAGCAGCACACGCGCGATGGTCAGCAGCTGACGTTGGCCCTGGCTGATGCTCTCGGCATCGTTAGCCACACGCGTGTCGTAACCCTGCGGCATAGTGCGCACAAAGAAGTCGACCTGAGCGGCACGTGCGGCCGCGACAATCTCCTCGCGCGTCGCCTCGGGACAGCCATAGGCGATGTTCTCGGCAATGGTGCCATCGAACAGCCAGGCGTCCTGCAACACCATGCCAAACTGCTGGCGCAGCTCGCCGCGGTCCATGCGGCTCGTGTCCACACCGTCGAGGGTAATGCGGCCACCGTCGATCTCGTAGAAGCGCATGAGCAGATTGATGAGCGTGGTCTTACCCGCACCCGTGGTTCCCACCACCGCGATCTTTTGGCCCGGCTCGGCGGTAAACGACACGTCGCGCATGAGCGGCTTGTCGGGCGCATAGCCAAAACGCACGTGTTCAAAGGCAATACGGCCCTCCACCTTGCCCGGCAGCTTGGCGGCGGCCGCCGGCAACGGATCGGCTTCCATCTCGGGCTCATCGAGCAGGTCGAACACGCGCTCCGCACTCGCCAGCGCGCTCTGCAGCGAGTTGAAAGTGAATGACAGCTGCGTCATGGGCTCGGATGCCTCGTAGATAAACTGGAAGAACGCCTGGAACACGCCGACGGTCATGTGGCCAGCAACCAGCATGCTGCAGCCCACCAGCGCAATCACGATCTGCGCCAGGCGGCCGATAAAGCGCACCGCGGGGCCGACGGCGTTAATCATGAAGTCGGCCTTGGTGCTCACGCGCGCCAGCTCCTTCGAAGCCTCGTGCACCTCGGCAGAACTCTGGCGCTCACGGTTGAACGCACGAATCACCAGACGGCCCGAGTAGCCTTCCTCGACCGCGCTCGTAATCTTGGACACCCACTCCTGGCGCTCGCCCGTCACATCGTGCGTGCGGCGCGAAACGACCTTCGTCACCAGCAGCGAAAGCGCCGTAAAGAACAAAAAGACAAGCGTGAGCGGCACGCTAAACACGAACATCACGCTCACGGCGCCCACCACGGTACCGATCGACACCAGAAGCTGCAGCAAGCCGCGCTGCATGCTCTCAGACATCTTGTCTAAGTCGTTGGTCGCACGGCTAACGACCTCGCCGGGACGATGCGCATCAAAGAAGGCAAGCGGCAGACGGTTGAGCTTTTGAGCGATGCGGTTACGCAGGTGCAGGTTAAGGCGTTCGGCCACGCTCGACATCAAAAAGCTCTGGAGCGCGTAGAACGAGGCAGCGGCCGTCCAGATCATAAAGTAGATGAAGATGGTCCTGCCGCAGTTCTCCCAGGTGATGTTGAAGGTGGTGTCGTTGGCAAACGCCACCTGAATGTGGCCCCACAGCTCATCGATCACGCGGGCGCTATATGCCGGCGCAGCGGTGTTAAAGATGGCATAGAACACGATGCTCGCGAACACGATATAGAAGCGCCAATGGTCACCGGCAGCCTCGCTCCACAGGCGGCGCACCGTCGCCCAGGTGTCGCGGGGTTTCTCGTCCTCGTCCTCGTCGTCCACATCGCGCATGCGCTCTGCCTCAGCGCGGGCGCGCTCGTCCTCGGCGCGTTCGTTTTCCTCGTAGAGCGCTTGGCGGCGAGCCTCGCGCTCGGCTGCAGCCTTGGCGGCCTCGTCCAGCTCGGGTGCTACGGCAGCCGTTTCCTCAACCAGTCCCGCGGCAACGGCGTCATCAACGCTGGCCTGCTTCCTGAGCTCCTCGGTCATGCTACTCACCTCCCTTCATCTGCGATTCCGCGATGGCGCGGTACACCTCGCAGGTTTCCATAAGCTCGCCATGCGTGCCCAAGCCCACAACCTCGCCGTCCTTGAGCACGACGATCTGGTCGGCGTGCAAGATCGTCGAGATGCGCTGGGCGATGATGAGCACCGCGGCATCGCGCGTCTCGTCCTGCAGCGCATGGCGCAGTGCCGCATCGGTCTTAAAGTCCAGGGCCGAAAAACTGTCATCGAAGATATACAGATCGGCATGCTTCATGAGCGCACGGGCGATTGCCAAACGCTGGCGCTGACCGCCCGAAAAGTTCGTGCCGCCCTGGGATACCGGCGTATCGAGCCCCTGCGGCTGATCGAGCACAAAGGTGCTCTGGGCAACCTGGAGCGCATGAAGCATGTCGGCCTCAGTTGCGTCTTCATTGCCAAAGCGCAGATTGCTTGCCACGGTGCCCGAGAACAGCCATGCCTTTTGCGGCACATAGGCAATGCGCCCGCGTATCTCGCCTTGCGAAAGCTCGCGCAGGTCGACGCCGTCTAGGCGAATGGCGCCCTTGGTGGCATCGTGGAAGCGCAGCAGGAGCTTGGCCACCGTCGATTTGCCCGAGCCCGTCGAGCCGACGATCGCGGTCGTCTGACCGCGGCGACAGGTAAAGCTCAGATTGCACAGCGTGTCCTCGTCGGCGTCGTCAAAACGAAACGACATATGATCGAACACGGCGACCGCGTCGGCTCCGTCTGCGGACTCAGGCGCCCCGTCGCCCAGCGTAGCCTTGCCGTCCACGATGCTCGGCTCGATTTCGAGCACCTGCTGCGCACGGTTGAGGCACGCCGCGGCGCGCGGAAGCGTCAGAATCACCATCTGCGCCATCATCACAAAGAAAAGAATCAGGATCGCGTATTCCAACACGGCCGAAATGCTGCCGATTTGCATGGCGTGGACGCCCACGCGGTTGCCGCCCACCCACAGCACCGCCACCTCGGCGATGTTCATCAAAAAGAAGCTGGAGCTGTCGAGGCCCACAAACAGGTGGTTGACCTTGATGGCGTTGGCCGCGTAATCGCTAAACACCTCGTCCAGGCGCTGCTCCTCGTGGCGCTCCTTGTTAAATGCGCGGATGACGCGCACGCCCACGATGTTCTCGCGCAGCACCACGTTCATGCGGTCGATAAAGCTCTGCAGGCGCATAAAAATCGGCGCGGCGTTAGCACCGTAAAGACCGCCGCCACCAGCACGATCGCAACCACCACGCCCAGCAGCGTGCCCATGGCGGGATCGATGAACCAAGCAAAAATGATGCCTGCCACGGCCAAGAATGGCACCGGCAACACCAGCTGAATCGTCTGAAGGACAGCTTGCTGAATCACGTTGATGTCGTTGAGCGAGCGTGTGATCATCGAACCCGTGCCAAAGCGCTCAAAGTCGCTGGCGGACAGCTCGAGCGACTTGTCGTACACGGCATTGCGGATATCGCAGGCCACGTTGGCGGCCAGGCGCGCCGAAAGATAGCAGCCCAGCACCGTGCCGCCGCTGGCCATGCCGGTCGCGATAAGCATGTACAGGCCGTTACGTAAAATATAGTCGACATCGCCCGTGGTAATACCGGTGTTGACCATGTTCGCCAGCATCGTGGGAACCAACAGCGTACCGACGTTATCTATCAGCACCGCAAACAGCGTCACCGCAATCAGACCGCGGTACGGCCTCATAAACCTCATTAAGAGTCGCATGTGTCCCCCTCGCCCTTATCGTCAGCCTCGTTCTCGGCGGCCACTTGCCGTTTAAATGCCTCGCACTCTTCGTTCAGAACATGGGAGAATTTACCGACCAGGCGCATGATCTCGCGCTGTTCCCACGGCTCGAGCGCTTCGAATGCCTGTTGCTCGGCTTTTTGCGCCGGTAACGCGTAGCGCTTGGCAAACCGCACGCCTTCTTCGGTCAATCGCACAACCTTGTTCTTACGACTGCCCTCGGCAAACTCCAACGTCGCAAGCCCTCGCGCCCTAAGCGTCTTGATCGCCGAATTGATGGTCTGTTTGCTGTAGAACCATTCACTCGTCAGCCGACTCACGGCAACGCTTCCGCCCGCTGCACTCGTGTCGACGAGCATCCAGTAGGCGCAGTCCGAAAGACCGCAGGTACGCGCGAACTCCGAATAGATACGGTCAAGCCCGTTAAGCATCCGGTCGAAATCGACCAGGCTAACTGCACTATTCATCTCTCCCACCATTCGATAGTCCGAGTTTTGACCAATTTATATCTCTACATTAGTCCGAGTTTTGACTATCGTCAATACGCTCGTTGTTTATGGTCGGCTCTACATAAGCATATCGACAAAAAAGACCGCCGGCGCGGGGGCGGCGCCGGCGGTCACGCGAGAATAGCGATGTATTTGCCCGTTAGGCAGCGACGGCCTCGTAGACCGTTGCGCCCGCAAAGCTGTCGTGCAGGCTCTTGCCGCAGATCCAAGGTAGCTCGACGACCTCGCAGACCGTGTTGACCAGCTCGGAGCAATCAGTAAAGTGGCCCTTATCGTTGAGGGTCTCGCAATCCTGAACACGCCAATAGCCATCGGTGTGCGTGATGTAGTACTCGTGATCGTTGATCGACACGAAAGCGCGCGTCTTGGAACGCAGCAGCTTCAGAAATCCTTCGAAGTCAGTCTCGACGACATCTCCAGCCTGGAACATGATAGTTACCTCCTGGCCCAGCGCCACCACAGCGCATTGATTAACGTTGGTACCCCTTTAGTAAAACCTTTATCAATTGATATGCGCCCCTGTTTTAGGCAAGTGGTAAAAAACCGCAGGGTAGACGGGATAAAACGTTTAACCATCTCATCAGTTTCTCACATTCTTGCCGCAGTTTTATGCAAGCCGACTTTTCCGATTGGTGGCTATTGCTGTTTGGGCCCTCTGCGCGATTACGGCTACGGCACGACGGGTAAGAACGGAGCATCTGCAACGTCATCGCTAGGAGAACCCATGGAGACCATCGAAGCGCTCATCCATCGCCGTAGCTGCCGCAACTACAGCGATCGCCCCGTCGAGGCAGAAAAGCTCGCACGCATTATCGAGGCAGGCCAGTACGCGCCGAGCGGCATGGGGCGTCAGCCGGTCACGTTCGTCGCCGTCACCGACCCCGCGACCGTCGAGCGTCTCTCGCAACTCAATGCGCAAGTCATGGGCAGCAACGGCGATCCCTTCTACGGTGCCAAAACCGTTGTGGTGGTACTAGTCGACCGCAGCGTGCCCACGCATCTGGAAGACGGTTCGCTTGCCATGGGCAACCTGCTCAATGCTGCCTATGCGCTGGGTGTTGATTCGTGCTGGATTCATCGCGCCCACGAGGTTTTCGATTCGCCCGAGGGCCTGGAGCTGCTGGCCAGCTGGGGCCTGCCCGCCGACGGAAGCCTGCGCGGTGTTGGCAACTGCATTCTGGGCTACGCCGAGGACGCACTCCCCAAGGCCAAGCCTCGCCGCGACAACGTGGTGTATGTTCCGCCGTTCTAACGAACGGCGGACCCGCTGAAAGGCCCCGTCCCATATTTGCTGCCCCACTCGCAACTTATCTTGCCGATGGAGTTGTCGTCGTTTCGTTCGTGTGAGTCGTTTTGGCGCCGTCGCCTTGTTCGTCCTCGTCCTTTTGAGCATCGGCAATGGTGGCAGCAGCTGCGACCATACCGCGCTGGGGCGCCACACCCGTCTGGTCTTGTGCGCCTTCAACAAGCTCCGTGCCAGCATGCGCAAGTTCAGGCGATTTGAAAATCGCGCCCAGACTCGCGCCGTCGCCGGCATATCCGAGCGCCGCGAGCGCGATGACGATTATCGCGGCAACGACCACGATCGGCACGTAACGATGCCAGCCTGCAGGATTGAGGCCGCTACGGCGGGCAGCACCGCGGCTGATGTAGCCAAGCGTTCCATCGTGCTTGAGCTTTGAGCCCACCACGCGCCTTCGTCCCCACAACGAGGACTCGGCCTGCATGGCCAAGCGAGCGCTTGCCGAAGGATAGCCATATTTTGTGCGCTTGAACGAGCCGTCGAACCCCGAGGCGCTTTTGCCCCACGTCCGCGAAGTTGTACGCCGGCCGACCGGCGCCGCACTTCGCTTTGTTCGGTTCGTTTTTGAAGTCTCCGCCATACTCCCCCGCACGCCGTAACACAATCGAAACAATGCTTCTTTGGACTGTATCACACGCGCCGCACGCGGTCACGGCGCCTCGCTCAGCGGTCGTTGTCCTTCAGCAGGCGCCATAAAGTCGTGCGGCTTATACCGAGCACCTCTGCCGCACGTGTCCTGTTGCCGTGAAGGTGCTGCAGGACCAACCGTGCGACATCGCGCTCGGTATCGGCCAGGGGACGCAAGATGTACAAATCGCTTTCGAGCGCCGGGGCGCCAAAGGTCGCGGTCTTGATAACGTCCTCCTGGGCAAGCACCTCTTTCGCCACGGCACGCTCCACCGTACCCGCCCCCACTAATATATAGAGTCGTTCAGAGACTTCACGCAGCTGCAGGTAATTGCGGGGCCAACGGTACGCATCGAGCGTCTCTGCCGCGGCGGCGGACAACATGGGGGCACCCGTCTTAAACATATCTGCCAGATACCCCAGATAGCGCGCAACCTTTTCCGACGCGCCGCCCTGCTCGGCAATCGCCGGCGCCACACTCACTGCACAGGCCAGACGCTCGGTTACAAAAGCAGCCTGATCGCTTTCGCCGCCGCCCGGCATATCGTTTGCCGTCAACACCACATGGCAACGAGTTGCGAGCACCGTGTCGATCATTGCGGACACGAGCTCGCGCAGACGTTGGGGGCCAACAGCATGCCAGCCGCCCATGCAAAGTGTCAGCCCCGTTTGGAATAGCGGCGATTCGGAACTTTTGAGCAGATGGCGCCAGCCGCGATCCGTAAGCTCATCGAGCGCAACGGACACAAAGGGCTGATCGGCATAGGGTCCATCCAGGTACAGGCGTTTTGCAATCTGATCCTGCCCCGCGCCCAGCTCGCCCTCGAGCATAAGGGGCACCCCACGCGCATAGCTCCCACGTACGGGGGCAGCGACCGCCGCCGCATCTTCGACGATGCCGTACGTGCTCGACGCGTAGCGAGCCTCGACTTCGTCGGCATTGAGCCACTCGATGCCCGCATGCGTCGCAGCGGCGCGCACCTCATGCGCCACGACCACCCAAAGCGCTCCGCGCTCCTTGGCCGTCGGGCGCACCGTCAAGCTCAACCGCACGCCCTCGTGGCCCATCACCAGGCGCGCCCCATCGCCCACGCGAGCGAGACGCTCGGAAACAAAAGCGGCGATATCCTGCTCGAGTGCCGCGTCACTCATAGTCGAGATCACAACGCCACCGCGCTCGTCGACTGCCAGCGCCGATACTCCGGCTGCGGACAATGCCTCAATCAGAATCTGCAGCTTGGCATCGCTATCCATGATTTGCCCCTGTCCGCGGCGACGTGCAACCGCCGACGGTCGCACGACCGAATGTTTCAAAATTGAACGATATTACTCACCAAACACTATAGGGCAAAAGTCGCCGTCCTGCGAGTATATGAATTGCCCCGCATCGCCATCCTGGCGGGGCGATAAGAGCTCTTCGGGACCTATCAACCTGCGGACAAGCCATACCCGCAAGAGCTCCTATCGCTCCACCGCAGGTATGCGCTCGCCAGCACGCAACACGCAAATCAGCTACTTCTCTACCAGATTCCCAGCACGTGCTGCATTCCCAAACTCATGCATGCAATGCCAATCCAGCAGCAAAAGCCCAACGCGATGGGTTTGCCGCCCTTTTTGACCAGCTCGACGATATCGGTATTAAAGCCAATAGCCGCCATGGCCATCACGATAAAGAACTTCGACAGCTCCTTGATGGGCGCCGTAATGGACGCAGGAAGCTGAAGCACCGTGGTGATCACGCTCGCCAGCACAAAGAACAACACAAACATGGGAAACGCACGTTTAAGCGAGAACGTGCTTTTGGCGTCGCCGCCGGCCTTGCGCGCCAGATGCATCTGCCAGCATGCGAGAGCCAATGTAATGGGAATAATGGCCAGCGTCCTGGTGAGCTTAACCACTGTGGCGCTTTCGAGCACATTGGCGCCGGGATGCATGCTATCCCAGGCGCTCGCCGCAGCCGTTACCGACGAGGTGTCGTTGATGGCGGTGCCGGCAAACAGGCCAAAGCCCTCGTTGGTCAGCCCGAGCATGCCGCCGAGCGTCGGAAACACGAGCGCCGCGATAACGTTAAACAGGAAGATGACCGAAATGGCTTGGGCAATCTCGCGATCGTCGGCATCGATGACGGGTGCGGTCGCGGCGATAGCAGAACCGCCGCAAATCGACGAACCCACACCCACAAGCGTCGCGATCTTACCCGGCACGTTCATAACGCGGCAGAGCACAAAGGCGATGACAAGCGAGGTCGAGATTGTCGCCACGATAATCGGCAGCGACTGGGCGCCCTTGGACAGAATCTGGGAGAGGTTCATGCCAAAGCCAAGCAGGATAACCGCGTACTGCAAGACTTTTTTGGACGTATAGGTGACGCCGGCGGCGAGCTGTTCGTGACGATTCTTGGGAAAGACGAGCGCCAGGACCATGCCAAAGAGGATGGCAAATACCGGCCCACCGACCACCTCAATCTGTTTGCCGAGCAACGTCGCGGGAATGGCGATGATCAGGCAGAACAAGACGCCTTTCCAGCGCTCGCGTACGATATTTGCCAGTTGCATATGGGATTCCTTCTTTCTATTTTACGTTTGCGACGGCTTATGATACGGCAACATTGAGCGCAGCCTTGCGCAAACACAGACTAAGATGCCGCAATAGTTCTCAGGCAACAGCCGAATTACCCACCGCGGAGAGCTGATTCGCGGCATAATTAACAACTGACATATGAGTTTGATAGAACAGTTGCGAGGCGCTATGGAAGAATCGATGCACGTCGGCGAGCAGGAAACGAGCCTACAGGACCAGTCCTACCACACCATTCGACGCAAAATCGTCTACCTGACTACAAGCCGGGCGAAAAGCTGGGCGTCAAGCAACTTTGCGACGACCTGGATATGGGGCGCACGCCCGTGCGCGAGGCTTTGGTTCGCTTGGCGCAGGAAGGCCTGGTGCGCACCGTGCCCCAGAGCGGCACCTATGTCTCGCCCATCAACCTCACCCTTGCCGAGAGTGCCTGCTACATCCGCGAACATCTGGAAAAGCAGGTGATTGTGGAGTGCTGTGCGCGAGCCACGTCGGCCGGCATCGAGCAGCTCGACCGCGCCATCGTGCTGCAGGAAAAGGCCATGGCCGAAGAGGATCGCATCGGCTTCTTTTTGAGCGACAACCTCATGCATCACATGATTTTTAGCATCGCATGTCGCAGCACCGTTTGGTCGTGGCTCGAAGAGACCAATGCCGACCTGGAGCGCTTCCGCTGGCTGCGCGCCGCCACGCAGGTTCTCGACAATCAGGACATCGTGAACGAGCACAAGCAGATTCGCCGCGCTATCGCCGGTCGCGACCCCATCGAAGCGAGCTTTTTGGTCAGCAAGCACCTGCACATGATGTTCCGCAACCAAACCGAAGTTCTGGACCAATTCCCCGAGTACTTCGAGACCAGCAAGCTTCGCTAACCTGCCAAAAAGGGACAGGTTTATTTTGGCAGGTTTTATCTGGGCAAATGCAGAAAAGGCCCGGCTCCGTCTTGATGCGGAGCCGGGCCTTGGTCGTTAGGACGGCGGAATATTAGTTATTCCACGGTCACGCTCTTGGCGAGGTTTCGAGGCTGGTCGACGTCGCAGCCGCGCAGGATGGCGACCTCGCGGGCGAGCAGCTGCAGCGGAACGCTCGCCGTAATGGGACTGAACACGTCGCGGACTGCTGGCACACGGATGATGCAGTCGGCGATCTTGTTGATCTCCTCGTCGCCCTCGGTGGCAACGACGATGACCTTGGCACCGCGCGCCTTGCACTCCATGAGGTTCGACACGGTCTTGTCGTAGGTGGCACTCTTGGTGGCCACAGCGATGACAGGGAAGCCCGGGTCGATCAGCGCGATGGGGCCGTGCTTCATCTCGCCGGCGGCGTAGGCCTCGGCGTGCAGGTAGCTGACCTCTTTGAGCTTGAGCGCGCCCTCGTAGGAAATAGCGGCACCCATGCCGCGACCCACGAACAGTGCGGACTGCGCGTCCTTGCACAGCAGGGCGGCCTCATGCACGGCCTCGGTCTGGGTATCCAAAATCCACTGGATCTGCTCGGCCGTATCGGAAAGCTCGCGGAACAGCATGCGCGCCTGCTTGGTGGTCAGGCGGTACTTGACCTGCGCTAGCAGCAGGGCCAAAAGCGTAAGGCTCACGACCTGGCCGATGAAGCTCTTGGTCGAGGCGACCGCGATCTCCTTGTTGGCCTTGGTGTAGATGACGCCGTCGCTCTCACGCGCCACGGGGCTGCCCACCACGTTGGTGATGCCGAAGACCTTGGCACCCTTGATGCGCGCGTCGCGAATGGCGGCAAGGGTATCGGCCGTCTCGCCCGACTGGGACACGGCAACGACAAGCGTCGTCGGCGTAATGATGGGATTGCGGTAACGGAACTCGCTGGCCGCCTCCACCTCGGTCGGGATGCGAGCCCAGCCCTCAATGAGATTCTTGGCAATGAGGCCGGCGTGATAGCTGGTTCCGCAAGCGATCACGTAGACGCGGTCGATGTCGTTGAGCTCCTCGAGCGAAAGGCCCAGCTCGTCGATGTCGAGCTCGCCGGCCGGCGTCATACGACCGACTAGTGTGTCGCGCACGACGCGCGGCTGCTCGTGGATTTCCTTGAGCATAAAGTCGGGATAACCGCCCTTTTCTGCCATGTCCAGGTCCCAGTCGATGTGGGTGACCTTGGGCTCGATAACGTTGCCGGCCTCATCGGTGTACTCGACGCCTGCGGGCGTGAGCTTGGCAAACTGACCGTCCTCGAGCACCACGACATCGCGGGTGGCGTCGATGAGCGCGATGACATCGGAGGCGACATAGGCGCCGGTCTCGCCCGCGCCGACCACGATCGGGGAATCCTTGCGGGCCACGGCGATCACGCCGGGCTCGTCAGCGCACACGGCGGCCAGACCATAGGCACCGACCACGTGGGTGCACGCCTCGCGCACGGAGGCCATCAGGTCGTGCGTCTCGGCATAAGCCTCTTCGATCAGATGCGCGAAGACCTCGGTATCGGTCTCGCTCTTAAAGTGATGGCCGCGGCCCTCCAGCTCTTCGCGCAGCTCGGCGAAGTTCTCGATGATGCCGTTGTGGACGATGGCGATACGACCGTCGCAGCTGGTGTGGGGATGGGCGTTAACGACGGAGGCTTGCCGTGGGTGGCCCAACGGGTGTGGCCGATACCGCAGGTAGCGTCACTGTCGATGTTGGAAAGCTCGCTCTCCAGGCCCGCGACCTTGCCCACGCGGCGGATGACGTCGAGGTGCGCCGCGGCGCCCTCGCCCACCTCGAGCGCGACGCCCGAGGAGTCATAGCCGCGATACTCCATACGCTTGAGGCCCGTGACCAGGATGTTCTTTGCAATATCAGAGCCGGTGTAGCCGACGATTCCGCACATAGGATAAATCCCTTCGTTCGCGTGACTGCAAGACGTCCACGCACAGGGGGCGCTGAGACGTATAACGTTCGAGTATTGTACTCACGCAAGCGCAAGCTGATATACCAGAAGTGGTATCTCAACTTAGATACCACCCGATGCACACATGCCCAGCCGGTCCAAACCGCCACAATGGGGACAGGAACCTTTGTGGTGGTTTGACCGGGGCGGCGCTCTGTCCCAGCGAAAGATCTCGATCTGTAACATCTGGGGCTCCGGAAGCCGGCTTAGTGTTACAGATCGAGACATTACAGTTCGGCCCCTGCACTATGTCTCGATCTGTAACAGGTAGAGCCGGTTTTGCCGTCCAGGTGTTACAGATCGAGACAATTGAAGGCCCAGGCAGCTCAAACCACCACAAAGGTGTCTGCCCCCTTCGTGGTGGTCGCGCTGGCAACGGCGTTTCCCCAGATAAACCTGCCAAAATAAACCTGTCCCTTTTTGGTAGGTTTGGGATGCTACAATCTGGCTTGTACTTGAAACGCATCAAAGGGGCCGCTATGGCAAAGGTAAAAATCAGCGACGTCGCGCGCGAGGCCGGGGTTTCGTTGGGCACGGTTTCCAACGCGCTCAACCATCCCGAAAAGCTGCGCCCCGAGACCCTCAAGCTCATCAACGAGACCATCAATCGCCTTGGCTACCTGCCCAACCAAAGTGCCCGTCAGCTCGCGGGCGGTGCCACCAAGTCCTTTGGCCTGGTCCTCCCCCGTCTCGATCACGGCTTCTCGCTCCAAATTGCCAGCGGCGCCCATAACGAGGCCCGCAAGCACGGTTACGATCTGCTCATCGCCAACGCCGATAACGACGGCATTCTCCAGGACCATTACCTGCGCTACTTTATGGGCACGCAGATGTCCGGCGTCATGGTTCAGCCCATGGCGTCCCCCGACTGGCACCCCGCTATGACCAAGATGCCCGTGCCGATCGTCCATCTGGACGTCCATTGCTCCGAGCCCGGTTACTACGTGGCCGCCGACAACGAGGCACAGGGGCGTATTATCGCCGAGCTCGCCATCGCCCGCGGCGCACGCCATATCACCGTTGTGGGCAGAGCGGCATTTATGCAGCTCACCTTGCGCGTCCTTGGCATTCACAAGGCCCTCGCCCTGCATCCCGATATCAAAATTGAGGTCATTGACGCCGGAGAGTGGAACACAGCAGCCGACGGCTACAGCATCGGCGCTCAGATTGCCAAACGCCCCACCGACGAGCGTCCCGATTTTGTCATCGGCCTGACCGACGTATTGGCCTCGGGCATCATCGCGGCACTAACCGACAAGGGCATTTCCGTCCCCGACCAGATTCTTGTCGCCGGCTGCGACGGCAACCCGCTTGCCTGGAGCGGATCGGTCCCCCTCACCACGGTAGCACCACCGGGCTACGAGATCGGCCGCAAGGGCGTGCAGCTGCTCATGGAACAAATCGAGGATAAACCTGCCGCCAAGACCAAACGAGTCCGCATCGGCTCCGCCGCGCGCACCGTCACCACGGTCACGGCCACCGAGGACATTAACCGTCAGGAGCTCGTGCGCCCCTTCTTGCTCGAGCGTGTGAGCACCCAAAAGGCCGAGCAGCACCCGACGGGCCCATCCGCGGCCCCAATAACCGACATCAACCTGGGCGCCTACTTGTAACAAAAAACGCCGCAACGGAAACAGGCCCGCTGCGGCGTTTTTTACTGGCCCCATGTGCCCTCCCCGTTTAGCCGGACCTGCAGCTACGGATATTTATGGAATGTAATCCATTTTTCATTAACTTTTTTGTTAGAATAGACTCAATTCCATATTTTTAGATATTTCCTATAAGTATTGATTTTGCTCCAGTTTTTTCTCGCCAAGAAAGGGGTTTCATGAATCTGATTGATCGCAAACAGTACCTCGACTGGCTCATTTCGTGGAAAGACTCGCACGTCATCAAGGTCGTTTCGGGCGTGCGAAGGTCCGGCAAATCAAAGCTATTTGAAATCTACCGCAGCTACCTGCGCGATCATGGAATCACAGGCGGCCAGGTTATATCCCTCAACTTTGAAGACCTGGAGTTCGAGTCGCTTACGTCGTATAGAGCACTCTACGACTACATTTCCGCCAGACTCGTCCCCGATAAGATGAACTACGTTTTTCTGGACGAGATACAGCACGTCGAGCATTTCGAAAAAGCCGTCGACAGTCTTTTTATCAAGGACAATGTCGACCTCTACATAACCGGTTCCAACGCCTATCTGCTCTCGAGCGAACTGGCAACTTTGCTCTCCGGTCGCTACGTAGAGCTCAAGATGCTGCCCCTATCCTTTAAGGAGTTTTGCTCGGCAAAAACCAATGACGGAAAGGCTCCCGCGCAGTTGTTTGACGAGTACATCACCCGGGGCTCTTTTCCCTTTATCGCCGAGACGGGCATTCAAGGACCTCAGGCGCGCGATTATCTTATGAGCCTCTACGATACCATCGTCATACGCGACGTTATCGAACGCCTGAAGGTCTCGGACGTCCCGACCCTGCGCGATATCACCAAGTTCCTACTCCATAGCATTGGAAACCGGATCTCGATTAAAAAAATCTCCGACACGCTCTCGTCCAACGGCAACAAAACCGACCAGAAAACCGTAGCCAAGTACCTCAAAGGCTTAACAGACAGCCTTGTGCTGTACTTTGCTCCGCGCTATAACGTGCGCGGTCGGCAGCTTCTTTCAACAAACGGCAAATACTACGCCGTTGATCTTGGACTTAGAGGCGCTCTCGTCAAAACCCAAAGCAGCGATATCGGTCATATCCTCGAAAATGTTGTTTATCTCGAGCTCCTACGCCGTGGATACGACGTCTACGTGGGCGATATCGACGGCGGGGAAATCGATTTTGTTGCCCTAAAGTCAGACGAGACAGCTATTTTCAAGTTTCAGCCACAACGCTCGACGAAACTACCCTCAATCGAGAGTTGGCCCCCTTTAAGAAGGTCCGAGACAACTACCCCAAGACGCTTCTTACGCTCGACACGCTGTTTGCGGACGCGAACTACGAAGGAGTCCGCAAGCGCAACGTGATCGACTGGCTCCTGGAGTAACTTGTAGCGTCATAACCCTCCGCCAGCTCCTTACCAAGGCCGCAGCCCCAGTCGCTTAAAGCACAATGCCCCTCTTATCGGCCAAAACAGCAATCTTGGCGTGATAAGAGGGGCTGACTGCGTCAGCGCCTCCACGCAGGCGCCGTTACCGTCACCGTCCCGCGGGATCGGGTGCGGGATATGGCGACTCACGTGCGAACGCTAGCGCACAGCCTTGACCGCGGCCGGCAGATCGAACAGCGTATCGAGCACAGCCTCGCAGCCATCCACCACGTCCTGCGGCAGCGGCACGATATCGGGAACGGCAAAGACGTGGCAGCCGGCGTGATGCCCGAGACGCAGCCGTTGCGAGAGTCCTCGACCACGGCACACTCCTCGGGCGCAAAGCCGCGCGCTCGCAGGCGAGCAGGTACATCTCGGGATCGGGCTTGCCGTGTACGACGTCCTCGCCGCAGGTCACCGTCTCAAACTTATCAAAGAGGCCGACCGTCTTAAGGTTGCGCTCGGCGGTAACATGGCGCGACGACGTCGCAAGACCCACGTGATAGCCCGCGGTCAGCAGCTCGTCGAGGCACTCGGCGGCGCCGGCCTTAAGCTCCAGTTCGGTCTTGACCATCTCGTCGCGAATCTCCTTGTGACGACGATAGATCGCCTCGGTGGTTTCATGGCTGCCGTAATGCTTATCAAGGATGTCCATAACATCGGGCAGCGTGCGGCCGATAAACTGATGGATCAGCGCTTCATCAATCGCGAGCCCCAGCTCAGCGGCGCCTGCCTTCCAGGCCTTAATCCCCAGACGCTCGGTGTCGACCAGCGTTCCGTCCATGTCAAAAATAACAGCCTTGATCATATCGGTCCCCCATCGACTCTCGCTGTCGCATTGCCGCAACTCTACCGCATTTGGCAACTTGTATATAACGTATATACCATATTGCACTTTCGTTACATAGATAGAAGTCTTATGGCAAGTAACGCATTAGGATTATAGTTTTCGATCGAGTACTCAACGATAAGGATCGTTTCATGATTTTAGACACCACGGCACCCGCAGAGGAGCTTCAAGACAAGCTATCGGCGCTCGAACAGCTGCTTTTGGCATACGGGCGCGTCGCCATCGGGTTTTCCGGCGGCGTTGACAGCAGCTTTTTGGCCGCCGTATGCGCCCGCATCATGCCTACCAATACCCTCCTCGTCCATCTCACCACGCCGCTCATCGGCACACCCGAGCAGGCTTCGTTTGAGCGGTCCGTTGACGGACAAACCGATGAGGGTCCGCATTTTATGCTCCCCGTGCTCAATCTTTCGGTCGATCAGCTGCAGCTCCCCCAGGTAGCCTGCAACGATGCCGACCGCTGCTACCACTGCAAGCGCGCCGGCTTTACCGCTATCGTCAACCACGCCAAGTCGCTAGGCTTTCCCACCGTCATCGATGGCAGCAATGCAGGCGATCGCGGTGACTACCGCCCCGGCATGCGTGCGGCAGAAGAGCTCGGCGTGCGCTCACCCCTTATGGAGGTCGGCTTTACCAAGGACGAGGAGCGCGAGCTGCTGCGTGCATGGGGCTACCCCGTCTGGAACCTGCCGGCAGGCGCCTGCTTGGCCACGCGCATCCCCACGGGCGAGGAGCTTACGCGCGAGAAGGTTGATTTAATCCGCGCCTGCGAGGATTACCTGCACGATCTTGACCTGGCACAGGTCCGCACACGCCTCGTCGGCGGCTGCATGCATATCGAGGCCGCGCCGGCAGATGTCGCAAAGATTGCTGCCCTCGGCGGTACCGCCGTCGACGACAAGGGCAAGACCCCGCTGCCTGCCGCTATCGAGTCCGCGCTGCGCGAGTTGGGCTGCGGCCACATCTCCCCGAAGTCACCCCCTACATCCACGGCAACATGAACTTGTAGCCTGTCAATAAGGGACAGGTTTGTTTTGGCAGGTTTTATCTGGGGAAACGCCGAATAGCCCGCATGCCTCAACCGTCGCAGTTCCATCTGGGGCAAATGGATCGATAGCGCATCTCCCAATCTTAAGAATCTGTTCGGCAAAACGGCCTGCGGCGACACCTGCTAGACTGGTAGATTCCCAGTCGTCCATCCAGGAGCCCCCATGTCGCGCAAGTCCGCCTACAAGCAAGTACTTTCCATCGGCACCGCCGTGGTGCTTGGGTTTGCGCTGTTCACAGGATCGCTCGACGGGGCGCCCAAGCTGCTGTCGCCGCAAAGCGATGAGCAGGCGGCGGCCCTGGCCGAGAAGCAAAACGAGAGCCCCAGCCGCACCGACGACGAGGCGGACCTGGTCGCCCGCCTCGAATCGGGAACGGCAAGCTCCACGGGTTCCCAAAACAGCCGGGACTCTGGTGATGGCTCCGAATCCACCACAACCGGCACCGGCGACGACACTTCCGCAGATAGCTCCACCACCCCCATCGACGAAGTCGAAAACCCCGATCTCGACCGCGCGCGCGGCGTATACCTCACCAGCATTCCCGACTACGCCGGCAACCCCTACGTTGCCCTTCGCGCCGATGGCACGCACCCGCTCGGCACACCGTCGTTCACGCTCGATGAATACGAGCGGGCCACCGAAGAAGGATGCTTTAAGAAGTTCTCAAAGCTCGACAGCCAGGGCCGTACCCGCAAAGCACTCGCCTGCATAGGACTCGAATCGCTCGGCAAAGGCAAGCGCGGCGATATCTCACGTATCCACCCCGCCGGTTGGCACCAGCAGCGCTACGACTTTGTTCCGGGCCAGAGCCTCTATAACCGCTGCCACCTTATCGCTTGGTCGCTCTGCAGCGAAAACGCCAACCGCAAAAATCTCCTGACCGGCACGCGCTATCTCAACGAGACGGGCATGTTGCCGTTTGAGGAGCAAATCCTCGGCTATATCCGCGACACGGGCAACCACGTGCTCTACCGCGTCACGCCCATGTATAACGAAGAGGAACTCGTCTGCCGCGGTGTCCGCCTCGAGGCGCAGTCGGTCGAGGATCACGGCAAGACGTTGTGCTTCCACGTGTACTGCTACAACCTGCAACCGCATGTGCAGATCGACTACGCCACCGGCCGCAACCAGGCCAACGGCAACTAATCCCGAAGTAAGGACAGACCCCTTTTTGAGATTATGCCACTCGCTCTGCACCATTAGTCAAATTCGGAGTCTGTCCCCACTTTAGAGTTGAGGAGGGATTCAAGACTACGGATGTAGATGGCGAGCGCGCGCTTGAGCTGGTGCTCCCAAATGCCTCATTGGGACCATGCTCGGGACCGACCCAATCGGGCAGAGGCTCGGTTCGGTCGAGCGGACCGAACCCCACGGCGCGAGGAAAATGATGTGCATACGTGCCCCCGCCGATGGCAAACGGTACCGCGGGCCGGCCCGCGAACTCCTCGTAGGCACGGCGGAGCACCATGACCTCGGGCGATTGGGGGTCCATGGTGAACGGCTCCCTCGTATGGGTGATACGCACCTCGCAGCCGCACTCGCGCGCCACACCCTCGATGCGACGGCTCACCCGCTCCACATCGGCCGCACCCGGAAGGCGCACATCGAGTGTGAGCACAAAACGCCCTGCCTGGGTGCGTACAGTTCCGCCGATACACGTGAGGCCGCCGAACAGCTCGTCAGCGACATCGATTCCCAGGCCGGAGCCGTCCCATGCACCAAGGGCCCGTTTGCAAAAGCCAAGGAACTCCCGTTCGGCTGCGCTGCAGATACCGCATGCGGCCAGATAGGCCGCCAACACGCCAATGGCGTTCACAGTACCCGCCGGTTCGGCAGCATGACCGGCGACGCCGTGGGCCACAATGCGGGCCACGCGTCGCGACGGGCTCCACATCGATCCCCTCGGCGCTAGGTAGCCATCCATACAAGTGTCCATGCGCACGATCGCTTCGGCGCGCGCGGGCACCGCGTTTCTCGCCACGCCGCCCGTAAGCTCGATGATCGCCCCGGCGCCGTCGACAGCGTGAGCGACCTCGGCGTTGACGCAGCCCTTCTCCCCGCAGCAGACGGCAAACTCGGCATCGGGTGTGAACAAAAATGCCGGCGGTTCGTGACCCGTTAGGTAGCGACGCACGTCCATCATGCCCGCCTCCTCCGAGGCGCCCAAGATGCAGCGGAGCGTCCGCTGCGGCTTCCAGCCGTTGCGCACGCGGCGCGCCAAAAAACCAGCAGCATAGATCGAGCCAGCGCCGCGCCCTTGTCATCGAGCACGCCGCGGCCCATAAGCACGCCCTCGCGACGCGTTAAAGCATAGGGTTCGACCGTCCAGCCCTCACCCGCTGGAACCACGTCCACATGGGCAATCGTTGCCACCTGTTCGGGCGTCTCACCGGCAAGCTCGCCATACGCGACGTACCCGTCGCAGTCAACGATCGAAAGCCCCTGGCGGCGCGCCACATCCATCGCAACGCAAAGCGCCCGATGACATTCCAGGCCCCACGGGGCGCCCGCCACGGCGCGCGACTCGTCGACCACGCTCGGCACGACCACGAGCGCCTCAAGATCATCAAGAAAGCTCGGCCAGACCTTGTCCACATAGGCGCGAATCTCGGCAGCCGGCGTCAGCTCGGTCCCCGTTGTCGATCCAGCAGCGCCCGCCACGCCACATACGGCCGCAAACACCCCGCGCGCCTCCATCGTCTCATCACTCATCGCTCTTCTCCTCGGCATAGCCAAAGTCGCGCCCTAAGAACGCGACGGTCTCCTCATAGGTGCGCGGTAGGCGCACGTGGGCGCGCTCGGCATCGTGCAGCACGGAGAACAGATAGTTGAACATGCTGCTCTTGTCGGCCAGACGCTGACTCGCAAGCGTCACCACCACCAGGTCGATCTGCTCGTCGCCGTCGCACAGGGGCGCGTCGGGCATGATGGCGAGCAGACGAAACGTCGAGGCCGCGACCGGCGTGATGGTATGCGGGAACGCGACATGTCCCAGCTGCAGACGGTCACCCTGACGCTCGCGATCCATGATGAGGCCGCCTCATCTGCCGAGATCGCATGCGCTGCCACCAGCCCGCCGAGGGCGCGCGACAGCTCATCGAGGTAGTCGCCGGCCCCAACATGCAGCTCAAGATAGCTCGCGCGCGGCAGCAGCTCGCGATATCGCGCTCGTAGAGCACACGCAGCGCCATCTGGCGGATGCGGTCGACCTCGTAGGCCGAGAGCACGCCCGAAAACGAGAGGTCCCATTCACGTGCGGCCTTAAAGTTTCGCACTGCCGCGGCATCGCCCACCACCAGGTCGAACGACCCATCTTTGAGCGCGCGCCGGGCGAGCGGCTCGCTGTCCACGAGCTCAACCTCAACGCCGTCGGTGCCGCGCTCGATCAGGGATTTGTTGATAGTCGCCACGGACGGTCGCCCGCAAACCAAAAGCAGACTCACGGGGCTGCGCGTGAAGTGCTCCAGCGAGGCCAGCACGTAGAGCGAGAGGAAGTCAGGCTCTACAAACAGGCGCTCGTCGAACGCGCGCAGGCACTCGGAGAGGTCGGCACCGAAATCGAACTCGAACGGATGCTCCATACGGATCCCGCGCATCTGCTTTTGGATCTCCACCGACATGAGCGTGGGAAAGAGAGCGCAGCGCAGCACATGGTCGAAGATAAGACTACCGAGGTCCTCGCGCGTCGACTTGATGCCATGCGAGGCGAGCACCTCGCCGATGCGCGCCAGGATGGCCGCACGGCACGTGACCAGGCGGTAGAGCAGGTCCTTCTTGCGCTGCTGGAACTCGGTGACGGCACGCGCGCCGGCATCTGCCCCACCCGGGGCATCGGGCACGAGCCACGCGCTGCACCAGACGGCAGCAAGCGTCTGCATCCTCAGCTGGCGCTGTGACAGATACGGCTCCATGAGTAGGCGATATTCCTCGCCCCGCTCGCCGATCAGGCGCATCAGGGTGTCCCAGCCGCACGAGCGCTCGAGCTCGGCGGCAATACCAGTATTGTCGATGGCGAGCGCCGCCAAGAGATCCGCCGGCCCCATGCCGCTAAAGTCTGCATCGATCCCGTAGCCCACACGCGCCTCGAGCGCAATGACTCCGCGCAGCCGAACGTCGATCTCATCCATCGCTGCGCGCACGGAGCGGACCGAGAGATAAGTCTCCCCCGAAACCTGCACCGTCGAGATCCCCGGCCGGGAGAGCACGCACATGAGGACACGTGCCTCATCGGTGAGGTCCCGCGACAGGACGGAGGCGATTGCGTCCTCGGACGTGACCACCAGATGGTAGTTGGGATCGCTCGAGATGGTGCCGGCACCCACGGACTCGAGCCACGCGCTCACGCTCGCCACTTCGCGCACCACGGTACGGCGGGAGACGCCGAGTGCCTCGGCGAGCTCGGCGCCGGAGCGTGGACCGTCGTCGAGCGCCCGCAGGAGCTGTCTCTGTCTCTTGCTGATCATGCCGCTACGAGCGGATGCCGGCGAGCATCCGCTCCATCCCCCTTTCGACCTTCGAGTGCGAACAGGCGAGATTCATGCGCAGGTACCCAGCACCGCCGTACGTCTCGCCCGACATGATGCCCACATGGCCCACCTCAACGAGCCGGCGCTGGAGCTCGGCCGCATCCAACCCCAGGCCCGAGGCATCCATCCAGGCAAGATAGGTCCCCTGCGGCACCGCAAAGCGGATCTCGGGCAAATTGGCGGCAAGGAAATCCTTGAGCGCCTGCATGTTGCCGCGAATATAGGCCACAAGCTCGTCCACATACTCGGAGCACGAGCGATACGCCGCCATCTGGGCAGTCATCCCCAAGATACTCACGCTCGACAGGGCGTTTTTTTGCTTGAGCTCGAACAGGAAGCGTTCGCGCAGGTCATCGTCGGGGATGAGCGCATAGGACCCGATGAGCCCGGGCGTGTTGAACGTCTTGGAGGCCGAACACAGCAGCGCCACGCCCTCGCGCGTGATGTTCGTCACGGGTGTGTAGGGAGTTTCGCCCAGAATCATATCGCGATGGATGTCATCCGAAATGAGAAAGACCCCGTTGGCATGGCAGAGCTCCACAATACGAGCAAGCTCGCCTGCCGTGAAGACCTTGCCTGTGGGGTTATGCGGGTTGGTGAGCAGCATAACCTTTGCCTCGGGGCGGGCAAGCGCCACCTCAAGGGCGTCCCAATCGAGACCGTAGCCGTCCATGGCGCTCGCCTGAGCAACGGCCACAAGCTCGCGCCTGTTGCCCTCGATCAGGCCGTAGAAGGCGTCGTACATGGGAGTGAGCGTCACCACGGCGTCATTCGGCTCGCTCACCAGGCGAATGACCGTCGCGGCCGAGAAGATAACGCTCGGGCTGTACACGACCCAGTCCATGTCCACGTGGGACGCCCCGTCCCTGGCAAACCAGCCGGCAACACTACCTTGTAGTCACTATGGTTCCAGCGGGTATAGCCAAAGATGGGGTGTTCCATGCGGGCGCGGAGGGCATCCATGACCTCGTCGGGCACAGCGAAGTCGGTGTCCGAGATGGAAAAGGGGAGCACGTCTGCGCTGCCAAACCGGTCGGCCGCATAGTCCCATTGGGTGCTGTAGGTACCCATTCTGTCGATGACGCGATCGAAGTCGTAACGCATTTCCCCATTCCTTTCATTGAAACCTGCGGAGCCGCCGAACAGACCGGCGACCCCGCAGGACTAATTATTCTATCGAGACTTAGGCGTTCTGAGCCTCGCGCTTCTTCATCCAAGCGGACTTGAAGACGATGATGAGGCGATGTTCAGGACCAGACCCACAGCGACGGCGATGTAGTAGCTGGTCGCTGGGTAGATGAGGCCCAAGAACGGATCGAAGATGCCGATGCCCGGAGCGATACGCTGAACGCCAAGGGCCATGGAGATAGCACCGGCGACGCCGCCAGCGATGACGTTCGCGGAGATCATGGGCAGAGGCGCAGCCAGGGCATAGGGGATGGCCGGCTCGGTGGCGACAGTGGCGCCGACGATGAGCGCGGGAATCGCGGAGTCGCGCTCGGCCTGCGTGAAGAGCTTCGGGCGGATCCAAGTGGCGATGGCGGCGGCCATCGGCGGGAGGATCGTCACGACGCCCACAATGCCGTACCAGTCGTATACGCCGGAGCCAGCAGGGAGAAGGAGAAGAACCAAGCGGCCTTGTTAACCGGGCCACCCATGTCGAAGGCGAGCATGGCGCCCACCAGGAAGGCGGCAACGAGCTTCATCGAGCTCGGGATGGAGCTCAACAGGCCGACGAAGGCGTTCATAAGCCAGGACATGGCCGGGCCGATGATATAGTACGTGCCCAGGCCAAAGATAAAGAGCGTCACGACCGGGATGATCAGGAAGCCAAGCAGGGACTGGAAGCTCTTGCCCAGGTTGATCTTTTTCATCGCCTTGACGAAGTAGCCGATTGCAAGGCCAATTACGCAGGCGCCAAGGAAGCCAGCGCCGACCTCGGTGCCGAGCAAGTCGGTGCTGTTGGCGAGGTAGCTGCAGATGAAGGCGGGCATGATAGCGGCTTATCGCCGATGGCGTTGGCGATAAAGGCGCCCATCATCGGAATCATGAACGTGAAGCCCAGACCGCCGATGGTGTTGAGCACCCAGGCGAGCGAAGCATCTGGCCGTCGCCGGGGGCCACGTTGGGAGCGCCGAACTGGGCCATGATGGAGCCGATGGCCATGAGCACGCCGCCGCCGATGACAAACGGCAGGGCCGCGGAGACGCCGGCCATGAGGTAGCTCATGATGCCGGTGGTGACGCTCTCCTGCTTGGCGCCAAGCTTGACCGCGGAAGCCTGGAAGACCTTGGCTTCACTCTCAAGGTTGCCCATAAGGCTGTCGATGCGCTTGAGGGCCTCGGAAACGGGCACTTCAACGACCTTCTTGCCGTCGAAGCGAACACGATCGTCATCGTTCATGCCGCGACCGAGCGCGAGGACGACGTAGTCGGCCTCCTTGATCTGCTCGGGCGTAAGCTTGTTTTCGACGCCGCTGGCACCCTGGGTCTCGACGTGAACCTCATAACCCAGCTCGGTGCCCTTCGTCTTGATCGCCTCGGCCACCATGTAGGTGTGTGCAATGCCGGCCGGGCAATTGGTGACGGCCACGATTGACTTTGCCATATGCTTCTCCCCTCTTTCCTTTCACACGGGTTGAACATTGCCTGCTATCCGACGACGCCCCGGATGAGGGCGCACACGTCTTCGATGGAGTCGCCCTTGAGATGGTCGACGAAATCCTTGTGCACGAGGCGACGCGCCAGTTTGGCGAGCAGCTGCAGATGGGTGTCGCTGCCACTCTCGGGGACAAGGATGTTGATGACCGTGTCGACGGGAGCGTCGTCGAGCGCGTGCCACTCGACGGGCGCGGTCAGGCGCGCGAAGAGAATGGCGGGGGTACTGACGTTGGCGCTCTTGGTATGTGGGACAGCCACGCCGTTGCCAAAGCCCGTAGAAGCCTCGGCCTCGCGCTCATGAAGGTCGGAGACGATAGCGGACGCATCGGCGGCGACGCCCAGTTCCACGGCCTTCGCGGCGAGGGCCTCGAAGACGGCGTTCTGGTCGGCGGCGTCGACGGCGTCGAGTGTGTGTGTCGAATCGAACAGTGCCATGTCTGCCTCCTCTCGTTTGTTGTCGTTTCTCTACGCCTTTTAGTTTAGGAGGTATGGGTAAACCGCTTAACGGGCGCTTTGTCACCCGCGGTGTGCACGTCCGGGCCCCTCATACGCCCAAGAGTCACCCGCGTGCCCCGATTGCGTCGCTTTTGTCACCGGGGAGGTGGGCAAGCTCCGAGCGCCCGGCTCGCATCGCGCGCCGAATGATACAGCGTTAGACAAACGGCTCGTCGCAGAAGAAAGGCCCGCTCCGGAACTTGTCCGGAGCGGGCCACACCCGCCCCCAACCCAAATTGGGGTTATGTCGCGCGACGTTACACGCGGGCTTGCTACCTTCCCGCGTTGTACAGCTCCACGAGCTTGGCCTGAACGTCATAAGGCACCTGCTCATAGCCCGCAGATTTCATGGTAAAGTCGCCCGTGCCGCGCGTGATAGAGCGCAGACGCGTCGAGTAATCCGTCAGCTCGGCGAGAGGCGCCTGGGCGATGACCACGGTATCGCCGCGCTCATCGGTCTCCATACCCGTCACGCGACCGCGCGAGGCCGAGATGTCGCCCATCACGGCGCCGGCGTAGCTCTCGGGGATCGTCACCGTGATTTCCTCGATGGGCTCCAGCACCACCGGATCGGCGTCGGCGCACGCCTTGCGCAGGCCGATGCGAGCCGCCGCGCGGAACGCCATCTCGTTGGAGTCGACGCTGTGATACGAGCCGTCGTACACAGCCACGCGAATGCCCGTGAGCGGGTAGCCGGCAATGATGCCGTCCTTCATGGTCTCCTGGACGCCCTTGTCCACGGCGGGAATCAGCGAGCGCGGAATGCGGCCGCCCACGACCTCATCCACAAACTCGTAGCCGTCGCTCGTGCCGTCGGGCCCAATGAGCGGCTCAACGCGCAGCCAGCAGTCGCCATACTGACCGGCACCGCCAGTCTGCTTCTTGTGGCGACCCTGGGCACTCGCCGTGCGGCGAATGGTCTCGCGATACGGAATGCGGATCGGCACACTCTTGGCAGCAACCTTGGTGCGGTCTCCAGACGATTGAGCAGCACCGAAACCTGCGCCTCACCCACGGCGGAGATGATAGTCTGGCCGGTCTCCTCGTCGCGATCGATGCTCATGGTCGGATCGGCCTTGCACGCCTTCTCGATAAACGTATAGAGCTTCTCTTCGTCGCCGCGGTTCTCGGCCTCGATGGCAATGCGGTACTGCGAGTTGGGGAACTTAAACGCCGCCGCCTCGACCTTACCGGTAATGGAGAGCGTGTCACCCGTCTCTGCCGCCAACTTGGGCGCCACGATAATGTCGCCGGCATAGGCGTGACCGACCTCGGTCATATCGCGGCCGCACATCACATACAGGTGAGCCAGACGATCGCTCTTGCGGGTACGCGCGTTGACCAGCTCAAGGCCCGGCTCAAGCGTGCCCGTCAGTACCTTGATAAAGCTGATGCGACCCTGCTGCGGATCGGCCAGGGTCTTAAACACAAACGCCACCGGGCGGTCATCGTCGCTCGAGATCTTAAGCGAATCACCGTCGATGAGCGGCATCTCGCCATAGTCGGTCGGCGCTGGGAAGTATGTGGCGATGTCGTCCATCAGTGAGTTGACGCCCTGCTCCTTAATGCAATCGCCCGCAAAGACCGGCACAAAGATGCGCTCGGCGATCGCCTTCGACAGTAGGCCTTCAAGCTCCTCCTGCGTCAGCGTCTCCTCGCCTTCCAAGTACTTCATCATCAGCTCGTCGTCAGCCTCGGCCACCAGCTCGCACAGATGGTCATGGGCCTCCTCGGCCTGGGCACGATACTCCTCGGGAATCTCCGACTCAACGGCTTCGGTGCCGTTGCAATGGCGCGCCTTCATGCGCACGAGGTCGATGATGCCGTCAAAGTCCTCGCCCTCGCCCCAGGGAAGGGTCACGGCGCCCAGGCGCGTGCCAAAGCGCTCCTGCAGCAGGTCCATGGTGGTCGTAAAGCTGGCCTCGGAGCGCGACAGGCGGTTCACGAACACCGCACGCGCTAGGCGCAGGTCCTCCGCCGCATACCAGAGCTTAACCGTCGTAGGCTGCGGGCCGGCCTCGGCGTCGACCACAAACAGAGCCGTCTCGCAAACGCTCATCGCGGCAAAGGCGTCGCCGATAAAATCGGGGTAGCACGGGGCATCGAGCACGTTGATGCGCGCGCCCTTCCAGTCGATCGGCGCAATGGTCGTCGAGATGGAGAACGAACGCTTGACCTCTTCGGGGTCATAGTCGAGCGTGGGCTTGGTGCCGTCGTGGCCGCCCAGGCGGGCGGTCTTGCCGGAAAGGTGGAGCATGGCTTCGGCGAGTGAAGTCTTGCCCACCCCGCCTTGGCCTACGAGCACCACGTTCCTTACGTTACCGGTCTTGGGAGCACCCATGATGACCTCCTTGCAGGGCCGCGCGCAATGCGCGACGCCAACGGGGAGAGTTCGCGGTCGGTGCCATCCCGGGAGCAGCATGGTCGGCAACCGAGCCGACTCACCCTCCAAATGTCCTATGCCACCACCCTACCCTCACGGGCGGCTGTCCATGCACACCTTTCGGCGCACGTATGAATACAGGCGGCGAGAGGAAGAGACAAACTTGTGAGGCGATTATTGAACTCCGTCGATGCAAACAAAAAGCCGCCACAGACCGTAAGACCTGCGGCGCTTCGCCTCAATTAATAGTTGAGTAAATACCTGAGCCTACCCCTCGATACGGCTCAAGAACTCACGCGTGCGCTGCTCGCGCGGATGGTCGATGACCTGCTCGGCAGGCCCCTCCTCGACAATGCGGCCGCCATCCATAAAGACCACGCGGTCGGCAACATCGCGCGCAAACTGCATTGCGTGGGTCACAATCACCATCGTCATATTCTGCGCGGCAAGGTCTTTAATGACACGCAGCACCTCGGCCGTCAGCTCGGGATCGAGTGCCGAGGTCGGCTCGTCAAAGAATAATATTTCCGGATCGAGCGCCAGGGCGCGGGCAATACTCACGCGCTGTTGCTGACCGCCCGAAAGCTCACATGGCACCTTGTTCTCGTTGCCCGTAAGCCCCATCTGCGCGATCAACTCACGCGCACGCGCTTCGGCCTGCTCGCGCGGACGCTTGAGTACGCGAACCGGAGCGTCGGTGATGTTTTTCATCACCGTATAGTGCGGAAACAGATTGTAATTTTGGAACACCAGGCCGAATCGCGAGCGTGTCCGCTTGGGCACATCGCCCTTCGCATAGACCGCGCCCGAACCCGCATCCGTCGCAACGGCAAGGTCACCAAACGAGAGCGAGCCTCCGTCGAGTGTCTCGAGCAGCGTGGCACACCGCAGCAGCGTGGACTTACCGCCACCCGAAGGCCCGATAATCGCCACGACCTCGCCGCGCTTTACCTCGAGTGAGATATCCTTGAGCACCTCATTGCCGCCAAACGCCTTACGCGCGCTTTCGATTTTCATCACTGAGTTAGTCATGATAATAGTCCAGCTTCTTTTCGGCGGCGCCCAGCAGCATCTCGACCACAAAGTTAAAGACCCAGTAAATCAGCGCCGCGATCGCAAACGGCACCATGCTCACTTGCGAGGCAACCAGCGCCTTGGCCGTCGAGAACATCTCCCCCACGCCGATGGCAAACGCCAGCGATGTGTCCTTGACCAGCGTGATGATCTCGTTGCCCATCGCCGGCAAAATGCGTTTGGCAACTTGCGGCATCACGATGTACAAAAATGTCTGCAGACGCGAGTAGCCCAGCACCTCGGCGGCCTCATATTGACCACGCGGAATCGACTGCAGGCCCGAGCGATAGATCTCGGCAAAGTAGCCGGCGTAGTTGATGATGAACGCCACAACGCACGCCGTCCACTTGGAATCGGGCGTGAGCGAGATGCCAAACACGTAGTACGGGGCAAAGTAGATCGCAAACATCTGCAGCATAAGCGGCGTGCCGCGCATCACCGAAATATAGATGCGCGCAATCCAACGCAGCGGCGCGACCTTGCTCATGCGCATAAACGCCACGGGGATTCCCAGCGGAATCGACCCGAGCAACGTCAGCACAAACAGCTGCAAGCTGACCAAGAATCCTTGGCCAAGCATCTGCATCATGACTTGGATAGACAACCTACCCTCTCTTTCACAGCAACAGTACAGCGGTTTTTACTCTCAAATAGCACAGTGCCCAAGATTGCGAGCGACAAGCCCGACGAAGCGCACTTTGGTACGCGAGGAGGGTTGGAGCCGCAAGGTTGGGTGCTGCGGCTATTTGAGAACCCAGTTGTCGAAGGACAGACCGTATTCTGCATACTTGTCGCACAGGTCCTTGACCGTGCCGTCCTCGTAGAGCGCCTTGAGCGACTCGGTCACGGCATCGGCGGACTTGGTGTCGCCCTTCTTAAAGCCGACGGCGTAGTGCTCGCTGGACAGCGGCTCATCAAGCTGCGTATAAGCATCGGGCTTGGCGGCAAGCTGATACTGGGCAATCGAAAGGTCGCAAGCCACGGCATCGACCGCGCCGCTCTCGAGCTGCATAAAGGCCGTGTTGTACTCGCCGATGGTATCGAGCGTGGCAAACGTCGCCGCCAGATCCTTCTGGTCACCCTCGAGCACATCCTGCGCAGCGGAATCGGTCTGGGTAATCACGGTCTTGCCGGCAAGATCGTCCCAGCTCTTGATGCCCGCATCCTTCTTTACCACCAGCACCTGCTCGTTGAGCATGTACGGCTCGGAGAACGTGTAGTCGTCCTCGCGACCCTCCATGGTAAAGCCGTTCCAGATGCAGTTGATGGCGCCGGAGTTGAGCAGCGTGTCCTTGGCATCCCAATCGATGGCCTCGTATTTGACCTCCCAGCCTGCTTATCGGCAACAGCCTTGGCAAGATCGAGATCAAAGCCGGTGTACTCGCCATCGTCGCCCACAAAGCCGTACGGAGGATAGGACTTATCAAAGCCCACCACGAGCTTCTTGGACTCCGCAGCGCCCTTCACATCCTTGGCCGCGGCAGAGCCAGCAGCGGAGCCCTTGCCGGCACCACCGCCGCAACCAACAAGACCAAGGCCCAGCACCGTGGCGAGCGAGCCGGCTAGACCAACAAACTGACGACGAGACATTTCAGTATTCATAGTATTCCCCCTTGATGGCACTTTAGTTAGGTAAAGTGAGTCATGTAACGTTCAGAATCATACACTTTACCTTGATGGAGTACAAGGGAGGGTTTGCCCGGCGTGGGCGGGGAGCGGCGCGTAATTAAGTTTCCTGCTCTACAGTCCTGCGCAAGACGGAAAGCGCGCATGGAGCACTAGGTTGGAGCACCCGGAATGCCGGCAGCCGTCACGGTATTTAATTTGCTGCTCTACAGTCCTGCTCACGACGGAGGCCACATTAAGTGGCCTCCTGTTCGTGCGGAACTCGCGATAAACTTAACCCCCACACCCCTCACGCGGCGGGCAACCGTCGTTGCTTATCACTGACACGAATAAACCGCTTGTATATCGTCTGCTGGCTTGGCACGGTACAATACTTGCAGCTTTAATTCATGAATTAGTGGAGTTATTGATGGCAGAATCTCGTGCGGAGCGTAGGGCTCGTCGTGCTTTGATCGAGGCGGCTGAGGGGTCGGAGGAGAAAAAATCTTCTAAGAAATCCAAGTCGTCTCAGGATGCGAAGGGCAAGTCAGCCAAAGGCAAGGCTAAGGCCAAGCGTCCCGGCTCTCGTCGGAGCGAGGACAAGGCATCTCAGACTCGCTCCAAGCGCTCGCATATAGATCAGGTTTCGTCTGCGCGTAAGGCTGTGGATCCCAAGTCTCCCTGTCCGATCATGAAAGCTTGCGGGGGGTGCACGGCGCTCAATCGTCCTTATAAAAAGCAGTTGGCAGCTAAGCAGGCTGTTATGGAGGAGCTTTTTGCTGCTCTTTGCGAGCGCGAGGGTATTAGCGTCGACCCCATTCGCGGTATGGGCGTCACCCTGGGCGACCCGGGCAAATATCCTGCGCCGCGCGGGTTTCGCCATAAGGCCGCCACTCCCTTTGCCCCCGGCAGAGAGGGCGCTGTCCGTTGCGGTTTCTTTGAGCGCGGCACGCACAAGATCGTTGCCGTACCCGAATGCCCCGTCGAGGCACCGGGTGCCCGTCAGATTCTCAACGGCATCGCACGCGAAGCTGAGCGGCTGCATATTCCCGCCTTTAATGAGGACAAGCATCTTGGTTTGCTTCGCTATGCCGTCGTCCGCTGCGGCTGGCGTACCGACCAGGTCATGGTCACGCTCGTGACCGCTCAGCGCGATTTGCCGCATGCGCAGGAGTTCTTTGAGGCTGTCGCCGCACTCAATCCGCACATCGTCACCGTCGCCCAAAACATCAACGGACGTCCCGGCAACGCCATCCTCGGCGAGGAAACCCGCATTGTATATGGCGCCGAGTGCATGCGCGACCAGCTGCTCGGTTGCGAATTCGATATCTCCCCTACCGCGTTTTATCAGACCAACCCGCAACAGACCGAGCTGCTCTATCAGCTCGCTATCGACGGCATGGATTTGCACCAGGGCGATGTGCTCATGGATGCCTACTGTGGCAGCGGTACCATCGGCCTGTGCGCAGCCAAAGCCGCCCAGGACAAGGGCATCGGCATTATGCTGCTTGGCGTGGAGCGCAACCACGCCGGCATCGCTGACGCACGTCGCAACGCCGAGCTCAACGGCCTTACTCGCAACGCATGGTTTATGGCCGACGATGCCACCGATTACATCCTGGACGCCGCCGATAACAACGAGCGGATCGATGTCCTTTCCATCGATCCGCCGCGCGCCGGCTCTACCCCCGAGTTCCTCGAAGCTGCCTGCGCGCTTAAGCCGCGCCGCATCACCTATATCAGCTGCAACCCCGTAACTCAAGAGCGCGACCTGCATCAGCTCCTCGACGGAGGCTACCGACTGCTCAAGATCACGCCCGTCGACATGTTCCCTCACACCGACCACACCGAAACCGTAGCGGTCCTCGAACGCCGCTAACCAACCTCAGTAGATTTTTGGGACAAGAAAGGGGGCGACCCGTCTGGGCCGCCCCCCTTCGCTTGGTTTATAAATTCCGCTACATCCCATTGCGCAGATCACACACGCCGGCTGCCGCCATCTCGCGCAGCAGCGTCTCGCGATCGCGCGTCACGATCAGATCCAACGGGAAGTGAATCTCGTCGAGCATCTTGCGAGCGTAATCGAGCTTACCAATTGCCATGCCAATGTGCGCATCGGTCGAAACGCCAATGCCCACGCCCAGCTCGGCGCAGCGCTCGGCAATCTTGCGGCATACGGCCCAATGCTCAGTGTCGACACCGTGTTCAAGACTATGGTTGTTGATCTCAATAATCTTGTGCTTGGCCTTAGCTGCCAACAGCACCTCGTCGATATCGAACGGCACGCCCGAACGCCCCGTGTGACCCAGCATGAACACCTTGGGGTGCTCCAGGGCATTGATATACATCTCGGTCGTCTGGGCCAGCGTCGCGCCCTCAGCAATCTGCGGATTATGCACGCTTGCAACCAAATAATCCAAATTACGCGTAACCAAATCGAACAGTGAATGCTGACGGCTGTACGAATCGCCGGCGATATCGAGCGTGACAGGGGTGTCCTCGCCAAACAGGCTTCCGTCCAGCGAAACGATATCGGCCTCGGCACCACGCAGCACCAGCACGCCGCTCCAAATGCGCGGCCAGATATCCTGGTTGATAAAGAACTGGTAACTGCGCAGGTCATTGGGGCAAGCCGTAACCATAGAGCTCAAATGGTCGGCAGATCCGAGCACCTGCAGACCACGCTCTGCCGCCCAGTACACATTCTCCTCAATGGTCGAATATGCATGCGCAGAGAACATCGTATGGGTATGAATGTCACAAGAAAGCAGGTAGGGCATCAGGTCTCCTTATCTGGCACGGCCGTCGCTTATATTCATTGTACGCATAGCCTTCGATAGTCGTAAAACCACTCCATCCCAAAGACACAACGTCCATGACAACGGGGTCCGGCTTAACACCAAACCCCGTTTCACGTAAAACATTGTAGGCAGAGCGCTTTACTTTTAACGATACTCGTCCGCCAACTGTTTCCAAGCGGGTAGCGAATTGACAATCGTTTCGTAGCTCACGCAATAGCCCAGGCGGAACCAACCCGGCATACCAAAGCTGTCCGAGGGAACCGCAAGCAACTCATACTTCTTTGCGCGCTCGCAAAACGCATTCGCATCGGGCTCGAGTGCCTTCACCCACAGGTAGAAAGCACCGTCCGGCTCAACATAGGTATAGCCGTAGTCCGTCAAAGCATCGGTGAGCGCCGTGCGGTTGCGTGCATAGGCCTCAACGTCACTCGGCTCATCGATGCAATCGATGATCACGCGCTGGAAGAGTGCCGGTGCGCATACAAAACCCAGCGTACGGGCAGCACCCGCAACAGCCGGCATCAGACGGGCAGCCTGCGGATTGGTGTTGGGAACCAAGATCCAGCCCACGCGCTCGCCCGGTAGCGACAGCGACTTGGAATACGAGTAGCACACGACGGTGTGCTCGTAGATCGAAGGAACCCAAGGCACCTCGGCACCGTACACGATCTCGCGGTACGGCTCATCCGAGATGAGCATGATCGGATTCTCGGGATCGCGCTGAGCGTTGGCCTCGCGCAGAGCATTGGCCAGTCGCGTCAGCGTGTCGCGTGTATATACGGCACCAGTCGGATTGTTGGGCGAGTCGATGATAACGGCAGTCGTCTTATCGGTAATCGCCTTGAGCACGTTGTCCACGCTCAGCTGGAACGTATCTTCATCGGCGAGCGCCTCAACACACGTACAGCCGGCCTTCTCAATCCAAACGCGATACTCCGGAAAGTACGGGGCGATAACAATAACCTCGTCGCCCGGATTCGTAACGGCGTTGAGCGCGCAGGTGAGCGAAGCCGCGGCACCCACCGTCATAAAGACGTCTTTGCCCTCATAGCTCGTGCCAAAGCGGCGGTTGAGCGATTCGGCCACAGCGGCACGACATTGCGGCAGGCCCGGTGCGGGCGTGTAGCCGTGCAGCTGGTCGCTCGGCAGCTCCAGGGCCTTCTTAATGGACTCCGCCACAGCAGCGGGTGCCGGAACGCTCGGATTGCCCAGCGAAAAATCGAATACGTTTTCCGCACCGATCTGCGCCTTGCGCTCAAGGCCATAGCTAAAAATCTCACGGATGATGGAGCTTTCCGCACCGCGAGCATACATAGTTTCGTTGATCATCTGTTCCCCTTTCGCATAGGCGCTATTGTACGCTTTAGCCGAGCAAAGTGTCGCAGCAATGTTGATTGGGGACAGACTTAAATGCGTGAAAACGCTCATTTAAGTCTGTCCCCAATCAACAGACGGCCCCATATCGCTCAAAAGAAAAAGCCTCCGCAGGTTTCCCCGCGGAGGCTTTCGCCACAAAGACTATTTGTCGGCGTCGGTGTCGGCATCGACGACGGCATGGTCATCGTCAGCATCATCGGATGCGGCTTCGGCATCCTCCTGCATGGCCGCCTGCGCAAAGCGCGGCATCAGCCGCCAGCTCCTCCTCGCTCATTCGAGGCGCGCGCTTCTTGGTCGGCATGCGGCCGCCTTGGCATT
>ENA-OQDW01000058-OQDW01000058.1-human-gut-metagenome-genome-assembly--contig:-NODE-58-length-40059-cov-8.479340_pt1 | contig 40059 bp, 40 predicted proteins | sample MGYA00242784_ERZ504613 | MGnify/ENA primary metagenome ERZ504613 (study PRJEB26092, sample SAMD00036330) | human gut metagenome | host: Homo sapiens | study: EMG produced TPA metagenomics assembly of...
TATAATATACTATCTATACAGAGAGTGGTAACAACAGCGAAAAAAACTGAATACTGAATACTGAATACGTTCCACGTAATCGGTTATTACTTTGTAACATACTGGTTTATAGCGCAAAAACATAGTTTTCTACACCGCAAAACATAGAGATGCGTTCCATGAAACATAGAGTTATTTCTCTTTACTAAGTTTCAAATCGTAAGCTGCTGAAAATCGTTCCTTATCACATGCCTAAATTTGGTAGATACCAGAAATCTTCGTATCTTTGCACCGGCAATCGAAAGAACAGTCTTTTGTGCCTCGCTCGAGTCTTCTATTAAGACCAACACGGGTTATAAATGATGGCAGACGCCGGTCATCAATGAAGACCCCGAAAACGGCAGAAACGGGGCGTTCTGGGGAATTTGAACCAACTAGGTTAGTGTCATACCGACACACAACAAAAAAAAAGCCCCCGATGCAGAAAAGCACCGGGAGCCTTCGTAAGCAAATTATTATTATCTTAAAAAGATCAACTGAATATGCAGCACATCACAGTATACACCATGACGCACCGACAGAAAGGCTTAAATGAGGTTCATGCCCGCTTCCTCAGCCTCCTTGCGCATCTCCTCAGGCCAGATGCTAGCCTGAATCTCACCAATGTGAGCCTTATGAAGCAATACCATGCACAGACGGCTCTGACCGATACCGCCACCAATGCTCAGAGGCAAATTGTCGTTCAGGAGCTGCTGATGGAAGTAAAGCTTCTCTCTATCCTCCTTGCCCTCCAGCTTAAGCTGACGCAGCAGACTCTCCTTGTCGACACGGATACCCATAGAACTGAGCTCGAAACTGCGACCCAGAACAGGATACCAGATGAGGATATCACCATTCAGTCCCACCTTGCCGTTCTCAGCCACGGTGCTCCAGTCATCATAGTCAGGAGCTCGGCCATCATGCTTCTTGCCATCGCTCAACTTGCCTCCGATGCCCTCTACAAATACAGCGCCATACTTCTTGCAGATAGCATCCTCACGCTCCTTAGGAGAAAGGTCTGGATACATATCGAGCAAATCCTGCGCATGAATAAAATGAATCTCCTTAGGCAGGAAAGGCTTCAGCTGAGGATAATGCTCGCAAGCCAGGAACTCGGTACGCAAGATGGCACCATAGATGCGGCGCACGATATTCTCGAGGAAAGCGATGGTACGGTCTTCCTTGGTAATCACAGCCTCCCAGTCCCACTGGTCAACATAGAGCGAATGAAGATTATCCAGCTCCTCGTCAGCACGGATGGCGTTCATATCGGTATATACGCCATAAGCAGGCTCAATCTCATACTCGGCAAGCGTCAGTCGCTTCCACTTGGCAAGAGAATGAACCACCTCAGCCTGAGCATCACCCAAATCCTTAATAGGGAAAGTTACAGGGCGCTCCACTCCATTCAGGTCATCATTGATACCCAAACCCTTCAATACGAAGAGAGGGGCGGTAACACGACACAGACGGAGCTCGGTGCTCAGGTTTTGCTGGAAGAATTCTTTTATCATTTTAATACCCATTTCGGTCTGGCGCATATCCAGCAGCGCCTTGTACCCTTCAGGTTTTATCAAATTGCTCATTTTTATTTCATATTTAGTATTTGCGCTGCAAAGGTACAAAATAATAATTAATCTGCAAGCATTTTTCCGTATTTTTTCGCAAAATGATAGCATTTTTAAGTTTTTTAGTAGCATTTTGTAGAACAATTCACAAATACACATTATATATATGAAAAAATCTGCCCCAAATATTTGGTTATTTCAAATAAAAGCAGTAATTTTGCAGTCGACTTCCCGATTCGATGTCATTCAGGCGGAGAAACGGGCGGCAGAAAAGAGGGTCTCGTAGCTTAGCTGAATAGAGCGTCAGATTCCGGTTCTGAAGGTCGTGGGTTTGAATCCCACCGAGATCACCCGAAACAACAGAAATGATTAATAATTGAAAACATGGATTTAGTAGAACGATTTATAAACTATACGAAATTCGACACACAGTCGAGCGAAGAATCGACCAGCGTGCCTAGTACGGCAAAACAGCTCGAATTTGCCAAGTACCTGAAGAAGGAACTTGAGGACGAAGGATTGAGCGATGTCGAAATGGATGACATGGGCTATATCTATGCCACCCTGAAGAGCAATACCAAGAAAAAGACTCCTACCATCGGATTTATTTCACACATGGATACATCGCCTGATGCCAGCGGAAAGGATGTAAAGGCGCGCGTCATCAAGAACTATGACGGCAACGACATCGAGCTGAGCCCGGGCATCATCTCAAGCGTTGAGACTTTCCCAGAGCTGAAGGCTCACAAGGGAGAGGATATCATCGTAACAGACGGTACTACCCTGCTGGGTGCCGACGACAAGGCGGGCATCGCTGAAATCGTACAGGCAATGTGCTATCTGCGCGACCACGACGAAATCAAGCACGGAGATATCCGCGTAGGTTTCAATCCTGACGAGGAAATCGGTATGGGTGCACATCATTTCGACGTAGAGAAGTTTGACTGCGACTGGGCTTACACCGTAGATGGCGGCGACCTGGGCGACTTGGAATACGAGAACTTCAATGCTGCCGGAGCTAAAATCATCATCAAGGGCGTGAGCGTTCATACAGCTATGCCAAGGGAAAGATGGTGAATGCAAGCCGACTGGCTGTGGAATTCCAGAACATGATTCCTGAGAACGAGACTCCTGAGCAGACTGAAGGCTACCAGGGCTTCTACCACCTCATCGGCATCGAGAGCCGCTGCGAGGAGGCAAAACTCAGCTACATCATCCGAGATCACGACCGCAACAAGTTTGAAAACCGCAAGGATTTCATCGAGGACTGCGTGAACAAGATGAACGAGAAGTATGGCGACGGAACCGTAAAGGCGGTTATCTACGACCAGTACTATAACATGAAGGAGAAGATTGATCCTAACATGCACGTCATCGACATCGTGCTCAGAGCGATGCAGGAGAGCGGCGTTCCACCTCGCGTAGAGCCTATCCGCGGCGGTACCGACGGAGCCCAGCTGAGCTTCAAGGGTCTGCCTTGTCCGAACATCTTCGCCGGCGGTGTCAACTTCCACGGTCCTCACGAGTTTGTGAGCATCCAGGTAATGGAGAAGGTAGTGAAGACCATCGTGAAGATAGCGGAAATCACAGAAGAATTTAATGATTAGTTTATAGTTAATAGTTTATAGTTAATAGGGCATTCTTGCTGCAAAGCAAGCGTCTTATCTACTATAAACTATTATTTTTATCAGCATCCCTCTTCTTTAAGCAAGTTTGCCCCTATACGGCGAAGCCGCTATTAACTATCAACTATAAACTATAAATAATACGGCGAAGCCGCTATAAACTATAAATTATAAATTATAAACTATAACTAATGGCTGAAATTCCATTTTTAGTAAAAGACCTCGCCCTCATCCTGATGGTGGCAGGCATCGTAACCCTCATCTTCAAAAGGCTCAAGCAGCCGCTGGTGCTGGGATACATCATGGCGGGATTCCTGGTTTCGCCACACATGCCCTACACCATGTCGGTAGTCGACGAGACGGATATCCAGACCTGGGCCGACATCGGTGTCATCTTCACCCTCTTCTCGCTCGGTCTCGACTTCTCGTTCAAGAAAATCGTGAAGATGGGCGCTTCTCCCATCATCGCCACCGTGGTTATCGTGTTCTGCATGATGATGCTGGGCATCAGCGTAGGCCACGGCTTCGGCTGGGGAAGGATGGACTGCATCTTCCTGGGCGGTATGCTCGCCATGAGCTCCACCACTATTATATATAAGGCATTCGATGATATGCGGCTGCGCACCCAGAAGTTTGCCTCGATGGTGATGAGCGTGCTGATACTGGAAGATATCCTGGCTATCGTGATGATGGTGATGCTGTCGGCGATAGCGAGCGGAAGCAGTCCCGACGGCGGGCAGATGCTTGCCTCTATCGTGAAGATAGGCTTCTTCCTGGGCGTGTGGTTTATCGTGGGCATCTTCGCCATTCCGTGGTTCCTGCGTTCGGTGAGGAAACTCATCAATGCCGAAACCCTGCTCATCGTTTCGCTGGGTCTGTGCTGCGGCATGGCGGTACTGAGCACCAAGGTGGGGTTCAGCAGCGCTTTCGGAGCCTTCGTCATGGGCAGCATACTGGCAGAAACCATTGAGGCAGAAAAGATTATCAAACTCGTAGAACCGGTAAAGAATCTCTTCGGAGCCATCTTCTTCGTATCGGTAGGTATGCTGGTAGACCCGAAGATTCTGATAGAATATGCCGTTCCTATCCTCGCCCTGGTGGGCACGATACTGGTAGGTCAGGCGATATTCGGCACCTTCGGATTCATGCTCGGAGGCGAGTCGCTGAAGTCGGCAATGCGCTGCGGTTTCTCGATGGCTCAGATTGGTGAGTTTTCTTTCATCATCGCCTCGCTGGGTCTGTCGCTCGGCGTCATCAGCAAGTTCCTCTATCCGGTAGTGGTAGCGGTGAGCGTCATCACCACCTTCCTTACACCTTTATATCGATTCGTCTTGCCACACCTACCTATCAGGTAATGGAGAAACATCTGCCCGACAAACTCATCCACATTCTGAACCATTTTGCGATGAGTCATCCCCAGACGCAGCAACAGAGCAAGTGGAAATCGCTGATCCGGCAGATGCTGGTCAACACCACCGCCTACTCTATCCTCTCGCAGCCGTCATCGCCCTGATGTTCACCTTCGTGCTGCCGCTGATGCGCAATCTGCTGCCCGGCTGGCATCTCCACTGGTATGCCAACGCCATCACCGGTCTGCTCACCGTCCTGTTCATCTCACCGTTCCTGCGCGCCATCGTGATGAAGAAGAATCACAGTGCCGAGTGGAAACGCCTCTGGGTGGAGAGCAGCATCAACCGCGTGCCGCTGCTCTTTACGGTGTTCGTGCGCTTCATGATAGCACTGGCTTTCATCTTCTATATCATCAATTTCCTCTCGCGCTTTACCAATGCGCTGATTGTCTGCATCGGTGCCGCCGTGGTGATGCTGATGATAACATCCCGCCGCATCAAGAAGCGTAGCATCGTGATGGAGCGCGTCTTCGTCCACAACCTGCGTTCGCGCGATATTGCGGCTCAGGTGAACGGCGAAAAGCGGCCGCTCTACGAGGGCAGACTGCTAGACCGGGATATCCACATCAGCGAATTTGAAGTGCCTGAAGATAGCAGTTGGACTGGCAAATCGCTGAGAGAGCTGCATCTGCGCCAGCGTTTCGGTGTTGACATGAGCAGCATTCACCGCGGTTCCCACCGCCTGAACATCCCGAACGGCAACATGATCATATTCCCGGGCGACAAGCTGCAGGTAATCGGCAACGACGACCAGCTGCAGAAATTCAATACCGCCCTGCAGAGCGACCTGCTGCCTGAGGAGGCTGAAATAGAAAAGCGCGAGATGAAGCTCAGCCAGCTCATCATCAGCGGCGGCAGCGAATTCCTGGGAAAGACGCTGATAGAAAGCGGAATAAGGGATAAATACAACTGTATGGTGGTAGGACTGGAAGAGGGCCGGGAAAATCTGACGCACGTATCCCCTACCCGAGTCTTCAAGAAGGGAGACATCATCTGGATAGTGGGAGAAGAAGCTGATTTGAAGAGAATCAAGAATTAAATAAAAGAACTTTCGTAAGTAAGCTCCATACGCCCTGAAAGGGCGTGCCGGGAACAACCAGATTACTTCACGGTGATATGGAAGCACCCCTGGTTCACCTCATATTTAATATAGCAGCGGTTCTTGTTGCGGAAATCGCGGAGCACCTCGGAGAACACCCATTTCAGGGTATCATTCTGCACCTGGCGACGAGGCTGTTCACGGGTCTGAATCTGCTTATAGCGGTTGTAACAGATGTCGAAGGTGGTACCATAAAGATGGCACGAATTCTCGGTAGCATTACCGTTTCGGGTACGCAGTTTCGCCACATCATCCTTTGTACGCAGAATGCTCGTCACGATAATCTTATGCAGCGGAATGCCCTTGATCTGCAACGAATCGAAATAGGCACGACCAATATCCTGGAGCAGCACAGAGGCACGAGGCACCAGGTAAGGAATGCTGTTGTTCAGCTTGTCGACATAAAAGAAAGGATTGCTGCCCACATACACCAGCTTGCCCTTGCTGTTCTCCGCCTCCAGACGGTTCTGCACCGGTTTCACGCCGTGCTTTGTAGCCGCCAGAATCTGCACATCCTGCTGGTCGGGGAAAGTATTGCCGAAATGAGGCACCGAGAAGATGCGATGCTTCACCTCCTTGCCATCCTTGTCGAAGAAGATAGAAGGCTTGCCGCTCTGTGCCGTATCAGGCATAACAGAGAGTTCATCCTTCTTCAGGTCCTCAGCCACATTTCCATCAGCACCAGCGGGAGCATCAGAAATCTCAGCAGAAGAAGCATCAGATTCTGCCGAATCCTTCGCAGCCACCAATGTAGAATCAGCCGCATCAGCAGCCGCCGTTTTCGGTTTTGCCACCCCCGGGAAGATGACTCTCACCAGCGCCAAAAGCAAAACCACAATACCAAAAACCTGTAAATATCTGTTCTTACTAATCTTCATAATTATCTTATTTTCACGAAATAATATTCTATATTCTTCAGGCAAAACGGGAGCCGTATCGCCAAATTTAGCTGCAAAGGTAACAAAAACTCTCGAAAAAATAGCTTTTTTAATATTTAAAGAATGTTTTATTCGCCGAAATTTGCTCATTTCATGGAAAAGTAGTAATTTTGCAGCGTTATATAACAAAATATTAGATAGGATAGTTTAAACTTTATAGAATTAAGACATTTTGATAGAGAAACATATTGTACTCGAAGATATCGATCCAGTGATGTTCTACGGTGTGAACAATGCCCACCTGCAGATGATTAAATCGCTGTATCCTAAGTTGCGTATCGTGGCACGCGACAACGTGATTCGTGTGCTCGGTGACGAGGAGGAAATGGCAAAGGTGGAAGAGGATATTGAGCAGATGCGCAAGCACTTGCTTAAATACAACATGCTCAATGATGAAGACATCCTGGACATCGTGAAAGGAAAACAGACCAAGGCGGACAGCGTGAAAGGCGTGCTGGTATACAGCATCAGCGGCCGACCTATCAAGAGCCGCAGCGAAAACCAGCAGCAACTGATAGATGCTTACGAAAAGAACGACATGGTATTTGCCGTAGGACCAGCCGGTACAGGCAAGACCTACCTCAGCATCGCCCTTGCCGTAAAGGCCCTCAAGGAGAAAGCCATCAAGAAAATCATCCTCTCGCGACCTGCCGTAGAAGCCGGCGAAAAACTCGGTTTCCTGCCTGGCGATATGAAAGACAAAATTGACCCATACCTCCAGCCGCTCTACGATGCGCTGGAAGACATGATACCTGCCGTAAAGCTGCAGGATATGATGGAAAAGCACATTATCCAGATTGCTCCGCTCGCCTTTATGCGCGGACGCACACTCAGCGATGCCGTAGTCATCCTCGACGAGGCACAGAACACTACCTCCCAACAGATTCGCATGTTCCTCACCCGTATGGGCATGAACACCAAGATGATTATCACCGGCGACCTGACACAGATTGACCTGCCACGCGAACAGCGAAGCGGACTGAAAGAGGCGCTCAAGATTCTGGACGGTGTGGAAGGTATCGGAGTGGTGAAGCTGGGACAGAAGGACATCGTGCGCCACAAACTCGTAACCCGCATCGTAAACGCATACGACAAGTATGACAAGGAGAGAGCGGAAGCACGGGAAGCTCAGAAAGCAGAAAAAGATAATTCAAAATAATCAGAATGAAGAATGAACTGAATGATTACTCAAGGCATATCATAAAGTTCAAAGTTCAAAATTCAAAGTTCAAAGTAAAATGAAAGCATTAACAAAGACAGATTTCCATTTTGATGGACAGAAGAATGTTTACCACGGTAAAGTACGTGATGTGTATGACATTAACGACGACCTCCTCGTGATGGTCGCTACCGACAGAATCTCAGCGTTCGACGTTGTTCTGCCTAAGGGTATCCCTTTCAAGGGACAGGTGCTCAATCAGATTGCAGCTAAGTTCTTGGACACTACTACAGACATCTGTCCAAACTGGAAGTTGGCTACTCCAGACCCAATGGTTACCGTAGGTTTGAAGTGCGAAGGTTTCCGCGTGGAGATGATCATCCGTTCTATCCTCACCGGTAGTGCATGGCGCGACTATCAGAAGGGCTGCCGCGAGATTTGCGGTGTGAAGTTGCCAGACGGTATGCGCGAGAACCAGCGTTTCCCAGAGCCTATCATCACTCCTACTACAAAGGCTGACGAAGGTCACGACATGAACATTTCTAAGGAAGAGATCATCGCCCAGGGCATTGTTAGTGCTGAGGATTACGCTGTGATGGAGGACTACACACGCCGTATCTTCGCCCGCGGTCAGGAAATCGCTGCCAAGCAGGGATTGATTCTCGTAGATACCAAGTACGAGTTCGGCAAGCGCGACGGCAAGGTTTATCTCATCGACGAGATCCACACTCCAGACTCTAGCCGCTACTTCTATGCTGATGGTTACGAGGAGAAGTTTGAGAAGGGTGAACCACAGCGCCAGCTCTCTAAGGAGTTCGTTCGTCAGTGGCTTATCGAGCACAACTTCATGAACGAGCCAGGCCAGACTATGCCAGAGATTACCGACGAGTATGCAGAGAGCGTATCAGACCGCTACATCGAACTCTACGAGCACATCACCGGCGAGAAGTTTGACAAGCTGCTGAGGAAGGCGACATCGCTGCCCGCATCGAGAAGAACGTAAGCGAGTGGCTTGCTGCACACAAGTAGTTTTTAGTTAATAGTTTACAGTTAATAGAGGCTACGCCGTTGAGCAACAAAGCGGTTCATGCTATAAACTATAAACTATAAATTAGAAACTGTAAAAAACTATATATAAATGTATAAGCAAGAACAGATAAAGCCCTACGAGGGCACAGGAGACAAGGGCAAGTTGGTAGAGGAGATGTTCGACAACATCGCCCCTACCTACGATACCCTGAACCACCGTCTCTCGTGGGATATCGATAAGGGATGGCGCAAGAAGGCAATCAGGCGTCTTGCGCCCTTCTCTCCTAAAAAAATGCTCGACATCGCTACCGGTACCGGCGATTTCGCCATCCTAGCCGCACAGATGCTACATCCCGACCAGCTGATCGGAGCAGACATCTCGGAAGGCATGATGGAGATAGGCAGACAGAAGGTAAGGCAACTGGGACTGGAAAACACCATCTCCTTTGCCAAGGAAGACTGCCTCAACCTCTCGTTCCAGGACGAGAGCTTCGACGCAGTAACCGCAGCCTTCGGCATCAGGAACTTCCAGAACCTGGACCAGGGACTGAAGGAAATGTGCCGGGTACTGAAAAAGGGCGGACATCTCTGCATCGTAGAGCTCACCACACCGGTCAGCTTCCCGATGAAGCAGCTGTTCAGCATCTACAGCAACACCGTCTTGCCGATGTATGGTAAACTCATCAGCAAAGACCAGAGCGCCTACAGTTATCTCAACAAGACCATCGAGGCATTCCCTCAGGGCGAGGTCATGATGGAGGTGTTCAAAAAGGCAGGATTCGCAAAGGCAGAGTTCAAGCGACTCACCTTCGGCATCTGCACACTCTATTTCGCAACCAAATAAAACAAAAATATTATGGACAAGTATGGACTCATAGGTTACCCTCTGGGGCATTCGTTCTCAAAGAACTATTTCAACGAAAAGTTTGAGAACGAGGCATCGATGCCCAATACATCAACTTCGAGATACCTTCTATCGAAAATCTTACCGAGATTCTCGACTCAAATCCAGAACTTAAGGGTCTCAACGTCACCATTCCTTACAAGGAGAAAGTGATCAGCTATCTCGACGTGGTAAGCCCTGAGGCGAATGCTATCGGAGCCGTCAACGTAATCAAGGTGGAGCACAGAGGTGAAGATGTTTATCTGAAAGGATACAACAGCGATGTCATCGGTTTTACCAAGAGCATCGAACCTTATATCGAGCCTTATCACAAGAAGGCACTCATCCTGGCACTGGCGGAGCTTCAAAGGCTATCAACTTCGGTCTGAAATCGCTCGGACTGGAGACGGTCTTCGTGAGTCGATACGAGCGTCCGGGTACAATCCAGTACGAAAAAATCACCCCTGAGGTCATCCAGGAGTATAATGTCATCGTTAACTGCACCCCAGTGGGTATGTATCCACACGTAGACGAGTGCCCTGATCTGCCTTACGAGGCAATGGACAGCCACACCCTGCTCTACGACCTCATCTACAATCCCGACGAAACCCTCTTCATGAAGAAGGGCAAAGAACACGGAGCCACAGTAAAGAATGGCTTGGAAATGCTCTTGTTACAAGCCTTTGCATCATGGGATTTCTGGCACCAGGAAAAATAAGCATATCATAAAGTTCAAAGAACAAAATTCAAAGTAAGAATATGAGTAACAATAGATATATGATGCGCGGTGTTAGCGCAGCAAAGGAAGATGTTCACAACGCTATCAAGAACATCGACAAGGGTATCTTCCCACAGGCTTTCTGCAAGATCATACCTGATATCTTGGGCGGCGACCCAGAGTATTGTAACATTATGCATGCCGACGGTGCAGGTACCAAGTCGAGCTTGGCCTACATGTACTGGAAGGAGACGGGCGACCTCTCTGTATGGAAAGGTATCGCTCAAGATGCTATCGTGATGAATACCGACGACCTGCTCTGCGTAGGCGCCGTAGACAACATCCTCGTAAGTTCTACCATCGGACGCAACAAGATGCTCATCCCAGGCGAGGTAATCTCAGCTATCATCAACGGTACTGACGACCTGCTCCACGAGATGCGTGAGATGGGTATCGGCATCTATCCTACCGGCGGTGAGACTGCTGACGTAGGCGACCTGGTTCGTACTATCATCGTTGACTCTACCGTTACCTGCCGCATGAAGCGCAGCGACGTCATCAACAATGCCAACATCCGTCCAGGCGATGTCATCGTAGGTCTTTCTTCTACAGGTCAGGCTACTTACGAGAAGAAGTACAACGGCGGTATGGGCAGCAACGGTTTGACTTCTGCCCGCCACGATGTATTCGCCAAGTATCTCGCAGAGAACTATCCTGAGAGCTACGACCACGCCGTGCCAGACGAGTTGGTTTACAGCGGTAAGTATAAGTTGACTGATGAGGTAGAGGGTTCACCTATCAATGCCGGAGAACTGGTACTCTCTCCTACCCGTACCTACGCTCCTGTCATCAAGAAGATTCTCGACGAGCTCCGCCCAGAGGTTCACGGTATGGTTCACTGCACCGGTGGTGCCCAGACCAAGGTTCTTCACTTCGTAGGCGAGAACTGTAAGGTAGTGAAGGACAACATGTTCCCAGTGCCTCCACTCTTCAAGGCGATACACGACTGCTCAGAGACCGACTGGAAGGAAATGTATCAGGTATTCAACATGGGTCACCGCATGGAGATCTACGTACGTCCTGAGGTTGCCGAGAAGGTTATCGCCATCAGCAAGAGCTTCAACATCGATGCCCAGATTGTAGGTCACATCGAAGAAGGCAAGCGCAGCCTGACCATCAAGAGCGAATTCGGAACATTCGAATACTAATTGTTTTAGGCACGGATTACACGGATTACACGGATTTTTATTCTTTCATTTCTTAATTTATAGTATTGTTATGCTGGAAGAAGATTTAACTAAACAGATAATTGGTGCAGCTCAAGAAGTACACAAAGTCTTAGGATTTGGTTTTCTAGAGGCTGTATATGGAAATGCTCTGTATAAAGAATTGAAATCACGTGGTTTGAAGTGTGAGTGCCAAAAACACTTAGATGTTTTTTACAAAGGTGAATGCGTTGGTCACTACATTCCCGACATGGTCGTAGAAGAGAAGGTGATCATTGAATTAAAAGCCGTTAAAGATTTGCATCCCGAACATGAATGGCAGTTAGTAAACTATCTCTCTGCCTGCCAGGCAGAAGTAGGATTGCTCATCAATTTCGGCCTATCCTTACAAGTAAAAAGAAAGATATTTACAAACGAGCGCAAGGGAACACAACACAAGGAAAAATCCGTGTAATCCGTGTAATCCGTGCCAAAAAATAATTCGATGGATAATAACAACATATTACAGAAGCTAGAAGGCTTAGAGAGCCGATACGAGGAAGTAAGCACCCTCATTACCGACCCAGATGTCATCGCCGACCAGCCACGCTACGTGAAGCTCACCAAGGAATGGAAAGACCTGGGTGATATCATGGACGCACGCAAGCGATACATCAACTGCCTGAACAGCATCAAAGAGGCAAAGGATATCCTTGCAACGAGAGCGATCCGGAAATGAAGGAGATGGCTCGCGAAGAACTCAACGAGAACGAGGCGCTGCAGCCTAAACTCGAAGAAGAAATCAAGATTGCGCTGGTACCTAAGGACCCAGAAGACGCCAAGAACGTACAGATGGAAATCCGAGGCGGTGCCGGAGGCGACGAGGCTGCCCTCTTTGCAGGCGACCTATTTAATATGTATAAGAAATTCTGCGAATCTAAGGGATGGACCGTCAGCGTGACTTCTGTTTCTGAAGGCGCAGTAGGTGGATACAAGGAAATAGACTTCGCTGTGAGCGGTACTGACGTTTACGGTACATTGAAGTATGAATCAGGTGTTCACCGTGTTCAGCGTGTGCCTGCTACTGAAACACAGGGCCGTATGCACACCTCTGCTGCTACCGTGGCTGTATTGCCAGAAGCAGACAAGTTTGAGGTGAACATCAACGAAGGTGACATCAAGTGGGATACCTTCCGAAGCTCAGGTGCCGGTGGCCAGAACGTGAACAAGGTGGAGTCTGGTGTACGTCTCCGCTATCCTTGGAAGAACCCTAACACAGGCGAGGTAGAGGAAATCCTCATCGAGTGTACCGAGACCCGTGACCAGCCAAAGAACAAGGAGCGTGCCTTGAGCCGCCTCTATACATTCATCCACGACCGTGAGCACCAGAAGTATGTTGACGATATCGCCAGCCGCCGCAAGAGCCTCGTATCTACCGGCGACCGCAGTGCAAAAATCCGTACCTACAACTTCCCACAGGGCCGTGTTACCGACCACCGTATCGGTTACACCACTCACGATCTCAACGGCTTCCTGGCAGGTGATATTCAGGACATGATTGATGCCCTGACCGTAGCCGAGAACGCTGAGAAGCTGAAAGAAACAGAATTGTAAAACCCCGATTCATCGTTCTGTACTTCGGGGCGATGAATCATCATATCAATCCATTATGAACAGAAAAGAACTCGTAGAGCAGATTTTCGCCAAGAAGAGTTTCTTGTGCGTAGGTCTTGACACAGATATCAACAAGTTGCCTAAGTGCATCACCGAGAGTGAAGACATCCAGGGCGCAGAAGCTGAGATGATATTCAGATTCAACAAGGCTATCATCGACGCAACAGCCCCTTACTGTGTGGCTTACAAGCCAAACCTGGCTTTCTATGAGAGCCGCGGCATCGATGGCATGATTGCCTTCGAGAACACCATCAAGTATCTCCACAGCCACTACCATAACCACTTCATCATCGCAGATGCCAAGCGCGGCGATATCGGCAACACCAGCAAGATGTATGCCCAGACATTCTTCGAGGAATACAATATCGACTCAGTAACCGTAGCTCCTTATATGGGCGAAGATTCAGTCAAGCCATTCCTCGAGTATGACGGCAAGTGGGTTATCCTCCTGGCACTGACCAGCAACAAGGGTAGTCACGACTTCCAGCTCACCGAGGATAAGGAGGGCGAGCGCCTCTTCGAGAAGGTTCTCAAGAAGAGCCAGGAATGGGGCAACGATGAGAACATGATGTACGTAGTAGGCGCTACACAGGGCAAGATGTTCGAAGACATCCGCAAGGTGGCTCCTAACCACTTCCTCCTCGTACCGGGCGTAGGTGCACAGGGCGGCAGCCTGCAGGAGGTTTGCAAGTATGGCATCATCAAGGATTGCGGCTTGCTCGTAAACTCTTCCCGCGGCATCATCTATGCCAGCAACGGCGATGACTTTGCTGAGGTAGCAGGTCAGAAAGCTAAGGAGTTGCAGGCTGAAATGGCAGCAGAACTTGCTAAGTTATAAAAACTCAATTTAGGCGCAAAGTATCTTAAAAAAGAGGCTTTGCGCCTAAAAAATACCCTTTTATGGGGCGAAAAAGCAAAATATTACAAAATAAAGTCGAGAATCTAAATCTTTTTTGCTATTTTTGCAAACAAAATTGCGGTTACCTAAAGGTAATGATGCCTTGGGAACCTAAATAAACAAACTAGAAGACAGATAAATTATGGAATTTACCGCTCAACAAATAGCCCAGTTCGTTCAGGGCCGTGTGGAAGGTGATGAGAACGCAATAGTCAACACCTTCGCAAAAATCGAAGAAGGTAAGGAAGGCGCCATCTCGTTCCTTTCTAACCCTAAATACACTCATTATGTTTACGAAACCAAGTCAAGCATCGTACTCATTGATGAGACCGTAGAATTGGAACATCCTGTCAGCACTACCCTCATCCGTGTGAAGAATGCATACGAGTGTGTGGCTAAGCTCCTGCAGATGTACGAATCTATGAAGCCTAAGAAGACCGGCATCGATCCTCTGGCTTTCGTTTCTCCAAAGGCTAAGGTGCTGAAGGCGTATATGTAGGTGCATTCGCATATATCAGCGATGGTGCAGAGGTAGGCGAAGGTAGCCAGATTTATCCTCATGCCTACATCGGAGAAGGTGTGAAGATTGGCAAGAATGCACTCATCTATCCGAACGTTACCGTATATCACGGTTGTAAGTTAGGCAACAACGTTACGCTTCATGCAGGTTGTGTGATCGGTGCCGACGGATTCGGATTCGCTCCTGGTCCTGAAGGATACGACAAGATTCCTCAGATTGGTATCGTTACCATCGAAGACGATGTAGAGATTGGTGCCAACACTTGTGTTGACCGTTCTACAATGGGTTCTACCTACGTACGCAAGGGCGTGAAACTCGACAACCTCGTACAGATTGCCCACAATACCGACATCGGCGCCAACACCGTGATGTCTTCTCAGGTAGGTGTAGCAGGCAGTACGAAGGTAGGCGAATGGTGTATGTTTGGCGGACAGGTGGGTATTGCCGGCCACATTACTATCGGCGACAAGGTGTTCCTCGGTGCCCAGAGCGGTGTTCCTGGCAGCCTCAAGAGCGGCCAGCAGCTCATCGGAACTCCTCCTATGGAGCAGCGCGCTTACTTCAAGTCACAGGCCATCTTCCGTCGCCTGCCTGATATGTACAAGGAACTCAACGACCTGAAGAAGCAGATTGAAGAATTAAAGAAAAATAAATAGAAATCATATAATTATGTCAAAACAGAAGACACTGAAAGGTAGCTTCTCTCTTTGCGGAAAGGGTTTGCATACAGGCTTGAGCCTCACCGTAACATTCAATCCAGCACCAGAGAACACCGGTTATAAAATACAGCGCATCGACCTTGAAGGCGAGCCTGTCATCCAGGCTGTAGCTGAAAACGTTGTTGAAACACAGCGCGGTACCGTACTCGGTAAGGGCGACATCCGCGTTTCTACCATCGAGCATGGTATGTCAGCACTCTATGCCCTCGGCATCGACAATTGTCTCATCCAGGTAAATGGTCCTGAGTTCCCTATCCTCGACGGTTCTGCTGCTCCTTATGTAGAGAAGATTCAGAGCGTAGGCATCCAGGAACAGAATGCAGAGAAAGATTACTACATCATCCGTCATAAGATTGAGGTGAAAGATAATAACGGGTCTGTTATCACCATTCTTCCAGACGAGGACTTCAGCATCACAGCCATGTGTTCTTTCGAGAGCAAATTCATCAACAGCCAGTTTGCTACCCTCGAAAAGATGGAGACATACGCAGAGGAGATTGCTTCTGCCCGTACCTTCGTTTTCGTACGCGATATCATGCCTCTGCTCCAGGCTAACCTCATCAAGGGTGGTGACCTGGACAATGCCATCGTTATCTACGAGCGCCAGGTAGAACAGGCTCAGCTCGACCAGCTCGCCGACCATCTCAAGGTGCCTCACATGGATGCCAACAAGCTGGGTTACATCCAGCACCGCCCATTGCAGTGGGAGAACGAGTGTACACGTCATAAGCTGCTCGACATCATCGGCGATATGGCACTCATCGGCAAGCCTATCAAGGGCCGCATCATCGCTACCCGTCCTGGCCATACCGTAAACAACAAGTTCGCCCGCCTCATGCGCAAGGAGATTCGCAAGCACGAGATTCAGGCTCCTATCTACAATCCTAACGAGGAGCCAATCATGGATAATATCCGCATCCGTCAGCTCCTGCCTCACCGCTACCCTATGCAGCTGGTCGACAAGGTCATCGCTATGGGTCCTAACAGCATCGTGGGCGTAAAGAATGTAACCAGCAACGAGCCTTTCTTCACCGGTCACTTCCCTGAGGAGCCGGTTATGCCGGGTGTTCTCCAGGTAGAGGCTATGGCACAGTGTGGCGGTCTGCTCGTCCTCAACCAGTTGGAGGAGCCTGAGCGCTGGAGTACTTACTTCATGAAGCTCGATGATGTGAAGTTCCGCAAGAAGGTGGTTCCGGGCGATACCCTCCTCTTCCGTGTAGAACTCCTCGCACCTGTACGTCATGGCATCAGCTCTATGAAGGGCTATATGTTCGTAGGCGACCAGGTGGTGGCAGAGGCTACTTTCACTGCACAGATTGTTAAGAACAAGTAAAACTCAGTTAATAGTTAATAGTTTATAGCGGCTGCGCCGTTTAGCAAGATTGCTTAGGTGGTTCAGGCTATAAACTATAAATTATAAACTTTAAACTAAATAGAAATGAATCAGATTAGTCCATTAGCGTTCGTTCACCCAGAGGCAAAACTCGGTGATAACAACATCATCGGCCCTTTCTGCTATATTGATAAGGATACCGTTTTGGGCGATAACAACGTATTACAGAACAGCGTCACCATCCATGTAGGTGCCCGCATCGGAAACAACAATGAGTTCTTCCCAGGTGCCAGCATCTCTACCAAGCCTCAGGATTTGAAATTCAAGGGCGAGCAGACAACATGCGAGGTTGGCGATAACAACAGTATCCGTGAGAACGTTACAATCTCTCGTGGTACAGTCTCTAAGGGCAAGACCGTAGTAGGCAGCAACAACCTCCTGATGGAGACCGTTCACGTGGCTCACGACTGCGTGCTCGGCAGCGGCTTGATTATCGGCAACTCTACCAAGTTTGCCGGTGAGGTGGTAGTAGATGACAACGCCATCGTCAGCGCCAACGTTCTCGTTCACCAGTTCTGCCATATCGCTGGTTACGTGATGATCCAGGGCGGTTGCCGTTTCTCTCAGGATATTCCTCCATACATCATTGCCGGCAAGGAGCCAACCCGCTACTGCAGCATCAACCTCATCGGTCTGCGCCGTCGCGGTTTCAGCAATGAGACCATCCAGAACATTCATGAGGCTTACCGCCTGCTCTACAGCAAGGTATATTGAAGGAAGGTATCGAGGAAATCAAGAAGAATCTTGAGGTTACCAAGGAGATTCAGTACATTATCGACTTCGTAGAGAGTTCTCAGCGAGGCATTATCCGATAAAAGTAAAAGGGTAAAAAAGTAAAAAGGTAAAAAGAGCATCCTTGCATAGGTTTATGAAACGAGCAAGGATGCTTTTTTCTTGAATATAAAGAATGATATATGAAAACATTGATTGTGGTCTTAGGTCCTACCGGTGTAGGTAAAACGGAGCTTTGCCTTTCACTGGCAGAGCATCTCGCTATACCTATCATCAATGCCGACTCCCGCCAGATCTTCGCCGAACTTCCTATAGGAACCGCAGCCCCTACTGCCGAACAGCAGCAGCGGGTAAAGCATTATTTCGTAGGAAACCACCATATCGAAGATATTACAGCGCTGCCCAATACGAGGCTGATGTGATGAATCTCCTGCAGGAAGACATCTTCAAGAATCACGATGTGGCTCTGCTTACAGGTGGCAGCATGATGTATATCGATGCTGTATGCAAAGGAATCGACGACATCCCTACTGTTCGTGACGACATACGCACTTGGATGAAACAGCGTCTGGAAGAGGAAGGGCTGGAGGCACTGGTAGAAGAACTCCACAAGATGGATCCGGAGCACTGGGCGATAGTAGACAGGAAGAATCCACGCCGCGTGGTTCATGCCCTGGAAATCTGCCATCAGACCGGCAAGACTTATACTTCTTTCCGCACAGCCGAAAAGAAGCAGCGCCCTTTCCGCATCATCAAGATAGGTCTGAACCGCGACAGAGCTGAACTCTACGACCGCATCAACCAGCGTGTACTGATGATGATGGACGAAGGTCTGGAGGCAGAAGCACGCAGCGTATACCCACAGAAGGGTCTCACCGCCTTGAGAACCGTGGGCTACAAAGAAATGTTCTCCTACTTTGACGGCGAAATAGACCGCGATGAAGCTATCAGACAAATCCAGTCGCACAGCCGTGAATACATGCGCAAGCAGCTTACCTGGTTTAAGCGAGATGCCGAAATCCACTGGTATCATCCCAACCAGCAGGATGAAATCATCCGATTTATCGATGAAGAGATATAGACATAATCGCCCGATAGCATGAGAAAATAGGTATCGCATTGTAGGTATATCTGAGGATACAAAAGTTTTGCGAATAATACTGCAACAAAAGCATGGAGGATGATAGGGGGTTATTCTAAGGTTATTAAACAAATAAAAAGTATATAATGAAAAAAATCATATTAGTAACTGTCTTTATGACATTATTGCTGGGAGCACATGCACAGTACATCATGGATGGGCATCACATGGTGTACAAAGGTGTTTCTTTTGGGGAAAGCCTTCCTACGTTTCGTCAAAAGTTGAAAGTTCGGAACCTGGAATTCAATCATGATGACCCTAATGACAGAGCCTATTTGCTTGGAGAGTATACAAACGGTCCTTTGAGGGGCAACATCGCCACCATATCATACGATGAAGTGAATGACAGGGTGACGAAAATAACGGTATCGGAATTCTATCGCCTTTCGAATGAGGCTAAACCAAAATTCAAGCAGTTACTCGCTAATATCAAGAGGGCATATCCCAACGCCCTTTTTGAGTGTGTTGCCGCTAAGAACGAGTGGGGAAGCAGAATGGAAAGATATTGCTGGAACATTCTTTCGGCTGACAAAGAATATATGTTGGGCTCTGTTTATGTAACACTAGACATGAATGACGACGACCCACATTACAGTGCGTCGATAACCATAAGTGATGCTTATAACTGCATGTTGGCAGATGATATAGAATACGGATTAGACGACATCAGCTCCATCATGTACCCGAAATATGATGCTTGTTATACGTTCTTAGATGAGGACAACTTGGTTATCTATCCAGTGAAAAACAAGAAGATAGGTATGGTCTTGGCAACTTCGGATGACCGTAAAAAAATATTGGATTTGCTTTACAACACGGATTGCTCGGATGCGGAAAAGAGAAGACAGATAGGCAATTATCTGGATCAGTTACCACTGTTTAATCAAGAATACCTCTGCATGACAGAGGGTTGTTTCAACAGTAAGGATACCTACTGGGGAATCAGACAAGACCCAAACGCAAGGGTCGTGGAAGACTACCCCCCGCAGCCAAATTTGGATTATAATTATCGACAATCCGCTCAAAAACCTCAGAGCAAGACTCCAGCCAAACAGGATGCAGGAAAGCTTTTAGAGAATGGTTGTTTGACGGAATAATGGGAAAGGAACTCGTTGATTTCTACAAGTCCAACGGCACCTACGACTCCATGGTTGGCATCATGGGCGGTTTGATAAATGTGATGGGAGAAACAGGAGGTACAACTAACTGGGATCTGCTGAGTCCTGAGCAAAAGGCTGTTATCCATGAACATGACAATGGTAGATAAACAAATTAGCGGCAATTCGAACTTTTCGAATTGCCGCTAATTATCCTCAGTGGTGAGCAATTTTTCAACACATAAGAATAGTAAATACTAAACAAAAACGGTCTTCCAACCACTTTATCCCGATATTTTAAAGAAAAAGCGAAGACATTTCCGAAAATATTTGGTGATTTCAAAAATTCGCTTTATCGTTGCATCCTAGTTATCAAAGAAATCTCGGGGTTGACTGGATTTGACGTCGAGATGAAATGGTACGTAAGCATGCGGAGGCTCGTTGGCTACCTCCTAAATCCTAGTGAACAAAAAATTAATTGGCGAAAATAACTACGCTCTCGCTGCTTAATCGAAGTACAGTAGAATAGCTTCTTTTACGACATCTCAATAGAATATCTAATAATTAACTATTGAGCCCACTTGAAAAAGTCATATTTACGAAAACGTGCTATTGATTGTCAATAAGTTACAAAGGTAAAAATATGATTTGTGACTTTTTAAAGTGGACTCACTTCTGAGTTAGCGAATTCATTTTTGTTGTTAGAAATATATAATATTACATGGAATTCTCCGGAATCAGATTTGAATTCTGGTGCTTTATAGCCCATGAACTTTTCAAAATGCTCGTATTCTTTGATGATTTTCTTCATACCTTATAAAATCAGCGTCTTGTTTGATGCAGAATTCTAAATAATTGGAGGTAAAAATGAAATAAGCTTCATGTGCTATCGAAACAGGCTTCATGTGCTATCGAAACAGGCTTCATGTGCGATGGAAATAGGCTTCATTCGCCATTGAAGCCTATTTCATTTAGAGCAGAAGTAATCTTCTCCTGCCAAAAAGGGTATTTCTGTCAATATTTATAACCAAATTTTGCATACTGGTAAACTTGGAATCTAGCAACGAAAATAGGGAGTTTTGGGCATCTCGAATTCTCTATTTTTTGTTTTTAATTAAGCGAATACCCTATAGTTGTACAACTATAAAGTTGTAGTCGTACGACTATATAGCTATAGTCGTACAACTGTAGAGTTATAGTTGTACAACTATAGGGGTTATAGTCGTACAACTATAGAATTTCTATTTTAGCGCTATTAGCCAACAAATCCATAATTCCTTGATTATTAACACATTACCATTTTCTTCCGTATTTTCAATATTCACAAAGAAATAAGAATCGTTTGAAAATAGAGAATCTCAGCAAGGGAAATGTATAAAAATAAAACGACCCGCACATTTGAGCATCGTTGAGAGGCTTGGCGGGTACTGGTGCTGCAAAGGTACGAAGATTCTTCGAAACCAGCAAATTTTTGGGGAGAAATTTTAATTTCGCATGCAAAAAAGTATAAAGCATTTACAAATTAAACTACTCCGCCCCCATGCGGTAATTCTTTGGCGATAATCCGGTATGCTTCTTGAAGAAGGTGCCGAAGGATGAGGCATTCGGAAAACTGAGCTCACAGGCTATCTGCTGAATCGTCATGTTCGTATTCTTCTTCTCCTTCTGCTCCTCTTCCCTTACCTCCTTCCCAAGTTTTTCTCATTCACATTCTTCAGCAGATACTCGCGGGTCAGCTCCTTGATATTGCGCTTGCGCCAAGCTCATCAAGGCTCATCAGAAGGGTGAAATCAGCCTCTGGGATGAGAAAGAGGAGCAGCGCAAGGAGATTCTGCATCTCTTCAGCACCTTCCACAGTCCATTCGTTGAGACTTTGGTATCACTGAAAGATGAAGAAGGAGAAGAATAAAAGTATTATATGAGTATTTTATAAGGGTTTTTAAGACCCTTATAAAATATCGAGTTATAAGATATCGAGAAGTTCCTCGAATCTTGAAATACGACGGAGCTTGGGATGTTCAAATTCCTCTGTCTTTTCATGCGCCCATGTGGTATGAAAAGGGATATGGACAGCCGAAGCTCCGATTTTTAATGCCGGAGCAATATCACTCTTGAAACTGTTACCCACCATCACCAGCTCGTCGGGAGTTACATCCAGTTCCCTGCAGAGACGATGATAAGCCTTGGGCGTCTTGTCGCTCACGATAGTCACCACATCAAAATAACGCTGTAAACCCGAGCGCCATAATTTATTCTCCTGATCCATCAACTCACCCTTGGTGAAGACTGCCTGCTTATATTTCTTCATCTCACGGAAACAAGCCAAGGTTTTCTCTACCCCTTCCAAAGGCTTGGCATCAAGATGCAGGAGACTCTTACCCAAGTCCACAATTTGGGCGATGACATTCGCCTCCACCTTACCATGACTCACCTTCACCGCATTCTCTACCAGGGATATGGTGAAAGCCTTGCAACCATAACCCAAATCAGCCATATTTTTACTCTCCGTCTCGAAGAGAGCAGCAGAAATATCCTTTTCCTTTCCATATTCCGCAAGCAACTCGCAATACTCATGCTCCACATCCTCGAAATAGTTTTGTAATGCCCAGAGCGTATCATCGGCATCGAAGCTATCGCCTTGATATCTTTAAATCTATCCATTTTCATGTTTGTTATGTTTTACACCTTATTATATATAGGCATTCTGACTGCAAAGATACTACTTTCTTTCAGAAAAACAGAAGAAAAATCGTTTTTAACAAGAATGTAACATCTGTTTAAATAGCCTGTAACATTTCCTACGTACTTTTGCAGCCGAAAAGAAGGAGAAAATGGATAACTCCCGCAAATAAGGGAAAGAAATATCCCCCACAAAGTAAATAATAACAATAAACATTAAGATAATAATGGGTACAATTTATTTATGTATTGTGATCTTCCTGCTCTGTCTGGCAGTGTTCGATCTCTTCGTAGGAGTCAGCAACGATGCTGTCAACTTCCTGCAATCTGCCATCGGAGCTAAGGTGGCTAAGTTTCGCACGGTGCTGATTATCGCATCCTGCGGTGTGGTTCTCGGAGCATCATGTCATCGGGAATGATGGATATCGCCCGCCATGGTATCATGAGTCCTGACCACTTTACATTCGAAGAAGTAATGACGCTCTTCCTGGCGGTCATGGTGACTGATGTCATCATCCTGGATGTGTTCAACACCTTAGGTATGCCAACCTCTACTACCGTCTCTCTGGTATTCGAGTTGCTGGGTGGTGCTTTCATCCTCGCAACATTGAAGATGTATGGCGACGACAGCCTCAACTATGGCGTATTGCTCAACAGCAACAAGGCGTTGGAGGTAATTATGGGTATCTTCTCATCTGTCATCATCGCCTTCGTGTTTGGTGCTTTCGTGATGTGGCTTTCTCGTATCATCTTCACCTTCAACTACCGCAAGCACAGCCGCTACAGCATCGCTATCTTCGGTGGTATCGCCTTTACAGCCCTCTCTTACTTCATCTTTATGAAGGGTTTGGGCAAGAGTCCTTACCTGCCAGCAGAATGGCGCGATTACATCGACCAGAATCTCGGTTTCCTCATCTGCATCACCTTCGTGGTATCTGCTGTTGTGATGGAATTTCTGCACCTCTGCCGTGTCAACATCTTCAAGTTTACGGTGCTGATGGGTACTTTCGCCCTGGCTATGGCTTTCGCTGGTAACGACCTGGTAAACTTCATCGGTGTGCCTCTGGCTGGTCTTTCTTCTTATCAGGACTATATGGCAAATGCCAATGGTGCAGCGCCAGACCAGTTTATGATGACTTCATTGATGGAGAGTGCCAAGACTACTCCAGGCTTCCTGCTTGCTGCCGGTGCGTGATGATTATCGCCATGGCGACATCCAAGAAAGCACAGAACGTAATCAAGACTTCTGTTGACTTGAGCCGTCAGGATGAGGGCGATGAGATGTTCGGCAGTTCTTCTGCAGCCCGCGTGATTGTACGCAACTGCCAGGCTACAGATTCATGGTTGAAGCAGTTTATGCCAAAGGCGCTGATGAACTGGATCAACAGCCGTTTCGACAAGAATAATGTTGAACTCGAGGAGAGTGCTGCTTTCGACGTGGTTCGTGCAGCCGTAAACCTGGTACTTGCTTCCATGCTGATCACCATCGGTACCAACCTGAAGTTGCCTCTCTCTACCACCTACGTTACCTTCATGGTGGCTATGGGTTCTTCACTTGCTGATAGAGCATGGAGCCGCGAGAGTGCCGTATTCCGTGTAACAGGTGTATTGAGTGTAATCGGTGGTTGGTTCATCACAGCCGGTGTAGCTTTCGCAGCCTGCGCCATTGTCTGTATCATCATGCACTTCGGTGGTGTGGGCATCCAGGCTTGCTTCATGGGCTTGGTTATCTACCTGCTCATCCGCAGCAACATCCAGTATAACAAGAAGGCTAAGGAAGAGGGCAAGAGCAGTACCTTCCAGCTGATGATGCGTTCTCGCGACCCAGAGATTGTATGGGATTTGCTTCGCCGTCAGGTTTCACGCACCCAGTCTTACGTCTGCCACTTCGCCCTGAACGAGTTCAACCAGATTATGGATGGTCTTGCCAACGAGAATACCCGCGACCTTCGTCATGCCAACAAGGATCTGAAGAAGGAACAGGATATGCTGAAGAAGTTCCGCCGTCAGGAGATGCTCGGTTTGAAGAAATCACCTATCGAGATTGCCATCGAGCGCAACACCTGGTTCCATCTGGGTGCCAACAGCAACCAGCAGTTTATCTACTCTCTGCGCCGTATGCTCGACCCAATCAAGGAACATGTTGACAACAACTTCAATCCGCTTCCTGCTGAATACATCAAGGAGTTTGCTCCTGTACGCCAGAAGATCAACGACCTGATGCGCATGAGCTGCGAACTGATAGAGACCGGCAGATATGACAGCTATCGCGAGATTCTTGCCGAGGCAGATGCCTGCAAAGACGAACTCTCTGTTCTCCGCAAGAAGCATATCGACCGCATCCAGCACATGACTGACAATACGCTGATGCAGATTTCTCTGGTTTATCTCAACGTACTGCAGGAGAGTCAGGAATTCCTGAGTGTGATGAGGCATCAGTTAAGAGCTGCAAAGAAGTTTATGGAAAAGTAAATTTTCTCTGACATCTTGTCATGAAACTACTTTTTGGTATATCTGTTGCTTGATGATAGATGACAGCGGATAACAAGAGTGTTATTTCGCTATCACAATATAATCTGAAAAGGTTAGTTTCTCATAGGTTAAGATTGTTAGGTTTAGTTTTTAGAAAAAAGTTTTAGGTTTTTAGTTAGATAAGGGCTCCAAGTGCTAGTGATTAGTATTTGGAGCCATTTTTTGCCCAAATATTTGGCTATTAGGAAGAAAAGTTGTAATTTTGCAGCCGATTTCTGAAAAGAATCATCATATTCAATAACCCGAGTGCTTGGTAAACCTCGTAAAAAACAAGAAAATGGACAAGAAAAAAACTCAAGTGAGCGTGCTGTTTATGCTTTTCAGCATCCTCTTCTGCGTTTGCCTGATTGCAGCAAACGTACTCGAAACAAAGCAAATCGCCTTCGGGCCAGTTTCCCTTACCGGTGGACTTATCGTATTCCCTGTAAGCTACATCATCAACGATGTGGTATGTGAAGTATGGGGCTATCAGAAAGCGCGTCTGTTGATATGGACCGGCTTTGCGATGAACTTCTTCTTCGTGGCGCTGGGTGCTATCTGCGATGTGATTCCAGCAGCACCTTATTGGACCAACGATGCCGGTTTTCATGCCATCTTCGGTCTGGCACCCCGCATTGCAGCAGCCTCTTTCGTAGCCTTCATCATCGGTTCGTTTGCCAATGCTTATGTAATGAGCGTGATGAAAATCCGCGATGGTGGCAAGCATTTCTCTGCCCGTGCCATCCTCAGTACCATTGCAGGTGAGAGTTGCGACAGTCTTATCTTCTTCCCACTTGCCCTGGGCGGTGTGGTGCCTGCATCAGAATTGCCTTGGCTCATGCTCTGGCAGGTAATACTGAAGACTGCCTACGAGATTGTGGTACTGCCTCTGACCATCCGTGTAGTGAAATACGTGAAGAAGCATGAAGGTGAAGATGTATACGACAATAACATCTCCTACAATGTATTCAAGATCTTCAGCCTCGGCTAAAAGACATCAGTAAATAGCAAACATTAAAACATTACCAAGCGTGGATAGAAAAGAAGATGGTCTTCAGGCATTAGGTGCCAAGACTACATATAGAATGGATTATGCGCCAGAGGTGCTCGAAACTTTCGTGAACAAGCATCCTGGCAATGATTACTGGGTACGTTTCAACTGCCCTGAGTTTACATCGCTCTGCCCTATTACGGGTCAGCCAGATTTCGCAGAGATTCGCATCAGCTATATTCCTGACGTAAAGATGGTAGAGAGCAAGAGTCTGAAACTTTATCTCTTCAGTTTCCGCAACCATGGCGATTTCCATGAAGACTGCGTAAACATCATCATGAAGGATCTCATCAAACTGATGGACCCTAAATATATAGAGGTAACAGGCATCTTTACTCCTCGTGGCGGCATCAGCATCTGGCCGTATGCCAACTATGGCAAGCCAGGCACCAAATACGAGAAACTGGCAGAGCAGAGATTCGCTACTCACGAATAAAAAACAAGAAACCTCGGAAGATTGCTTTATGCTTCTTCCGAGGTTTTTTATTGTTTATTGCTGATGAAATTATGGGAACTGAGGATAATCCTCGAAGCGAGGCTTGCGCTTCTCAAGGAACGCCTTGCCACCTTCCTGAGCCTCATCCATCGTATAATAGAGCATCGTGGCATCGCCAGCCAACTCCTGAATACCAGCCTGACCATCCAGTTCGGCATTCAAGCCAGCCTTGATCATACGGAGTGCCAGAGGCGAACGTTCCATCATGATTTCAGCCCACTCTACACAGGTATCTTCCAACTTTTCGAGAGGCACCACCTTGTTCACCATTCCCATCTCTTCAGCCTCCTTGGCAGATACTGCTTGCAGAGGAACCAAATTTCGCGTGCCTTCTTTTGTCCCACCATTCGTGCCAGATAAGAAGAACCGAAACCGGCATCAAAACTTCCCACCTTAGGACCGGTCTGTCCAAAGATGGCATTCTCTGAAGCGATGGTCAGGTCGCACATCACATGAAGCACATGACCGCCACCGATGGCATAACCATTCACCATAGCGATAACCGGCTTTGGCAGACGGCGAATCTGCATCTGTACATCGAGCACATTCAGGCGAGGCACACCATCGTTACCCACATAACCGCCTCGGCCCTTCACATGCATGTCACCTCCTGCACAGAACGCCTTATCGCCGGCACCCGTCAGGATGACCACACGGATATCCAGACAGTCGCGGCAATAGTTGAACGCCTGAGCCATCTCCCAAGTGGTCAACGGTGTGAAGGCATTACGGTAGCGCTCACGGTTGATCGTGATCTTAGCAATATGATTATACTCCTCGAAGATGATTTCCTTGAAATCAAAACCTTCTATCTTCTTCCATTCTCTCATTTTATTACTTTGAACTTTGAATTTTGAACTTTATGATTACTTACTATCTCATTTTTTTTGACAGAACTATCAGGTATAGGTCCTTATAAGTCCACTATCAGCACTTCTGGATGGCTTCCAGCATCTTGTTATCTACATCCATATCTGTGAAAACCTCCAGAAGTATCGGGCGCTCGCTCTCGGCATGAATCAATTGGCTGATGCCCTGTTCCATCTCTTCCATCGTATGAGCTGCGAGATACTTTACGTCATTCTGACTACAGATTCCTTCAGCCGTTGCATGATGCTTTGCCATTACCATTTCTTCGCGAGCCTGACTCTCCTTTAATCCCTGGAACTTGCCAAAGATGGCACCGCCACCATTATTGAGCACGATGATACGGAGTTTGCCGTTCAGATTTCTATTCCAGAGCGCATTCTGGTCATAGAAGAAACTCAGGTCGCCGAGAACGCAGTATACATGCTTATCAGCCCCATTCTTGCACATCGAGAAACCTACAGCCGTAGAAAGAGAACCTTCTATGCCGTTCACACCACGATTGCAGTAAACATGACGGTCGGCATACTGATTCATCAACCGGATGGCAGAACTGTTGCCCGAGAAGACGCTGCTCATCATACTTGGAAGGAATGTATCGAATTTGCGGTCATAGATACCATCGTCCTGAGCATCTTTATCGCCTAATGTGAACGCTTTGAAATCCTGAGGCTCAACCTTCTGAAGCTGGCTGAAGAATTCCTTTACGGTAGCCAGACTGCTGAACTCAGGCTTGAAGTTCTCTTTGCGTTCATAACTTTTAGCTAACGCATCCATCCACAATTTGCGATAATCCTCAGTGGTTGTGCCAGCCAAAATTATCCAACCATGACATAGCATCACTGTTTGGCAAATCCATCACTTTAGTAAGATGCATGAACGTATCTTCAATATCAGCCTCTTGCGAGATTCTTATCTGCTCAACTCCTTTAAGCGAACGCAGATAAGATTTCAGCTTCTTGCTCACAATATGTCCACCTATATAAACCACCAGGTCAGGACGGAATCTTTCATCGTCCTTTATTTCATCCAGCAAATTCTCGAAAGCGCCATACAGGGTGGTTTTATTCCAATCTTCTCCCAGTTCTTCCTGAACCTTATATAGATAAGGTGGCATTGCCAGAGATTCCCATAATATAGGCATTCGGTCAATATAAGCCAACAAGTCTACATATTTTTCGGTATTGTCCAACTGTCCGATTACCAACAATGGACGTTTGGCTTTTAACACACATTCAAAAGGGGTCTCTTCAAATGTGTCAATATTTGCCCTGCAGTAAGCAACCTCTATCTTGCGCTCAACGGGCAAAGCTTCTTTCGTAAACGAATAGAAAGGCTCAGAGATAGGTACATTGATGTGTACAGGTCCCTTTACCCGCCCCATGCTTTTCAACAGCGCTTCGTTGACCAGCCGGTTGCAATACCAATGCATCTCTTCCTGCTGCTCACCTTCGAACACTTCTGGCAGAGATACCGCTTTTCTTACCATCTGCCCCAAAGCATCAGGCTGAGGAAGCGTCTGACCATCCAGCTGGTTGATCCACTGTGCCGGTCTGTCGGCAGAAATCACGATGAGCGGGATTTGCTGATAATAAGCCTCAGCTACTGCCGGATAAAGATTGAGCAATGCAGAACCCGAAGTCACACACACTACGACAGGCTGATAACCTTCAGCCATAGAAAGTCCAAGAGCTTGGAAGCCGGCGCTATGTTCGTCGGTTACAGGATAGCAAGTGATGTCTTCACACTCGTTGAGATTGTGAACTATGGCTGCATTTCTGCTGCCCGGACACACTACAGCATGTCGAACACCATGCGCTACCAGTAAACTTGTCAATATATTGACATTTTCTTTATTGCTATACATTTCACCTTAATTTTTAGGTTATTTCTATGTTTTCAGATTCTTGAAGAATCTTTGTCTTTTAGCATTATAAAATCAGAATGAATCCCTATCATTTCTCTGCAAGACCTTTACAGGACCGACAGGATGGTCTGCATCTTCGCTTCAGTTTCCTTCCACTCCTTCTCCATCTCGCTTTCCTTCAGCAATCCGCCTCCGGCATAGAGTTCGCAGGAGCCGTCATCCAGGATGTTCATGCAGCGCAGGGAAACATAGAGATGCGTCTTTCCTTTCGGCGAAATCGGTCCCACAAAACCACTGTAGTATTTGCGCGACTGATGTTCATGCTGCAGGATAAACCGGCGAGCTTCATCCTTCGGTATTCCGCAGACGGCAGGCGTAGGATATAAGGCATCGAGCACATCGCCCAGACGCCCCGTATCATGCAGACGGAAAGCGATGTCGGTACGGAGATGATAGAGATTGGCAGCCATCGTGGTATAAGGTCCCTTCTTCTGATATTCATCCGAAAAGACCTTGATGCAATCCTCGATATAATCGGTTACATACTGCTGTTCCTCTCTGTTCTTCTCCGACCATTCTACCCTTCTACCGGATAATCGGCTACGGTCTTGGTAGGTTCAGCCTTTTGGGTGCCTGCCAGCGACATGGTTGCCATCTGATTCTGTTCACCTTTAAGCAGAATTTCAGGTGTAGCCATCAGCCATAAACCCGATTGGGGTGTATAAACCAAGGCTACAAAAAGACGGGGATACATCTGGCAGGTCTTCAGAAACAGAGCCTTTAAAGAGTCAGAATCCTGCACAACTGAAGTATTGACAGTATTCTGCACAGCTGAAGTCTTGCCGGCATCTTGCACTGCTGAAGTCTGGACTGATTCTAAAGGCTGCCGATTGCTCTGAATACGCAGTTTTCTCGCAAGAACAATCTTGCTGAATTTACCTTCAGAGAGCTGCCGGTGAAAGCATTCAAACTCCCTTGCATAGGCTTCAAAATTACGTCCCGACGTAGATTCTGCTACGTCACGACGTAAATCCTGCTGCGTCACGACGTAGGAAGTGCCGCATCGCGATGCATTTTCAGTCCCCTCGGCAGAGAGAAGTTTGCTTTCATCAGGATGCATCAGCACCACGGGACATTCGCTGGATGGCGCGAAAGGAGCTATCACGAAACCTTCCTTGCCATTCAGTTCTGCCACAGAAGAGAGTACCTCAGGTTCTCCCTCATGCTGAGCCACATAGGTAGCATGGTGCAGATAAGGAAGACGATAATACGCAAAAGCTATCATACCTTTGTTTCTGCCCCCTTTTTCTGATTGTCTTTCTTTGGAGTGAACACATAGTTGGTTACCTGTACAGTACAGATTACCTCACCAGCCGTATTCTTGATATCCACCTGCCAGGTATGCAAGGTTCTGCCCTTGTGCACAATCTTGGCAAAGGCAGTAACCGTATCGCCCTCGCTGACCGCCTGAACATGAGTACCGCTCACGTTGATACCCACGGCAATCTGTCCCGGGCAGAGCGCCAGGGAACCGATACCCGCCACATTCTCGCAAGAGCCAGAGAAGCACCTCCACTCAAGAAACCGAAAGGTTGGCGATTACGCTCATCTACCTTCATCGTTGCCTGAAGCGTATCAGACTCAGGGGTAGAAATGAAATGCATTCCGAGGGTCTTGGATAATCCATCAGTCTTGCTGATTCTTTTTACTAATTCATCTATGTTCATCTTATTATCTCCTATTTTTCGTATTTTGTTATTGATTCAGAGCTATTCGTTTTCTCTTCGCTCCAAAGTATGTTTCTGATAAACTCAACGCAAAGGTAAGACTTTCTTCAGAGAAAACAAAATTTATCGCACTTTTTATTTGATGAAGGGCAAACTTTACATACCTTTTCCTTTCTTTAATAATAAAAAACATAAAAAACGGCATATAGTTCAGATTTATTTTGTATTTTTGCACCAAAAATAAGAAAATAAAAGATATATCTGAATAGAATATGAACATTTTAGAGCTAAGCGAACAGGAAATCGTTCGCAGACAGAGTCTTCAGACATTGCGCGAGATGGGCATCGACCCATACCCAGCAGCAGAGTTTCCAACCAATGCATTCAGCACAGATATCAAAGCTGAATTCAAGGACGAGGACGAGCCACGCCAGGTAGTTATCGCCGGACGCATGATGGGGCGCCGCGTAATGGGTAAAGCTAGCTTCGCTGAGTTGCAGGACTCAAAGGGAAGAATCCAGGTCTATATCGCCCGCGACGAGATTTGTCCAGACGAGAACAAGGACCTTTATAATACTGTATTCAAGAAGCTTCTCGATATCGGTGACTTCATCGGTGTAAAGGGTTTCGTATTCCGCACACAGACTGGCGAGATTTCTGTTCACGCCAAGGAACTGTGCCTGCTCTCTAAGAGCTTGAAGCCACTCCCTATCGTGAAGTATAAGGATGGCGTGGCTTACGACAAGTTCGATGATCCAGAGTTGCGTTACCGCCAGCGCTACGTTGACCTCATCGTTAATGATGGCGTAAAGGAGACCTTCCTGCAGCGTGCTACCGTACTCCGCACACTCCGCAGCGTACTCGACAACGCAGGTTATACTGAGGTAGAGACTCCTACCCTGCAGAGCATTGCCGGTGGTGCTTCTGCCCGCCCATTCATCACCCACTTCAATGCACTCGATCAGGATATGTACATGCGTATCGCTACCGAGCTCTACCTGAAGCGCCTCATCGTAGGTGGTTTCGAGGGTGTTTATGAAATCGGCAAGAACTTCCGCAACGAGGGTATGGACCGCAACCACAACCCTGAGTTTACCTGTATGGAGCTTTATGTTCAGTACAAGGATTACAACTGGATGATGGCTTTCACAGAGAAGTTGCTCGAAACAATCTGTATCGCCGTAAACGGCAAGCCAGAGCGCGAGATTGATGGCAACATCATCAGTTTCAAGGCTCCATATCGCCGTCTGCCTATCCTCGATGCCATCATGGAAAAGACCGGTTTCGACTGCAACGGCAAGACCGAGGAAGAGATCCGCGCATTCTGCAAGGAGAAGGGCATGGACGTAGATGAGACCATGGGTAAGGGTAAGTTGATTGATGAGCTCTTCGGTGAGTTCTGCGAGGGCACTTTCCTCCAGCCAACCTTCATCACCGACTATCCTGTAGAGATGTCTCCATTGACCAAGATGCACCGTTCTAAGCCAGGCTTGACCGAGCGTTTCGAGTTGATGGTAAACGGTAAGGAGCTTGCCAATGCATACTCTGAGCTCAACGACCCAATTGACCAGGAAGAGCGTTTCATCGACCAGATGAAGCTTGCCGATAAGGGAGATGATGAGGCGATGATCATCGATCAGGACTTCCTCCGTGCCCTCCAGTACGGTATGCCTCCAACATCAGGTATCGGTATCGGTATCGACCGCTTGGTCATGCTGATGACAGGCAAGACCTTCATCCAGGAGGTATTGTTCTTCCCACAGATGAAGCCAGAGAAGAAGATGCCACAGAGCACCATCAAGGAATGGGAAGAGATTGGCGTGCCAGAGGATTGGGCATACGTGCTCCGCAAGGCAGGCTTCAACCTCATCTCTGATATCCGTGAAGAAAAAGCACAAGGCTTGCAGCAGAAGATTGGAGAAATCAACAAGAAGTACAAGCTCGGCTACGAGAAGCCTTCTGTTGACGACATCCAGGGCTGGATTAATGCAGCAAATGCTTAATTGATAATGCATAATTAATAATGTATAATTAATAAAGAGTTCCGGCTTTTTATTGGTTATACATTATATCTACAAACAAAGGCGAAAGCCTCATTATACATTATTAATTATTAATTATTAATTATAAATTCATTCGAAGTGTTCAACTGCGGTAAAATAGCGATAATTGGCGGCGGTAGCTGGGCTACGGCAATAGCCAAGATTGTGGTGGGTCATACTCATCACATAGGCTGGTATATGCGTCGCGATGACCGCATCGAGGACTTCAAGCGCATGGGGCACAACCCTGCCTATCTGATGTCGGCACGATTCAATGTAGATGAGATTTTCTTCTCTTCCGACATCAACAAGATAGTGCAGAATTACGATACACTCGTGTTCGTCACCCCGTCGCCTTATCTGAAGAATCATCTCAAGAAGCTCAAGACGCGAATCAGCGATAAGTTCATCATCACAGCCATCAAAGGCATCGTGCCTGATGAAAACCTCGTTTGCTCAGAGTATTTCCATCAGGTTTACGATGTGCCTTACGAGAACCTCGCCTGCATCGGAGGTCCTTCTCATGCCGAGGAAGTGGCACTGGAGCGACTGAGCTATCTCACCGTGGGCTGTAGCGATACCGAAAAGGCGCGTGCCTTCGCCAACGATTGTCTGGCGAGTGAATTCATCAAGACCAAGACTTCGAGCGATGTCATCGGTATCGAATACTCTTCGGTTCTGAAGAACGTATACGCCATCGCAGCAGGTATCTGTGGCGGACTGAAGTATGGTGACAACTTTCAGGCGGTACTCATGTCAAATGCCGTTCAGGAGATGCACCGCTTCCTGACAGCCGTCCACCCTATCGACCGAAGCATGTACGACTCAGTTTATCTGGGCGACTTGCTCGTAACAGGTTACAGCAACTTTTCCCGCAACCGCACCTTCGGAACCATGATAGGCAAGGGCTACAGCGTGAAGAGTGCGCAGATAGAGATGGAGATGATTGCAGAAGGATATTTCGGCACCAAGTGTATGAAGGAAATCAATCGCCACATGCACGTCAACATGCCGATTCTCGATGCTGTATATAATATATTGTACGAGCGCATCAGTCCGCAAATCGAAATCAAACTCTTGACCGACTCGTTCAGATAGGCACATCCTATCCTTCGGTTTCGGCAGAAGAGTTTGTCTTCAAGTAGTAACATTAACACATTCATTTAGATATTAAAAGAAAAAATGAAAAGTATCAGCTTAAACATTACAAAGGCTGCATCATTCCTCGCAGAAGGTGCAGTAAAGGCTTACGAGCCTAAGGTTAAGGCCGCTCAGGAAGCTCTTGAGAACGGCACTTGTGAAGGTAACGATTTCTTGGGATGGTTGCATTTGCCATCTTCTATCACTCCTGAGTTCCTCAATGAGATTCAGGCTGTTGCCAATACTTTGCGCGAAAAGTGTGAGGTGGTTGTTGTAGCAGGTATCGGTGGTAGCTACCTCGGCGCACGCGCCGTTATCGAAGGCCTCGGCAACTCTTTCGCTTGGCTCGTAAACGACAAGAAGAACCCTACTATCCTCTTCGCAGGTAACAATATCGGTGAGGACTACCTCTTCGAGTTGACTTCTTTCTTGAAGAACAAGAAGTTTGGTGTCATCAATATCTCTAAGTCTGGTACCACTACTGAGACAGCTCTCGCTTTCCGTCTTTTGAAGAAGCAATGCGAGGATCAGCGCGGTAAGGAAGAGGCTAAGAATGTTATCGTAGCTGTAACCGACGCCAAGAAGGGTGCTGCACGTACTTGTGCTGACAAGGAGGGTTACAAGAGCTTCATCATCCCTGATAATGTAGGTGGCCGCTTCTCTGTTTTGACCCCAGTAGGTTTGTTGCCTATCGCAGTAGCAGGTTTCGATGTAAAGCAGCTCGTAGCTGGTGCGGCTGACATGGAGAAGGCTTGCGGCAAGGACGTAGCTTTCGAGGAGAATCCTGCAGCTATCTATGCAGCTACACGTCAGGCTCTCTATACTCAGGCTGGCAAGAAGATTGAGATTGTATGCAACTTCCAGCCTAAACTTCACTACTTCGCTGAGTGGTGGAAGCAGCTCTATGGTGAGAGCGAGGGTAAGGACCAGAAGGGTATCTTCCAGCAGCTTGCGACTTCACTACCGACCTTCACTCTATGGGCCAGTGGATTCAGCAGGGCGAGCGCTCTATCTTCGAGACTGTTATCAGCGTAGAGACTCCTAACGAGAAGTTGCTCTTCCCTCACGATGATGAGAACCTCGACGGTTTGAACTTCCTCGAGGGCAAGCGTGTTGACGAGGTGAACAAGATGGCAGAGCTCGGTACACGTCTGGCTCACGTTGACGGTGGTGTTCCTAACATCCTGGTTAACGTACCAGAGTTGAACGCTTACTACCTCGGTCAGCTGATCTACTTCTTCGAGAAGGCTTGCGGTATCAGCGGTCTCTTGGAAGAGGTGAACCCATTCAACCAGCCTGGTGTTGAGGCATACAAGAAGAATATGTTCGCATTGCTCAACAAGCCAGGTTATGAGGCAGAGAGCAAAGCTATCCAGGAGCGCTTGAAGAATGAATAATTGATGAAGGAAATTATTTTTAAATATATGAAAGAACACGGCTTTGGGGAATTCAACCCTAAAGCCGTGCTTTTTGATATGGACGGCGTGCTGTACAACAGTATGCCAAATCATGCTGTGGCATGGCAGGAATCGATGAAACAGTTTGATATCCACATGACAGCAGCCGATGCTTATGCCACCGAAGGAGCCAGAGGCATTGACACCATCCAGATGATGGTGAAGAAGCAGAAGGGCATCGACATCACGCTGGACGAAGCACAGAAGATGTATGATGTAAAGACCGAAATATTCCACTCGATGCCTACTGCCGAAATATTTCCTGGCGTAAAGGAAATCATACAGAAGATTAAAGATGCCGGCATGCAGGTAGGAGTGGTAACAGGAAGCGGACAGCGCCCGCTCATCATGCGACTGCTCAACGACTTCGGCGATTTTCTGGATGAAGCACATATCGTAACCGCCTATGATGTAAAGCGCGGCAAGCCAAATCCTGACCCATATCTCATGGGATTGCAGAAGGCAGGAAACCTGAAACCCTGGGAAGGCATCGTGGTAGAGAATGCTCCTTTGGGCGTCCGTGCCGGCGTGGCAGCCAACATTTTTACGGTAGCAATTAACAGCGGTCCGCTACCAGATGAAGAATTATCCAATAAGGGTTGCAATCTACTCTATCACCAGATGACTGAATTCTGTGATGACTTTGAAAACCTGATTGCTAAGGCTTAATCCGGTTCACCCACAGATATTCTGACTTATTCAATAAAAAGACATCATTAAAAACATATAATGACATGAATAGAAAAGTAGCTTTAATTACAGGTATTACAGGCCAGGATGGTTCATACTTGGCTGAATTATTGTTGGAAAAAGGGTATGATGTTCACGGAACTATCCGCCGATCATCTACCGACTACCGCGAAAGAATTGCCCATTTGGAGGGTACACCTAATTTCCATCTTCACTATGCTGACCTCGGTGACTCTATGAGTATCATCCAGGTAATGAACAAGGTGAAACCTACTGAGGTATATAATCTGGCAGCACAGAGCCACGTACAGGTGAGCTTCGACTCCCCTGAGTTTACAGCAGATGTAGATGCTACCGGTGTGCTCCGTATTCTGGAGGCTATCCGCCAATGCGGTCTGGAGAAGACCTGCCGCATGTATCAGGCTTCCACATCTGAGCTCTACGGTAAGGTAGAAGAGGTTCCTCAGAACGAGAACACTCCATTCCACCCTTATTCTCCATACGCTGTTGCCAAGCAGTATGGTTTCTGGATTGTCAAGGAGTATCGTGAGGCTTATGATATGTTCTGCTGCTCTGGTATCCTCTTCAATCATGAAAGTGAGCGCCGTGGTGAGACTTTCGTTACCCGCAAGATTACTTTGGCTGCAGCCCGCATCAAGCAGGGCAAGCAAGACAAGCTTTATCTCGGTAACCTGGATTCGCTCCGCGACTGGGGTTATGCCAAGGATTATGTAGAGTGTATGTGGCTGATTCTCCAGGCTGAGAAACCAGAGGACTTCGTGATTGCAACAGGTAAGCAGCACTCTGTCCGTGAGTTCGCCCAGCTGGCGTTCCACTATGTAGGAATCGAACTGAAATGGGAAGGCAAGGATGAGAACGAGAAGGGTATCTGCGTTGAGGGTCCTGAGGAACTCATCGGCAAGACACTCGTTGAGGTTTCTCCTGATTTCTACCGTCCTACCGACGTGGTGAACCTCTGGGGTGACCCAACAAAGGCTAAGGCTAAGCTCAACTGGAATCCTAACACCACCTCTTTTGAGGATCTCGTAAAGATCATGGTAGAGAGCGATATGGCGAAGGTAGCTGCCGAGGATGCCGGTCAGAAGGTTCGCTGCAATCTTGCAGAATATTTGGAAAAGGGAATTGTTAAGTAATTATGTTGGATAAGAATTCAAAGATTTATATTGCAGGACACCACGGACTCGTGGGTTCTGCTATCTGGAATAACCTCAAGAAGAGAGGTTATAACAACCTGGTAGGTCGTTCTCACAAAGAACTCGACTTGACCGACCAGTATGCAGTAGAGAAGTTCTTTGACGAGGAAAAGCCGGATGCAGTAGTATTGGCTGCTGCCTTCGTGGGCGGTATCATGGCGAATTCATTGTATCGTGCAGACTTCATCATGCAGAACATGAAGATGCAATGCAACGTAATCAGCAACGCTTATTCTCATGGCGTAAAGAAACTCCTCTTCCTGGGCTCTACCTGCATCTATCCTAAGAATGCACCGCAGCCTATGAGCGAAGATGTGCTCCTTACTTCTCCACTGGAATATACCAACGAGGAATATGCCATCGCCAAGATTGCCGGACTGAAGATGTGCGAGAGCTACAACCTTCAGTATGGTACCAACTATATCGCTGTGATGCCAACCAACCTCTATGGCCCTAACGATAACTTCCATCTGGAGAACAGCCACGTAATGCCTGCGATGATGCGCAAGATTTATCTTGCCAAACTCATCCACGATGGCGACTGGCACAGCATCGAAGTGGATATGAACAAGCGCCCTATCAACCCTACTGATAAGCTCCGCGAAATCATCGGCGAGGGTAACGTAGACGGCAGCAACTCTCACGAGCGCATTCTGAAAGCGCTGGAGTTCTATGGCATCTACGACAACAAGGTAGTGCTTTGGGGAACAGGCAAACCATTGCGTGAGTTCCTCTGGAGCGAGGATATGCAGATGCCAGCGTTCACGTGCTCCTGAATGTAGATTTCAAGGACATCATCGGTATCGAGAAGTACAGTTCAGTATTCTATGGTGCCAAGGTAGATGGTGCTGTGGATAGAAACAACTCTGAGGGCCGTGGTGGCGCTATCCCATCTCTCGGTGAGATTCGCAACTGCCACATCAACGTGGGTACCGGCAAGGAGCTCACCATCCGTGAACTTTCTGAGCTTGTAGTAAAGGCAGTAGGTTTCGAAGGCGAGGTAGAGTTTGACGCCAGCAAGCCAGATGGAACCATGCGCAAGCTCATCTCTGTAGATAAGCTCCACAGCCTCGGCTGGACGCATAAGGTAGAGATTGAGGATGGTGTAAAGAAACTCTTCGACTGGTATCAGGAGAGTCTGAAAGACTAATAAAGAATATTGACTATGGATACAGAACAACTTTCTATGACCAAGAAAACCCTGGTGGGAGTACAGTTCCTGTTTGTGGCTTTCGGTGCAACGGTTCTGGTGCCTCTTCTGATAGGCATCGATCCGGCAACGGCTCTCTTCACCGCTGGTGTAGGAACCTTTCTTTTTCACTTCATCACCAAGGGTAAGGTGCCTATTTTCCTGGGCAGTTCCTTCGCCTTTATCGCCCCTATCATCGCTGCAACCAAGCAATGGGGACTGCCGGGAACAATCGCCGGACTAACCAGCGTTTCTCTGGTGTATTTCGTCATGAGCGCCCTAGTGAAATGGCAGGGCAAGAAACTGCTGGACAGGATTTTTCCTCCGGTAGTCATCGGTCCCGCCATTATCCTCATCGGTCTCTCCCTTTCGGGCAGCGCTGTGGATATGGCAAAGACCAACTGGATTCTCGCCTTTGCATCGCTCATCACCGCTATCCTGGTGCTTACCTTCTGCAAGGGCTTGATGAAGCTGGTTCCTATCATTTCGGGGGTTATCGTGGGCTACGTCATCGCCATCTGCATGGGCGAGGTAGATTTCTCGGGCGTGGCAGCGGCATCATGGTTCTCCTGTCCTGTATCCTTCGATACCATCACCCATTTCTCCTGGGCTCCATTCCTCTATATGTTGCCCGTGGCAATAGCTCCGGTGCTGGAGCATATCGGCGATGTGTATGTGGTGAGTGCCGTAGCCAAGAAGGATTTCGTGGCAGATCCGGGATTGCATCGCACGATGTTGGGCGATGGACTGGCATGTCTCTGTTCAGCCTTTCTGGGCGGACCTCCTGAGACCACTTATTCAGAGGTAACAGGTGCGATGTCTATCACCAAGGTAACGAGTCCTGCTGTGATTCGCATATCCGCAGCCACCGCCATCTGTTTCTCCATCGTGGGCAAGTTGAGTGCTTTGTTGCAGAGCATTCCTCAGGCGGTTTTAGGTGGCATCATGCTGCTGCTTTTTGGAACCATCGCAAGTGTGGGCGTTCAGAATCTGATGCAGAACAAGGTAGACATGAATGACACCCGCAATGTCATCATCATCTCTGTGATGCTGACGATGGGCTTGGGTGGCGCCGTTCTCTCATCCGGTTCCTTCGCCATTTCCGGCATCGGTCTTTCCGCCGTCATCGGCGTAATTCTCAACCTCGTTCTTCCTAAGATGAAGAAGAAAGAGGCATAAATAAGTTAAGAAAAGAGGTAATTATAAATGGATATGAAACATTCCAGATTATTTTCGCCGCTTCAGATCGGATCCCTGACACTGTCTAACCGTGTCGGCATGGCTCCCATGAGCATGGACTATGA
>ENA-OQDW01000059-OQDW01000059.1-human-gut-metagenome-genome-assembly--contig:-NODE-59-length-40015-cov-8.796129_pt1 | contig 40015 bp, 46 predicted proteins | sample MGYA00242784_ERZ504613 | MGnify/ENA primary metagenome ERZ504613 (study PRJEB26092, sample SAMD00036330) | human gut metagenome | host: Homo sapiens | study: EMG produced TPA metagenomics assembly of...
AGCGTACGGGCGAGAAGCTTTTCGAGGAAATCTTCAAGACCAAGCATGCCGTGGTGCGCACCACCAAGCGCACGGTGCAGGTGAACTATACCTTCAGCCGTGACCTGGACAAGCAGGACATGCTGCGCTATCTCAAGGTAGAGCACAAGGAACTGATTGCCGGATTTAAGGAGAATGTTGAATGTTGAGTGTTGAATGTTGAATTAGGCTAGCGCCTTTGCGACCGTTAGGCAATTCAACATTCAACATTAAATTCAACATTCAACACTCAACATTCAACATTCAAAAAAATGGAACATATTATAGCATATAATCCGTACAAGAATGGCAATAAAGGGAGCGTAAGCTCCCAGCCACTCTCGGTCTACGACAAGACCATCGCTTATCCTGGATGGCAGAACTGGTAGCTGCCATCCGTGGGGGTAACGATGAACTGAAGAAGCAGCTGCCTTTCCGCTGCGCTCACTACTACCAGTTCCGAGACAACAGGCGTTCGCAGAAGAACGCCGTGCCCGAAAGCTTCCTCTTCCAGACCACCATCGATGTGGACGACAAGGAATATGTGGATAAGGCGATAGAGAAGGCACGAGAGCTGAACTGCAGCGATACCATCTGGAATGGAGCCCTGCTGCACCTGGAGTACTCTGCCCGCAAGAAGTTGCACATCGACATCCGCATGCCCATCGGCATGACGATCGAGGAGACGCAGCGAGCCTATTGCGAGGCGCTGGGCGTGCCCTACGACGAGAGCTGTATCACGCCAGAACGCATGCTCTTCATCACCGACAAGGCGTCAGAAATCTATCGCTCGCCCCATTGGTACGAGGTGCTGCCACAGGAAGAGCTGAAAAAGCGCAGACAAGGCTACCTGGACCGTGGGCTCACCATTGACGGAAGACAGCAACAGGGCACTCAGCCCCAACCATTCAACATTCAACACTCAACATTCAACACTCAACAAAATGTTCAAGACCATCGACTTCCGGGCTCTGACAGCCATCACGCTGTTTCTTCTGGCTCTGCTATTCAGCCTGCCCAACCTAGTGATAGCAATGCTGCTCATGCTGCTCATCTCAGCCCTGCTGGAGCTTATCAGGATGCTGTCGCAGTGGCAACCGGCAAGAACCTAGCAGCTTTCGACCTCTTCCGCAATGCGGCAGGTCTGAAGGACGTAGATATCAACACCCCAGGCTCCCGCCACTCATCGCTCCTGGCGATTATGAGCGCAGGCGCATCGAGAGTGATGCCTGAAGACGAACTGAAGGCGGTGGTGGCACAGAAGATGCCTGCCTTCTCGCAGGAGCGTGACTGCCAGCAGCTCATCCACGATTTCTATGCGAAATATGGTGACAGTTCGAAGCCGATGTCGCAAGCCGTGATCCGCATCAATGCCCAGGCAGAGAAGTCCTCCCAGAAGGATGCCGTGGCGTTAAAAGCCGAGAGTTCCGAGGGCGGCACGGATATTAATGCGGAAGATGATAAATTAGCTCCGCCTCCGATGCCCGAACATCTTCCCAAACTCGTGGAACTGCTGCTATCAAAGACACCGGACGTCTACAAGCCTGCCGTGGCACACGCCATCTTCCCGCCACTTGCTACACACCTCTGTAAGACCACCTTCAAGTATATCGACAATGTGGAGCACGAGGCTACCCTGATGTGCTGTCTGCTGGCGGGTACGGGTGCAGGCAAGAACTGTGTGCAGATGCCTATCAACATGATTATGGAGGACATCAGACAGCGCGACCGTGAGAACCTGCAACGGGAGAAGGAATGGAAAGAAGAGGTGACACGCAAGGGTGCCAACAAGGATAAGCGCAAGCGCCCGGAAAACCTCATCATCCAGGAGATAGACGCCGATATGACCAACCCGGCCTTCGTGATGCGCACGGCTGAGGCTCAGGAACATTTCCTCTATACAACGCTCAACGAGATAGACCAGTTCGACGCCCTCAAGGGGCAAGGCAACCAGCAGTTCAAGATTATGTGCCTTGCCTTTGATCCAGGGAACTCATACGGTCAGACCCGCGTGGGCACATCGAGTATCACCGAGCGCATCACCATCCGGTTCAACTGGAATGCATCAACCACCGTCCAGCTGGGGCAGCGATATTTCTCCAAGGTGCTCACCGACGGACCTATCAGCCGCATCAACTTCTGTACCATCCCGGAGCGGGAAATCGGTGCCGAAATGCCAGTATACGGCGAATACGACGATGCTTCAGAGAGGCGCTCAGACCGTACATAGAGAATCTGTGCAAGGCGTCGGTAGGATAGACTGTGCTGAGGCTTTCGCCTGGCAGAAAAGTTGAAGGATGAGAACGCCGACTTTTCGCGCATGTCGCAAAACAGGGTGTTCGAGAATCTCTCCTTCCGTGGCAACGTTATTGCCTTTCTCAAGGCTTGCGTGCTATACGTGGCAAACGGCTGCAAATGGGAACCCGAAATAGAAGAGTTCATCAGATGGAGCGAGAGCTACGACCTGTGGTGCAAGATGATTTTCTTTGGCGCCAGCATAGCCAAGGCTAATGAGGTAGGAGAGAAATCGAGCAAGCGAGGACCTGCCAACCTGCTGCAGCAATTGCCTGACACCTTCACTTATGCGCAGGCTGAAATGGTACGTCTGCATAACGACTTCGGAAAGAAGGGTACGGCGACGATGCTGAGAAACTGGGTGAACCGTCATTATATCGAGAAAATTCCTCCGAAGGGAGTAAATGCCGACGGAGCCGACGGAAAGCAGGGCGGAAAGGTGTTCAGTATTCAGTTATTCAGTTTTAAGAAGCTATTATTTCGTTCTGACGGACTCGACCTGAGATGTTTTAACGCAAAATAGTTTAACACATAACATTCAAGCAAATGGAAATAGTATTAAAGCGTATAGCTAAAAAGGGGACTTATACCATCGGCAGACTCTATCTGCTGACCGATAGTAGTGTAAATCGTAACTCGCTGCCCGGCAAGAAGAAAGACGACAAGTGCAAATTGATTCATACCTTTGACAGCCAGCTGCTGTCCAAGGATACATATCTCTGTGATACCATGGAGCCTACATGGCGTAATCTGCTGGGTATCAAGCTAAAGCCAGAGGAAGTGGATGCCCGCTATAGCCGCAAGAGCGGCGTGAAGGCTCGTAAGGTACCTGGCCATACTGCCATTCCTGAGGGTACTTATCCTGTGGTTATATCGTATTCGCCAAGATTCAAGCGTTGGCTGCCATTGCTGGTGGGTGTACCGAATTTCGAGGGCATCCGCATCCATGCAGGCAATTATCCTGACGATACGCAAGGCTGCATCCTTGTTGGAGAGAACAAGTTCGAGGGCATGGTGGTGAACTCCCGCATCTGGCTGCAGCGGCTCATCAACGCCATGACAGCGGCCCGCGACCGAGACGAAAGTATCTGGATAACCATCCTATAGGTTACAAGTGATAAAACAGATAGGGAACGCAGCTGCGTTCCCTATTTATATTATATATGGTACTTATTCTGGTAGTGGCGCTTGGATTTAACAGGGGCTCCATGGAAGGAACCGCTGCCCATACCGCTGCCACGAAAACTCTCATGGAAGCCTGAACCACCGCTATATTCGCCCCAGCGAGCTCTGATTCTATCTACATAATCTACCGTCTCCGTGCCTCGCATATAACCATATTTCACTACCGGGTCTGTGTAATAAGCCGGTTGAGAAAGGCGCAGAATATAATCGCGGATCACGCCCCAGTTGTGCGGATTCTGACCATGTTTGCGAGCCAGCGACATCGCATCTCTGATGTGGAAATAGCCACCATTATAAGAAGCCAGGGCGAAAAGCATGCGCTGGAAAGGGTCGCCTACGTCAGAGAAATGCCCCTGCAGTTCCGCCATATATCTGGCTGCCGCAGCCACATTCGCCTCAGGTTCATGAATCATGCTCATCGGCAAACCCAGATGGGCAGCCGTTCCTGGCATAATCTGCATCAGTCCGCAAGCTCCAGCCCATGACTTCGCATTCGGGTCGAAACAGCTCTCCTGATAACATTGGGCAGCCATCAGACGCCAGTCCATGCGAGCCGTTCCGCTATAGCGCTGGAAGAGGTGGTCGTAGCGGGAAATAACACCCTTGGAACGGTTCAGGAATGGTGAATAAACGTGGCGGCGAACGCTGGCAGAAGAAAGCAGCCACGATTCTTCCTGCTTGACCTGAGCAATCAGCTTAGGCTTAAACCAGCCGTTCAAGGTGTCGGCAAGACTCTTGTTACCGTTCAGCACAGCCCATTGGGTTCGGGTGCTGTCGGGCGTAACACCACAGAACAGCAGGTTGCCTCTGGTCTGTTTTCGGGGTAGGGGAACGGCAATCACATCACCTTCTCCCTTCTCCAGTTTGCGCACCATTTCAGCCGTATCCTTACATTCTTCTACGCGTAACGACACGCCGATCTGCTGGGCAAACTTCTCGCAGAGCAGATATTGCAGTCCCATTCCGTGGCTGTGGTAATCATAATAGGTAGTAGGGCCGTTAACGGTAAGCATGATGAGCTCACCATTGGCCTGAATATCTTCGAGCGAAAGCCCCTTACTGGTTGAAGCAGGTTTCTTTTCATCGCCATCAGCCCCATCAGAGTTGTCAGCATACTCCATTTCGCCTACGGGAGTTCCCCATGGCGTAAGCTCCTGCTGCGGTTTCTTGTCGGCACAGGCAGCGAGCAAAAATAGTGCATATAATGCGTATAAATATCCTTTATTCTTCATTTCAGCTGCAAAAGTACGAAATATTTTGCATATAAGTGAGAAATTATTTGTTTATTCTAATAAAAATATGTACTTTTGCAATGTTTTTCAAACAAAATATAGAAATATGTTACGAATAGCAGTACAAAGTAAGGGTCGTCTTTTCGACGACACCATGAATCTTTTATCAGAGGCTGACATCAAAGTAAGCGCCTCTAAACGCACCCTCCTGGTGCAGTCAAGCAACTTTCCTCTCGAGGTTCTCTACCTTCGTGATGATGATATTCCTCAGAGCGTAGCCTCTGGTGTGGCAGATATCGGTATCGTGGGCGAGAACGAGTTTGTTGAGCGTGGAGAGAATGCGCAGATTATTGACCGTCTGGGTTTCAGCAAGTGCCGCCTGAGCCTCGCCATTCCTAAGAAGATTGATTATCCGGGATTGCAATGGTTCAACGGCAAGAAGATTGCTACTTCTTACCCTAACATCCTGCGCAAGTTTATGAAGAAGAATAATATCAATGCCGACATCCATGTCATTACGGGTTCTGTAGAAATCAGTCCGGGCATCGGTTTGGCTGACGGTATTTTCGATATTGTAAGTTCAGGTTCTACTCTGGTCAGCAACAATCTTGCTGAGGTTGAGGTGGTGATGAAGAGCGAGGCTCTACTCATCGGCAACTGGAACATGGACGAGGAGAAGCATGAGATTCTGAACGAAATGCTGTTCCGCTTCGAGGCTGTACGTTCTGCACAGGACAAGAAGTACGTGATGATGAATGCTCCTAAGGAAAAGATTCAGGAGATTACAGAAGTATTGCCAGGCATCAAGAGTCCTACGATTATCCCATTGGCTGATGAGGAATGGTGCTCTATCCACACCGTGCTCGATGAGAAGCGTTTCTGGGAAATCATAGGCAAGTTGAAGGAACTCGGTGCACAGGGCATCCTGGTAACACCAATCGAAAAGATGATATTATAATAATGTGTGGTGTTTAATGTGTAATGTTTATTTAGAGACATTATGCGTTAAAAACTAAACATTAAACATTAATAATTAAATATTAATAATAGGAATGAAGGTAATAAAGTATCCTGCAAAGGAAGAATGGAGCGAGATTGTAAAACGCCCACACCTGGATGTTTCGCAGCTGAATGCGACCGTACAAGGTGTACTCGACGATGTGAAAAACCATGGCGACGAAGCCGTGAAGCGTTACGAGGAGAAGTTTGATCATGCCCATCTCGATTCTTTGGCTGTGACTGAAGCTGAAATCGAAGAGGCAGAGAAATTGGTTTCTCAAGAACTGAAAGACGCTTTGCACCTCGCCCATCATAACATTGCCGCATTCCATCATAGCCAGAAGTTTGATGGTGTAAAGGTTGAAACTTGCCCTGGTGTAACCTGCTGGCAGAAGAGTGTGGCTATAGAGAAGGTGGGATTGTATATCCCGGGAGGTACTGCTCCTCTCTTTAGCACCGTTCTGATGCTGGCTACTCCTGCCAAGATTGCGGGATGTAAAGAAATAGTACTGTGTACTCCTCCTAATAAAGAGGGCAAGGTGAACCCGGCTATCCTCATGGCGGCAAAGATTGCGGGCGTAAGCAAGATCTTTAAGGCGGGTGGCGTTCAGGCTATCGGAGCCATGGCTTACGGTACGGAGAGCGTGCCTAAGGTTTATAAGATTTTCGGTCCGGGCAACCAGTTTGTCATGGCTGCCAAGCAGCAGGTTTCCCTGCACGATGTGGCTATAGACATGCCTGCCGGTCCGTCTGAAGTTTGTCTTATTGCCGACGAAACAGCCAACCCTGTGTTTGCTGCTGCCGACCTGTTGTCGCAGGCTGAACATGGTTTCGATTCTCAGGTTTTCTTCATTACTACATCTGAAAAGGTGTTGGATGATGTAAAGAATGAAGTTGAAGTACAACTTGAACGTTTGCCACGTAAGGAGATGGCACAGACCTCGTTAAACAATTCTAAGTTTATCCTCGTGAAGACCGAAGAGGAGGCAATCGACCTCTGCAATACTTATGCGCCGGAGCATCTGATTATCGCCACAGCCGATTACGAGCAGCTGGCAGAAAAAGTTGTGAATGCAGGTAGTGTATTCCTCGGAAACTATGCGTGCGAAAGTGCAGGCGACTATGCAAGCGGTACGAACCATACCTTGCCAACTCATGGTTATGCTTTGGCTTACAACGGAGTGAACCTGGACAGTTATAATCGCAAAATCACCTTCCAGCATCTTACAGAAGAAGGTATTCGTAACATTGGAAATGCTGTAGTGACCATGGCTGAAAATGAGCAATTGGAAGCTCATGCCAATGCGATGAGACTGAGAGTGAACAGTTTGAAACAATAGGGTAAAACGGGAAGTTGTAAAGATACTTCTTAATAGCTTTGAAAGAAAAATGAAAGAATTGAAAGATTTGTGCCGAGAGAACATCTGGAATCTGGCACCTTACAGTTGCGCCCGTACGGAGTTTGCAGGCAGAAATGCCCGCGTCTTCCTCGACGCCAACGAAAATCCATATAATGACCCTTACAATCGCTATCCTGATCCGCTGCAGGTTGAACTGAAGAAGCAGATCAGTAAGATTAAGGGTGTGGGTGAAGAGAAAATCTTCCTGGGCAACGGTTCCGACGAGGCCATCGATTTGGTTTACCGTGTATTCTGCCGCCCGGGCAAGGATAATGTAGTAGCGATTGCACCTACTTACGGAATGTATGAAGTATGTGCAGACATCAACGATGTGGAGTATCGCTCTGTGCTGCTCGATGAAAATTATCAGATTTCTGCAGAAAAACTGCTGGCAGCCTGCGATGAACAGACAAAGGTTATCTGGTTCTGCAGTCCGAACAATCCTACGGGCAATCACATCAACCGCGAGGCAATCGTAGAGGTGTTGCAGAAATTCCAGGGTATTGTCATCATCGACGAAGCCTACAGCGATTTCTCTTCGGAGCGCACATTCCGCAGCGTGCTCGACAGATTCCCCAACATGATTGTGCTCAACACCATGAGTAAGGCATGGGGCTGTGCAGCCCTCCGTCTGGGAATGGCATTTGCGAGCAAGGAGATTGTTGACATATTCAATAAGGTGAAATATCCTTATAACGTCAATCTGCTTACTCAGGAGCATGCGCTGGAAGTAATGAAGAATCCGCTGAAGGTTGACGAATGGGTGAAGAACATCCTGCAGGAGCGTTCTAAGGTAATGGCTGCATTCCTGGATCTGCCTATCTGCGAGAAGGTTTATCCTACTGATGCAAACTTCTTCTTGCTAAAATGACCGACGCCAACGCCATCTATAATTATCTGGTGGCACAAGGCATTATCGTAAGAAACCGCAACAAGGTTCAGTTGTGTGGCAACTGTCTGAGAATTACGATAGGAAACAAGAGCGAGAATGCTGAATTACTCGGTGCTTTGAGACAGTACTAGCATTTAAGCAACACGCCCTGGGTCTATATATTAACAACCAAGTCGCCCTGTAAGGCAAAAGCTTCATATATTTAAAGCTTTTGCCCTTACAGGGCGACTTTAGTATCTCACATTCTAAACCCAGGGTGTTGCCCTGGGCTAGGAGTTTTTGCCCTTTCAGGGCGTATTGCTGACATTTATCTTCTTCTGCCTCTACCTTCATTTCTTCCTTGATTTCCACGACCTTGATTTCCACGACCGCCGCGTTCGTTCTTATCCCCGCTGTTGTAGCGGTTCTTGCGGTTATGGTTGTCATTGTCGAAATTAGGGTTGAAACTCTTTTTCTTCTTGTCCTTGAAGAAGCCGGCACCCTGGTCTTTCTGATTTCTCAGCTCGGCTCGGGCCGCTGCTACGGCATCACGGATGTTGGCATTCGAAGGCTTACCTGATTTTAGAGATTTTCCGTTATTCAGGTATTTCTCCTCATCATAGCAACCCACATTGCCATATCCCTTTGGGGCAAAGCGGTCAGAAGCATTTCTGCCACGGCTTTTTCCTGCATTCGGTTCAGATGCATTTCTGCCAGCTCACGCTTGCCTTTAGCACCTTTTCCTACACCTGGATTATCGTATGTAGAGCCTATCGCCTTATCGTCATAATGCGTCTTCTTACCCTTGAAACTGCCACCCATGCTCTTCCTGTCGTAGAGTTTGTCGATGAGGTCGGCTCTGCCTATCCGGCGAAGTTCACTCTCGATGGCGCGGCGCTCTTCAGGCTTGTACCAGAAGAAAAACATGCGCTGGGCAAGCTTCTCTTTCTGAGTCTTGGCGCTGAAGACCGGCTCCAGGGTGTAAGGATCGTAACCCGTATACCAGGTCTCGGTAGAAATGGTCATAGGAGTAGGGGTGAAATCCTGCACCTGCTCCAGATGGAAATCCAGTCCCTTCGTAATGACGGCAAGTTCGGCCATGTCTTCTTCATGACAGCCCGGATGCGAACTGATGAAGTAAGGAATGATCTGCTGGTTCAGACCTTCTTCCTTGTTGATCTTGTCGAAGATGCGCTTGAACTCGTAGAAGAGGTCGAACGATGGCTTGCGCATGAACTTCAAGACCTCCGGACTCGTATGTTCGGGAGCCACCTTCAGTCGGCCGCTCACGTGCTTGGTAATCAGTTCGCGCGTGTATTCTCTAGCCGCCTGATTCACCTTTTCGTCCTTGCTCTTATGCAGCAGAAGGTCGTAACGCACACCACTACCAATGAAACTCTTCTTGATTCCCGGCAAAGCATCTACAGCATGATAAATCTCCAGAAGCTTGCTGTGGTCGGTATTGAGGTTCGGACAAATCTGAGGGTTTACACACGACGGGCGCTTGCACACTTCGCAGGCTTTCTGATTCTTGCCGTGCATTCCGTACATGTTGGCAGAAGGACCGCCCAAATCGCTCAGATAGCCCTTGAAATCAGGCATCTGGATGATTTTCTTCACCTCCTTCAGAATGCTCTCCTTGCTGCGGCAAACCACGAATTTACCCTGATGGGCAGAAATGGTGCAGAAAGAACAGCCGCCGAAACAGCCACGATGAAGGTTCACGGAGAACTTGATCATCTCGTAGGCAGGAATGGTCTTGCCCTTGTATTTAGGATGAGGCAAACGCGTATAAGGCAGGTCGAAAGCCGCATCCAGTTCCTCGGTAGTCATCAGCGGGAAAGGCGGATTCACCACTACATATTTGCCGTCAACTTCCTGAATCATGCGCTGAGCATGCATCTTGTTGGCTTCTTCCTCCAGATGGCGCACGTTCTCAGCCTGTCCCTTCTTGTTGTGGAGACATTCTTCGTGGCTGTGGAGGATGATGTCGTCGTCCTTGAAACCGCCCGGAATCTCACTTTCCTTGCAGTAGAAAACCACCTGCGGCATTTCGTGGATTTGGCTAAGCGTCTTGCCTTCTGCAAAGGCATTGGCTAGTTCAACGATAGAACGTTCGCCCATTCCGTAGAGAATGAGGTCGGCGCCCGAATCGCAGAGAATGCACTTGCGGAGTTCGTCTTTCCAATAGTCGTAGTGGCTGATGCGGCGCAACGAAGCTCAATACCGCCTAGTGCTACAGGTACGTCGGGAAAGAGTTTCTTCAGTATCTGCGTATAGACGATAGACGGATAGTCGGGGCGCATGTCGTGGCGGGAGTCGGGACTGAAAGCGTCCTCGCTACGCATGCGGCGGTTGGCCGTGTAGCGGTTCACCATCGAGTCCATGGCACCCGGAGAAACACCAAAGAAGAGGCGAGGGCGACCGAGTTTCTTGAAGTCTCGGAAATCGCCGTGCCAGTCGGGCTGGGGAACGATGGCTACACGATAGCCGTTGGCTTCCAGTATTCGTCCGAGGATGGCAGGGCCGAAGGATGGGTGGTCAACGTAAGCATCTCCTGAAAAGAGAATGACGTCGAGTTCGTCCCATCCGCGCAACTCGCATTCTTTCTTGGTGGTAGGTAAGAAATCTGTTAACTTATAATCCATTCAATTTTTTTTAATCATTTACTGCGTCTGGTTCTGCATCAGCTGCAGCCTCAGCCTGCTTCTTGTCTTTCCAGTCTACGTAGAGCAGAACGAGGTTGTGAAGACCGAGCGCCTTCATGTTCTGATTGTAGATGACGTCGAGACAGAGATCGAGCAACTCCTTATCCTTGATGTCGCTGCTCTCGAGGAGTGAACGCACATTGAACTTCAGTTTATCGAGCACTTCCTCGTCGATAATGCCGTTGCTGTCTACGAGGTTGCGGAGTAACTGATACTTTTCGATGGTCTCTAAATGCTGGTCGCTCACTTCGATAGAGCGAGTGCCAGACTGGTTGGCTTGAATCTTATACATAAGCTTAAAATTTTTTATCTGTTTTACTTTGAATTTAATCTGTCAGAAATTTGAGAATGCCGAGCAACACGCTGGTGCGGGTTCTTTCGTCGATGATGCATTCCAGCGGGAATCCCATGACGAAGCTGCGGTAAGTAGTGCTCTTGTAGCAACCGCCGCACTCGTTCCCGTATCGTATTGCATCGCCGTGAAGGCGTAATTGCCAACCGGTTTCAATATCTCGGGATGGGTTGCCGCATAATGCTGGGCATTCAGCTCGTTATAATAGCTGAACTGCAGACCTAATCCCTTGACGTTAGGCGAAGTGTAGACAATACTGTCTCGTTCTGTTACGGTTGAATCTTCGGGATTGATGTCCCTGGTGATGGCCGTAGAACCTGTAGGCTCATAGCTGAGTTTCAGAATATCGCTCAGGAACGCCTGTTCCTCTTCAGTCTGCATGTCGCTTCCGGTGTAAGAACCGCTTATCAGGATTCTGCCGCCTTGGCTGGCGTATTGCCTGATGTTGTTCTGCAGGGCAGGCGTGAACGACTTGAAGAAGGCGTGAGTATAGCCGTCATGGCGCTCCAGTCCGTTGATGAGTCAACAGCCTGATAGTTCTTCATCTGAACCCTGCCGCTGGCGATGACTTCGCTCGAACAGCTGGAAATATTATATTTGCCCGAAGCTGCAATACTTGTAGCATGCGCCTGAACGTAGTTGAAGTCGTTGCCTGCCACAAACTTGCCAATCATTTCGTTGCCGCTGAAACCGAGTCCGAAACTGGTTTCGTTGCCCATTCTGCTTCTGTCGAACACCTGCTGCTTGCCGCTCCATCCCGCCGTCAGTCCGTAGCTTACGCCCGGATCCTGATTAAGGTCGAATCCCTGCTTTTCCTCATCATCCACGACCTGCGGAGAGGCAAGACGATGGAAATTGTTTACGATGAGCACAGACTTGCTGGCAGCAGGATTATAGAGCACAGAGAGGGTTTCGGTGGTGAAACTTTCTCCTCCTGCATTAACCGCAGCCACCTTGAAATGGTAAAGCTTGCCCGGTTCCAGCTGCATCTGGCAGCGGGTGGTGTTCACGATGGTTCCGTTGTCAAAACCGCCTTGTCCCTCAGCCTTATAAATAATGTAAGAAGTAGGGCGGGCAGATGGTTCCGTCTTGTCCAGCTGGGCTGTCCATGAGAGTAGGGCAACACCTTGGTTCTGCGTAACGCTGAAGTTCTGCGGAGCCAGCGGCTGGACCACGTATCGGGTTCCATGATTGCTGTTTACGAAACGCAGGATAGTTTTGTAGATGGAGCGTGCGATATAGAACTTTCCGAGCGGATCCTGAGCAATTCTCATGTCAGGGAAATTCTGATGCGAAAGCATTTCGAGAATAGCCGACGGAACTTCCGGCAGGCGGGTTTCAGAATAGTTTCTGTCCCATAGGTAGCGTTTGCCAAATTCTCCGAACTGGGCCGTCAGATCCGTAACGAGATTATCGCGCAAAGCCCTGGCGAAATCCTTGGATGTGAATCTTGAGATTCCGCTGTTCAATATTCCGTCGTTATAATCTGTGGTGCAGATAGCAAGGGATCCAAAGGTAGATTTTCCGTCCTTATTGTAACCCGCATCACTATGAAGTGCCAGCGAGAGTTCTATAGGCACGTGCTTGCCATTTTTGGCAGGCATGTAAACCGAACCGCCGCCCAGCCAATTGGTCATCAGCGAACGGGTGTTGATGTCGTCGGCGTAATCATTTTCTCCCTTTCTGCCTCCATAAACCTTATAAGGAGCACCAGCCCATTGGGCGTAGTATCTGGCTCCTTCCAGGCAACGGGGCAATCCGCTGGTGTAACCGCCACGCTCTATGTTTCCCATGCCGCCGCCAAAGCGGACAGCATCTGTAGTTACTACTCCACGGCGTGAAGCCTTGTTGGTGCAGACCACGCGGTTGAACTCGTTGCAGCCCTTGTCGAAATCGAAGGTGCCCAGGTAAACCCAGGTGCCTCCGCCCATGCGCTGGTTAACGGAAAACTCTGTAGCTTCGCCCTTGTGATAAACGATGTATCTTGCATCGCTCACGCTCTTGGGGAGCGACTGGTAGCTTACGTAGACTGCGTATTTGCCGGCTTCCTTGAAACGGGGCTGGTAGCTTACCTGGCTGGTTTTCTTACGCTTGGTAGCCTTCGCCTGTCTCACGGTTCCCATGCGGAACGGATTTTCCCCATCTTTCAGTCGGTAGCGGTTGGCAAAACCGAGCGAATCGCAGTTTTTCCATCGCTTGCTCGCCTCCTTTTCGAAATAATAAACCGACTTGACAGCATCATCATTATCGATGACGATTTCGTTCGTCTGCCAGTCTCTTTCGCGGGGTGTGAAGACGATGGCTCCCGCATTCTGGAGCATCGGGATGAGGTAGGGCACGACGACGGTTTGGGTAAAGAGATCTTCATTGGTGCAAAACAGGTTAGGGCGTTGCCATTTCCATACATCTCTGTCGGCATAATAATACCGTCCGTGCGAGGCCCATAGCGAAAGGTGCCTGTTCTGTAGTCCTGCCGTAACGAAATAAGGGCGGGAAACATTAAACACCCATGGGTCGCCATCATAATCTATGCCTTGCCATGCGCCGCTGTTAGCCTCGTCGTAGATAGGAAAAAACGATTTGCCGTTAGCCTGAAGCGAAGCTCCAGCGGCTAACAGCAAACTGCTTATCAAACAATATGTTATGTTTTGGTGTTTCACTATACGAATACTCCTTCTTTAATAGCTGACTAAACCGTTATCTTCTAACGTTTAATCAATATTTCCGATTGTGAACTTCTCCGGTTTCTTTCCTTTGAAATCCTTGAAGTACAACTTGATTTCACGCATGTCTTTGTCAACATCTCCTGACGGGATAATCTGCCTGGTGCATTGGATGACCTTCTTCTCATAGTCAAGCCCATAGAGATGGATAGGCAGATGCGCCTTGAGGGCTATGAAATAGAATCCCTTTTTCCATTCCGGGTTGAGCGAGCGGGTACCTTCGGGCGTAATGCACAGTCCGAAAGCCTTCCGCTTATCCGCTTCTGCAGCCAGATTATCCGTCATGCTAGTATGTTTGCTTCTCCACACAGGAATACCTCCCATCTTTCTGAAGATAGGACCTAGCGGCCAGAAGAACCATTCCTTTTTCATGAGGAAATTACATTTGATTCCCTCAGCATGGGCAAAGAGCTGGCCCAGTATCAGATCCCAGTTGCTGGTGTGCGGAGCCATGCAGATAATATACTTTTCAGGAAGCTCCTGGGTGATGATTTTTTTATAGCCCAAGCGCTTATACAATATCCATTGACAAATTCCTTTTACCATATATATATAAATAGGTGTATTTTCTGATTCTTATGATAATAGGATTATGCCAGGTTTGAAATCTGGTCGATGATTTCGCTCATCTGCTTGTTGAAGTCGCTTATGAGCTTTTTATAATATTCACCCTTCTTGATTCCCGGTTCCGGGTGAGACACGCGGCTGATGTAATCGCCGTTGATCATGACGATAGCTGAAAGAATGCCATCCACATCTTCCTGTGTTGGCTTACCATTATACAAAGATGCAGCTACTGTTTCGGCGAAAAGTTCGCTTGTAATGTAGTTGATCGTGCGCTTTAAATCTCTTTTATTAGCCATAATTCTTTTCTCCTAATTAATGAATAATTAAAAATATCGCTCAAAGATAATCATTTTCTTTGAAATAACATCATTTTTTGGGAAAAAATGTATCTATTAACGCATTTTTAGCATTTTTCTTTCCGTATCTCGCAGAAAAGAGTTATTTTTGCAGATGTTTTTGAAGTTTCAACTAATTAAAATAAAAACGAATTATGGAAAAAAGTGCATTGCAGATTGCAAGAGCTGCTTATCAGCCAAAATTGCCTAAGGCTCTCCAGGGCCCAGTAAAGGCAGTTGAAGGTGCAGCAACACAGTCAGTAGGTAATCAGGATGAAATCAAGGCGTTGTTCCCTAACACTTATGGAATGCCTGTTATTACATTCGAGGCAGGTGAGGCTAAGGAACTTCCTGCTTTCAACGTAGGTGTTATCCTCTCTGGTGGTCAGGCTCCTGGCGGTCACAACGTGATTTCTGGTCTCTTCGACGGTGTGAAATCTCTCAACCCAGCTAACAAGCTCTATGGTTTCATCCTCGGTCCTGGTGGTCTCGTTGACCATAAGTACATGGAGATTACTTCTGAACTCATGGACGAATACCGCAATACTGGTGGTTTCGACATCATCGGTTCCGGACGTACCAAGCTTGAGAAGGAAGACCAGTTTGAGAAGGGTATTGAGATTCTTCGTGAACTCGGCATCAAGGCACTTGTCATCATCGGTGGTGACGACTCAAATACCAATGCTTGCGTTCTCGCAGAATACTATGCTGCTAAGAAGTATGGCGTACAGGTAATCGGTTGCCCTAAGACTATCGACGGCGACTTGAAGAACGAGCAGATTGAGACTTCTTTCGGTTTCGATACTGCCTGCAAGACATATTCTGAGCTCATCGGTAACATCGAGCGCGACTGTAACTCAGCACGTAAGTACTGGCACTTCATCAAGCTGATGGGTCGTTCAGCATCTCACATCGCTCTTGAGTGCGCTCTCCAGACTCAGCCAAACATCTGCTTGATTTCTGAGGAGGTAGAGGCTAAGGAAATGTCACTCGATGATGTTGTTACTTATATTGCAACTGCAGTAGCTAACCGTGCTGCTGAGGGCAACAACTTCGGTACTGTTCTCATCCCAGAGGGCCTGATCGAGTTCATCCCAGCTATCAAGAAGCTCATCGCAGAATTGAACGAGGTTCTTACAGACCCTGCAACAGGCGAGAGCGTGAGTTTGCAAATGCTGAGGAGCAGATTGCATTCGTTAAGGGTGCCATCGCTAAGGACAACCTCGCAGTATTGGAGTCTTTGCCAGCTGACGTAGCTCGCCAGCTTTGCCTTGACCGCGACCCTCACGGAAACGTACAGGTTTCTCTCATCGAGACAGAGAAGTTGCTTTCTCGCATGGTAGCTGAGAAGTTGGCTGCATGGAAGAAGGAAGGCAAGTTTGTTGGTAAGTTCTCTGCACAGCACCACTTCTTCGGTTACGAGGGACGTTGCGCAGCTCCTTCTAACTACGATGCTGACTACTGCTACTCACTCGGTTTCAACGCTTCACGCCTCATCGCTAACGGCAAGACCGGTTACATGTCAATCATCAAGAACACAACTGCTCCTGCAGCAGAGTGGATTGCAGGTGGTGTGCCAATCACTATGATGATGAACATCGAGCGTCGTAATGGTGCTAACAAGCCAGTTATCCGCAAGGCTCTCGTTGAGCTGGATGGCGCTCCATTCAAGTTCTTCGCTTCTAAGCGCGATGAGTGGGCTAAGGAAACAGCTTACGTTTATCCAGGTCCTATCCAGTACTGGGGTCCTTCTGAGGTTTGCGACCAGACCACAAAGACTCTCCAGTTGGAGCAGGCTAAGTAAAAAATAGAATAAATATTTTTTTATATGTCAACAAGACGAACGGCTTCTTCACAGAAAAAGAGTGCCATGGCGAGAAAGAAAACTCCTCGGCGTGGCGGCTCCCGTGGTAGAAGGCGTTCGTCTTCTTTTTTGCAACGCTATCCCCGTTGGGCGTGGTGGATAGGCGGAACGGCGGTTATCGTGCTCTATGTCTTTCTGTTCTATCATTTCTTTGTAGGTCCAACTGGTTTCCGATGGCGTGCGCTTTATGGCGATGCTGAATATCCTGAAGGTTACGAAATTCATGGAATCGACATTTCGCATTATCAGGGCAAGATAGACTGGGAACAGCTCAAGAATGCGATGATCAAGGGTTGTCCTGTGCGCTTCGTCATCATCAAGAGTACGGAAGGTTCTTCACGACTCGATGAGAATTTCCGCGAGAACTTTAATCAGGCTCGCGATTTCGGTTTCATCCGGGGTGTTTATCATTTCTGGAGCAATAAGTCGACAGCCCGAGAGCAGGCTTATTATTTCCTAGACCAGGTTCATCTTACGGATGGCGATTTGCCTCCGGTACTGGATATTGAACATAAGCCGGCAGATAAGAGTGTGGAGGATTTCCAGCGTGATGTGCTTACCTGGCTGCATATTGTAGAGGATAAGTATCATGTTAAACCTATCATCTACACCTATTATAAATTCAAGGAGCAATATCTGAGTGCGCCTGTCTTCGAAGATTATCCTTACTGGATAGCCCACTATTATGTTGACAAGGTTCAGTATAAGGGCAAATGGAAGTTCTGGCAGCATACGGATGTGGCAAGTTGCCGGGCATTAAAGGCTACGTAGATTTCAATATTTACAACGGCAGTTATTATGAGCTCAAGCAGCTCTGCATAGGAAGCAATAATAATGAGAAGAAATTCATGGAATAAAGGTTGGACTTTTGGCAATATGCGAAAATCCAACCTTTATTCGTATGTTTTAATCTGATATTTCTGATTTCAGATTTTTCGTTCTGAATGTTTAGAATCAGAAAAGAATCTTTATGAACCTAAAACAAGGCAGGCCCAATTGTTGTCAATCTGTCTGTTTATTTCATGCATTCCCAGTTCTTCTGCTTTCTCCAGGAGTACAGGAATATCTTCTTCGTAGAAGCCGCTCAGGACCAAGGTTCCGCCGATGTTCATCACGCTACGGAAAGCGCGCATGTCGTCGAGCAGAATGTTGCGGTTGATGTTGGCTAGAACCAGGTCGAAAACGCCGCTGATGTGGTTGATTACCTGACTGTTGCCAAAGAGTACATCCATGTTAGTTACGCCGTTGAGCACGGCATTATGCTTGGCATTTTCCACGCTCCACTCGTCAATATCGTAGCCTACCACGTCTTTCGCTCCGAGCTTTGAGCAGGTGAGGGCAAGGATTCCCGTACCCGTTCCGCAATCCAGGATGCGCTTGGTTCTGATAGGCATGTGGAGCAGCTGCGAAATGATCATGCGTGTGGTTTCGTGGTTTCCTGTTCCGAACGCCAGTTTCGCCTCAATACCTATTTCTATCATGTCGGGTCTGTTGCTCGTATCGGGATAGAGTTCGGGATGTTTCGCATCGTAAATCACCACCTGGTTGTCCACATAAATTGGTTCGAATCCCTGTTCTTCCCATTCCTGGTTCCAATCCTTGTCTTCTGCATCTTTCACCTCGTAGGTAATTTTCGCATCCCCGATAGGGAAATCGGCAATATAGCATCCAGCATCTCCTTGTCGAAGAGTTCTTTCTGCACATACGCTTCCAGTCCGGTTTCTGTTTCTTCAAAAGATTCAAATCCGGCTTCGGCTGCACCATCGGCAAGCAGATCCTGAGAGGCCTGCATCAAGTCGGCAGTCGTTTCAATAGTGAATGTTGCTACTAAATATTTCATATTTAATTTGTATTAATTTCTTGTCTAAAAACGCCTTCGAATGTTCAAAAAAGCTAGATTTGTTTTAAATCTTCTGCAAAATTATAAAAAAATAGGGGAAAACCTACAATTATTTAGGGAAATTCTGTATTTTTGCATAAAGATAAGCAATATTTTTGCATCCAGATTATTATATAATCAGAAAAGGGCTCTTTCTGGAGCCTTCTTCCTGATGATTGATGATGATTCGGGATGAGAAAAATAGAAGAAAGAAAAGAGAAAAAATAAATAGGAGAACAGAATATGAAAAGAAAGTATCTTCTTGCAGTCCTTATCGCAGCTGCGATGCCACTCACTTCGATGGCACAGGACGATGACCTCTACTTCAATCCGAAGAAGGAGGCCAAAGAAAAGGCTGAAAGACGGGCTCTGCTCCAGCGCCAGTATGCTGAACAGCGGGCACGTAGAGATAGTGTTTATCGGCTGTTTTGGAGCGGAAGCGACCGTTCGGTAGATGAATACAATCGAGGCGGCAGAATCTTCAGCCATTATGAGAATGTAGGGAAAGATTCCCTGGGCAACGACATTATCCAGTTCCATGTGGGCAAGGGTGTGGCGCCAGACAGCATTTATGATGATGCTTACTTCGCCCAGAAGTATGCTGACAGGGATGAGGATTTCGTACGCACACGCGAGATGAGCCGATGGGACGGATTCTATGATCCATGGTTCTACGATTATTATGGTTACGGTCCTTACTACTGGCGCAGCCGCATGTGGGGCTGGCACAATCCTTGGCGCTACGGCTATTATGCCGGCTGGTATGATCCTTGGTTCGACCTTGGTACGATCCTTGGTATTATGGTTACTGCGGCTGGTATGACCCTTGGTATTATGGCTGGGGCGGCTACTACAATCCTTGGTATTGGGGAGGTCCGGTAATCGGGCATGTTAGCTATGGTGGATTTGCTGGCAACATTCGCTATAACAACCCAGGTCGTATTGATGGTTCTAATCACCAGTATACAGGTGTTGGCGGTAATAACCGTAATACTTATTCACGCCGTAGTGGTTCTAACCGTAGCTTTGGCCAGCGTCAGAATACTGGCAACTTTAATAATAACTCTTCTTGGGGTAGTCGTAGTAATTCTGGCTTTAGTAACAGTAGCGGTAATTTCGGAGGTGGCAGCTTCAGCGGTAGCGGCCGTTCCGGTGGCGGTAGCTTCGGAGGCGGCGGTGGTCACTCTGGTGGCGGCAGCTTCGGAGGAAGAAGATAAATTGATAATAACAATTAGTATTTAAGATTATGAATAAATTAAAACATATATTCTTTGCCAGTATGCTCATGGCTAGCATGACTGCTGCTGCGCAAGAAACCTATCAGGACGCTAAGTTGGCTGCACCCCAGCTTACAGGTACTGCCCGCTATGTGGGTATGGGTGGTGCTATGGAAGCTTTGGCGCCGATATTTCCACTATCAGCAGTAACCCTGCAGGTATTGGTCTTTTCCGTAAAAGCCAAATAACTCTTACTGCAGGAGTTATCGCCCAGACAGATGCAGAGAATTATACGGAGTATAATGATGCTCGTATTACTTTTAATGGTAAAAAGAGTCATCCTACCTTTGACCAGGTGGGTATCGTATGGAGTCCGAAAAACAAAGGTACCAATTGGCTGAATCTGGCTTTCAATTATCATAAGAGTGCCGACTTTGGACAGATTCTGAATGCTGCCGGAGCATTGAAGGATGTTTCTCTTAATAAGATAACCGCAGCTAAGAATTTCAAGGGGTATGCGGGGTGGACCAGTCAGGACGCCAACCTTGGTGGATATAAGGATAATTCCGGAAACTATCAGCCTGGTTTGTTTACTGTTCCTACTGATGGTGGTTTGGCTTATGCTGAGGCTGATAAGTATTTGTTTGGTCAGTATCAGCATGGTTATATTGGCACCTATGATTTCAACATTAGTGGCTCGCTTAATAATCAGGTTTGGCTTGGTTTGACAGTCGGACTTCATGATGTTCACTACAACAGCAATTCTCTTTATTCTGAAGACTTCGTTGATGGAAATATAATGGATTCATTTGAGCAGTTGAAGATTACTGGAACAGGATTTGATGTGAAGGCGGGTGTTATCTTCCGTCCAGTCAAGGATTCTCCTTTCCGTATTGGTGCTTATTTCAATAGCCCTATCTTCTATGATCTCACAGTTAGTGGTGATAATGATATTACTATTTCGGGGAATAATGATCCTGCTACCTATGAGGAAAAAGATGGAAGTCAGCAGCCTTGTTATGTCAAGGGTAGTAGGGGACAGAGTATAGATTATGATTTCCGGCTTAATACACCATGGAAAGTGGGCGCCAGCTTGGGTCATACTATAGGAAATTATCTGGCACTTGGTGCAACTTATGAATATGCCTGGTACGATCATATGGACAACCGTGTGAAGGATGGTGGTTATTATGATTCCTATTGGGGAGACTATTATGAGAGCAGTAGTAGTGATGAGGCTATGAATCACGATACTCAATTGAACCTGCAAGGTGTAAGTACCTTGAAGTTAGGTGCAGAGATTAAGCCTGTTGACATGTTGTCAATCCGATTAGGTTATAATTATGTATCGCCAATGTACAAGGATAATGCTTTGCGCGATCAGACATTTGATAGTAATGGCGTTTACATCGCTTCTTCTGCTGATTATACCAACTGGAAGGCGACAAACCGTTTTACTTTAGGTGTAGGTTTCAATTACCAGAATTTGGCTATAGATGTGGCTTATCAGTATTCTTCTCAAAAGGGAGATTTCTATCCATTCGAAAGTTTTACGGATATGGCTGCTCTGTTAATGCAACCAAGGTTGACAACAAACGCCACCAGTTACTGATGACCGTTGGCTATAGGTTCTAAAATGTGAAGGTAGGGGAGTTATTGATTAAATAATGTGAAATCCCGATAAAAAAGCCCACTCTTAGAAAAAAAGTTGGGAAAAAGTTTGGCGGTTTCATATAAAAATCCTACCTTTGCAATCAAGAAATCGGGATGATTTCGTGTCATAGATTAGGTTTTTAGATTAAAGGTGTTATTCACCTTATTTTCTAGGATTTAAAAATATTAGTTTTTTTAGTGGTTAATTTAGTTTTAGTAAGTATGTTTAGGGTCTGTTGTGAAACAGGCCCTATTTTTTTGTGCCTTTACAAAAAAATCCCCCAACAGGATGGCTTGGAAACCATACCTGTCGGGGGAAGTAACTATCCTAAATAAATCTACCTTGAATAAACTAATCTATTAAAATTTATCCTTCATAAATCTACTTAAATGAACCAATACCGGCCTTATTTGAACTATTAAATCATATATTATTTGTTTCTGTAATTATCCAGACCCTTGTTCAGGAAGTCGAGATAAGCACTAACATCTTCTTTGAAACTGAAGGCTGCTGCAAGAGGATTGCCATCGTTGTCAATAGCCACATAGAATGGCTGGGCATTAGCTCCAAACTTGCTTGTCTGCAGATAACTCCACTTGTCGCCAACGGTTCGTAGGGTGCGCTTCTCGCCATTAAACGTTACCTCCATAGGCTCAGCAAGAGGAGTCTTGTCATCTACATAAAGTGAGATGAGAACATAATCCTTTGTCAGCTTATCGGCAACCGATGGATCTGTCCAGACAGAAGCCTCCATCTTGCGGCAGTTTACACAGCCATAACCCGTGAAATCAAGCAATACCGGTTTGCCGGAAGCTTGGCAGCAGCCATTCCCAACTCATAATCCTTGTAAGCAGGCTCTACGGTCTTGGTGTTGAGGTTAAAGTCCTGTGTATTAATAGGTGGAGCAAATGCGCTCACAGCCTTGCAAGGAGCGCCCCAGAGGCCCGGAATCATGTAAACCGAGAATGCCAAAGAACAGAGACCCAACATGATGCAGGCTACAGGCATAGGCTTGTTGATGTCGCCCCCGATTGCATCAACCTGGAACTTCAGCTTGCCGATGAGATAGAGACCCAACAGACCGAAGATGACAATCCAGAGAGAGAGGAATACCTCGCGGTCCATGATGTGCCAGCCGTAAGCCAGATCGGCTACAGAGAGGAACTTCAGAGAGAAGGCAAGCTCGATGAAGCCGAGCACAATCTTGATGGTCTCCATCCACGAACCCGACTTAGGAGCCGACTTCAACCATGATGGGAAGAGGGCGAAGAGGGTGAATGGGAGCGCCAGAGCAAGCGCAAAACCGAACATTCCCACGGTAGGAGCGAGCCAGTCGCCGGAGGTAACGGTCTGAACCAGCAGCAAACCGATGATAGGAGCTGTACATGAGAAGCTGACCAATACCAGGGTGAAAGCCATCAGGAAGATAGAAATCATACCCGTGGTGCTGGAAGCCTTGTTGTCTACCGCATTTCCCCAACTGTCAGGCAATTTGATTTCGAACCAACCGAAGAACGAGAAGGCGAAAACGGCAAGCAGGAGGAAGAGGATGATGTTGAAAACGGCACTTGTGCTGAGCGCATTCAAGGTGCTAGGACCTGCGATGGCTGTTACGGCAAGACCCAAAAACAGATAGATGACTACGATGCTCAAACCATAAGTAATCGCATCGCGGATACCTTTCTTCTTATCGTTCTTAGCACGCTTCAGGAAGAAACTTACGGTCATCGGGATGATAGGCCAGATGCAAGGCATGACGAGCGCAAGCAGACCGCCCACGAAACCGATGAAGAAAATGTAGAAGAGCGAATGGTTGGCGATATCATTAGCTCCGCCAAATGCCTGAAGTTCTTTAACAACCGGTTTCCATAAGTCCTTGACGTTCAGATTTTCCATAGCAGATGCCAAAGCTGCGGAATCTACGGGCTGAGTAGCACTATCGGTCTGAGCCAGGGCTGCGGCCTTGGCAAGCGAATCGGCCTTCATCTTGGCTGCAAGGGCAGGATCAATCGCCTTTGCATTCAGAGCATCTTTAGCCCCAGCTGCAGGAGCATCAACGGCTGGTGATTTGCCACTCTGCTTAAAACCAGCCTCGCTTGGTGGCAGGCAGTTCTGGTCGTTGCAGGCGCCATACTCAAGATAGGCATCAATATGATAATTTGGTTGGGTAAACTTCACCTTCTGTACAAAGGTAACGCTACCTTCAAAATAACGGAGTTTCATCTCGAAGAGAGGGTCGAACTTTGCAATCTCTCTGCCGCGTGGCTGAAGTTTTCCTACGAGCTCAGCTCCTTCAAGCTTGTTTACGTTGAACGAAGCGGAAATCGGACCGTCGCCACCCAAACCGGTAGAGTAGACGTGCCATCCCGGTTGGATTTTTCCGCTAAACACGATTTCGGCCACAGCACTTCCGTCTGTTTTCAGCGAGCTGGTGAACTTCACAGGGTTCATCATCTGCGCCTGAGCCAGCATTACTACAAGGAGTAATTGAAAGATTAAAAATACTTTTTTCATTTCTATTTTTTAATTTTATGTTGCAAAGTTACTAAAAACTAATCATATTACGTATTCAGATGGCTTTAAGGGTACTCGGTTTTAATTTTTTTAAGAAAAAATGCTAATTTTCTCAGTTTTACTTGGCTGTTTCGTACTTTTAATGTAATTTTGCGGGCAGAATGAAAGCAATCGTAAAATTGGAAACAGAATAAAATGGCAAAGAAGAAACTATACTTATTCAGCCTCCTGGTGGCCACGATGAGTGTGCTGCTCTCTACGGTGGTGATGCATCATCATCACATGGGGCGTATATGTATGGTTGTAGAACGTTGCCAGCAGGATGGTAAGCTCAACGATGAGCATACTGAGCATCATGAGAATGAAAACGATGGTTGCCGCGTGCATCAGATGCACCATTTTGTAACCAACGGCAAGATTGTGAAGAACATCCAGAAGCAGCTTTTCGATGGTAACCATCTTCTTTCCGTGCTTTCTTCTGAGTATTTGTTTATCCCTACCTCGTCGATTATTTGCGTGCGTTGGCAGCAGTTTGCAGCCAGCCTTCCTTGTGTTGATGAAACGGCCATCAATAGGCGAGGACCTCCTTCTTTTTGTTGATTTTCTGCAGTTAGAGCAACCAGGATGCAGCTTTTGCAACCGGGTTGCAGGGAAAAGTGCGTACTTTTGCACCCGAAATTATTAATCAATAAAAAGAAGAAAAAATGAAAAGAATATTGGTGGTTGCCGTTGCGGCAATCTTAGCCTGGTGTGGTTTCACCTTTTTCTCAAACCACGCCGGAGCAGAGGCTCATGCTGCCGAACACGGACATGAGCATGAACATGAAGAGGTGGATTTTGACAATATTCCGCTCTCTCAGAAACAGGTAGATGCTGTAGATCTGATGATGGGCGAGGCGGTTGACCGCGTGATGGATGCTACGATTGCAGCCAACGGTCAGCTCGTTTTGCGCGCCCAGAACAAGGGCGATGTGGCTTCGCTCATGGGTGGCGTGGTGAAGGCTATCTACGTGAAGGAAGGACAGAATGTGAAGCGCGGACAGGTGGTGGCGCTGGTCGAAAATACAGATGTGGTCAGTCTGCAACGCGAATATTTTTCTGCCAGCAAGGAGTGCGAACTGGCACTTGCCGACCTGGAGCGACAGAAACTGCTGAACAAGGCCGGAGCTGGCGTCAAGAAGAATGCGCAGCAGGCAGCTAAGGAGTATCATGTGGCCCACGCCAACCTCATCGGCATCGGCAAGCAGCTTGCCAGATGGGCATTTCTACCGCCGCCGTAGCCAGGGGCAAGTTTACCACAGCCTTCCCTTTGCGTGCTCCGATTGCGGGTACGGTTTCGCAGATTACAGCCAGCTTGGGCAGCTTTGCCGACATGCAGACTCCGCTCTTGAAGATTCAGAACAACCAGGCGATAGAGTGCGATTTGAACATTTTCGAGAAAGATTTGCAGAAGGTAAAGCCGGGCGATAAGGTTTATCTCTCGCTTACCAATCAGCCGGGCATCAAGCTCGTCGGACATGTCTCTGGTTTAAACCAATACTTTAACGATAATTCGAAATCAGTTGCTGTTCATGTAAAAATAGATGCGCAGTCTCTTAAAACCAGCGGAGTTCACGGCTCAGCCCGACTCTTCGACGGAATGTACGTAAGCGGCAAGATAGCTACGGGCAGCCAGTCGTGCATCGCCCTTCCTTCCAAGGCCATCGTCAGTACCGACGGCAAGCAGTTTGTCTTCGCTCTGAACGGCAAGCCAGAGAAGGGCGAGTACAGCTTCTCCCGCCACGAGGTTATTACGGGCGTTTCGGATGGAGCTTATACCGAGGTAAAACTCTGCAAACATCTGAAGCAGGAGGGCAAGAAGATTGTGACAGAAAATGCATATTATCTGGCTTCGCTCACGGGCGAACATGCGGATGAGCATTAATATAAGGTGAGCTTTTCATCAATAAAGAGCTTTTTAAAGAAAAACAGATTATGTTTCAGAAACTGATTACTTACTCCATTCGCCACAAGCTGGTGGTGGGAGTTTTCACGATAGCCCTCGTCATCTGGGGCATCGTTTCGCTCATCCATCTTCCTTTCGATTCTACGCCGGATATTACCGACAATCAGGTGCAGGTTATCACCCAGGCGCCTTCGCTCGGAGCGCAGGAGGTGGAGCAATACGTAACTACTCCGGTAGAAATGGCGCTCGCCAACATCCCCGAACTCAAGGAGCGCAGAAGCATCTCGCGAAGCGGACTCTCGGTCATCACCCTCGTTTTTGATGATGATGCAGATATCTACTGGGTACGTTCGCAGGTGAGCCAGATGCTGACCCAGGTGGAGAAAGATTTGCCCAAAAATGTGGAAACCGAGATGGGACCGATTGCTACAGGACTGGGCGAGATTTACCATTATACCGTGCGCGCCGAGAAGGGCTACGAGCACAAATATTCGCTCACCCAGCTGCGAACCATCCAGGACTGGATTGTGAGAAAACAGCTCTCGGGAACCCCGGGCGTGGCTGAAGTGAGCGGCTGGGGAGGCTATGTGAAGCAATATGAGGTGGCCATCAATACGGATAAGCTCAACGCCAGCAATCTGACTGTGAGCGAGGTGTTTGATGCGCTCGAAAAGAATAACGCCAACACGGGCGGAAGTTACATAGAGGAAAATTCCAACCAGTATTTCATCCGCGGCATAGGCGTGGTGAAGAGTCTGGAAGATGTGGCAAATATCGCCGTGAAGACCGTAAACGGCACTCCTATTAAGATAGGTGATGTGGCGAAGGTTCAGCTGGGTCATGCCACCCGTTTCGGAGCCGTTACCCGAAATGGCGAGGGCGAAGTGGTTGCCGGAATAGCCATCATGCTGAAGGGCGAAAACTTTCAGGAGGTTATCAGGAATGTGAAGCTGCGCATAGAGCAGATTCAGAAATCTCTGCCCGAGGGCGTGGTTATCGAGCCGTTTATCGACCGAACCCACCTGGTTGACCGAGTAGAGGGAACCATCGCCCGAAACCTGACTGAAGGCGGACTCATCGTCATCTTCGTGCTGATTATTTTCCTGGGCAACTGGCGTGCCGGACTGGTTGTGGCGAGCGTCATTCCGCTCAGCATGCTCTTTGCTTTCGGCATGATGAAGACCTTCGGAATCGACGGCAATCTGATGTCGCTCGGAGCCATCGATTTCGGTATGATAGTCGATTCTGCCGTCATTATCGTAGAGGCTGTTGTGGCCCATCTGGGCGTGAAGAGTATTGAGCGGACGGCGAGAAATTCTGCCGATACTCCCATCCGTTTTTCTCAGGCAGAGATGGATGAGGAGGTTCATGATTCCGCTTCGCGCATCCGCAAGAGTGCGGCATTTGGCGAAATCATCATCATGATAGTTTACATTCCGCTGATGACGCTTGTGGGCATCGAGGGCAAGATGTTCCGTCCGATGGCGCTTACCGTTTTCTTCGCCATCCTGGGTGCCTTCATCCTCTCGCTCACCTATGTTCCGATGGCGAGTGCGCTCTTCCTGAGCAAGAAGGGACATGTGCGTAAAACCTTTAGCGACAGAATGATAGAGAAACTTCAGGGCTGGTATCGACCGGTTCTGGAATGGGTCTTGGCGCGATATAAGGATGTGATTACCGGCGCGTTTCGCTCTTCTGCATGAGCGCAGTAGCCTTCCATTTCCTGGGTGGCGAATTCATTCCGAGTCTGGAAGAGGGCGATTTTGCGGTAGAAATGAGCATGTCGCAGGGCACTTCGCTCTCGCAGATGGTAGAGAGCTGCTCCAAGGCTGAGAAACTTCTGAAGGCTGAATATCCTGAAATCAAGCAGGTGGTGAGCCGCATAGGTAGCGCCGAGATTCCTACCGATCCGATGCCGGTAGAAAGGGCCGACATCATGGTGGCGCTCAAGCCGAAAGCTGAATGGACTTCGGCAGAAACTACCGCCGAACTGATGGAGAAGATGGAAGAAACCCTGAAGACGATTCCGGGCTTGGAAGCTGAGATTTCGCAGCCTATCCAGATGCGTAACAACGAGTTGCTTACGGGCATCAAGCAGGATGTAGCGGTTAAGATTTTTGGCGACAATCTCGATGTGCTTACCCAGCAGGCTGATAAGGTTTCAAGAATGATAAAGAATGTGCCGGGCGTGAGTGGAATCTTCGTGGAAGAGGTTTCCGGATTGCCTCAGATTCAGGTAAAATACAACCATGAACGCATGGCGGCTTATGGGGTAACTGTTGACGAAATCAACCGCATTCTTGAAACTAACTTTGCGGGCGCTACGGCTGGAGCTGTGTACGAAGGCGATAAAAAGTTTGACATCGTTCTGCGTCTTGACCCTAAGGAGCGCAACTTCCAGTCGCTTCAGTCGCTCCGTATTCCGCTGGCTGGTGGCGAGAGTATTCCGCTTTCTCAGTTGGCTGATGTGGTTTACGAACCGGCTCCTGCTCAGGTTTCTCATGAGAATGGTGCCCGCCGCATCTACGTAGGTTTCAACGTGAAGGGTAGGGACGTGCAGAGTACCGTGAAGGATATTCAGTCCATCCTTGATGAGAAGCTGAAGCTGCCTGAGGCTACTATTATAATTATGGTGGCGAGTTTCAGAATCTTCAGAGTGCCACCCAGCGCCTGATAATCGTGGTTCCGGTAGCGCTCATCATCATTCTGCTGCTGCTCTACGCTACGGTTAAGAATCTGCGCGAATCCCTCTTCGTGTTCTCCGCCATTCCGCTTGCTGCGATAGGTGGCGTCTGGGCGCTCTGGTTGCGCGGAATGCCTTTCAGCATTTCGGCGGGCGTAGGTTTCATCGCCCTCTTTGGCGTGGCGGTTCTCAACGGCATCGTGCTGATAGGTCAGATGAACCAGATACAGAAGCAGGCGGCAGCGGTTCCTGAGGAGAATGACGCAAGTTTGGCGGCTGTTATTCAGAACAGAATTATTGACAGTTGTATGATTCGTCTCCGTCCGGTTCTGATGACGGCCTGGTAGCTTCTATGGGTTTCCTCCCGATGGCATTATCCCATGGCGACGGAGCAGAAGTCCAGCGTCCTTTAGCTACGGTTGTAATAGGCGGTCTCATTACCAGCACGCTCCTTACGCTTCTGGTTCTGCCAGCCATCTATAAGATGTTTACGAAAAAGTAAGATTTCAAGATATGAAAATAATGAACAGAAAAAAGATAATAAAGAATAGGGTGGTGGCTTGCTTTTCCGCCATCCTGCTCCTGCTGCCAGCCACAGTCGGAGCCCAGCATTTTGATGCTCATATTGCGGGCAGGAAAGTTACCCTGCAGGAATGTTTCGATTTGGCTGCCCGACAGAACCTTCAGATGCAGGCAGGAAAGAAGTCGGTAGAGCGTGCGCAGGTGATGCAAGGCACGGCTTGGGAACTGGATAAAACCGAGGTCGCTTTCTCTCAAAACCCTGCTACGGGTGGCGAATCGGACAACGGATTTACCTTTACCCAGAGCCTCGATTTTCCTACCGTCTACGCCTCACGCCGCAACCAGCTGAAGGCTGAAACCCAGGCAGAAAAGAGTCGCCTGAACGTGGTTAGCCAGCAACTGAAGCTGAAATCGCCAACACCTATTATCAGATGCTTTATCAGACTCACAGACTCCAGATATTGGAGCGAATCGACTCAGTATTAGAGCGTTACAGCCAGATTGCAGAAATGCGTTACAAGGCAGGAGAGAGCCGCCAGCTGGAATATCTCTCAGCCGACCGCAAATGCAACGAAAACCGTCTGGAAATGGCAGATGTAAAGAGCGAAATCGAGCGTCTGCAAATCGACCTCATGACGCAGCTCAACACGCAGGAGCCCATAAAACCGGCAGAAGAGAATCTCACGGCCATCGCAGCCCAGAATCTCAATACCTATAATTATCAGCAGTCTGCCGACGGTCTTTACCAGCAGGATAAGCTCATCGCTCTCGATAAGGAAATCAAGGCAGCCAAGACGGGTTTTGCTCCGAGTTTATCCTTATCTTTGCGCACCCAATGTGTCATTTCCAGTTGGAATCCATACAACATAGACCGTTCAAGATTTGCCGAGGGCAATTTCTTCGGTTTCGAGATTGGCGTAGGCATTCCTTTGTTTTATGGTTCTACGAAGGCAAAGGTCAAGGCAGCTCAGAAAGACCGCGAATTGGCTGAAATCGAAATGCGTCAGGAGCAGACAGAGAAAGAGCGTGATTACCGTCTCTGTACGAAGCGCCTGCAGGCAGCATCCAACCGTCTGAAATATTACGAGCAGAACAACCAGGCACATTCTGCGCAAATTTCGAAGTTGAGTGCGATAGAATATGAAAATGGCGAAATTTCGTATATTGAATACGTGAATGCCATCGAGGAAACCATCGATGTTCTGATGAAGCATGCCGATGCGATTAATGAATACAATCAGGCAGTCATCGCCATCCAGCGTCTTACGGGCATAATGTAGGATTCTGTTCTGAGATGAACCCCAAGCTTTCATAATATTGAAATCAGGATTCATCTCAGAATAAAAAGAAAAGATCAGAAAGAAATGCTCAGAAAAGAGTTACTCAAAAAAGATATACTCAGAAAGGGGTGAACCGTTTCCATCTTCAGGCTCCGAATTTCACCTCTTTCTTTTTCTCATAACGTCTATTTATCATAATACCGGTTAGAATTAAAAAGAGGAAAATAAAAAAGAGAGTAATTTTCGATAAACCACCAAGAAAAAGCCCCGAAAACTTTGCTTATTCCAAATAATAATCTTAACTTTGCGGCATAAAAACAAAAAGTTGGTTTCGATTATGGCAAAAATAGAAAGACAAAAGCGAATCTATCGCAAGCGCATCCCTTACGGAATGCAGAACTTTGAGGATGTAATGGAAAGAGATTGTTACTATGTTGACAAGACCCCATTCATAGAGAAAATAGAAGAATCTAACATGTATTTCTTCTTCATTCGCCCTCGCCGTTTCGGCAAGAGCCTTACCCTCTCCATGCTCGAAAACTATTACGACATCAACAAGAAGGATAAGTTTGAAAGCCTCTTCGGCAAGCTTTACATCGGAGAGAATCCTACCCCTGAACGCAACAGCTATCTCATCCTTCACCTGAATTTTGCCATGATTTCAGCAGGATTGGATAATTATAAAAAAGGACTTGATGCCCATTGCAACAACAAGTTCAATTCCTTCTGCAGCAGATACGCCCACCTTTTGCCACCGCACACAAAGGAAGAGATGAACCAAAAGGAAGATGCCGTTGCCCAATTGGGATTTCTATGCGACAAATGTGCTGAAGCTGGCTTGAAGATTTATCTCTTCATCGACGAATACGACCATTTTACCAATCAGATTCTTGCCCACAAGGAGCATGAAACCCGATACCGCGAGCAGACTCACGGCGAGGGATATCTCCGCCATTTCTTCGATACCATCAAGGGAGCCGCAGGCGATTCATTGGGCAGAGTTTTTGTTACAGGAGTAAGTCCCGTAACCATGGATGATCTGACCAGCGGTTTCAACATCGGCACCAACTATTCCCTGTCTCCGGAGTTCAACGAGATGGTGGGATTCACCGAGGATGAAGTGCGCGAAATGCTGGCCTATTACGCCAGCGTGCTGCCATTCCGCCATAGTGTGGATGAGCTGATAGAAGTGATGAAACCATGGTATGATAATTATTGTTTCAGCATCAGAAGATATGGCAAGACAACCATGTACAACTCCGTGATGGTGCTCAATTTTGTGGACAATTACATTCGCAACGATTATGATATTCCTGATAGCATGTTGGAAACCAACATCCGTATCGACTACGATAAGATTCGCATGCTCATCCGCCATGACAAGGAGTTTGCCCACGATGCCAGCATCATACAGGATATTGTAACCAAGGGATTCACCACGGGAACCCTGATGGAGAATTTCCCCGCCGAGCGCATCAACGACCCGGACAATTTTCTGAGTCTGCTCTTCTATTTCGGCATGGTAACGATAGGCGGCACCTACCAGGGCAACACCCGCTTTGTGGTTCCCAACGAGGTGGTACGAGACCAGATGTACACCTATCTGCTGGATACCTATAAGGAGAATGACCTCACATTTGAGCAATACGACAAGACCCAACTGGAGAGCAAGCTTGCCTACGAAGGCACATTCAAGCCCTACTTCGCCTACATAGCCGATTGCCTGAAGCGCTTCTCTTCCCAGCGCGACAAGCAGAAGGGCGAGGCCTACGTTCATGGTTTCACCCTGGCGATGACGAGCCAATGCAAGTTCTACCGTCCCATCTCAGAACTTGACAACGATGGCGGTTATGCGACATATTCCTCCTACCCCTCTGCAACATTTATAAGGACATGGAAGATTCCTACATCGTGGAGCTGAAATATTGTAAGCCGGGCACCAGCGATGAGCAGTTGAACCATCTCTTCGAGGAAGCCTCTGCTCAGGTAAGGCGCTACGCCGATAGCGACATCGTGCGCGAATCAGTAAAGAGAACGAAGCTTCATCAGCTCGTTGTTATTTATCGTGGCGCAGAGATGGCGATGTGCGAGGAGGTGGAATAAAGAGAAAGGGCAATGTAAAATCAGGATTTATGGCAGAAAAAACAAATAAGGGGATGAACTTTTTGTTCACCCCCACTCTAATAGAATTCGAGAAGACTATCAGCCTTCCCATGCTGTCCAGAAAATTTCAGACGCATCCAGTTCCTGTTCTGTCATTTTTGCCAGATTATCCAAATCAAGGTCTGGATTATCAGCCAGCAAGCACTTATCCGAACAATAAGGAGAATCTACACACGTCCATCCCTCATTCATCAACTTCCCGCAATGCGTGCAAACCCGAAGATTACCAATGTCATTTGCTAGAATTACGTCTTCCAATAAATCCCGCTTGCGAAGCTCCCCAACAAGAAGCAACGCCATGGTTACGTGATGATTCATTGCTCAATCTTCCATTTGCCTTCCCCGTACCATTTAACCACTTGACTTGCGGTATAAGGCTCAAAATCCCAGTCACGGGAGTGCATGAACATGTTTGTCTTGGGGTCCCAATACCAATAATGGGTGGAACCTAGCCATAGCCCAAACTGAGTCTGCATTCTTTCTCCTTATTAGGATGTTCCTTCAGATAGTTAAGCAGCTCAATAGTTGAAATCCATTGTTTTTCCATAATTTTCGTTGTTAAATTCTACAATATAATTATCAAACACGTTGCAAAGATAGATGATCCTATCGAAATGAACAAATCAATTAGATCTTCTTAGATCGATACCCATGGGATTTAGATCTTCTTAGATCCAACTAAAAATATAATTACAAAACAACTTATAAATAAGACAATAAATATGGCAGATAAGAATATTTTTAAATTAGAAGGGAAAAGCCAGGAACAGGTAAAGGAAGCCTTTCTGGAATTTCTGAAAATAGACAAAACCAAGCCCGGTGGCTATGCCAGCGTAGGCTCAAACAAGGTTATCTGCAAGGTAGCGAAAGAGGCTTGCGGGGTAAACTCGGTATTGGAAATCAAGAAAGCAGAGGATGCCACAGAAGTGAGCAAACTGCTGACTGGCAGAATAGACGAAGAACTGGACTACGGCAAGAGGCACCAAATGACAAGCCTGAGATGCCACGTAAGAAAATACATCGAATTTCTGAACTTCTGCGAAGGTCTGAAAGGCAAACCTGTTTACGAGTTTGATAAAGACCCAGATAAGCCATTCATCGGCGCCAGCCAATTCAAGAAGATTGTTTCCCTGCTGAAGGCAAAGAAGAACATCATCCTAGAGGGAGCACCTGGTGTGGGCAAAACCTTTCTGGCCAGAAAGATAGCCTATCAGCTGATTGGCTTTGTGAAGGATGAGAATATCGAGATGGTGCAGTTTCATCAATCCTACAGCTATGAGGATTTCGTGCAGGGCATCCGCCCTTCTGAGGAGGGTGGCTTTGAACGGAGGAATGGCATTTTCTTTGACTTCTGCAGCAAGGCAAGACGTTCGCCGGACCAGCAGTTTGTCTTCATCATCGACGAGATAAACCGAGGAAACATCAGCAAGATTCTGGGTGAGCTGATGATGCTGATAGAGGCCGACAAGCGCAAGAAGCAGTATGCCATCAAGCTTACCTACAGCAACGAAGATGACGAACGTTTCTTTGTGCCCGAGAATGTTTATCTGATAGGCTGCATGAACACGGCCGACCGCTCGCTAGCCATCGTAGATTACGCCCTGCGGCGCCGGTTCCGCTTCTGCCCTATCAAGCCGGAATTCAACGAAGCCTTCATCAATTTTTTGGAAGAAAAAGGCATCAGTCAGAAGAATGCGGAACTGGTTGTGAGCAAGGTAAAATCTGCCAACGAGGTAATTTCTACCATCGACCGAGGGCTGGAAATCGGGCACAGTTATTTCTGTCAGGCAGAGGGTTGTGAAGATTTTTCTGTCTGGTGGAACGATATCTGTGAGTATGAATTGTTTCCGTATCTTCGTGAAATCTGCTTTGATGATGAGGATAAATATGAGTTAATCTGCAACAAACTGAAGTTCTGAAATGCAACAGAAAATTCCAATTGAAAATCTGTATTATCTGCTCTGTTATGCCTGGGGCGTAAGCGACCAGCTTGACTGGGTGAAGGTGGATGGCGAGAAATGCCATTCGCTGGAGAACCTATTGTCCATGGTTTTGCTCAACGCCTGCGATAGCTTTTGCGCCAAGGACTTTTGAGAGCGTATCGGTTTGAGGAGCAGGAAGTGGAGGGCGTTCGCGGCAAGCTGAATCTTGCTGAGACTTTGAAAAGCGGTAAGCAGCTAAAAGGCAGAACCATCTGCCAGGTAGATGAGCTTACGCAGGATGTAGTCATCAACCGGGTTATCTTTTCTACCTTGAAGAGACTGATGAGGATAGAGGGAATTGATGAGGATATCAGAGCCAGGTTGCGAAAGACTTTGGCAAAATTTCCTCATATTGAGGAAATTCATGTTACTGAAGGTTTGCTGGGGCGGCTTCTTCAGCATAGGCTTAGCGGGTTTTATAAGCTGGTTCTTAATATCTGCCGGTTGATTTGGGACTCTACCCTTCCCTGCAAGGATAAGGATGGCAGACTGGAGTTTTTGGATTTCACGGAGGATGATTTCCGGATGAACTGCATCTTTGAGCGATTCCTCATGAATTTCTGCAAGCTGAATTGCCGGGATGAGTATCCTGAGGTGCATCGGGAATATATTGATTTCCAGCTTTCACCTTTCGGGATGATGTTTAAGGAGGCTGGCGAGGCTCTACCGATGATGGAAACCGACGTGACGCTTTTCAATCCGAATACGCAGGAGAAGCTTATTCTTGATGCCAAGTTTTACCGCGAGGCGCTGGTTTCGAAGTTTGGCGGCAGGGAGAAGGTTCGCAGGGACCATCTCTCGCAGATTCTTTCTTACGTGATGAACCAGGAAGACCGGAGCAAGCCGCATACTATGAATGCTTGCGGAGCTTTGGTCTACCCTACCGTGGATGAGGATTTCGACTTTTCTTATAGATATAAGGAGACGGGGCATCGCATCTTTGTGAGGACGGTAAACCTGGGGCAACCTTGGAGGAAAATAGAGGAACGGGTGAAGGAGATAGTGAAGAGAGAAGGCAGGGATGAATGGTGAAGATTGGCGATGAAGGACAAGCGATGAGGGACAAGCGATGGAATCGCTTGGAACGGGGGTGACAGGGGGACTGCTCCTTCTTTGCTTCTTTGCTTCTTTGCTGAAGGGGCGGGCTTGCAGGAGAAACGGGGGCGGGAGCTTTAATTATTTACTTTTTACTTATTTTATTATGGATAGAGATGAAGCTATAGCTAGAGGATTGAGGGTGCATGAAACCCAGCACTCCATGAAACGCAGAAGCCCATGGCATGATTACCATGGAAGGGGTACTTATATGCTGACGCTTGTGGTGGAGGGACGCATGCCTCTGCTGGGGAAACTGTGGGGACGGGTGGATGCCTGTCCTGGGGATGGTGATGCGCCGAAAGTGATGCTTTCTGAACTTGGGATTGCCATCGCGAAGGAGGAGATTCCGAAGATTCATAAATATTACCCCCAGGTGGAGGTTTGGAGGGTTTGCATCATGCCTGATCATATTCACCTGATTGTGAGGGTGAAGGAGGACTTGAGAGGGGGACAAGCGATGGAATCGCTTGGAACGGAGGCTCGAGGGGGACAGGCTTCGGCTTTGACCAAAGAAGCTAACTTAGCTCAAACTAAAGGGGCTAACTTGGCTCTGACTGGAGGGGCTAACTTGGCTCTGGCTGGAGGGGCTAACTTGGCTCAGACTGGAGAGAATGAGGCGGGCTCGATTGGGATGACGGCGAAAAGAGAGAAAGAGATGGGTTCGCTGGGAATGGTGATAAAGGGGTTTAAGATGGGATGCAACAAGGCTTACTGGAGGATTTATGGGATGAATACGGCACCAAGGAAGGGACTCTTTGAATTGGGGTATAATGACAAGGTTCTGCTGCATGAGAGACAACTGGAGGGATGGAAGAAATACTTGGATGATAACCCGAGAAGACTGATGGTGAAGAGGATGAACCGGGGCTTTTTACCGTGATGCAGAATAAAGAGGTGGCGGGTCGCAGATGCCAGATGGTGGGCAACTATTTCTTGCTCGATATTCCTGATAAGGTGGCGGTCGTTGTACATCGCCGGTATTCTGAGGAGGATTTGAGGCGCTTGCGCGAGGAATGGCTGGCTTGCGGAGAACGTGGTGGCGTGCTGGTGAGTGCTGCTATCTCGACTAAGGAGAAGGAGGTTTTGCGCGAGGCTATGAACCGGGGGTACCGTATTGTGCTCTTGAGGGAGAACGGGTTCCCGAGGTTGTATAAGCCTTGCGGGGAGAGTTTTTATGCCTGCTCTGAGGGGCTGCTGCTGCAAATTAGCCCCTGGGATTACCATATGGAGAAGAAGACTATTACCAGGGAACAATGCCTGGAACTGAATGAGATGGCGGAAAGGATTGCGGAATGGAGATAGGGAAAATGGAGGCGCTTGGAGAGGAGGCTGGATGGAAAAGAGAGGATGAAGGGGGACAAGCGATGGAATCGCTTGGAACGGAGGCGAGAGAGGAAAGATTGGGAGGCGAGAGAGGAAAGATTGGGAGCGAGAGAGGAAAGATTGGGAGCGAGAGAGGAGAGATTGGAGGCGAAGGAAAGAGTGGAAAATAGGAAGGAGAACAGGAGCTTCTTTATTAAAAGCTGCACAAAAAAAGGCGAAATCTAGATTTTTATTACGAATAATGTTAAAAATGTTACATTTTAATGCTAATAGGAATTAATTTTGTAACTTTGTACTCTGGACGGCCGTAATAACAAAATTCAGCTTTCCAAAAATCTAAAAACCAAACAATGGGAGATTTAATAAAAATAGTTGGGGTACAATATGCAGTAAATTCTAACCACGTAAAAGGTGAGGATATGACTGCACAAGAACAACAAAAAACAATAGAATTTCTGACCATACTGGACAGAAAGCACCCCTATGTTTCGGTAAAACCCGAACCTACTAACGAAACTGATGAAGAAGCTTTTGTTGCGCGCTTTGCGAGTCGGAAGGCAGGCTATGTACGTAATAGAGAAGAATATAAATCATTGGCTCAGGCTGCATTGACAACCAGCGGACGGGGTTATTTCCGCGCTCGGGTTAAGGAGGTTATAATTTCTGCAGAGGGCTATTTTTTTGTTGAAGCAGAAACTGATTCTACTCCAATTGTGCCCATCTTGCATAAAGACCATTGGAAAGAATGGGAGCCGCCCCTGCCTTTATTTCCTATGACAGAGGAGTTTTTATGCGTAGAAGATGCTACGATGATGATGATAGATATTCTGAGACATGAGACGTTAACTTCTGATGAAGAAGAGGAGCTTCAGGAATACACAGAGACTTTAATAACAATGGGAAAATACGCTCTATGGTACGAAGCGAAGGAGGGAATAGAGAATGTCATAAAAGCTATGGAAGCAAAAAAGGGCGACAAGATGCGCTATATGGCGAATGAACTAGAACACTTATTGAGCGGTTTATGCAATGAAGGTCGCCAGAAGAAGCTCCGCAAAAGTTGGCTCCCCCATCTACTATCCACCCATGAAGCAGAAAGGGCATGGCATGACTGGTTGCACTTAAAAGGTGCCGACTGTCATAAACCAGATAATTTGAAAATGATGTCATGGTTGGAAGATATAGAGACAGAACTTTCCAATATTCCGGCATTGGCTCCTTATTCCAATGATGATAAGATAGCCATGCTCATACGCGCTCACTACACACGCATTCCATTAGATAAGTATCGCCAATTGCTTACCGCTTTCGTGATTAGAGACCGTCTGCGCATGCGTTTGGGGCTGCCAACAAACAGCTTTGCTCCTACCCCATCTCTAACAAGCCAGGAGGAAGACTACCTTATTGATAAAATCATCAAGTACAGCCAAACTCTAGTCAGACGAGAAGATGTTGAGGTTTTGCAGAGATTCATCTATCACGAGATTTCATATTTACCCCCAGAGTATAAACTTCGGTTGACAATATGACTGAGCGTTTCCTTTCAGAAGAGGCAAGAGAAGGTATACAGATTAATGCCATCAAGGAACAGACGAAGGCTTTAAAAGAGGTGGCAAAGAAGCCTACGATTCAGGCAGAGCACTATCATGCAGGAGATTCTACATTTGATGTTCATAGTAAGCATCTGCATCTTGACCACCAGGAAGAAGGGAATTCTGCTCTGCTGCCATCAGATTTATAGACATACAAAAATATTACAAGAATATAAAAAAAGGAAGAAATATGAGTAATAATTATTATGCAGGCAATGTTATTTACAACAACCAGCACAAAGAACTGACTATCCAGGGCAATCTGTCTGCACAGCAGATGATGAAGATTGCAAAGGATTTTTTGCAGAAGAAACAGAGGTGACGGAGGAGAATTACGAGGCAGAGGTGACAGAAAAAGCTAGTGAAACCAATGAAGCTGCAGGAGAAGGTTTTCAGAAGGAACTCTTCCATTTTGTGCATCCTGCACTCGATGAAGACGAAGGATGGAAAGTGCATAAAGAGGTGGAGAGACTGGTAAAGCAATTTGACGTACAGGAAATCTGTAAGAGACTGAACATACTGAAAAAGGAGGGCAAGGTGCTGCTGCCACAAAACACAAAAAATGCCCATGAAGAATTGATACGAATGGGTATGCCGATTGAGAAAGGAGGGTTCGGATACAAGACTTTCTGTAAATATTATAATAAGGACTAGAAGCCGATAGCGACTGGTGCTTTCCTGATAGAGATTTATATCTTCTGATAGCGACCGATACTTGATTTTTGTTCAGGTATCGGTCGCTTTTTTGTACCCCTAAGTCAAAAATGCGACTATACGTAGAGAGAATATCAGAGAAAAACAGAGAAAATCGGAGAAATTCAGAGAACTTTAGAGACGGCACTTTGGAAAAGCATCTGTGCCAGGCTTTTTCTTCTTACTTTTGCACCCGTCATCTGATAACAAGATGACTACCCATCAGGCGAGTTGCAAATCACAAAATGGGGAATGATGGTACTAGAAAAGATGATGGGGAAACCTCTTCGAACGTCATCGTACCAGAGAGGCTTATTTAATACTCAAGTAAAAATGAATATAGTATTAAATGGCAATATGAACGAAGTCAGGTAAGGCAGGAAAGGGATTCTACCCAAACACAGAATTGGGTATCGACCTCAAGTTGATGACTAAGGAGCCAGGGCGCATGGCTGTTGGCGAGTATCTGGATGGAGCTATTACGCACGATGGAGAAGATCACTTCACCTTTGTACAGAATGACCAGGAGAAGAAACTGCAGAAGGTGGAGCAGAGAAATCCGCACGTGTATTTGGGAACGTACATCAACGTGAACCGGAAGAAAGACGGTACGCTCTACCCTACCTTCAACCGCCCGCAGTTCTCAGAGCGTTTCACCTTCCAGGACTTCTGCCAGGGTGCCGCCAACGAGCTGCGCATCATTAGCGGCAAGAGTGATGACAGATAAACGGAGTTGAGGCTTTCTAGAGGAAATGGGGACTTTGGGGAGGCTGGTAACAGGATTAAAACTGAAGTGATTTTCGGGCAAGCGTTCCAGTTGTTCCAGTTGTTCCAATTGTTCCAAATAGGTTTTCATAGGACAATATCCCTTTATAGAGACTCTATAACTACTTAATATATAGATAGTTATATATATAAGAA